>ENA-OQDC01001304-OQDC01001304.1-human-gut-metagenome-genome-assembly--contig:-NODE-1304-length-13073-cov-4.597868_pt1 | contig 13073 bp, 12 predicted proteins | sample MGYA00242770_ERZ504601 | MGnify/ENA primary metagenome ERZ504601 (study PRJEB26092, sample SAMD00036305) | human gut metagenome | host: Homo sapiens | study: EMG produced TPA metagenomics assembly of...
GACGATTATTCAGTCCATGTGCATAATAATCAACAAGTCGCGGCGTTACCTCAGCTGGATAGAGGGTCTGACTACGAATCAGAACGTCATAGGTTCGAATCCTATACGCCGCACCATTTGAGATTAAGGCTCCCGGCAACGGGGGCTTTTCTTTTACGTAAACACCGCATGGATTCGAACCTCGGTCAAAGGGGACTATTTCTCATCGACTCGTGTAAGATTTCGAGTATGCGCCTCGGTGAGTCCGTGGCGCGCTCTTTCTTTAGACGACCGATCAGGGTGATATTTCGTGGCAGAGCGTCCGACATACAAGCTCAGGTTTCTCGATCCCAAAAAGCGCTTTCCGGCCATGCCCGAGCAGCCTGCGGGACGCTCGTATGGCGTGGTTTGGAAGCTCTTTGGCGAGGACCCGCATGAATCATGTTATGTCGTCGAATTTGTCGGCAAAAGCCATGTGTCGCTTTTGGGCTACGTGAGCGTTTCGGGTGAGGTCTATAAGGTGGACCGTCCCGTTAACGAGGTATCGCTACCCGACGATCCCGACATGCAACTGATTCTTGACGAGTCCGATTCCACCATCGGTGAGATTGCGGTCAGGGGTACCGATGGGACGATGCACTCCCGGGCGCGAGTCATCGGCTCTCCCGAAGGCACCATGCGCGAACAATCCGATCGCGAGACGTGGAATTCGACGCGCAGCCTTCGCTACGGCGAGTTCATGGCCTCGATGTTCTTGCGTTACGTGATATTCGCCGATTCTGAAAACGTTGTCTCAGGCACGGCAGACGGTGACGGCCTTGACGAGGGCATGAAAAATGCTGTCGACAAGATCAAACTTGTAAAACTCCCCGAGCCGGTTGAGGTACTGCTGGGTTTTGATTCCACGCCGCTGCCCGATGCAATCGAAACGTTGCTCTACCGCATTGACCATACAGATAATCCAAGTGGCATTGAGCGCTATGCCGCCGCTTTGATGGGCGAAGTTAATCTGCCTCGCCTGCGCACCATCGCGGCCAAAACCGAAATGAGCCTGGCGCGCATCGATCGCTCGAGGCTCTTCTATCTCAATTTTGACCGTAGCCTGCTGGACCAGGACGAGATCGATACCCTGCTTGCCGTCGAGTGCCGCCTGAACCGCCTATCGGGCATCCTTGAGCGTATTGGGGCAGGGTTGGGCCCCGTTGCCTCGTCGCCAAGCTTTGAGGGCTGCTCGCTCTTTGACCTATGGCATATCAGCAAGACGACAAACGACGTTCCTCGCCTGCTCGAAACGCTGTCGAATGACAACCCATGGGCCAAGCCGGGGACGGTTGCGTGCCAGCCGGGTGGCGAGTGGGACGTTCGCACCCGTTTTGCACGTATCGTAGAAGCGCTCAACGTGGTCACTCGGCTCGACTACACCTATCGAGCTAACGTCGCCGAGGGCATCATGCTGGTGCGATTTGGCCGCACGGTTGTCGATGCTATGCCGCAGCGCGAATACGATGCTCAAGATGACGCCTGGCGCGAGGTGGATGAGCCTAAGCGCGCGGCATGGGCCACTGAGCACGATGCGCGTGTTGCGCTTACACTCGCGGCGGCTTGCTTTGCTTCGGGTGCTCGCATCACGCGCTGCTACGTGCAGATTGCGGCTCCCGACGGCGAGCAGGGCGAGCGCGTTGTCGAAACGTATTCCTTTGGCCGTGCGGCCTATCTGGCCGATTGCGTGCCTGTCGCCAAGGATCTTGAGAGCATGGACATGGACGACATGCCCTGCAAGTGCTTGCTCGAGGCATATGAGGCGGATGCGCCGGACATGATTGAGCCTGCAGAGGTTCACGCCCGACCACGTGATGACCATCGTCCATTGTCGCCTGCGCTTCGCGATTTGCTGCTCGCTGATACGGCTGACGAGCTTGAGGTCATGGAGGAGGACAACGATCCGTATGTCGCCCGTGTCGTCGAGCTGCGCGAGCAATCCAAAGTTGACCGAGCTGGTGCTTTCGAGGGCTTTTCTCGCCTTGTCGAGGAGCTGGAAGCCAAGTGTACTGTTGCTGAACTTTTGGCGACGGGCCCAGTGCAGACCCAGTTCTGCGACAACCAGTTGGTGCGCATGGTGCTGCCGGTGATGGAGGAGGACCGTTCCGTGCGTATCCTTCGCGCTCCCGACGCGCTGTATTTTGCCCAGCACGAGATTTGCAGCTTTTACGCCGAACAAGAGGACTTTGAGCGTGCGCTGCCCGAAGTGCGCCGTCTCTACGATTTGGCGCGCTCGTCCATGCAGTCTCACTTTGCCCTGATCAACGTGCTAGCACGCCTGGAGCGTTATGACGAGATTATCGAGGTAGCGCGCCACGGCCTGCGCATTGCCAGTGACCGGCCTTCGATCGGTTACCTGTTCTATCGCCTGGCATTCGCCTACTGGAACTGCGACCAGCTCGAGATGGCGCTGGCATGTTATCGCCTAGTGCCGCGCGGCGAGGAGTCGGGCGGCAGTGCGCAGGAGGAAATGCAGGGCCTTATGAACGAGATGGGCGTCATCAAACCGCCCACGTTTGAGGAGGCTGTCGAGACCATCCGCAAGGCAGGTCTTGAGCTGCCGCCGGTGCCCGCCGTGACCAATCAACTCGCAGATGCCGCCGTGCAACTCGTCGATAACGGTTTCTTTTTCTTGGCGCGCGGCTGCATCTATCAAATGTGGCGCACCATGGGCAACGATGAGCTCGGCTCCCTCAACCGCTCGCTGGGGTAGGCGAAGCTTGCAAGGAGGAGAGGCTGCTGGGCAATTTGAAAATCCCCCTTGCCCATCCTCGACTGTTTGGTTACTATAGAACGGCTGTTACGGAGAGCTGACCGAGAGGCCGAAGGTGCTCGCCTGCTAAGCGAGTATGCCCCAAAAGGGCATCTGGGGTTCGAATCCCCAGCTCTCCGCCAGTATGAATTTGAAGAAGGGTTCCATTTGGGGCCCTTTTTTTAATTAGAAGAACGTTAGCTGGGGATTCGAACCCTCAAAAAAATGAGGCGCCCCGTTGGACGCCTCATTTGGTTCGATGTGATAACGCTTTGGCCCTACACCTCAGGAGCCTTGGCTACGGTTTCGCTCTCGGCTGTGAGCGGGCGGTTGTCGATGCGGCGGCCCAGGCGGTCGAGCTTCACGAGCAGCCACTCGATGGGATTGGGCCCTGTTCCTTCCTCGTCGGCAACCAGGTCCATGACGGCAATCTTGGTGCCGTCCTGTTTAAGCGTAACGCTGCCCACCTTATCGCCAACATGCACCGTGCCCGAAAGGTCATCGTAGCTAACCTTTTCGGTCACATCGCCGGCGAGTGAGAACACCGTTGCCTGTGCGGCGGGGTCGGCGAGCGTGGCGTCAATCGTCTTGTCCGTCCAATCTGTCTGGCTAATGCGTGCCATGAGCGGGTTGCCGTTGGCGGTCTTCTCCTGTGTATTGGCGATCGCGACCGTGACCTTGTGGCCGTAGTACCAATTGGCAAGGGTCGCCGTATCGGTAAAGCGCTGGTCGGTGGTGGTGGAGTTCAAAATAACGGTGTAGATCTCGTCGCCGTCGCGGTTGTAGGCGCTCGCAAAGCAATAGCCCGCGTCGTCGGTGGTGCCGGTCTTGCCGCCAATGTTTCCGTCCTGACCGAGCAAAACGTTGTGCGTGTCCATGGAATGCGAATGGTCTGAGCCGTCGGCGCCCGTGACCTCAATCCACGAATCCTCGCTCGCGACGACTTCGCGAAACGTATCGTTTTTCATGGCCTCCTGCATCATCAGTGCCACGTCATGTGCTGTCGAGTGCATATCGCCGGCCCACTCGTCAAAGTCCAGACCGTGTGGGTTCTCAAAGACCGTGCCGGTGCAGCCGAGCTTTTTGGCGCGCTCGTTCATGGCCTTTACAAAGGTGGCCACGGCGTCCTTGGTCTTGGGGTCGATCATTTTGCCCGCGTACTCGGCAAGCACGATGGCGGCGTCGTTGCCCGAGGGGATCATCAGGCCGCGTAGTGCCTGCTCCACGGTGAGCTCGTCGCCTTCGAGCAGGCCGGCAGTCGAGTTGCCTACGGTGGCGGCAGCGTTGCTCACCGTGACCTTCTCGTCCATCTTGCAGTTTTCGACGGTCAGGATTGCGGTCATGACCTTGGTGATCGAGGCAATCTTGACCTGCTCATCGGCGCCGCGTCCATAGTAGACGGTGCCGTCCTTGCCCATAACAAGGGCATTCGTTGCCTCGATATCGGGCAGGTTTTCTGCCGTGATGCCGCGGGCGTCGGCGGTCTTGCTGCAGATGTCGTCGGTCGTGAGCACTTGGGCGCCGGCAACAGCAGGCACGCCGGCAACAAGGGCGATGGCGCAGGCAAAGCCGGCGACAAGCTGGGCGGAGCGATTTGCAAAAGAGGCGAGGGACTTCACAGGTTTCGCTTTCGACGGGATGGTCTCTTCTGGCACTAGAGTATATCGTTTGCCGGCGACGACGATCGTTGCGAGCGCGCATGGCCCGCATTCGTGCTCGAACGGGCGCAAGGGTGCTTAAGGTCGACTTAATCGCCCGCGCTTGTTGTGTGTGGCGGGCGCCGCCTCGGGCATAATGGAGCGCGAGAGGAGCACGCATGAACGAGCGCATACTGGTAGTTGATGACGAGAAGGCCATCGCCGACCTGGTTGGTATCTACCTTACAAAAGAGGGCTTTGACGTCCGGATCGCCTACAGCGGGGCCGATGCGGCCAAGGCAATTCTGGAGCAAGAGTTTGACCTGGCACTGCTCGATGTCATGCTGCCCGATATCGACGGCTTTGAACTGCTGCGCACGATTCGTGCCAGCCACACCTATCCCGTGATTATGCTGACGGCTCGCGACGCTCAGCAGGATAAGATTGAGGGCCTTTCACTTGGTGCGGACGATTATGTGGTCAAACCGTTCCGCCCGTTGGAGCTTGTCGCGCGCGTCCACGCCCAGCTTCGCCGCTATACCAGCTACGGTAGCCGAGCGCAGGTGGCTGAGTCTCCGATCATTCAGCTTGACGGTCTCGAGATCAACCGCGACGCTCGTGCCGTGACAGTGGACGGGGCGCCGGTGCGCCTCACGCCCATCGAGTATTCCATCTTGCTGTATCTGGCCGAGCATCGCGGCAGCGTAGTGCCCGTGGAGGACCTGTTCCGCGCGGTGTGGAACGAGGACTTTATGCCCGGTTCCAACAATACGGTGATGGTGCACATTCGCCACCTGCGCGAAAAGATTGGCGACGATGCCCAAAAACCGCGCTTTATCAAAAACGTCTGGGGCGTCGGCTACATCATCGAATAACGCTTTTTGCTTGTGAGGATCTTGATATGACAAAAGACGATAGGCAGGCGTTCGAGGTGCCCGATCGACTCTTTGAATACGTGAGGGCGGTCGTCGACAACCGCGCGCTCGCGACGGTACTACTCTTTCTGCTGAGCCTGCTGCTGATCGGCATCGACAACATCGCTGGCATTTTGGCAGTTTTGCTTATCGGTTTTTTGCTGATCGATCGATTCGAAACCGTGCGCCGTTGTGTGGTGATCGGCGGTGTCGCGTGGGTAATCACGCTGGCGATCGGTGCCATGGCTCTTGGCGGCATTGCCGAGCCGGTGTTCTTTGACGCTGGCTTTGTATTCAACATGCTTGGCTTTGTGCTGGCGCTTGCCGTGTGCGTCTTATTCTTTTGTGGCCGAGCGCTGTATTACCAAGGCTACGAGCAAGGGGAGCTGCATGCCGATCGCGTGCTTGCGGCCCGTATCCAGGACCGCCTGATCGATCATCCTGACGCCTGGGATAACATCGACGGCGACTTCCTGGAGGTCGAGGGTGCGCTCAACCGCGTGCGCGATCGCGAGCGTAGGGTGCAGCAGACCCTACGCGATGAGTCACATCGCAAGGACGACTTGGTCACATACTTGGCACATGACCTGCGCACGCCGCTCGCCAGCGTGGTGGGCTACCTCTCCCTGCTGCAGGAGGCCCCCGAGTTGCCAGTTGAGCAGCGCGCGCACTTTACGGGCGTGGCGCTTGACAAGGCACATCGGCTCGACGCGCTTGTTGAGGAGTTCTTCGACATTACGCGTTTTGATTTCCACGATATTGTGCTCACGCGCGGCTACGTCGACTTGAGCCTGTTGCTGGCGCAGGTCGCCGATGAGTTCTACCCCATTCTCAACGAACAACATACGGAAGCACAGATTGATGTGCACGAGGACCTGACGGTACTTGTGGATGGCGACAAGATGGCCCGCGTGTTTAACAACATCATGAAAAACGCCGTCGCCTATAGTTACGAAGGCTCGACCATTACGATCGAGGCCCGACGCCAAGATGACGGCGGCGTGCGCGTGCGCTTTATTAACCACGGTGACCCGATTCCTGCGGCTAAGCTCAAGGTGATCTTTGAGAAGTTCTATCGCCTGGATGCGGCGCGCGCGACCAATCGCGGCGGCGCCGGGCTTGGCCTTGCCATTGCCAAGGAGATCGTTGCGGCGCACGGTGGCACAATCGCGTGCGAATCGACGCCCGAGCACACGATATTTACCATCGAGTTGCCGGCGGCATAGCCAAGGTGCCTTTACAAACAGCTGACAATGCGCTCACGTGCGTATGAGCCGCGATTTCTACTATCGATACTGCTGAAGTGATATTGATGTGGAGGTATGCGGTATGACGGCTGCTGCGGCTATGGAGCCCACGGAGCTAGAGGAACTCATGGAGGCGCAGGCCCAGGCCGCGCACGAGCGCGAAGTCGGGGATGCGACTCGCCCCACGGCGGAGGACCTGGCGGCCTCGCCGACGCGCATCGATGTCGAGGGCCTTGACCTGTTCTATGGCGACCACCATGCGCTCAAGGACGTGTCCATAAAGATCCGCGACAAACAGATCACCTCGTTTATCGGTCCCTCGGGCTGTGGCAAGTCGACGCTCCTGCGCTGCTTTAACCGCATGAACGACGGCATCAAGGATTGTCGCATCGAGGGCAAGATTGCGCTCGACGGTCAAGATATCCTAGGCGACTATGACATCTGCCGCCTGCGCCAGCGTGTGGGCATGGTGTTCCAGCGCCCCAACCCGTTTCCCATGAGCATCTACGACAACGTCGCGTATGGCCCTCGCGGTATGGGCGTGCGCGACCGCGCCGTGCTCGACGAGTTGGTCGAGGACTCCCTGCGCCGCGCTGCCCTGTGGGACGAGGTCAAGGACAAACTCAAGGAGTCGGGCCTGGGCCTTTCGGGAGGACAGCAGCAGCGCCTGTGCATCGCCCGCGCGCTTGCCGTGCAGCCCGACATTCTGCTGATGGACGAGCCCACGAGTGCCCTCGATCCCGTGTCGACGCTGGTGGTGGAACAGCTGGCCTGCGAGCTCAAGGAGACCTGCACGCTGGTGGTCGTTACGCACAACATGCAGCAGGCTGCGCGTATTTCCGACTCGGTTGCTTTCTTCTTACTGGGCGAGCTGGTGGAGCATGCGCCCACTGCTCAGCTCTTTAAAAATCCGACCGACCCGCGCACGGCGGATTATTTGACGGGACGTTTTGGCTGATACCATCTAGTAAAGGTACCTTTAGGGTTAAGATGCGGTCACACCGGCCGCAAAGGGGTTCAACATGATCTATTACGTCGAGGACGACGACAACATCAGGGATTTGACGGTCTACGCGCTGCGCAAACAGGGAATCGAGGCCGAGGGTTTTTCGTGCGATGGCGAGTTTAAGGCTGCCGTGGCGCGAAGGGTGCCCGATGCCGTGCTGCTCGACATTATGCTGCCCGATACCGACGGCTTGGCGATTATGCGTCGCCTGCGCGCCGATCGCCTGACGGCGACGGTGCCCATCATGATGCTTACCGCCAAGGACGCCGAGCTCGACAAGGTTATGGCGCTCGATGGCGGTGCCGACGACTACCTGACCAAGCCGTTCTCGCTTATGGAACTCGCCAGCCGTTGCCGCGCGCTGCTGCGCCGCGGCGGCATGGTCAAGCAGACAAGCGATGTGCTCAGCGTGGGCGACATCGTGCTTTCGCCCAGCCATCGCGAGGTGACCGTTGCCGGTGAGCCGCTCAAGCTTACCCTGCGTGAGTTCGACCTGCTCGAGTATCTTATGCGTAAGCCCGGCGTGGTCTTTACCCGCGAGTCGTTGCTGCAGAGCGTGTGGGGCTGGGACTTCGACGGCGGTTCGCGTACCGTCGACGTGCACGTGCAGACACTCCGCCAAAAACTCGGCGAGCATGCGAGCGCCATCGAGACGGTGCGCGGCGTGGGCTATCGCCTGGCGGAGCCTTCTGCCGACGACGATGCCGAAGGAGCCGACAGCGCGGCTAGCGCATCGGAGGAGTAGCTCGTGGTCTTAGCCCCCCAGGGAAAACGTACCCTGTCACATCGCGTGTTCGCGACGATTTTTCTCTGCGCTATGGCGGTTATCGTGGCGTTTACGGTGTTGGGCGCGTTCTTTGTGCAAAATACCCTGGCAGATGCCACGAGCGCCAACCTTTCGCAGGAAACCGAGCTTATTGCCGCTGCCCTCAATGAGCAGCAGGAGCCCATTGCCTTTCTGCGCAGTTTCGATCGCGAGGACTTGCGCATTACGCTGATCAACAAAGACGGGTCGGTTGCCTATGACAACGAGGCGTCGCCTTCTATGCTGCCCAATCACGGTGATCGCCCCGAGGTCGCCAAGGCTTTCGAGAGCGGCTCGGGTTCTGCGGAGCGCGCAAGCTCCACGCTCGACGAGATTATGCTGTACCGAGCCGTCCGACTTAATAACGGCCAGGTTGTTCGCTTGGCGCAGGCCCAACCTGGCGTTGCGGCGATTCTGATGTCTCTCGTGGCGCCGATGCTGCTCATAGCGGCGGCAGGTGCGGTGCTCTCGTTTTTCTTGGCGCGTCGTGAGTCCCGTGCTATCATTGAGCCGTTGCAGGAGGTCGATCTGGACCATCCGCGTCGCAGCTACGAGCATGCTTATGCCGAGATGGTTCCCATGCTCGAGCGCATTGAGTCGCAACGTCAGGAGCTCAAGCGCCAGATGGCGGTGCTGGCGGACAACGACCGCATGCGCCGCGAGTTTACTGCCAATATCACCCATGAGCTCAAGACCCCGCTTACGGCAATCTCAGGCTATGCCGAGCTCATTGCGAACGGCATGGTCGAGGGTGAGGACGATCTACGCCCCTTTGGCGGCCGCATCTACCGTGAGGCGGGCCGTTTGGCGGCGCTCGTCAACGATATCCTCACGCTTTCGAACTTGGATGAGGCCGAGCGTGCGAGCGATGGCGAGGCGGTGCCTATTGGCTCCACGGAGCCCATTGAGCTTTCGCGTGCTATCTACGCGGTCGAGCAGCGTCTTGAGCAGGTCGCTCGCCAGGCAAATGTGGCGATAGGCCATGAGACCAAGCCTGTGGTCGTCGAAGGCGTATCGCGTCTAATCGATGAGCTCATCTATAACCTGGCGAGCAACGCCATTCGCTACAACCGGCCCGGCGGTACGGTGACGTTGCGGTGCGGAACCAACGACGACGGGCACCCGTATCTGTCGGTTGCCGATACTGGCATTGGCATTGCGCCCGAGGAGCAGGGTAAGGTATTCGAGCGTTTCTATCGCGTTGACAAGAGCCGTTCTAAAGCGCGCGGTGGAACGGGTCTGGGTCTGGCCATCGTCAAGCATGCCGCCCTGTATCATCACGCCTCGCTCGATCTGTCAAGCGAGTTGGGGGTGGGAACCACCATCACGGTGACGTTTCCCGTGCAACAGGACGAGCAGTTCGTGTAGCAGTGCTGCAAACATGTGAATTTCACGCCGCATCGGGGCTGCCGGTGCGGCGTTAATGTTGCGCAACAATGGTGCTAGCGCTGTATCTTATGTATAGAGTTCGGACATGGCAGAAAGATACGATATTATACGAGCAGTTTTGTCGATACGAACTAGGGAAATGAAAGGCAAGCTGCATGACCCTTCTCGAACTGTTCCAGCTGCTCAAAAAAGCACCTCAAGCTGGTCATCACCCTTCCGGTGGTCTGCGCGATCGCCATGGGCGTCGTCTCCTTCACCATGATGGACAACACCTACACCGCCACGACGAGCATGTACATTCTCGCCAAGACCGATGGCAGCCAGACGAGCTACTACAACGATCTGTCTGCAAGTCAGATGCTCTCCAACGACATCGCCACGCTGCTCGACAGCGATAGCGTCAAGAGCGGTGCCGCCAAGGAGCTGGGCCTTTCCAGCCTGGCCGACTATAAGGTAAGCGTTACGAGCGAGACCACGACCCGCGTTATCTCGCTGTCTGTGACCGGTGCCAGCCCCGATGGCGCTGCCGCTGTCGCCAACGCCATGGCCAACTCGGTTTCTACCGTCGCCCAGGACGTCGATGCCGCCCAGGCCGTCAACGTCATCGACAAGGCAAAGGTTCCCACCCAGCCCAGCGGCCCCAACCGCAAGCTCTACATTGCAGTTGCCGCTCTGGCCGGTCTGTTTGTCGCTGTCGCGATTGTTGTGCTGCTCGACATGCTCAACACGCGCGTCCGTTCTGTCGATGACGCCGTCGAGCTGCTCGGTGTGCCCGTCATCGGCCGTTTCCCCGTTGTGAAGGGCGGTAAGTAATCCATGGCCCGTAAAAAGAAAACCGGCGATACCCTCGCCTTTAACAACGCAGCCAAGACGCTGCTCGCCAACATTCGCTTTGCGAGTGTCGATACGCCCATCAAGTCCATTACGGTGACCTCCTCCATTCCCAACGAGGGCAAGTCCACCATTGCGTTCAACTTGGCCCAGGCCATCGCAACCAGCGGTAAGAGCGTTCTGCTCGTTGAGTGCGACATGCGCCATCGTACGCTTGCCAACATGCTGGGCATCCATCGTGCCGGCGGCCTGTACGCCGTGCTTTCCGATTAGATGTCGATCGATGAGGCCGTTATCGACACCGACCAGCCCAACCTCTTCTTCCTCGACGCCGAGCCGCGCATTCCCAATCCGGCAGACATCATCGCCTCGCGCCGCTTTGCCAAGCTTGTCGCCGCGCTGGAGGAAAAGTACCAGTACGTCATCTTTGATACGCCGCCTGTGGGTACGTTCGTTGACGCTGCCGAAGTCGCTGCGATCACCGACGGCACCATCTATGTCATCCGTCAGGACTTTGCCAAGCGCAATGAGATCCTCGCTGCTTTCGATCAGCTCAACAAGGCCGAGGTCAACGTGATCGGTACGGTCATGAACTGCTGCGAGACTTCGAGCCACGACTACTATTACTCGTATTATGGCGGGGATAAGGGGCAGAACGACGCTGCGGCTGGGGTCAATCCCGCTGTCGGCGGAGCGGCTGCAACGGGCACCCCTGCGAAGGCGAAACGCTTTAAGAAATAAGCAACGACGCAGATAAGAGGGCGATATGAGAGACATCCACTGCCATATCCTGCCCGGTGTTGACGACGGCGCGGCGAACCTCGAGCAAAGCTTGGCGATGCTCGAGGCGGCCCGCGCCGTCGGCGTAACGCACATGGTGTGTACGCCGCACTGCCGGGACCCATATTTTTGACTTTGAAAAAATGTGGGAGGCCTATCGACTGCTTTGCGCGCATGCGGGCGATATGCATTTGCAGATGGGCTTTGAGGTCAATCATGCCAAGCTCATGGATTTGGGCATCGAATGGGCCGATCGCCTGCACTTTGACGGGTCGAATGAGTTTTTGCTTGAGCTCTCGACACGTGCCGATTCGTATGACTTTGAGGAATACGAGAACACGATCTACGACCTGCAGTGCCGCGGCTACCAGGTGATCATCGCTCATCCCGAGCGGTATCGTGCTGTTCAAAAGGATGCAAGCGTGGCGGAGCGCCTAGTCGATATGGGCTGCAAGCTGCAAGCTTCGGCAGACTTTATCGCCGGCGGCCGCTTTGGCCGCGAGAAAAAGCCGGCGCAGCGTCTGTTCGATCAGAACTTGTACAGCTTTATTGCAAGCGATGCTCATAACGTGGGCCACTACGATTGCTTGGCAAAGGCTTGTGCGCAGTATAGCGTGCGCGGCGCTCATTTTCGCTAAAATCTGTCCCTAACGTTCGTGTTGAATGAAGGGGTGGCTATGGATATTCAACTTAAGATGGGTTGCTTTGATGACGCGGCGCTGGTGCGCCGCGCCGTTTTTATGGACGAGCAAGGCTACGAGAACGAGTTCGACGCTATCGATGAGGCGCCGACTTGCATCCATGTGACGCTGTACGTGGACGGCGAGCTCACCGGCTGCTCGCGCGTGTTTCCCGAGGAACTGGAGCGCGCGGCAGATGCAGAGGCTCCGGTTTCGCCGGCGTGCGATATGGACGAAGGCATCGCAGCGGGGGAGACCTATATTATGGGTCGCGTCGCCGTGCTGTCCGCCATGCGCCGTCGCGGTCTGGCAAGCAAGATTGTCGAAGCCAGCGAAGCTGCTGCGCGCGATGCCGGCGCCAAGCTCATAAAGTTGCATGCACAGGAGTACGTGCTGCCGCTCTACACCAAGGCCGGCTACACGCAGATTGCACCGGTGGACTACGAAGACGAAGGCCAGCCTCATGCCTGGATGGCCAAGCGCATGGGCGACAGATAGGGACATTCCTTTTCTGCCGGCAGTTGGGGACACTCCTCGGCAATCGACGCACGGGTGTTCCAACATACAGTTTTTCGATTCCGTATGTATATATGCGCGCTAATGGGTTATAAAATCTAAGTCTGGACATAGCAGGTCTGCGATGCGGCTCGGGCAACCGGGCCGTTTTTGCGGGCAGGGGTAGCGCGAAAGGACTGCACATGCGTCAATTTAAGACCGAGAGCAAAAAACTGCTCGACCTCATGATCAACTCCATCTACACCAATAAGGAAATCTTCCTGCGCGAGCTTATCTCCAACGCGAGCGATGCCGTCGACAAGCTCAACTTTAAGAGCCTGCAGGACCCGAGTGTCAAGCTCGATCAGGGCGACCTGGCTATTCGCGTCTCCTTTGATAAAGACGCCCGCACCATTACCATCTCGGATAACGGCATTGGCATGACCGCCGAGGAGCTCGAGCGCAACCTGGGCACCATCGCCCATTCCGGCTCCGAGGAGTTTAAGACCGAGAACGCCG
>ENA-OQDC01001306-OQDC01001306.1-human-gut-metagenome-genome-assembly--contig:-NODE-1306-length-13032-cov-4.283998_pt1 | contig 13032 bp, 17 predicted proteins | sample MGYA00242770_ERZ504601 | MGnify/ENA primary metagenome ERZ504601 (study PRJEB26092, sample SAMD00036305) | human gut metagenome | host: Homo sapiens | study: EMG produced TPA metagenomics assembly of...
TGGAGTTCTTATGATTCGAAAACGCTGGAAAAGGTCTGAGCGTTTTTTTTCTTATAGTAATGGAAATTCCGCGAAGTCTGAATTCTATTAGATTCAGAAAAGAAAGACGTGGAATAATTGCGAAAAAACATTGCATATTTGCCCCAATCGGGTATAATTACAGTTGGTACATTCCAGCTTTGGAATGAATTTCAGGAAAAACGGACTGGAAAAATGATTCCGGAAACAGTTTTTCCAAAAAGCAGGGAGAATTACATGTCACAATCTGTAATGATTAAAAGCAACAAATATGGTATTAATCTGGTGCTGGATCCGAATATACCGTTTGTGGAATTGTTAAAGGATGTTATTGAGAAGTTCAAAGCATCGGAAAAATTCTTTAAAAATGCTGAATTAGCCATTTCTTTTGAGGGAAGGAAGCTTTCGGAAGAGGAAGAAAACCGTATTATCGAGGCAATCACAGAGAATACGACGATTCAGATTTTATGCATCGTACAAAATGGCAGTGAACAGGAAGCAGTCATGAAACAGCAGATTGAGTACTATCAGGCAGTACAGCAGCAGTTTATGAATGCAAACACCGGTTCCGGAGATTTTTACAGAGGAACTTTGCGTTCCGGACAGGTTATCGAAAGTGAATCCAGCGTAACCATTATCGGGATGTGAATCCCGGTGCGAAGATTATCTCGCAGGGAATATCGTCATTCTTGGAGCGTTGAAAGGAAATGCGCATGCGGGCAGCGCTGGCGACCGCAATTGTTTTATTTTTGCGCTTGATATGAACCCAATCCAGATTCAGATCGGTGATCTGATCGCCAAGAGCCCGGATAAAGAAAAAACGAGAAAACATCTGTTGAGACGTGAAAAAAGTTCAGACCGCAGAGTCCCAGATCGCAGTGGCGAGGGATGGCAATATTTATATTGAGCCGGTCACAAAAGATATTTTAAACAGAATGTAAAATGCGAAATGCACAGGAGGAAATCATGAGCGAAGTTATTGTAATCACAGATCCGGAAAGGGTGGAGTAGGTAAGACAACTACAACAGCGAAATGTAGGAACAGGTCTTAGCACAGTTAAATAAAAAGGTAGTAATGATTGATACCGATATCGGTCTTCGTAACTTAGACGTTGTCATGGGATTAGAGAACCGTATTGTATACAATCTGGTTGATGTTATTGAGGGCAAATGTCGTTTGAAACAGGCGCTCATCAAGGATAAAAAGTATCCTGAATTATGTCTGTTACCATCCACGCAGACAAGAGATAAGGATGCCGTGACACCGGAGCAGATGGTAGAGCTGATCGATGAACTGAGAAAAGAATTTGATTACATTTTACTTGACTGCCCGGCTGGAATCGAGCAGGGATTTAAGAATGCGATCGCTGCAGCTGACAGAGCATTGATCGTTACAACTCCGGAGGTATCCGCAATCCGTGATGCAGACCGTATCATTGGTTTATTAGAGGCAAATGACATACATAAGATTGATCTTGTGATCAACAGAATTCGTATGGATATGGTAGAAAGAGGAGATATGCTCTCAAAAGACGATGTGCTTGATATTCTTGCAGTTGACCTGATCGGAATCGTTCCAGATGATGAGAATATCGTTATTTCCACAAACCAGGGAGAGCCGCTGGTTGGAAGCGATACACCAGCAGGAAAAGCTTATAAAAATATTTGTGACCGCGTGATGGGCAAAGAAGTCCCATTTATGGAAATTACAGGACCAACTTTCTTCCAGAGACTTGCACATGTATTTAAAAAGTAGAGGGGAGATAAAAGATGGGTTTTTTTGATAATTTTTTTAAGAAAAAGAGTTCAGGAGAAGTAGCAAAGGACCGTTTGAAATTGCTGCTTGTTTCAGATCGGTCAAATTGCTCTCCTGAGACGATGGAACTGATCAAAAATGACATCATTAAGGTAATCTCCAAATATATGGAGATCGACCCGGACGGATTGGACATTCAGATTACACAAAACAGCGAAGAATCCGAAGGACCGGCATTATATGCCAATATTCCGATTCGCGAGCTTAGAAAATAACATTGGAGAAAGAACATGCTGCGAAATTATCGATTGCAAAATTACAATTTCAAACTCTTATTTAATGTACTTGTACTGATGGCAATGGGACTTTTATTTATTCATAGTGCAAATCCTTCATTCGTTGTAAAACAGGCACTTGGTATTACAATGGGACTTGGTATTATTATTGTAGTATCACTGATTGATTTTCAGGTATTTACAAGAAATGCAGAAATATTGTATATTTTTAATGTAATCATGCTGATCGGCGTCAAGTTATTTGGAAAAGATGTGAATGGAGCAAAGAGGTGGTTTTCCCTTGGACCATTGGGAACATTTCAGCCATCAGAACTTAGTAAAGTGATCATGATTATTGTGATTGCAGCATTCCTTGTCAAACATCAGGATGATCTTAACGAACCTAAGATCCTTGGAAAGCTTGCATTAGTATGTGCAGTACCGCTTCTTTTAATCTTGAAGCAGCCAAGTCTTTCCTCAACACTCGATATTTGTTTTATCATTCTTGGAATGATATTTATGGCAGGATTGTCTTCTAAACTGATCGTTCGTGTATTGATCATTGGAGTACCACTTTTAGCAATCTTTTTATGGTACGTCCAGACGCCTGGACAGGTTTTACTAGAGCCGCATCAGGTGGCCAGGATCATGTCATTTTTACATCCAGAGAATTATGCAGATTCAACAGCTCTTCAGACAAGCAATTCAATTATGGCAATCGGATCTGGAGGATTATTTGGAAAAGGTTTTGGAAGTAATACAATATCGAATGTATCAGCCAGCGATGTAAATTTGGTATCCGAGAATCAGACAGATTTTATTTTCTCAGTGATCGGAGAAGAATTTGGATTTGTTGGATGCGTGATCTTGATCGTTATATTTGCATGCCTTGTATATCAATGTATGAATGTGGCGAAGAAATCAGGAAATCTGATCGGTACTTATGTTGCTGTGGGAGTTGCCTGCTATATGGGATTTCAGTCATTTATCAACATAGCTGTTGCGACAGGAACTATGCCGAATACAGGACAGCCACTTCCGTTTATCAGTTATGGGTTAAGCTCGTTGATGTCGGCATCGATTGCGATCGGAATGGTACTTAACATATATTTACAAAGAAAAAGACACTAGGAGGTTCTATTTATGAATGTAGGATTAGTTGCCCATGATGGGAAAAAGAACTTGATGCAGAATTTGTGTATTGCATATCAGGATATTTTAAAAAAGCATAAATTATATGCAACAAGTACGACCGGACAGATGATCGAAGATGTTGCCAATTTAAAGATTCATAAACTTCTTGCGGGACATTTTGGCGGAATGCAGCAGATGGGAAGCAAGATATCCAACAATGAAATAGACCTTTTGATTTTTTTACAGGATCCGTCAAATAAGAAGAGAACACCGGATTTTTATAATGTTTTAAATCTCTGTGACCAGTATAATATTCCATGTGCCACGAATCTTCCAACTGCGGAAGTATTGATCCTTGCACTGGATCGAGGAGATTTGGATTGGAGGAATATGTATAAATAGACTGTCAGGAGACGGTCTTTTTTTACAAAGATTATGAAGATGAAGAAAATAATATGTATGATTATGTCGATCATGATGGTAGCAATGTCAGGGTGCCAGTCATCCAGCGCAGCATCACTTGATTATGAACAGCATTATAAAACAACAGGAACAGCAATGAAAGAATCAGCATTGTCAGACCGCTGGGAATCTAAAGGCTCTAAAGTAGCAGTTGTATCAAAGAAGAAGGCAGAGAATGAGGATTATCCAGATGCCAAAGAAGTACTTCTTGTGAATAATACAAAGAATAAAGTATTAGTAAGCCAGAAAGTATTTGATCAGGCATATCCAGCAAGTACAACAAAGATCATGACAGCACTTCTCACACTGGAGAATTTAGATTTAAATAAAGTTGTTACGATCAAACATGATATTACATTCCCAGATGGTGCAGCAGTGGCAGTTCATCTAAAAAAGGGAGACAAGATCACAGTAGAAGCACTACTCAATGCCCTGATCATTATGTCAGCAAATGATGCGGCAGTAGCATTAGGAGAAGAAGTCTCTGGAAATCTGACAAGCTTTGTAAAATTAATGAATAAGCGTGCTAAAGAATTAGGTGCAACAAATACACATTTTGCAAACCCAAATGGTTTACATTTAGCCAATCATTATTCTACAGCATATGATTTATACCTGATTTTTAAGGAAGTAGCGAAACACAATGAATTTTTCAATATTGCGGGAAGATCAAGCAGTAGAATTGAATATACAGGCTCTAAAGGACAGTTGAAAGTCTATGATATGGCATCTACAAACCAGTATATTGCAGGTACTTATACATTACCAAGTAATGTATACATGATTGGTGGGAAGACAGGTACAACAACACAGGCAGGTTCTTGTCTGATTCTGCTTACAAAGAATAAAGACGGAGAAGAGTTTATTTCAGTGGTATTAAAAGGAGCAACAAAATCAGCACTTTACCATACAATGACAGATATTTTATCAAAGGAAAACTAAAATGGAACGATATAAAACTTACAGTGGACATTTAAAACAAATATATGGAGAAAAAGTATATAAGCTGCCGGTAAATCTTCCAGTGACTTGTCCGAATCGTATGGATGGAGATGGGTGTAGTTTTTGCGGAGGGGTTGGAACAGGCTTTGAAGCAATGAATTGTGAAACCTCTGTAAGTGAACAGTTATTAACAACAAAAGAAAAGATAGCCAAGCGATACAAAGCAAAAAAATTTATTGCGTATTTTCAAAATTATACGAACACATTTCTTCCAGTAAAACAGTTAGAAGAATATATGATCGAAGCAGCCAGGATGGAAGATATTGTTGGAATTTCAATATCAACAAGGCCAGACTGCATTACAAGAGACTATCTTGACTGTATGAAGAATGTTTCAGACACATATGGTGTGAAAATATCAATAGAATATGGACTTCAGACAGTAAATTATAAGACTTTGGAGAAGATCAACAGAGGACACAGTCTTGCAGAATATCTGGATGCGGTTTTAATGACAGCACCTTATGGATTTGAAATTTGTACACATATCATATTGAATCTTCCAGGTGATGATATAAGAGATGTTATAGAGACGGCAAAGATCCTGTCAGTACTTCCGGTACAGATCGTAAAACTACATTCATTATATGTGCCAAAAGGTTCCAGACTGTACAAAGAATTTGAGGAAGGTAAGGTTAGTATGTGTTCCGCAGAAGAATATTTGGAAAGACTTGTAACTTTTATCAGTTATGTTAGAAGTGATATGGTGATCGAACGACTATTCAGCCGTGTACCAAAAGAAGATGCGTCATTTTCAAATTGGGGAATCAGCTGGTGGAAATTAAGAGACCAGTTTGATGCGATAATGGAGGAGAGAAATCTTACACAGGGATGTAAGGCAGACTATCAAAACGGAGCAGCACTCAGGCGATGGAGGATTTGTTAAATGGCAAAAAAACGACAACGAAAAATAAAAATGCGCTGGAATATTGGAATGATCATATTTGCGGTAATTTTTGTTTATATCGTGATCAATGTCATAATATTTATGGGCAAGAAAAAACTGAGTGTATATAAAGTTACCGAAGATAAGATTACAAACACATTATCATTGACGGGAATTGCAGTCAGGGATGAACAGTTATTAAAGACATCACAGTCTGGATACATTACATATTATGTAGAAGAAGGAAAGCGGGTCAAGAAAGATGGAACTGTTTTTACTGTAGACAAGGACAAGAAAGTTCAGGAAACATTTGCAGAAAAAGTAGAAGAGTTGCAAAAGACGACAAATGTGATGGATGATGATGAGGTATCACGTAAGATCAATGAGTATCAGTCCGTTTACAATGATAATAACTTTTCAGAAGTGTATGATTTAAAATACGATCTTAAGAATGCTATTTTAAATATCAATGAAGATGCAATGAAGAAGTAATCGCATCAGTACAGGATGCGATGGGGACAGAAAGTTTTCAGACGCAGAAAAGTACTTCAAGTGGTGTGGTAGAATTTTATTCGGATAAATTTGATGGGAAAAAAGTAAGTGATATCAATGCATCAGACTTTGATCAGACAAGATATCGAAAACAAAAATATAATACAGCAGATAAAGTAAAAAAGAATAAAGTTGTTGCAAGGATCAATAAGAGTGAAAAATGGCAGATTGTTGTTCCATTAAAAGAAGAAGAGTACAAGATGCTCAAAGACAAAAAAGAAGTATCAATACGATTTATGCAAGATCAGAATAAAGCAACAGCAACAGTAGAAACCATCAAAAAAGGTAAAAATTATTTTGGATATCTAAAATTAAATGATTATGCGGTTCGTTATTTGAGTGAACGTTATCTTGAGATTGACATTACTTTAGATTCTTATAAAGGGTTAAAGGTTCCAAATACATCAATTGTTAAGAAAAAGTTTTATCAGGTTCCGGTCAAATACCTTACAAAAGGTGATAATAGTACGACGGAACAGTTTGCCGTACGAAGCACTAGTAAGAATGGTGAGGTAACGGTAGAACAAAAAACGTATACCATTTATGGCAGAAGTGAAAAATACTGTTATCTGGATCCTGATGAAGTAGGGGAGAATGTTGTATTGCAGGCAATGGACTCTAATCAGACATTTTTGATCGAGAAGAAGAAGACTTTGCAAGGGGTATATTGTACAAATCGTGGTTATGCAGATTTTAAACCGATCGATATTCTGACACAGAAAGATGATTACTCGATCATAGCCAATGATACGAATCAGGGAGTCAGTGCATATGACTTTATCGTATTGGATGGAACGACGATCAAGGAAAATCAGATTATTTATTAAATGACATTATCAATCAACAGAAAGAAGGAAGAAATATGCTGATAGAACGTTATAATGAAGTGAAAGAACATGTGAAAGAAGCTTGCGAACGCGTGGGACGAGATCCAAGAGAGGTTACAGTCATTGCCGTCAGCAAAACAAAGCCATTAGAGATGGTGGAAGAGTTAAGAAAAGAAAAAGTTCTGGATTTTGGAGAAAACAAAGTACAGGAGATCAGAGATAAGTATGCAAATATCAGCTGGCCGGTAAGATGGCATCTGATCGGACATTTGCAGACAAATAAGATCAAATATATTGTAGATAAGGTAGCATTGATCCATTCTGTGGATTCTGTAAAACTGGCACAGGCAATTGATAAAGAAGCAGTAAAACACAATGTTAAAGAGGTTCCAATTCTTATTCAGGTTAACTTTGCACATGAAGATACTAAATTTGGATTAGATCCAAAGGACGTAGAAGATGTGATCAAAGAAATCTCAAAACTTGAATATGTAAAGATCAAGGGATTGATGCAGATTGCACCATTTGTTGATGATCCCGAAGATAATCGTAAATATTTTCGCGCGATGAAACAATTATCTGTTGACATCAAGAACAAAAACTTTGATAATGTAGATATGAGTATACTTTCCATGGGTATGACGAATGATTATGAGATCGCAGTAGAAGAAGGAGCGACAATGATCAGAGTTGGTACAGCAATTTTTGGAGAGCGCAATTATAACATATAGCGGAGGAAGATCGATGAAAGGTACAGTTGACAAACTGCTGAACTTTATGAAGCTGACAGAAGATGAAGAATACGATGAAGAGTATGAAGAATACGAAGATGAAGAAGAGGAAGAACCAGAGAAAGTAGGTTTTTCATTTTTTAAGAAGAAAGAAAAGGAACCGGTGGAAGAATCTGAAGAAGAAGTAAGCCAGCCTTTTGATCATGTATTAAGTAGGGAAGAGAAGAAGAAAAGGTTTACAAGTACTGGAAGCAAGGTGGTATCCATGAATGGAAGAGGAGTAGAAGTCTACGTTATCAAACCACAGGATTTTGCAGAAGCGCAGACAGCGGCAGATCTTTTAAAGAAAGGAAGAACTGTTGTGATCAATTTAGAAGGTGTGGAACTTACAGTTGCACAAAGAAGCATTGATTTTATTGGTGGAGCAACTTATGCGATCAATGGTTCCCTGCAGGCAGTATCCAACAACATTTTTATTGCAGCACCAGACAGTATTGAAGTCAGTGGAGACCTGAAAAGTGAGATCATGAATGAAAATACGATCTCACCACAATTAAAGTAAACATGAAAGAAGAAGAATTATTAAAGAAACGACTTTTGGAACTGGCACAAAAATCATACAGCCAGAATGTTTATACACATACACATTTTTTAAATGAATACGAACAGAGTATTTATCAAGATATGAAGAAAGAACTTGATTATGCACATCCACAGCTTGTTGGAGGACATGAACACTTTACAAGAGCTGTGGTACTGTTTGGTTCGAAAGAATTATTTGGTTATGAGGGTGAGATTCCATTGGCATGTGCCAGGATCTCACCTGTTTTTGATAAGTTTGCAGAAACATTAAGCCACAGAGATTATCTGGGTGCTGTAATGAATCTGGGGATTGAACGTTATCTGATCGGGGATATTCTTGTTGATGAAAAATGTGCTTATATTTTTTGTATGTCTCATATTATGGATTTACTAAAAGAACAGTTAGGACAGGTAAGGCATACAAGAGTAGCAGTAGAAGAAGTCGTATGGGAAGAAACAGGATATATTCAGAAATATAAGAGAAAAGAAGGGTTTGTGGCATCTATGCGGTTAGATGTTCTGGTGTCACAGGCATATGGACTTTCAAGAACATCAAGCGATAAGCTGTTAAAAGCCCAGAAAGTATTTCATAATGGAAGACTTTGTATATCATCAGGACAAAAGATCAGACAAGGAGATATCATATCAGTGAGAGGATATGGAAAGTTTCTGGTAGAAGATTTGGGCAAAACATCAAAAAAAGGCCGTCAGTTTCTTACACTGGCGATCTTTCAATAGGAGGAATATATGATTACACCAGTTGAAGTATTAGGAAAAGAACTAAAGAGGGGATTTGGCTATAAGGCAGTTGAGGTTGATGAATTTTTAGAAGATCTTGCAAAAGATTATGAAAAAGTTTACAAAGAAAATAATGAATTAAGAGAAAAAGTATCTGCACTGACAGAGAATTTAAGTCATTATCGTACAATTGAAGAATCATTAAAGAGAGCATTAGTTCTTGCGGAAGAAACATCCAAAGAAACGATTGAGAATGCAACACAGAAAGCCCAGACATTAGAAGCTGAAGCATCAAGAAATGCAAAAGAACTTGTTTCAGAGGCACAGGCAGAAGCAGATAAGATCAGAGTGAGTGCAAAAGAAGATTTCAAGGAAGAAAAAGAAAAACATGAACAAATGATCAAGAATTATCAGGAATTGATCCGAAAGCTAGAAAGTGATTATCAAAGTTATAAAGCAAGAATGAAACAGTTTATAAATGGACAGATGGATATTTTAAACAATCCTGTATATGAGATGGAATTTCAGATCGCAGGAGAGAAGGAAGAAGAGGAGCAGGATAAGAATCATGAACAATTTGGAAAAGAACAGTAAGATTGAGATTCGAACAGATGGTAGAAAATCATATGATATTATTTTGAAAGATTCTTTTGATGATTTTCTAAAACAGATGGAATTTCTGGAAATTGAACACAAAAAAATATGTATTGTAACAGAAAGCAATGTAGCCCCATTTTATTTAAAGCAGATGTATGACTTGATTTCTTCAAAGGCTGCGAAAACGATCACATTCAGCTTTGAAGCAGGAGAGAAACACAAACAGTTAAAGACGATAGAAGCGTTATATGAAGAACTAATCATTAACCATTTTGACCGTCAGGATCTTCTGATCGCATTAGGAGACGGGGTTGTTGGTGATATGACAGGATATGCGGCGGCAACATATCTTCGAGGAATTGATTTTGTGCAGGTGCCAACAACATTGTTATCACAGGTGGACAGCAGTATCGGGGGCAAGACAGGAGTTGATTTTCTTCAATATAAGAATATGGTCGGTGCATTCCATCAGCCAAAGCTTGTATATATCAATACAGCGACATTAAAATCTCTGCCAGAGAGAGAATATTTTTCTGGAATGGGAGAAGTTATCAAACATGGATTGATCAAAGATGCAAAATATTATGATTGGATCAAAGATAATATTACACCGATCAAAGAAAGAGAACATGAAGCAGTAAGAGAGATGATCTATAGAAGCTGTCTGATCAAAGGAGACGTTGTAGAGCAGTGATCCAAAAGAAAAAGGAGAACGTGCCTTATTAAACTTTGGTCATACACTAGGACATGCAATTGAGAAATTAAAAGATTTTACATGGCTTCATGGAGAATGTGTGGCAGCAGGATGTTGTCTGGCAGCCAGAATATCGCAGATGAAAGGAAATCTTACAGAAGAAGAAGTAAAAGATATCAAAGAAGTGTTTATAAAGTTTGGTATGAATGGAGATATCAGTGAACTTTCTATTAAGGATATTATCAAAACAACGAAATCCGATAAGAAGATGGTTGGAGATAAAATTAAATTCATATTATTACATTCCATCGGAGAAGCATATATTGATATGAGTGTAACCGATGATGAAATGGAAAATGCATTAAAAAAATAACAGGGAAAGATAATGAAGAAGCATATAAAGATATTTAGTCTGATTATCATATTGATCATTGCAGACCAGCTGACAAAGCTTTGGGCATTAGCGGATCTGCGTGGCAGTGAGGGAATTCCTGTCATATCAGGGGTGTTTGAACTGCAATATCTTGAAAATCGCGGCGCAGCCTTTGGAATACTTCAAGATAAGCAGATCTTATTTTTGCTGATCACAGTGGCAGTGGCAGTATTGTTAACATATATCTCCATAAGAATACCAGAAGAGAGAAAATATACACCATTAAGAATCTGTTATGTATTACTGATGGCAGGTGCATTTGGTAATCTGATCGATCGTGTGGCAAGAGGTTATGTTGTAGATTTCTTTTATTTTAAACTGATTGATTTTCCTATTTTTAATGTGGCTGATATTTATGTTACAGTGACAATGGTATTACTAATAGGACTGATCTTGTTTTATTACAAAGAAGAAGACTTTGAATTTTTGAGCAGGAAAGGAAAACATGGACGAAACGTTTGAAATTAAAGTGACAAGTGATCTGGCTGGAAAAAGACTGGATGTTATATTGGCAGAACAGTGTGATGATCTTACAAGAAGTTATATCAATAAACTGTGCAAGGAAGAACGTGCAAAGTTAAACGATAAGATTTCCAAAGGCAATAAGAAATGCAAAGAGGGAGATAAGATCACACTTCAGATACCAGAACCAGAAGAACTTGAAATCCTTCCAGAAAAAATGGATCTTGATATTGTTTATGAGGATCAGGATGTTATACTGATCAATAAACCGAAAAATATGGTGGTGCATCCGGCAGCAGGGCATTATACAGGAACTTTGGTAAATGGATTGATGGCACACTGCAAAGACGATCTGTCAGGAATCAATGGTGTACTGCGTCCAGGGATTGTTCACCGGATAGATAAGGATACAACGGGAATTCTGATCGTATGTAAGAATGATATGGCACATCAAAGCATTGCCAAACAATTATATGATCATTCGATCACAAGAAAATATCATGCGATCGTTTTATGGAAATATTAAGGAAGAAGAAGGAACCGTAAATGCTCCGATCGGCCGCAGTTTGAAAGACCGCAAGAAGATGGGGATTCGTTATGGATGGGAAACATGCAGTGACACACTACAAAGTTTTAAGAAGACTCAAAAAAGGTTTTACTTATATTGAGTGTCAGCTTGAAACAGGAAGAACCCATCAGATTCGTGTCCATATGGCATCGATCAAGCATCCTTTACTCGGAGATGATGTATACGGACCAAAGAAATCAAAATATACACTGGAAGGTCAGTGCCTTCATGCAAAGGTTTTAGGATTTGTACATCCAAGAACCGGAGAATACATGGAGTTTGAAGTACCACTTCCAGAGTATTTTGAAAAACTACTGAAGAAATTAGATCAATGACAGGAGGAGAAGGCACAATGAAACTTGGATTTATCGGATGTGGAAATATGGCACAAGCAATGATCACTGGAATTTTGAAACAAAATGTTGTAAGTCCAGATGAATTGATCGTATCAAACCCACACGAAGAAAAAACAGCAAAATTAAAAGAACAATTTGGAATCTTAACGACAACGGATAATAAAAAGACAGCAAAGGAAGCAGAGATTGTAGTGTTGGCTGTAAAACCTCAAGTGTATCCGGAAGTGATCAAAGAGATCAGAGATGAAGTTTCAACAGAACAGATCATCGTAACGATTGCTGCAGGAGTATCCATGGCGGCAACAGAACGCCAGTTTGGAAAAGAAATGAAGATTGTGCGTGTAATGCCAAATACGCCAGCACTTGTCGGAGAAGGAATGTCTGGATTATGCTGTAATGAATATGTGACAGAAGAAGAATTTGATAAGGTTCATCATATTTTCCAGAGTTTTGGAAAAGCTGAAAAGATTACAGAGAATCTGATGGATGCAGTTGTCGGAGTCAGCGGAAGCGGACCAGCATATGTTTATATGTTTATTGAGGCAATGGCAGATGCAGGGGTAGCACAGGGACTCCCAAGAAAACAGGCTTATACATTTGCTGCACAGACATTACTTGGAAGTGCCAAAATGGTATTAGAGACAGGGCAGCATCCAGGTGAATTAAAAGATGCCGTATGTTCACCAGCAGGAACAACGATCGAGGCTGTCAATACACTAGAGAAAAAAGGGATTTAGAAGTGCAGTGATCGAAGCTGTCAATGCGGCGGCAAAGAAAAAACCATGAGCTTGGGAAACCAAAAAAAAGGAAATGAAAAATAAAATGCTAAAGTTTTTTGGTGACGGGTGCTGCCGGGCAGCTTGGAAAGGATGTTGTACGTGAACTGGAAAACCGGGGATATGAAGTGACGGGAAGCGGCAGCAAAAAGAGAAAAACAACAGGTCGTTATGTGAAGATGG
>ENA-OQDC01001308-OQDC01001308.1-human-gut-metagenome-genome-assembly--contig:-NODE-1308-length-13020-cov-2.764446_pt1 | contig 13020 bp, 15 predicted proteins | sample MGYA00242770_ERZ504601 | MGnify/ENA primary metagenome ERZ504601 (study PRJEB26092, sample SAMD00036305) | human gut metagenome | host: Homo sapiens | study: EMG produced TPA metagenomics assembly of...
GTATTATAGGCTGTGTTATTGATATTGACTTTGACCCTAAAAATGGCTGTATCAATTCTATAATAATTCCTGGTCCTGGACGGCTTTGCGGCTTCTTTGGACGTGAATTTGTGTATGTCATACCTTTCAGATGTATCAAATCTATTGGGCGTGACATTATCCTTGTCAATGTCTGCCTTGATAAACATAAAGAAAATGCTAATATATACATATAATTTAGTGAGTACACGGTTATTTAACTTATCTTGACTATACGTTATATTTTGATTGGAGGTTACTTATGAACGATAGATATGTGGCTTATGCAGGTACTTATACCCACGAAAGCAGCAAAGGTATTCATATATATGATATGGACGTTGAAAAGGGACGAATAACTGAAAGATGTGAGGTTACAATTGATAATCCCTCATATATAACATTATCTTCTAATAAGAAGTATTTATACGCAATATGTGATCAAGGTATTTCTGCATTTGCTATTACTGAAGATGGCTCTCTTGAACTTATGAATGTTGCTTCTATCAACGGAATGAGAGGCTGTCATATTTCTGTAACTAAGGATAACCGTTTTCTTGTTATTTCCGGCTATCACGATGGAAAGATTACTGTAATGCGTATTAATGCTGATGGTTCTTTAGGCGATATAGCTGATGAGGTATTTCATAAGGGTCTTGGAAGCGTTGCTGAACGTAATTTCAGACCTCATATAAGTCATACCTGCTTTACACCTGATGAAGAACTTTTATGTGTATGTGATCTTGGAATTGACCAGATTAAGCTTTATGAATTCAACCATACAACTGGAAAGCTCAAGCTTTTTGATATATACGTTCACAGCTTGAATCTGCTCCAAGAAAGATGATATTCTCAGAAGATGGACGATTTGCTTATGTTGTATGTGAATTAAAGAATTATATTAACGTATATTCTTATGATGCTTCTTCTGATAAGAACAGATTTGAGATGATTCAGAATATATTCACTGTAAGACGTGACCATAAGTCTAACAGTGCAGCTTCGGACATATGCCTTACTAATTCAGGCAACAACTTAATCTGCTCTAATGCTGGTGATAACACCGCTACAATATATTCTGTGGACAAGACTACAGGAAAGATAATTACACTTAACTCACTTCCTGTAAGTGGTGATTATCCTAAGTACATATGCCTTTTTCCTGATGACAAGCACTTTTTATCTATGAATAATGAAGGCAACTCAATAACAATATTTACTGTAGACTACACCAAAGGACTTATTGTTATGAATGGCAAAGAACTTAAAATATCACGTCCTAACAATATGGTTATTAAAAAGTTAGATTAATTAATGAAGGCCTGGCCATAAGTCCAGACAAATACTTTATCAAAGCAAAAGGCACTGTGCTATATGCATTCTCATCCTGAATACATATATGGCACAGTGCCTTTTTATTATCCTCTGTACTTTTCTGACTGTGCATTTATAAGCTGAACGTCATCAAAGTAATTAATCTTCATAGCAGCCTTAACTTCACTTAATGTCTGTTCTGCTACCTCATAAGCATTCTTAGTTCCCTGTTTAAGTATCTCATATACATAAGGAATATCCTTCTCATATTCGTGTCTTCTATTTCTGATTGGCTCTAATTCCTTGTTAAGAACATTTAAAAGGAACTTCTTAACCTTAACATCTCCAAGTCCGCCTCTCTTATAGTGGTCTTTTAATTCATCAAGGTTATTATACTCTGGCAAGAATAATCCAAAGTCTTCTTCCTTACTGAATGCGTCAAGATATGTAAATACAGTATTACCTTCTATCTTACCTGGATCCGATACCTTGATATGATCTGGATCTGTATACATACTCATAACCTTTTTCTTAACATCTTCTTCTGTATCAGAAAGATATATACAGTTACCAAGCGACTTACTCATCTTAGCTTTACCATCTGTACCTGGAAGTCTTAAACATACTTTATTATCCGGAAGAAGTATCTGTGGTTCTACCAATGTATCTCCATATACTGAATTGAACTTTCTTACAATCTCTCTTGTCTGTTCAATCATCGGCTCCTGATCCTCACCTGCCGGAACTGTTGTAGCCTTAAATGCTGTTATATCAGCGGCCTGGCTTATTGGATAGCAGAAAAATCCAACCGGTATGCTCGCTTCAAAGTTACGCATCTGGATCTCTGACTTAACTGTTGGGTTTCTCTGAAGTCTTGAAACTGTAACAAGATTCATATAATAAAATGTAAGCTCTGTAAGCTGTGAAATCTGTGACTGAATAAATATATCAGACTTAGCTGGGTCTAAACCGACTGAAAGATAATCAAGTGCAACCTCTATTATGTTCTGGCGTACCTTCTCAGGATTATCAGCATTATCTGTAAGTGCCTGAGCATCTGCTATCATAATAAATATCTTATCGTATTCACCTGAATTCTGTAATTCTACTCTTCTCTTTAATGAACCAACATAATGACCAACATGAAGCTTTCCTGTTGGACGGTCACCTGTTAATATTATCTTAGACATATTGCTCCTCCATTCTTATGCAACGCATCTATGCATATCACAAATATTCATAATTTTATCACATTTTTTTTAAAATAACAATTGAGAATTAATCTAATTAATAGTAATATATATAACAGAGTGCCAAGAGCACAATAATATATACTTGTGGAGGAACAATTAATGAAACATTTACTTAGTCCACTAGACTTAAGTGTCACAGAACTTGAAGATTTACTTAATCTTGCAAGAGACATTTCTAAAGATCCTAAAAAATACAGCCATGTATGTGATGGTAAAAAGTTAGCAACTTTATTTTATGAACCTAGTACAAGAACCCGTCTTAGTTTTGAAGCAGCAATGCTCAATCTTGGAGGGTCTGTATTAGGTTTTTCTTCTGCTAACTCAAGCTCAGCATCAAAGGGCGAAAGCGTGGCTGATACTATACGGGTAATTTCCTGCTATGCAGACATATGTGCTATGCGCCACCCAAAAGAAGGTGCTCCTATGGTTGCAGCAAGCAAGTCTTCTATACCTGTAATCAATGCAGGTGATGGCGGACACCAGCACCCAACACAGACACTTACAGACCTTATGACTATAAGGGAACTCCGCGGTTCTCTTGACAACTTTACAATAGGCCTTTGTGGTGACCTTAAGTTCGGAAGAACTGTTCATTCACTTATCAATTCACTCGTAAGATATAAAAATGTCAAATTCGTGCTTATATCTCCTAAGGAATTAAGAATACCTGATTATATAAGAGATGATGTATTAAAAGCCAACCAAGCTGAATTCATTGAAATGGAAAACCTAGAAGATGCTATGCCTGAGCTTAACATATTATATATGACAAGAGTACAGCGTGAAAGATTCTTCTCAGAAGATGAATACCTCAGAATGAAAGATTTCTATATACTTGATAAGTCAAAAATGGCTCTTGCAAAAGAGGATATGTATGTTCTTCACCCACTTCCTCGTGTTAATGAAATATCAGTAGATATAGATGATGACCCAAGAGCTGCTTACTTTAAACAGGTACAATTCGGTGTATATGTAAGAATGGCTCTTATTATGACACTTCTTGGTCTTAATAACAAGTAAATATAGGAGGGTAATTATGTTAAATGTAGGACAACTTAATGAAGGCTTTGTACTAGACCATATTGAAGCCGGCAAATCAATGATGATATATAATAACCTTGGTCTTGGCGAACTCGACTGTCAGGTTGCTATTATCAAGAATGCAAGAAGCAGTAAAATGGGAAGAAAGGATATCATCAAGATTGAGGGCGGACTTGACCTTGTTGATTTAGATGTATTAGGATTTATCGATCATAATATCACTGTTAATATTATTAAAGACGGACAGATAGTAGATAAGAAATCACTTTCATTACCAAAGCAGATTACTAATGTTATCAAATGTAAGAATCCTAGATGTATTACTTCTATTGAACAGGGTCTTGACCATGTATTTGTTCTTTCTGACCCTGTTAAGCAGGTATACAGATGTAAATACTGTGAAGAGAAATATACTGGTAAATAATATCCCCCAATACAAAATTCGTACAGCTTTATTATATAAGCTTGAAGTTCTAATGTAATCTTCTGATTATATAGTAAAGAGGGTATGTGAAAAAAAGCTCGATTGAGTTTTTTCCGCATCTCCCTTTTTGTACCTGTTGTGTATAAATGACTGAAATCATAGCGCAAGAAAGCGCACTTCCCTACCCCATAGAAATTCTTTTTTTGAATCTATGCGGCAGTTCTGTTTCTCATCTTTTTTTTCTGATATTTATATAGATTGTGGCCTATCGCCACAAGTAAAACTTCCAGTTTGACTGAATGAATACCTCTTCGGACAATTCTCTTGTACCAACGGTCGTTTTTCATAATTCCGAAAGTGCCTTCTGCTTGTATCGAACGGTTCATTCGTAATAACGCACCGTGGATACTTTCTAGGTTTTCGATTACTTCCTGATGCATGGAAGTTAATTCCTGATTGATCCGAACGGTTCGATTCTTATCTGTCTTCTTACATTTCTCTGCATATGGACATCCACTACAGTCTTCGCATTCATACAATTCTTCCTTACGTCCGTATTGATTTCCCCTCACATTTTTTCTGTATAAAAAAATGGAATGCTTTATCGTTAGGACATCTCATGACACCTTGCTCATCAATTCTGAAGTTAACTGCACGAAATGGATCTTCATGATATTTCTGATCCTTAGTTTCCTTTTTAAACATTGGAAATTTCATATACTTTTCAATTCCGTTCTGTTCACAGAAAATATAATTGTTGTATGAGCCATATCCAGCATCTGCCACAGGATATTTGGGATAGAATCCATAAGTTTGTTTGAAGTGCTCCATCAAAGGAACGAAACAATCCATATCCGAACGATAATGGTTCACGTCAACAACTGCAATATATTCATCTGCTACACCAATCTGTACATTATATGCTGGCAGAAGCTGATCATTGCCCATGTAATCCGTTTTGATACGCATAAAGGTAGCTGAGTTATCTGTTTTAGAGTAACTGTTTCGATTAGGACCACAGATTTCAATTTTTTGTATGTATTCTTGAAGTTTCTGACAGAAAGTAGTCAAGTGTTCATAATGACGCTGTTCTTTGGATTTTCGCTTTCCACTTCCGTAAACAAATGTACTTGTATCCAGTTCCCATAAAAGTACTAGCTGCTCAACGATTTCATTCAGATAATCCGGTACATACTCCGGATTTGTTGTGATCTGCACCCCGCTCCATGCGATTTCTGCATTAATCTCCTCAATCTCCGCAGTGATTTTTTCGTAAAGCTTGTAACGGAACTTTTCGGTAGCCTTCTTCCATACCCAGGTATACTTGTTTGCGTTTGCTTCAAACTTGGAGCCGTCGATGTAGAGATGTTGCAGATCTACATGCTCATCGTTAAAGATAGCATGATTGATGTCGTTAAAAATGTTTTCAATCTTATCTTGAAGTATTTCATTGATGAAATATCCAAAGGTTCTGTATGACGGAGTCTGATGATCCATGAGATACATGAACCTGATATTAACTTTGCAGTTGTCTTCCAGTTCTCTCAGAGAGCAGTAGCCGCTAGTCATAAATCCGAAAAGTACTGTTTTTAACATGTTGACTGGATTATATCTGAGTCGTCCGGTTGTGTACTCCGGAATATCCGTCAGATACTTGTTTAAATCGATTCCTCCCATCAATCTGTCAAATGTTAAAACAGGATCCAGCAGATCCAAACAATCTGAAAGAAACAGTGGTAAATATCCTTGTTTTGAATTACAATAATTATTGTGTAAAGTTTTCATCGCAAGTTAATTTTACCACAAAAATAGGACCTTTCGCATGAACGAATGGTCCTATTTCTTTTAGGGACTTATTTCACAGCCCCTTTTTTATATTCCTATTTATTTCTGAAGATGATATCATGTCTTCCCGGTCCATTAGAAACCATTGTGATCGGATATCCGATTTCTTTTTCGATAAACTCAATGTAGTTTCTGCAGTTCTCCGGAAGATCTTCGTATTTCTTGATTCCTCTGATGTCGCATTTCCATCCCGGAAGTGTCTTGAATACTGGTTTTGCTTTCTCAAGAAGATGTGTTGTCGGGAATTCTGTTGTAACTTCTCCGTCAATCTCGTATCCTACACATACCGGAATTTCATCCAGGTATCCAAGTACATCAACAACAGTAAATGCTACATCTCGTAGTCTCCCTGGCATACGGCATCCATATTTTCGGATGCTACACAGTCAAACCATCCCATCACGTCTCGGGCGACCGGTTGTTGCGCCGAATTCCCCGCCGTCTCCACCAGCGTCTTCTGAAGTTCATCTGCTTCTTCGCCAAAAATCTCACTTACAAAGGCACCTGCTCCTACTGCACTTGAGTATGCTTTACATACTGTAACGATCTGTTTGATCTCATACGGCGGGATTCCAGCACCGATCGCACCATAAGCTGCCAGTGTAGAAGAAGAAGTTACCATTGGGTAAATTCCATGATCCGGATCCTTTAATGTTCCAAGCTGTCCTTCAAGAAGGATTTCTTTTCCTTCCTTGAGGGCTTCGTCAAGATACAGAGAAACGTTACATACATACGGTGCTACCATTTCTTTGTATTCCATCAGTTCGTTATATAAATCATCAGGATTGATTAACGGTTTGTGATAAAGGTGTTCCAGCATAACATTCTTCTGCTCTGCTACACGATTTACCTTTTCTCTAAGTTCAGCTTCGTCTTCAAAAAGCTCGCTGATCTGGAAACCGATCTTTGCATACTTGTCTGAATAGAACGGTGCAATACCAGACTTTGTAGATCCGAACGACTTTCCGCCCAGTCTCTCTTCCTCATATGCATCAAAATTCTTGTGATAAGACATCACCATCTGTGCACGGTCTGACACCAGAATCTTCGGCATCGGAACATCTCTGTCAATGATTGACTGGATTTCCTTGAAAAGAACCGGGATATCTACAGCGACACCATTGCCGATGATACTGGTTGTATGTCCGTAGAAAACTCCTGACGGTAATGTATGAAGAGCGAATTTGCCGTAATCATTGATAATTGTATGTCCGGCATTTGCTCCACCCTGGAAACGAATGATAATATCTGCTTTTTCGGCAAGCATATCTGTGATCTTACCTTTTCCTTCGTCGCCCCAGTTGGCACCGACTACTGCTTTAACCATAATAAATCCTCCTGCGTGTTCTTGGCTATCTGTGAAATATCTCCACAGTGTCATCCCTCTTTTCATCGGGATAACTCCTACTTATAAATATAATCAATGTCCCTTATAAAGACACCGATTGAATTATACTACATTTCAAATAAAAAGTACACTCTTATTTTCAGCTACTTCCCGAAAAATTTACCGCATTTTTCTTGATTTTACTGCTCTCTGAGTGTTTTCCCTACAATCAGCGGTGCCACAATTTCTTAAAACCTGACCATATATTTTCACAAAAGTGCTCCGGTTTCTGACCTCCGTCATCGTCATCCTTCTGGCATTTTGCAAGGGTCTCCTGGAAATCTTTTTCAATATCACGCACCACCGGATTGCGGTAAATGAAAACACCGCATTCAAATGCAGATAAAGACTACGGTAATCCAGATTGATACTGCCTACTGTCGCCGTATCATCGTCTGAAGTAAATACTTTCGCATGGACAAATCCAGGCGTATATTCATAGATCTCTACCCCGCCTGCGATCAGTTCCTCATAATAAGTCTTCGCAAGATAAAATGCATACGGCTTATCCGGAATATGTGGCATAATAATCTGCACTTCTATTCCACCTTTTGCAGCTCTTGTCAGCGCATCAATCATCTCATTGTCCAGGATCAGATACGGTGTCATAATATGCACATACTTCTTGGCATGATTCAGGATGTGGAAATACACTTCTTCTCCTACATTCTCATGGTCAAACGGACTGTCTCCATATGGGATGATGTAACCGTCTTTGCGGCTGAACCCCGGCTGCTTTTCTGTCAGATACTTTGCATAATCCTCCGGCTGTCTCTCCGTAATATTCCACATCTGCAGGAACATCATGGTAAAACTCTGCACGGCATCGCCTTCGATTTTGATCGCTGTATCTTTCCAGTGTCCGAACCGGACTTTCTTGTTGATATATTCATCTGCCAGATTGACACCTCCGGTAAATGCAACCTTTCCGTCAACCACACAGATTTTCCGGTGATCCCGGTTATTCTGGCTGGTAGAAAGGATGGGTACGATCGGTCCAAATTCCTTGCACTGGATTCCATATTCCCTGAGCTGCTTCGGATACTCATACGGCAAAAGGCTGATACTGCAGGTTCCGTCATACATCAGGCGTACTTCCACGCCCTCTTTCACCTTTTTACGCAGGACCTCCAGGACAGTGTCCCACACATATCCTTCTCCGATAATAAAATATTCCATGAAAATAAATTTTTCTGCCTTATTCAATTCCTCGATCAGAATCGGAAATTTGTCATCTCCCAGTGGAAAATACTGTGCCTGTGAGTTCCCATAAGTCGGAAATCCCACCTGGTTATAAAGAAAATGTGACAGATTGGCATTCGCAACCCTTCCACCTTTCATCGCATGGACGACATATTCATTCTGCTGCATATAAGGTTCAGTCTCCACTCGAAGCTTCTCCAGTCTGGCACCCAGATATTTGGTTCCGATCCCTGCTTTTGTAAACAGATAAAATCCAACTCCAACCACCGGGACAAGGAACACAAACAGGATCCACGTCATCTTAAACGCCGGATTCCCTTTTTCATTAAAAATATAAATCGCTGTAATAAAGGAGAGAAGGGACATCACTCCGTTCATATATGTACTGTAATTTCCCAGATATGTAAAAGTGAGGACCATAATACCAATCTGAAGAAGGATTAGTAAAAGAATAATTGCAGTATGGCTGTACACTGCACCAAATAATTTGTTCTTGGCACGTTCTTTGACTGTCTTACTGGTATCATGGTATTTTGTAATTTCTCTCATGCGCGGTCTTCCTCTCTTTAGATACTATTGTATATCGTAACACAATTTTTATTCTTTCACAACATTCCCGCTGCTTATAATCGTACAACACTTCCTTATTTTTGTTGTTTTTCTGGTTCTTTTATAAATATTTTACTTTCCCTTTTCAAATAAAAGTATTACAATAAAATTATTCATGTATACTATATTTCATGACGAACTATCTCATCTGCCATATCTGACAGGACGAGATCAAGAAAGGAGCAGCAACATGGCTAAAAATTTTGGTAAAATCCTGCTCGGACTGACTGCCGCAGGCGCAGCTGGTGCCGGTGCATATTACTGGTTAAAGAACCGACATAATGAAGAACCGGAAGACGAGTTCGATGACTCTTTTGAAGAGGATGATTTTGAACTGGATGATGATCTTGGCGAAGTGCCTGAGCGTGGTTACACAACTCTTACGCCAACATCTGCAAAAGAAGAAGCTTCTGAAGAGCCTGTAGAAAAAAATAAAGATGCAGAAACCGAATCAGAAAAAGCAGCTTCCCAGACGCAGGAAGATGATTCCGAAGAATCCGCCCCTGCTTCTGAAGAAATTTAAAAAAGCACTTTTCTTGCAGATTATCATTTTCTGCATAAAACAAAACCCGGAAGAAAATTTATTTTTCTTACCGGGTCTTTTATTACCATTCCGTTATTTTGGAAGTCTAAACGAACTCTTCAGCGAAACGATTCTGTTAAATACCAGATGTTCTTTAGACGAATCATGAGAATCCACGCAGAAATATCCCTGACGTACAAACTGGAAGCTTTCATATGCTTTTGCATCTGCAAAGTTTGATTCTACAAAGATTTCTTTCTCTGTAAGAGAATTCGGATTCAGGTTCAGGGAACCGTCTTCTTTATTGTAGACACCCTTTTCTTCGTCGATCAGATTCTCATACAGTCTTACGGTTGCCGGAAGTGCTGTACTTGCCTCTACCCAGTGGATCGTTCCTTTTACTTTTCTTCCTGTGAATCCGGAACCGCTCTTTGTCTCCGGATCATAAGTACAATGTACAACAGTTACATTACCATCTTCATCCTTTTCAAATCCTGTACAAGTTACAAAGTAAGCATTCATCAGACGTACTTCGTTGCCTGGGAACAGACGGAAATATTTCTTCGGAGGCTCTTCCATAAAGTCTTCTCTCTCAATATAAAGCTCTCTTCCAAATGGAAGCTGACGGCTTCCAAGTTCTTCATTCTCAAGATTATTCGGTGCATCCAGATATTCAATCTGTCCTTCCGGATAGTTATCGATCACAAGCTTGATCGGATCAAGAACTGCCATCATACGTGCTCTCTTAAGCTTCAGATCCTCACGGATGCAGTACTCGAGCATTGCATAATCTACAGAGCTCTGTGCTTTGGAAACTCCACACAGGTCAACGAACATCTTGATAGATTCCGGTGTGAATCCACGGCGCCGAAGCGCTGCGATAGAAACCAGTCTCGGATCATCCCATCCGTCTACGATCTTATCTTCTACAAGTTTCTTGATGTAACGCTTTCCTGTAACTACGTTCGTCAGGTATAATTTTGCAAATTCGATCTGACGCGGTGGATTTGCAAATTCACATTCTCTTACTACCCAGTCATAAAGCGGTCTGTGATCTTCAAATTCCAGTGTACAGATAGAATGAGTGATTCCTTCGATTGCATCCTCGATCGGATGTGCAAAGTCATACATCGGGTAGATGCACCACTTATCACCGGTATTATGATGTGTCATACGGGCTACACGGTAGAGGATCGGATCTCTCATATTGATATTCGGTGATGCCATATCTATCTTCGCACGGAGAACCTTCTCTCCGTCTGCATACTTGCCTGCACGCATATTTTCAAAAAGCTCCAGGTTCTCTTCCACACTTCTGTCACGGTACGGGCTGTCCTTTCCCGGCTCTGTCAGAGTTCCTCTGTACTCACGGATCTGATCCGCTGTCAGGTCACAGACATAAGCTTTTCCTTTCTTGATCAGTTTGATTGCATACTCATACATCTGATCAAAATAATCAGATGCAAAGTAAAGGTGATCTCCCCAGTCAGCACCCAGCCATTTGATGTCGGCTTTGATGGATTCTACGAACTCTGTCTTTTCCTTTGTCGGGTTGGTATCGTCAAAACGCATATGGAATGTTCCGTTATATTTCTGTGCAAGTCCGTAGTTTAAAAGGATAGACTTTGCATGTCCGATGTGAAGGTATCCATTCGGTTCCGGTGGAAAACGGGTACATACATGATCGTATACGCCTTCTGCAAGATCTTTTTCAATTTCCTGTTCTATAAAATTCTTTGATACAGCTTCTTCTGCCATTGAAGTTCCTCCTCGCATCTCTCTATTACTTCATAATCTGCCATTATATGGCAGTCTTTTTCTTGTCATGCATCTCAATCATTGTCCTGTGGACAGTTTTGATTCATGTCCTTTAGTTTATCACACTTTCCACACACGGACAAGTGAAAAAAAATGCAGACATTGTACCTTCCAACCGGAAATACAACTCTGCTTCTTAAATATATAAGCTGCCTAGCGGAATCGAACCGCCGACCTCCGCCTTACCAAGGCGACGCTCTACCGACTGAGCCAAGGCAGCCTGCGCATTTTCGCGACTCATTTAATATAGCATATCACTGCTTGCTTGTCAACAATTTTAAAACTATATTTTTACTTTTTTTCAGACCGGCGCATTTCTTCCAGAAGCTGGCGTGCTTTCGCTTTGATCCGCTGCAGGGCATTGTCGATCGTCTTCGGACTTTTGTCCATAAATTCTGCAATATTCAGATATTCCATTCCCTGCAAATGAAGATACAGCACCTTTCGCTCCAGCTTACTTAATTTTTCTTTCAGTTCCTCTTCAAATGCATTCGTATACTCTTCTCCAAGAATCATCAGCTCCGGATTACTCTCTTTCCCTGCTTCGATCGTATCTACTATGGAAAGCCCGTTCTCCTCCGGATTGTCACTGGCAGATGCGTAAATCGACACATATGGAATTGAGCGGCAGATGTTTTTTCCGCTGTGAAGCCTTAATCGCCGTATACATCTGGCGTGACACACAAAGTCCGGCAAAACTTGAAAAGCTTGCACCTTCTTTCGGATCATAATCCTGCACCGCTTTAAAAAAGATCCGATCACCCCCTCCTGGATCAGACGTCATTTTCTCCGCCCCACAGATACATGGCACGCGCTTGTTTGCGTACCATGTCTTTGTATTTTTCCATCAGATAATCCGTGATCTCGGTCTTACCTTCCCGAAGCAGTTCAATCAGCTGCTCATCCGTCATTTTCCCCAGATCCATTTTCATTCTCCGATTTTCCTAACTCATGCGCTGACGCACGATCTCATAGGCAAGGACACCTGCTGCCACAGACGCATTCAGGGAGTCAATATCTCCCTTCATCGGAATGGCTGCAGTCATATCACAGGTCTCTTTTACCAGACGTCCAACACCTTCGCCTTCGTTTCCGATCACCAGACCAATCGGTCCTTTCAGATTCACGCGATACATCACATCCCCATTCATATCTGCACAGACGAACCAGAGTCCCTTTTCTTTCAGTTCTTCCATGGTTTTCACCAGATTGGTAACTTTTGCTACCGGTGTGTAATTCAGCGCACCTGCTGATGTCTTTGCAACGGTTGCAGTAAGACCTGCTGCGCGGTGCTTCGGAATGATCACACCATGCGCACCTGCAAGATTGGCAGTACGGATGATCGCGCCGAGATTATGTGGATCCTCAATATTGTCCAGAAGGATCAGAAAAGGATCTTCCCCTTTCTGTTTTGCAAGCTCCAGCATATCTTCCACCTGCGCATACTCGTAAGCCGCTGCCTGTGCAATGACCCCCTGATGTCTTCCGGTCTCTGAAATTCTGGTTCAGACGTTCTTTGGTTACAAAATTTCAGGATCGTATCATGCTTTTTTAGCTTCTCTTACGATACTTCTGATCGGTCCGT
>ENA-OQDC01001310-OQDC01001310.1-human-gut-metagenome-genome-assembly--contig:-NODE-1310-length-13007-cov-2.482997_pt1 | contig 13007 bp, 12 predicted proteins | sample MGYA00242770_ERZ504601 | MGnify/ENA primary metagenome ERZ504601 (study PRJEB26092, sample SAMD00036305) | human gut metagenome | host: Homo sapiens | study: EMG produced TPA metagenomics assembly of...
GCTCCACCTGCGGGCCCTCGACGCGGAACACCCCGCCGCCGAGCGGCACGACCTTGAACTGCTTGTCGCGTTCCTCGCGCTTGTGCTCCCACACGTGCTCGTACTGCACGTCGGCCTCCGAAAGCGCGCGCAGCTCCTCGCGCAGCTCGTGCACCTTGGTCGCGATGGCGGCCTTGAGGCCGTCGACGCCCTCGCCCGTGAGCGCGCTGATGCGGTAGAGCTTCGGATCGACGGGGCTCGGGGCGAACTCGTCGCCGCCCGCTGCCGCGATCGAGTCCTCGCGCACGCGCTCGGCCAGCCGGTCGGCAACCTCCTCCGCGCCGGGCACGTCGATCTTGTTGGCCACGACGATGCGGGGCCGCGCCGCCAGCTCGTCGGCGTACAGGGCCAACTCGTTCTTGATGATCTCGTAGTCCTCCAAAGGATCGCGGCCCTCCCAGTCGCCGGTCAAATCGACGACCTGCACGATGAGGGCCGTGCGCTCGATATGGCGCAGGAATCGCAAACCTAAGCCCTTTCCTTCGCTCGCACCCTCGATGATGCCAGGAATGTCGGCCATGACAAAACTCTGGTGATCACGATAATCCACGATACCCAGTGACGGTTCGAGCGTAGTAAACGGATAGTTGGCAATCTTAGGACGAGCACTGGAAACAGCACTCAGCAAGGTAGACTTGCCAGCATTAGGGAAACCTACCAGACCCACATCGGCAAGGAGCTTCAACTCCATGATGATGGTCATCTCCTGCATAGGTTCTCCAGGCTGTGCATAACGAGGCGCCTGATTAGTGGCAGAACGGAACTGAAAATTACCCAATCCACCGCGACCACCCTTGAGAAGCAGCACTTCCTGACCATCGTATGCCACATCGCATACAAACTTGCCGGTCTCGGCATTATACACCACGGTACCACAAGGCACATCAATATAGATGTCCTTGCCATCGGTACCATGACACTTGTCACGTCCTCCATTGCCACCATGCTCGGCGAAGAAGTGGCGCTGATACTTCAGATGCAGCAAAGTCCAGTAGTTGTGGTTGCCGCGAAGATAGATGCTTCCTCCACGTCCGCCATCGCCACCATCAGGTCCACCATTAGGTTGGTACTTCACGTGGCGCAGGTGCATGGAGCCTTTACCACCCTTACCAGAGCGGCAGTTGATCTTTACATAATCTACGAAATTGGATTCAGCCATTTATTTTTCCTTTTTAATTGAATGAATAAATCTTCTTTTATTGAACAAAAGATTCTTCTTTTATTTAACGAATAAATCTTCCCCGCAGCCTTGCTGGGAAGATTATTTTATCTTGATTACAAGTTGTCGATTACATTGCAAACGCGTGCAAAGATCTCATCTACTGTACCGAGACCCTCGATGTGGTGATGAATGCCTTCCTTCTCATACCAGTCGATGAGCGGAGCAGTCTGTGTATGATAAACATTGAGACGCTTCTTGATAGTCTCCTCATTATCATCCGAACGGCCGCTTTCCTTACCGCGGTTAATCAGGCGAGCCATCAGCTCATCCTCAGGGAACTGCCAACTCAATCATGGCAGCAATCTTATGACCACGCTCAGAGAGCATCTTCTTCAGAGCCTCAGCCTGTGGAGTGGTACGTGGGAAACCATCGAAGATAACGCCAGCGTGATCCTTACCGAAGCTATCGTATACACTTGCGAGGATGTCAATCATCAACTCGTCTGGAATCAACTGACCATTGTCGATATAACCCTTAGCTGTCTTACCAAGTTCTGTACCGTTCTTGATTTCGTTACGAAGTACGTCACCTGTAGAAATGTGACCGAGACCATACTTCTCGATCATCTTGTCGCTCTGTGTACCTTTACCTGCACCTGGAGCACCGAAAATTACGATATTTTTTCATTTTTTACCTTAATATATATAAATTGTTTTATGTTGTGTCAGAAACTTAACTATATTTATTAACCCACTTCTGTCCCTTTGGAGACAAAAGAACAGCAAAAACAATTCCAAAGAGAACTGTTACAACACCTAAAAAAAATAATGCATCCATTTTATGTCCTCCTATTTTTATTGTTATACTTTGGGTCAAAAACTTAATTTATACTGTTAAACCATTGCTTTCCTTTGGGAGTCATAACAAATAACAAGAATACTATAGCAGGGATTCCTACCATAGCCAAAATAATGTATGTACCCAAAAAAGGAATATCTAAAAGGCAATTAAATGCCATCAAACTTAAATTTGCCATTATTTCTTCTTTTTATCGTTATCTTTTTTATTCTTCCTAATATAAATACCTGCTATAAACAATATGATTGCTATTAATCCGCTGACAACATACAACATCCAACGAACATCATTGAGATCCTGCATCATCGAAGTAACAAATACAGCAGTCAAGAAGTACTTGGAGACATCCAAGCAATAATCACTAATCTTCTCCCACATGCTTCACCCTCTATTCTTCTACAATCGTGTAGATATCGCGGAGGTTTCTGCCTTCTTGGTCATAATCTAATCCATATCCTACGATGAAATCGTTAGGAATTTCCATCACGGCATAGTTAATGTCCAGATCAACCTTCAGGTTGCCTGGCTTCACGAGGAGCGAACAAATCTCGATGCTGGCAGGATTCTTCTTCTTCAAATCCTCAATCATGTGAGCCATGGTAAAACCGGAATCAACAATGTCTTCTACAATGATGACATCACGGCCTTCCAGGTTCTGGTTGATGCCCATCAGGGTCTTCATGCTACCGGTAGAGCTGGTGCCCTCGTAGGAAGCATACTTCACAAACGAAATCTCGCTCGGTACCGTAATCATTCGCATCAGATCGGCAGCGAAGATAAACGAACCATTCAACACAGCCAGGAACACTGGCTTCCTACCTTCGTAATCCTTGTTGATACGGTCGGCAACGACCTGTACCTTCTTCAGAATCTCAGCCTCTGGAATGGAGGTCTTGAAGGTCTTATCCTTGATTTTTACTATGCCCATAGTCTTGATGATATAATATTTTCTGCAAAATTACGAAAAAAACATGAAACTTCATCCATTCATCGACTTTTTTTAGTACTTTTGCATTAATTTAATCAGATAATCGGACATAACATACAGTAAGATATGAAGATATTTACAAGTGCTCAGATACATCAGCTAGACAAATACACCATTGAGCATGAACCCATCTCATCGCTCAACCTCATGGAACGCGCTGCCAAAGCTTTGACTCGTGCCATCGAGGAAGAATGGACCAACCGTACACCCGTGGTTGTCTTTGCCGGTCCCGGCAACAATGGTGGCGATGCCCTTGCTGTTGCCAGATTGCTCAGCGAGGATGGATATCAGGTGAATGTATATCTGTTCAACGTACACAATAAACTCTCAGCAGACTGTGCAGCCAACAAGAAAAGGCTCCAGGAAGCAAAAAGAGTGAAATTCACGGAAGTCGTTCTCAACTTCGATCCTCCACAGCTCGAAGCAGGTACGCTTGTGATTGACGGTCTCTTTGGCAGCGGACTGAACAAACCGCTGGCTGGAGGTTTTGCTGCTATGGTAAAATACATCAACCAGAGTGCTGCCAAGGTGGTAAGTATCGACATTCCTTCGGGACTGATGACCGAAGATAATTCCTACAACATCCACTCCAACATTATCCGGGCAGACCAGACTCTTACCCTTCAGCAGAAAAAGCTCTGCATGCTGATGGCAGACAACCAGCAATACCTGGGGCATCTGAAAGTACTTGACATCCGACTTTCTACAGAATATATCAAGAATACAGATTGCAGATACAGCATCCTTGAGGAAAAGGACATCAGACTGCTGATGCATCCCCGTAATGATTTTGCGCATAAGGGCAACATGGGCAATGCACTCATCATTGCCGGAAGCTATGGCATGTGCGGTGCATCGGTCCTTGCTACCAAGGCATGCTTGAGAAGCGGTGTGGGCAAAGTGACTACACATACGCCCAAACGCAACTACGAGATTATGCAGATAAGCGTACCGGAAGCGGTACTTCAGATGGATTCTGAAGAAAACCATCTTCAGCGAGCCGGTGGAAACAGAGAACTTCCATGCCATGGGCATCGGTCCTGGACTGGGAACCAACGAGACTACCGCCATCGCCCTGATAGCCCAACTGCGCCGTGCCAGCTGTCCGGTGGTCGTAGATGCTGATGCATTGAACATTCTCTCCAGCCACCGTGCCTGGATGCAGCAACTTCCAAAGGACATCATCCTCACACCCCATCCAAAAGAACTGGACCGCCTGGCAGGCAATGCCAGCAGTAATTGCAGCGAACGACTCTCAAAAGCCTGCGAACTGGCTGAACGACTTCAGGCGTACATTATATTAAAAGGACACTATTCAGCCCTCTGCCATCCGGACGGAAAAGTAGAATTCTGCTCTACCGGCAACAGTGGCATGGCAACAGCCGGAAGCGGTGATGTACTTACAGGTATCATCACAGCCCTCCTGGCACGAGGATACAAGCAGGCAGATGCCTGCCGATTGGGAATGCATCTACACGGTCTGGCAGGCGACCTTGCCGCAAAAGACCTGGGCAAGGAAAGTCTCATTGCCAGCGATATCATACAATATCTGCCAAAGGCATTCCTGAGAATGGAAGACTAAGATTTAGGAGAGGTCTCCCTTATCTGGGAGATTCTCGCTTCCAGGACCTGACGTAAATCGTCCTTTCTATCCATATTCAATTTCTTACGGATATGGCTACGCTGACTGGTGATGTTCGACTCTGATTTATTCAGCAAGTCGCACGAAGGTGTTGCTTAATCCATTTAAAGTAAAGTTCCACGTACCATCTTTCCCTATATAATTCAGATATGGTAAGCGGTTCATATTCCATGTTGCTTGTGAGAAACCTATACACCTTATTGGTTGCATAGTCCTCATAGGTTACCATTCTAAGTTCTTCAGGATACCATTTGGCAGTATGTAGTCCTGTTAATTTGATACGTTCATCAGAAATGATACCAGTGCTCTTGTCAACTTCGGCTTCTGATACAACTTCCAAAAGCATGTTATCTTTTGCCCTAGTAACAAAGAATGCATTCTTCTTAGTTATCAACTTGAAGAGTCTGTTCAAATCTACATATCCTCTGTCCATCAAATAGATAGCAGAAGGTTCTATGTAGAGATTATCAAGAGCTTTTACATCATTAACCGATGCTGATGTCAAATAAACTGAGACTGGAAGATTTCCTCGCAAATCGACTAATGTGTGCATCTTGATGCCACCTTTTGTTTTTGCGAAACTTTGCCCAAGGACATAATTTGAGACACAGACTTATAGTACTGCTATCAAAAGTATATACCATGTTGTCAAGGTCTAATCTGAACTTGTCTTTGGCATAAAGAGGACGTACTTTTTTTCAAAAGAACGTCTGCAAAATCTTTATAGATATGCCAATCTCGCTTCTCGTTAGCTTTTGCTAGAGTATTACGTGATACTGCATAACTAATACCACAATGGTAAAGTTTGCTGGAGAGTGCCGTAAGGCAGTTTTCTATATCTCGAAGACTATCACGACCTGTTAATTGAGCATAGCTCATTACTAGAAATTGGTCTTTACAAGAGAAGTTTCTCGCTCTGTAGTTTCCCTTATAACGGTCTACACAACTTTTGAAATCACGTTCTGGTATAAGTGACATAATCTGAGAAAATATAGTTTTGCCTTTGTTCATCGCACACGTATTTTAAATATGCGTGCAAAGATACAAAATCAAATCGAGTACACTATAAAAAGTCCGTAAACTTTTGAGTATTAATAACTTATTTAATAATCGTCTCGTTTTAACGGGACACTAGTGTCTTGTAATGTTAATATATAGTCCGATAGCTCATTTGTCATAATGGCGTCTAAAGAACGATAATGCTAGCAAAAGTACGAAAAAATGGCTACGGGTGTAGCCATTCTCCGTATCTTTTATGATATTTTGAACGTTTTTATTTCCTTAGAAACACTTTTTCAAAGTATTTGAGGATATAAATGATACATACAGCTATAATAGCTTTGAATAACGATGTCTTCCATTCAATACTATCAGACAATCATAAAAAACGAGGCGGCAAACTGCATCACGCAGGTTGCCGCCTTCTCTTTTTAACTAACTATCTTATCAACTATTCAAAATGGATCATATGATGGAGTTGTCTAGGGTTTGACGCCCCAGACGTAGCTTGTTTACTTCAAACGGATGATATTCAGCGAGCTGGCTGGAATCTCTACCGTTGCACCGTTCTTCTCTGTAGTTACGTAGTTTTCTACAGGATAGATATTGGTAGGATTGTCGATGGTGTTCTCCTCCAGACCGTTCTTGGCAGAAAGGCGGATGAGCTTGCCATTCTTGATCTCCTTGCCCTGAAGATTAATCTTCGCTGTGGTGTGCTCGGTACTGGTGTTGGCAATCTTCAGGATTACCTCGCCAGTCTTCTCATCAAGCGTTGCTGTTGAGAAGATGCCAGGAAGGGTGTTTGCCTTCAACTTGGTAGCGAATACCTCCTTGCCATCCAACTTGGCGAAGATGCTGTCGCCCACTACCTTCAGCTCGATATCGTACCACTTGCCGGTTTCAATCTTGCCTGGGCAGGTAGCCACCTGACTCTTGGCACCATTCACGATAGACTCCACACCGTGCTGGGTGTTGTTCCAGCCACCAAGGTTCAACCAGCAGTAGTTGTTCTTATCCACGTAGTTGAAGATGATGAGGAAACCTTCGTTGCCGGCATTCTTCTTCGCGCGTACCTTATATATATAGCCGTTGCTGGTAATCTCACCTGGGTTCAAGTGGATGCAGCTCTCTTCGTTGCTGGTCTGCTTGATGATGCTGCCTTCTGTCTTCCACTGACCGCGGATGTCGGTAGGCAACTCCTGCAAGGTCATTGGCAGCGCCTTGCCGTTCTCATCGCTGTAGCCCTTGTCCTCGAAAGAAACCTGGGTGCCCCATGTTCCCATACCTACACGGCAGATGGCTGGCTTCACCTGAGTCTGCTCATACTTGTATGGATTCTCCTGGTTCACCTTCAGTACACGGGTACCGATGTTGTTCGCCATCACGTTCTGGACATAGTAGGATGGAGTTCCGAATACCTTATCTGATGTATACTGAATCATATCCGGTGCCCACATGCGGTTGTTGAGGTTGGCGAAGATAGGAGCATAGGATGCCATGGTCACAATATCAGAATTGTTTTCGATGCCCATCATATAGACTGCCTCACCGAGTGCTGCATCGAGCGAACCCATATTGCCGAAGCCCTGGGTTACGGCATATTCACCTACATAAATCTTGCTGCCCTTGCGGTCGTAGTTATCATACTTGTTGAAGTTCTCAGCAAACCAGGCAGGGTTTCTGTAGTAGTGCTCATCGAGTAATTCCACGCTCTCGTTGCTTTCCCACTTAGGGTTGTCATCGCCCCAAGCCACCACGTTACCGATGAGGTGCATCTTAGGATATTTCGCCAATACGGCATCCTTGAACTTCTTGAAGCGCTCGTAGTAATGGTCGCTCTGAGCCGCAGGATCCGGCTGGTTGTTCTCATTACCAATCTCCAGATACTCGATGTTGTATGGTTCCGGATGACCGTTCTTGGCACGCAGGGCACCATATTTAGAGGTCACAGGACCATTGGCATACTCCAGGGCATTCATGCACTCGTCAATCCAAGGCTGGATGCTATCCACAGGGGTCATGCCGCCGTGCCACAAACCAACATTCACAACATAGAGAGGTTTGGCGTTCAAATCTTCGGCAAGCTGCAGATATTCATCGAATCCCATACCGTCGCTGGTGCGATAGCGCCAGTTTACGTTCTTATGTCCCGGACGCTCCTCTATAGGACCGATGGTCTTCTCCCAGTGGAATGCATTCTCAGGAGACTCCTGTCCCTCTACGTAGCAACCGCCAGGGAAACGGACGAACTTAGGATGGATGTTATAAAGAAGCTGAGCCAGGTCAGGGCGCAAGCCATTCTCGCGATTCTTGAAAGTAGGAGGGAAGAGGCTTACCACATCCAGAACGATGGTACCCTTTCCGTCGGCTACGAGTTCAAACTGTGCTTTCGCATCGTTGGCATTGGCTGTAAGTTCAGCTGTATATTTGGTCCACTTCTTGCCTACCTTGGCATTGAGGGATGTTTCTGCATACACCTTGTCGCCCTGGGTATTGGTGAGACGAGCCTTCAATCCGCCCTTGTAGCTGCCTTTAGCCCAGAAAGAGAGTTTGTAGGTTCTGCCTTGGACGGCGTTGATGCCCCAGAAGCCCTCATTGATGAGAGAGGCTGTAGCTGCAGGCTTGGCAGCGATGGTAAGCTGTAGTGCCTTGCCCTGTGCATTGTTGAGCAAACCCTTGTTGATGAGTTGTGCATTGATCTTAGCACCTTCCTGAGCGGCAGTCTTCCAGGTTGGAATATTCTTGTCATCATCCTCGAAGGAGCGATTGCTGATGAGTTCGGCATAGAGACCGCCGTCGGCAGCATGGTTGATATCCTCGAAGAAGATACCATAGAGGTTAGGAGATACCTTGATACCTGGGTTAGAGGCATCTACATTGATGGAAACCTGTGCGTTGGATGCCAAAGCAGAGGCCAATACTGCTGAAAGTAAAATCTGTCTTTTCTTATTCATTTCTTATTCTTAGGTTTGTTTGTTTACTTGTTGGTTGGCATGAAACCAAGCTAAGCCTGAATTCATGCCGCAATTAATACACAGTTGCAAAAGTACACAAAAAACACAAAGAAGGGGTGGACAAAATGCGAAATATAGTGTAAAAGGTGGATTTTCTGATGAAAATCCACCTTTTGTTTATTGTTGGTCAATAAAATCGGTTTTAATATAGTAATACCAGTCCGGCAAAAGCCGAGTAGAGTATCATGCGGATAGGATTGATCTTCATCACTTTTACGCCGATAAAGGTGGCGAAGAAGAGGGCGATGGAGATGTAGAAATGCCAGGGATTGGCTGGTGTAGAGAAGTTCTCGCCATTCATCAGAAGCAGGGCTGCGGCTCCTACCAGACCGACGATGGCTGGGCGAAGACCGATGAAGATGCTCTGGACGGCTGAGGTGTTCATATACTTATACAGCATCTTGCTGATAAGAATCATCAAAACCAAGGATGGGAGAACCAACGCAAAGGTTGCCATGGCACTTCCGAGTATAGCCATCATGCCACTCATGCCGGCATTATGGACTGCTGTATAGCCACAATAGGTGGCGGCGTTGATACCGATAGGACCCGGTGTCATCTGAGAGATGGCAACCACATCGGTAAACTCTTGCATCGTCATCCAATGATACTGCGTAACTACCTGTCCCTGGATCAGGGAAATCATGGAATAGCCACCTCCGAATCCGAAGATGCCTATCTGAAGGAATACGATGAAAAGCTGAAGAAATATCATTTCAATTAATAATTAATAATTGATAATTAACAATGAGGCTTACACCTTTGCCTCGGAGGCTTCTATACATTATTAATTATACATTGTACATTAAACTTTACTCCGTTGGCTGGATAAACTGTCCATAGATGTATCCACCTACGGCAGCAGCGATAATAATCCAGATTGGGTTGACGCCCAGAAGCCATATCAGGAGGGCTGACAGGATAGGAATCCAGCAGTTGACAAGCGAAATTCCGGCACTCTTGGCAAGCGAGAATGTAGGTACGGCTATCAATGCCACGACGCAGGACGGATGCCTGCAAACATAGCAGCAATCACCTTGTTGTCTTCAAACTGATGGAAAAACATGGCTATCGCCAGGATAATAAGGAAGGATGGCAACGAAGCGCCGAGGGTGCAGACGATGGCTCCCGGTGTCTTTGCCAACTTATATCCGAGCAAGGGAACTCATGTTGATGGCCAAGGGCCCCCGGACAAACCTGGGTAGTAGCGATGGCATCCAGAAATTCCTCCTTCGTCATCCAATGATGCTTGTCGACGACTTCGGATTCTATAAGAGGAATCATGGCATAGCCACCACCAAAGGTGACTATGCCAATCTTCATGAATGTCTTAAATAAATCTGTATAATTTCATTTATTTACTTTACTCTTTCTTCAATCCACTGACGTGCATTGACAAATGCCTCAATCCAAGGAGTTACCTCGTCGTTGCGGCGACCAGCTGGATACCAGGCGTTCTGCCATGGGAAGATGGCACGCTCCAAGTGTGGCATCATAGCCAAGTGGCGACCATCTGCAGAGCAGATACCTGCTACATTGTAGTCACTGCCGTTAGGATTACCTGGATACTCAGCGTAGTTGTACTTCGCAATGATGTTGTAGTGATCCTCTGGCTCAGGCAAGTAGAAACGGCCCTCGCCGTGAGCTACCCAGATACCGAGCTTATCACCGCTCAAGCTACCGAACATCACACTGTCGTTCTGAGGAATAGTCAAACCAAGGAATGTACTCTCGAACTTCTTGGATGTGTTGTGGCAGAGGTGTGAACGATGCTTGTGCTCAGGATTGATGAGGTTCAACTCAACCATCAGCTGACAACCGTTACAGATACCGAGTGAAAGGGTGTCCTCGCGGGCATAGAACTTATCAAGTGTCTCCTTAGCCTTAGGATTGTAGAGGAATGCACCAGCCCAACCCTTGGCAGAACCGAGAACGTCGGAGTTAGAGAAACCACCGCAGAATACGATGAAGTTTACATCCTCCAAGGTCTCACGACCGGAAATCAAGTCGGTCATCATCACATCCTTTACATCGAAGCCGGCGAGATACATAGAGTATGCCATCTCACGCTCACCATTGGTACCCTTCTCACGGATGATAGCTGCCTTGATGCCTGATGGCTTGCGACGGTTAGCGTCGAGGCTGTAGCTAGCGAGAGTTCCCTTGAAGCCATAACCGAAGTTCATCTCGATAGGCTGCTTCTTATAATTGGTGTAACGCTTCTTAGCCATACCGTTCATGCTCTGCTTGCGGTCGAGGAGGTAAGATGTCTTATACCAGTCATCACGCAATGCATCGATATCGAACTCGTGCTCGAAGCCTTCCTTCTTGATGATGATCTTGCGGAGCTCAGGAGCAGGATAACCAATCTTGGCATAACCGATACCGTTCTCATCGAAGAATGCCTTCAACTCGTCCTTGTGAGCATCGCTTACCTGGATGACAACACCTGGGTTCTCTGCGAAGAGAGTCTTGATGATGTCGGCATCTGCGATGTCGTGGAGGTTGATCTTCATACCGCCCTCTACGTTGGCGAATGTCATTTCGAGGAGAGTTGTAATCAAACCACCGGCACTGATATCGTGACCAGCCATTACCCAACCACGGTTGATGAGTTCCTGTACGGCATTGAAACAGTCAACGAAGTACTCTGGGTTCTTGACGGTAGGAACATCGCTGCCCACCTTGCCCAGGCTCTGTGCGAAGGCTGAACCACCGAGGCGCTGCTCGTCGAAGCTGAAGTCGATATGATAGAGGCTAGAGTTCTTGTCGTTAACGAGAACTGGGCTAACCACCTTCTTGACATCTGAAACCTCACCACCAGCACTTACGATAACGGTACCTGGAGCGATAATCTTCTCGCCGTTAGGATACTGCTGGGTCAATGAGAGAGAGTCCTTACCTGTTGGTACGTTCACGTGGATGGCGCAGCAGAAGTCTGACAATGCCTTCACACCCTCGTACAGACGGGCATCCTCACCCTTCTGGCTACGGCAAGGCCACATCCAGTTAGCAGAGAGGCTGATGCTGTCCATGCCATCTGCCAATGGAGCCCATACGATATTAGTCAATGACTCTGCTACAGAGAGTACTGAACCTGCCTTAGGATCGGCAAGACCAGCCTGAGGAGCATGACCCATTGCAGTTACGATACCCTTCTCGCCACGGTAGTCGAGTGCTACGACACCACAGTCTGAGAGTGGCAACTGAATCTGACCCTGACCCTGCTGACGGGCAATCTTACCTGTTACGGAACGGTCCACCTTATTGGTCAACCAATCCTTACAAGCCACAGCCTCCATCTGGAGAACACGCTGCAAGTACTCGTCGAGGTTATCTGCAGAATAAGTTACATCTTCATATTTACGCTCTACGGTCTCATCCACCATCACTGTCTTAGGAGTATGACCGAACATCTGAGCTACATCGAGGTCGAATGGCTTCACGCCGTCAGCCTGCTTGAAGCTGAAGTGAGCATCGCCAGTAGTCTCACCAACCACGTACATTGGAGCACGCTCACGGTCGGCAATCTTCTGAACCTCGCTGATATACTTCTCGTCGATGAGCAAGCCCATGCGCTCCTGGCTCTCGTTGGCGATGATTTCCTTAGCGCTCAAAGTCTTGTCGCCGATAGGCAACTTAGACATATCGATTTCGCCACCGCACTCTTCTACCAACTCAGAGAGACAGTTCAAGTGACCGGCTGAACCGTGGTCGTGGATGCTGACTACTGGGTTCTCATCGTTCTCAACGAGTGCACGAACCAGGTTGTAGGCACGTTTCTGCATCTCAGGGTTGGCACGCTGAACAGCGTTCAACTCGATACCGTTGCTGTAACGGCCTGTATCTACAGAAGAAACAGAACCACCACCAAGACCGATGCGATAGTTGTCACCACCTACTACGACAACCTTGTTGCCCTTCTGTGGCTCACCCTTCTTATAGTCACGCTTCTTGCCGTAGCCTACACCACCAGCAAGCATGATTACCTTATCGTATGCATACTTCTCACCATTCTCCTCGTGCTCGAATGTAAGCACAGAACCGGTGATGAGAGGCTGACCGAACTTGTTACCGAAGTCTGATGCACCGTTGGAGGCCTTGATCAGAATCTGTTCAGGAGTCTGATAGAGCCACTTACGAACAGGCATGATGTCTTCCCAGTCGCGCTCAACATCGCTCTTTCCGTTGTCATCCTTCAGGCGAGGATAAGCAGTCATGTAGCAGGCAGTACCTGCGATAGGCCATGAACCTACACCACCACCCATACGGTCGCGGATTTCACCACCCGTACCGGTAGCAGC
>ENA-OQDC01001313-OQDC01001313.1-human-gut-metagenome-genome-assembly--contig:-NODE-1313-length-12983-cov-2.971531_pt1 | contig 12983 bp, 6 predicted proteins | sample MGYA00242770_ERZ504601 | MGnify/ENA primary metagenome ERZ504601 (study PRJEB26092, sample SAMD00036305) | human gut metagenome | host: Homo sapiens | study: EMG produced TPA metagenomics assembly of...
AACTGTGTGCGCCAGGCTTGTTTCAAGCTGAAGACCTTCAATCTGGAGGGCTGCGAGATTTATACCTCCTGTGAGCCATGCCCGATGTGTCTGGGTGCTATCTATTGGGCACATCTCGACCGTATCTATTATGCCAACGACAGAAAGGATGCAGCCAAGATAGGTTTCGATGATGAGTTTATCTACGAGGAGATAGACCGCAAGATAGAAGACCGCCATAAGCCGATGATTGGCCCTGATGCGCGATGAGGCGCTGGGCGCTTTCCGCATGTGGGAGGAAAATACAGAAAAGACAGAGTATTAATGAGATAAGATAAAAAGGGAAGGTTGCACAGAATATGGACAGCAGCCTTCCTTTTTTCGTAGATTCTTCTTGTATTCTATCATGCCGGATAGAGAAAAATGGAGAAAAGGAACAATTTCTCAGATTTTCTTTGTAATTTTGTCGCCAAATTCAGAAAGCCCCTGAATTCTTGATGAAGGAAATTCTCTAATTATTATAACGACAATGGAACAGTCAATAGAAACTCTCTACAAATTAGACGGCAGAGTGCCCGTTGGTAAAGCACTCCCATTTGGTCTTCAGCATGTATTGGCAATGTTTGTCAGCAACATTGCACCAATCATGATTCTTGACGGTGCGATAGGATTGGACAGTTCGGTGAGCGCCGTGCTTATCCAGAACTGTATGGTCATCGCCGGTATCGGTACCTTGGTGCAGCTTTATCCGGTATGGCGTATCGGTTCCCGTCTGCCTATCGTAATGGGTATCTCCTTCACCTTCCTTTCGCTCGCCATCGCCATTGCCGGTGCTCATGGTATGGGTACCTTGGTAGGCGCAGTTATCATCGGCGGTCTGGTAGAAGGAACACTCGGACTTTTCGCCAAGTACTGGATCAAGCTCATTCCGCCTGTAGTAGCCGCTACCGTGGTAACAGCCATCGGTTTCTCGCTGCTTCCTGTAGGTGCCAACTCTTTTGCGGGTGGTCAGGGTGCTGCTGATTTCGGTAGCATGAACAACTGGGTTGTGGGTTCTGTCACTTTGCTGGCTTGTCTGCTTTGTCAGATTTTCGCCAAGGGTTTCTTGCGTTCTCTCTCTGTATTGGTAGGACTGCTGGTAGGTTATGTTCTGGCTCTGTTTATGGGAATGATAGATTTCAGTGGGACTTTTCGTGGTCTCTCTATCGTAGCTTTGCCAAATGCTTCTTCCATTTACACCTGAGTTTAATATTGGTGCTATTCTCTCAGTTGTAGCTGTATATCTGGTTTCTGCCACAGAGACGATTGGTGATACTTCTGCGCTCTGCAACAGTGCGTTGAAGCGTGATCCTAAAACCAAGGAGATGGGTGCGGCAGTCTGCTGCGATGGTTTCGTAAGTTCGGTTTCCGGTCTTTTCGGTTGTACTCCTATCACTTCTTTCAGTCAGAACGTAGGGTTGGCTGCTATGTCGGGAGTAGTGAACCGCTTTACTATTGCCATGGGTGCCATCATCATGATTATCGGTGGTATCTTCCCAGCTATCGGTTATGTACTTACTACGATTCCTCAGGCTGTATTGGGCGGCTGTACTATCATGATGTTCGGTAGCATCCTCTTTGCCGGTTTCGGCATGATGGCGCGTACCGGCTTCTCTCAGCGCAACATGGTCATCGTGAGTCTTTCTCTCAGCGTAGGTCTCGGATTCACATCTGCAACAGGTATGTTCAATATCTTCCCGGAGATTGTGCGCACCGTTTTCGCAGATAACTGTGTGGCAGTAGTCTTCCTGCTCGCCGTGATTCTGAACCTCGTATTGCCAAAGAATATGGATAAGGCATAAGAATCAAAGATATTTATATATAAAAAAAGTGCAACTCACAAGTAAGAAAGTGAGTTGCACCTTTTTTATTGGTAATTATTAATTGTACATTATCAATTATAAATTAAATCACTGTCCTCCCAGTCTTTCGAAGAAGGTGATGATTTCTTCGAAGGTCTTGAATTCATCACTGCCATATTCTATGGTTGTACCCATGAAACTGTCGCATGGGCGAGGGTCGATGAAGTAGTCGCCGTAGAGCAGGTTCTTCTGGTTGCAGAAGATGATGTGGTTGTAGGCTGGGGTAGAGAGATATTCCTCTACCCAGGTCTGCACCTGCGCCATATATTCATGGTCGTTGGTTGGCGCTGGGGCTACGATATATACGTTGTAATGCTCTATCAGCATCTCGTAAGCCTTGTGCATCGAACTGGTTGCCTTCATGTAACTGTCGTGCAGGGCATCGAAGTCGATGTATACGATAGGGCGCTCCTTTCCGTTCTGCTTGTCGTCTATCCAGCGGATTACCGGACAGAGATAGTGGAATGCAACCTTGTCGATAAGTCGGTGCTCGCCATGGAATGGGATGGCTTGCGGATAGTGCTCATGGAAGAGGTCGAAGGTGTGGACCACCGGATCTGCATCACCGAAGAGACCATAAACACGTTCCTGTTCCTCGGGAGTGATATCCTGGAAGCATCGCTCGGTGAAGTCGCGGTATTCCTTGATAAGACCTTTGGTAACCATCAGTTCGTTCACTCCATCCTTTCTCGGGTTCTGGAATTCCTGCTTGCCGGTCATGCTGCTCATCGTATTGCCCATCTCGAAAGCTGGGTTTACGAGGATGCGGTCGAATCCTTTCAGCAGTTCGGTGTACATTCCGCCCATGGAAGTACCGATGATGAGGTCAGGCTTCTCTGTCTCCGCCATCTTCTGTAGCATCTCTATGGCTTCTTCTGGATGTACCGGAATGTCCTCAGCTACGAGAGTGGCGTTAGGCATCAGCTCCTGCAACATCTTCACGGTGCCGCTCTGAGCAGAAGAGAGGAAACCGTGAACATACATGATTTTCTTGCCCGACATGAGGTCGGGGAATTGCTTGATATATGGATTCATAATCTTATAATTTTTATTGGGGGTAACTCCTTAACTTCTTTCACTCCCAGTTATTTTCGCTGCAAAATTACGGTAAATTGCAGACAAAACAAAATTATTGGGCGATAACTTCCTTGTTTGCGAAAAAAGTAGTAATTTTGCACCCAATAACCATATTAAAGTTCAAGTCATAATGGATTTACTGAAAGAAAGAATAATGCAGGAGGGCCGCTGCTTTCCTGGTGGAATCTTAAAAGTAGATAGCTTCGTAAATCATCAGATGGACCCTATCCTGATGATGGACCTGGCTAAGGAATTCGTGCGCCTTTTCAAGGACATCAAGTACAACAAGATTGTTACTATCGAGGCTTCGGGCATCGCTCCAGCTATCATGGTGGGTTATCTGACCAATCTTCCTGTTGTCTTCGTCAAGAAAAAGCAGCCTAAGACCATGGAAGGAATGATTACCTCAGTGGTTCACTCTTTTACCAAGGATCGTGACTATACGGTTTGCGTGAGCAACAGCTACCTGACTCCAGACGATCATGTTATCTTCATCGATGACTTCCTCGCCAACGGTAACGCTTCCAAGGGTGTGATGGACCTTTGCGAGAAGGCTGGCGCCAAGATCGAGGCGATGGGTTTCATCATCGAGAAGGCTTTCCAGCATGGTGGTGACTTCCTGCGCAAGGAGGGAATCCGTTATGAGGCTCTCGCTACTGTAGAGAGCCTGGATGATTGCAAGATTGTCTTGAAGTAAGAGAATCGGCTGAAATCAAGCATCTTTTTTTATCCTATGATATTCATTCTGATATGAAGATAAGATTTTGTTTATTGAACGCCTTGCTTTGTATGGCATTGTTTTCTATGGCAGTGCCTGCAAAGCGAGGCGTTTGGCGTTTGATGACTTTGACTGATGGAACTGAGGTTCGTGTACAGTTAGTGGGCGATGAATTCATGCATTATTATGTTTCGGAAGACGGAACCAAGTATGTCATGGATGCAACAACAGGACAGGGAAATCGATTGGATTCTACTGCTTCCTTGTCTCGCGTGAAGAAAGCGGCAGCCCGTCGTGCAAAGGTTCAATCTCGACAGAAACTTCATCTTCAAAAGGCGAAAGCAAAACAGAATAGTTTCCGAGGAACTAGGAAGGGACTTGTCATTTTAGCCGAATTCTCCGATCGTAAGTTCCAGAGTGGGCATGATCTGACATTGTATAAGCAGATAGTCAATGGCGATAATTACAAGGAAAATGGCTTCCGTGGCAGTGTGAAGGATTATTTCTGTACCCAAAGTATGGGACAGTTCGAACTGAATTTCGACGTGGTTGGTATCTGTCCTCTGCAGAATGCCACTGCTTATTATGGCGCGAATAGTTCTGACGGTGAAGATTTGCGTGCGGGTGCAATGATTGCTGAGGCTTGCCTTTGGGCGAAGCAGCAGGGAGTTGACTTCTCCAAGTATGATTGGGATAATGATGGCGAAGTGGAACAGGTCTTTGTTCTCTATGCCGGTAAAGGCGAAGCCAATGGTGGTGCAGCTTCTACCATTTGGCCTCACATGTATGCTTTGTCATTGTCAGATTATGGCAAAGTGTTGCAGTTTGATGGGCTTAAGGTGGATACTTATGCCTGCAGCTGTGAATTGAATGGTCTGAACAAACTCGATGGAATCGGTACTTTCTGCCATGAATTCTCTCACTGTCTGGATTTGCCCGATCTTTATGACACCAGTTATACCAGATGGTTTGGATTGGGTGAATTTGACCTGATGGATAGTGGCAGTTACAATGGAGACGGAAAATGGCCTGCTGGGTATTCGGCTTATGAGAAAGCAAGCTGTGGTTGGATTACTCTTCATGACTTGACGGATATAGAAGAGGAGACAAAGGTGGCTGATGTCATGGCGATGAGTCTAGGAGGAGATGCTTATATCATCAGAAACAAGGCACATGAAGACGAGTGTTACATCATTGAAAACCGACAGAAGTCAGGATGGGATACAGAACTTCCTGGAGCGGGAGTCATGATTACTCATGTAGATTATGATGCTGATGTCTGGTATTATAATGTACTGAACTCGAATAGTGAATATTATGACGAAGCCAATCAGAAATTTGTGAATGACCATCCTCGTCTTACCATCTTCAGAGCAGGCAAGTCGACCTATTTGGATGGTTCGGCAAGTGATCTCTATCCTTATCTGTCTAATAGTAGTCTTACGGCTACATCCCAACCGGCTTCCACCTTATATAATAAGAATGCTGACGGTTCTAAGTATATGCATCTTGACATCAAGAATATCGCCATTGCAAGTGATGGTTCGGCATCGTTTACGGTGAGTAAGGCAGAGCGCTCTGGCGATCAGAAGCCTGATACACCGGTACAGCCTTCAGGCTCTACTTTATTATATGAATCGTTTGACAAGTGTCATGGTACAGGTGGAAACGATAACCTGTGGAAAGGTAGTATTTCTGGAATTCAAGTGTTGGATGAGGACTTGGATAATGGTGGATGGACCAGTACAGGAACTGTTTACGAAGCCAACGGCTGCGTAAGACTCGGAAAATCGGGAGTTGCCGGAAATATCACCACGCCAACTTTTTCGGTGAAAGGTTCTGCGATACTTTCATTCAAAGCTGCGGCATGGGATGAAAAAAGTGATGCCACCAAGTTGTATCTGGAGATAACCGATGTGAATAATGGCGCAAGGCAGATGGCGGTTATCCGCAAGTCTGAACTGTCTAAGTATTCAGTACCTCTCAAGAAGGGCGAATGGACTCAGTTGGGGGCTTCTGTTTACGCAACGGGTGAGGTGAAGGTTAGCTTTACAGCCGATAAGGGCCGTTTCTTCCTGGATGAAGTAAAGGTAACAGACAATACTGTGGATGGCATAGCAGGGGTGACGATGCCTCAACTGTCTGACATTGAAGGCTATTATACTCCGGATGGAATCAGATTCTCAAAGCCTCAGCAGGGTGTGAACATTATTCGACAGAAAGATGGGCGGGTAAGGAAAGTGATGATTTATTAGGGTAGAATCTGGTATGGTTATAATGCGTAAGAAATGTGTAGAGGTATTTTGTGCTATTACACTTTTCTTACGCTTTTTTATATAAAAATGATGGGATTGTTTGGGTATTTCAATAAAAATATTTAATTTTGCACTCAGTTTATATAGACGAAAGAGAAATTTTATTTTTATATTATTTTAATAACAAACAAACATGACAAGAAGATTACTATTACTTGTATGTGCGGTGCTGTGTTTAGGCAGCAACGTTCGTATCAGTGCGCAGTCTACATCTTCTACTACACAATCTGCAGAGTCTAACTTTGTAGAGGGCGTTGTGCGTGTCAAACTTCAGCGTGAGATAGCCGACCGTATGATTGCGGCTAAGCTTCCGTTGTCGGTAAAAGGCACCAACAAGAAGTATGTTCAGACTGGCGTGACCCCCGCTCGACAGGGTCAATCAGAAAGTAAAGGCAGTCTCCATGACCCCGTGTTTTCCCTTATGCCGGTAAGGATGAGGCTAAGCACAAGGCAGCAGGACTGGATCTTTGGTATGATGTCCATTATGAGGCATCAGGTATGAAATTGGCCCAGGCAAGAAACCTGTTCCGTTCTGCTGAAGGCGTATCTTACGCACAGCGTATTCCTCTTTACAAGCCTATTGGCGGTGAGCGTTTTCTGGAGATTTCTCCAGCTGCTGTAGCAAAGGCTGCCAAGGCTGCTTCTACCATGCCTTTCAATGATCCATTGCTCAACGATCAGTGGCATTACAACAACGATGGTCATATCGCAGGAACCAAGGTGGGTGCTGATGCCAATGTGTTCAAGGCTTGGGAAACTGGTGTTACCGGTTCTAAGGATGTTGTGGTTGCTATCATTGATGGTGGCTTCCAGGTAGATCACCCAGACCTGAAGGACAATGTGTGGATCAACACAGCCGAGTTGAACGGTAAGCCTGGTGTTGATGATGATGGTGATGGCTATGTAGATGATATCTACGGCTATAACTTTGTTATCAATTCAAGCGACATCAACGCCCACTCTCATGGTACTCACGTAGCAGGTACCGTAGGTGCCACCAATAACAATGGTATTGGTGTCTGCGGTGTTGCCGGTGGTAGCGACGGTAAGGGCGGTGTCAAGATGATGGTTTGTCAGGTATTCGACAGCCGTGCCAGCAGTTCTGCTGTAGCTGATTTCGGTGCTGCCATTGTTTATGCAGCCGATCGCGGTGCAAGCATTGCCCAGTGTTCTTGGGGTGCCGGTGTTGCTGACGAAGAGGATAAGTCGGTTACCGAAGCTGTTGATTACTTCACCAAGAATGGTGGTGGCGACAAGATGAACGGAGGTCTCTGTATCTTTGCTTCCGGTAACAATGGTGAGGAAGGCAACTATTATCCAGGTTGTCTTGACAAGGTTGTGGCTGTTGGTTCTATGGCTCCAGACGGAAGCGTGGCTTATTATTCCAACCGTGGCAAGTGGGTTGATGTGACAGCCCCTGGTGGTTTGGAAGACAATGGTCAGCAGTATGGCGTATTGAGTACCTTGCCTAACAGTACCTATGGTTACAACGAGGGAACCTCTATGGCGTGTCCTCATGTATCTGGTATTGCAGCCTTGATTCTTTCCAAGTATGGTAATAAGCAGTTCTCTAATGAGACTCTCCGAACATTGCTTACCACTTCTGTAAACGACCTTTATACTCAGAATCCCGAGTACGAGGGCTTGATGGGTTCCGGTTATATTGATGCTTACAAGGCTTTGCAGGGCAAGGAGGGTAGTGTGCCTGAGGCTGTTGCCGACTTCACTGTTACTGCATCTCACGACAATGCTCTCATCGAATGGACGATTCCTGAAACCGAAGAGAAGAGCATCGATCATCATGTAATTTATTATAGCACAGAGGCTTTCTCTGCTACAGACGACTTGAATAAGTTGAGCTCTGCTACTGTAGATACCAAGTTCAAGTATTCTGGCGACAAGATGTCTTATGAGGTAGAAGGCTTGAAGGCTTCTACTAAGTATTATTTTGCAATTGTGGCTTACAACCGTTGGGGTAAGGCTTCTGCCGTATCTCCAATCAAGGAGGCTACCACAAATGCAGGTCCTAAGGTTCAGGTAGATCAGAAGAACCTTTCTATGACAGTAGATGCAACCAAGGCTTCCACAGCTGAGGCTTCTTTCAATGTAAAGAATGCAGGTGAGGGCGTGTTGAAGTATCAGCTTACTACTGCTACGACCCGAGCTACTATGTCTACCAGCGGTCGTATCAAGAATCCAAACCCAGGTCAGGTTCTTCCTTTCAGCGGTACAGTCAGCCCAACACTTGTGAAGCGCAATGCTGTGGCTACTTCCAACTATCAGGCAAAGGACTGGCCAGACACTTTGACTTATTCCAACCAGTTGTACAGCTATATCGGTGAAACTGATACCAAGCTGCCAAATGCTTTGGCTCAGTATTTCTATGTAGATAAGGCAACTTATCCTAATGGTTTCAACCTGACTGATCTTCACTTCCAGGGACAGAACGGACAGGATCCTGTGATTGAGATTTACGACGGTTCACGTACTATCTCTACTGCAAGTTTGATTCAGAAGGTTAATTATGATTTCTGGGCATACAACTATCCTATCACCCTGAAAGAGCAGATTCACTTTGCTCCAGGTTCAAGCTTCTGGGTAGTGGCTAAGTTCCCTGCAGGCGCCAAGAACCCATTGGGTACAGGCAAGACTACCAGAACCGATGTTGCCCAGTACAGCTTCTATAGCTCTGATAACGGTACAACCTGGACTCAGTTGAGTGAGGTCCTCAAGGGCACCAGCTTCGAGGCTGTAGCTAATCAGCTCACATGGGCAGTACAGGCCATCAGCAAGAACCCAGACTGGAGTCAGGTACTCAACCCTGAGCCTATCAGCGGTGAGGTTCGTCCTAACGAAAGCCAGAAGGTTACTCTGAAGAATGATGGTCAGAAACTGGTGAATGGTACTTATAAGTTCAATATCCATGTCAAGAGCAATGAGGCTGTTGATTCCAAGCAGCAGGTTGCTTTAGCTATGACCGTGAAGGGCTATAAGCCAGAATTGCACAGTCAGCAGCTGGTTGACTTCGGTGACTTGCTGGTTGGTCAGACCAAGACCATTGATGTAGAGTTGACCAATAGCGGTTATGGTGTGTTCGCTGGTAAATATGGTATGCTCCAGGCTTCACAGAACGAAGTGAAGTCTTCATCCGATCAGTTCAACGTGTCAAAGGGTGCCAATAATATTGCAGCCCGCTCTACCGGTACGTTGCCTGTGACGTTTGCTCCTACCAAGGAGGGCAACTTCAGCAGTACCATCACCCTGACCGATAAGAATGGTAATCAGCATTCATTCCTGGTTCGTGGTGTCGCTTCTATACCTGCCCAGCAGAGTGTAACTCCTGATGTTTATGAAGCAGCGACCTGAAGGTAGGCGGTGAGGATAAGACTGCTACTATCACTATCAAGAACACCGGTAACTATCCTTTGCAGTATGTCTTCCCTAAGTTCTCTTCCGAGAAGATAGTAGGTTCTACTGCCAAAGTACATAAGTTTGGTTATACTACCATCTCTAATGTTGCCGGCGACAAATCATTCGAGTATGAGCCAGCCCCAGAGTTGGCTGATGAGAAGGATATCACCTCGCAGTTTACCAATAATAATTGGCAGTCTGGTCCTATCAAGGTAGGCTTCAAGTTCCCATTCTATGGTAAGGATTATGATGAAATTTACGTATCTTCTTATGGTGGTGTCTCTATGCAGCAGATGGATGGTCGTATCTCTTGTATGGTTCCTACTGGCGATTGTGTACAGGGATTGGGCTATATTTCTGCTTATACCAACTCAGGCTGGATGGACATGGGTGCCAACAGTAAGATTACTTATGGTCATAAGAATGGTAAGTTCTATGTTAAGTTCAAGGATGTGGTAACTCCTGCAACCAATGGTGGTGGCGAAACAACTACTATCAGTTTCCACATGGCTCTTTGCCCTGACGGAAGTGTAGAGGTTTACTACGATGATTATAATCCAGCAGGCGTATTCGGTTCTGGTGGTCATAACTTCGTAGGTGTCAGCGATATTGCTGCTTCCGACCCTTGTATATTTGTTGATGCCAGCAAGGTACAGGAGGATAACGATGGTCTGAATGCTCCTTATTATGATATCCAGACAGGCAGCGCCATCAAGATTGTGGCTCCTGCCAAGTCTATGATCAAGAGCCTGTCAAGCACTGATGGCTATGTCGGCAATGGTGAAAGCAAGGAAATCAAGGTAACATTGGCAGCCAACGATGAATTGGTGGCAGGACCTCTGACCAACTATCTCACCGTTATCACCAACGACCCAATCAACCCAAGTGCATCTATCAAGTTGACTGCCAACATCGTTGGCGACAACCTGAAGGCTGAGGCTGCTCTCGATTCTACCAGCGTAGATTTCGGTAAGGTTTTCCGCACTTCTGCCCAGCAGCGCACCGTCTTGTTGAGCAACAACGGTAAGGATGTTCTCAACGTGACAAGCGTAACTGTCAAGAACCGCAAGTTTACTCTTGCTGAAGATATGAATGCGGCCTTCTCTGTTCCTGCAGGTCAGGGCAAGGATATCGTAGTAACATTGCCTACTGCCGATAAGGGTACTGTCGAAGATGTCCTCGTCATCACATACGCTGACGGTACAACCAAGGAAATCCCATTGAAGGCTGAGGTGATTGGTAATCCAACCTGGAAGAGTAATCCAGAGAGCCTGGAGGTTGAAACTCCTTATGGTACCAACGTAGAAAAGACAATCCAGGTAACCAACGAGGGCGATGAGAACCTTACGTTCTCTGCTGAGCCTGCTTCTTGGTATACAGCTTCCGACCTGGAGGCTACAGGAAATTCTACAGTAGACTATGTGTTCAAGTCTAAGCTCGATGGCTTCGATGTACCTTACAATTGGGTAGACATCACCAACGACTATACCGAGCACATGCCTTATGCATACTATATTAATAAGACAGACTTCAAGAAGGTAGAACTTCCATTCGAGTTCCCATTCTATGGCAAGAAGTATAAGAGCATGTATATCTACAATACAGGTTTCGTATCTTTCGATGCTCCGGTAGAGGATTACAAGCAGTTCCCTGAGCCACCAGCAAGTCTGCCAACAACAGAAACCTTCTATACCAACATCATCTGCCCATTCTGGGGTAACCATTCTATGAATACTCCATCTTCTGATGGCGTATATTACAAGGCAAAGGATGATGAGGTCATTGTAAGCTATAAGAATTATGGCAATACGATGATGCTGGGTATGAACTTTGAGGTGATTCTCCGCAAGGACGGTTCCTTCAAGTTCCAGTACCATGTAGATCCTGATGGATTCCAGTTGGGTGTATTCGGACTCTGTGGTATCATGGATCATACCGGTACCCGCGGTATTACTCCTGTTGATATGTATATCACCGACGGCAATACCATTGAGTTTACACCTTATAAGAACTATGTTGTGGCTCCAGGTGAGCAGGTTGAAATGCCGGTTGAGTTGAAGGCTAACCAGCTGGCTGATACTTATGATTATGAGTTGAACGTTACCACCAACGATCCTTCTCGTGCAAGCGTTAAGATTCCTGTTACGCTGAATATCACTGGTGAGGTTCAGGCTCGAGTTCCCAGAGGTAATCAATGTTGAGCAGCCTGTAGATGAAAACCCAATGTATCCTTCTTACTATGAATTCTATGTAGTAAACAAGGGTACTAAGGCTTTTGCCATTACAGACGTAGCTTCTGAGATGTTTGTTGCTGCCGATCCTGATGACCCATGGGCTATGCCAGAGGCTTCACTTGAGGTTTATACTTCAGCAAACAACAGTGGTGATGACGGAATCGATCCAGGTCCAATGGCACTTGCTGATGATGCTGCCAAGGCATGGGTTCCATACCGGAGCGGCATGATGGCACCTATCGTGGTAGGTGAGGATACCGTTAAGTTCAGAATCACTCCTTATAATGTTTCTGAGGTTCATGCTAAGGATTATCCTCTCGTATTCTCTGTAGAGGGCTTGGAAAATACCGAGTACAACTCTACCATAAAGTTGAATATCACAGAGGCTCCTGTCATGGCATTCGACCCAGAGGAGTTGCACATTGAGAACGTGGCTTCTGACTATAAGGGCACTTCTACCGTTAATCTGATGAATGATGGCAAGTATAAGCTTATTTACTCATTGAGTCTCGATCCATCTGGTCGTGATGCTGGTAATGTAGATGATGGCAGCAACGTTCCTGCTCCTTCCTATAACGTCATCTCTTATCCTTCAGAGGATGTTGCCAAGAATTTCGTGGCTACCTGTGTAGAGAAGATTTCCGGCAAGAAGGGCATGGTGAAGGCTCTTGGCTTGAAGAAGGTGAAGGACGATCAGAAGTTCTTCTACGACTTGCCTTCAGGTTACGAGGGCAATGCGCTCTATTATCCAGTGCTCAACCCTGTAGCCAATGCTCAGGCAGCCCTGATGGGTACGGGTGCTACTGCTCTGGATGAGAACTTCTATGCAGCAACTCGCTATGAGGCTCCTGCAGAAGGTTTCAATCTTACTCATCTCTACTTCGTCGGTACTGTAGGCGACTTGGAGAATGTGGACATCGAGGCTTCTGTTATTCTGGGCAATGATGTTACTGCTACCGAGAAGACCATCGGCCATGGCAAGATTCATATTGCCAAGGAAAAACCTCTTGAGGATGGCAGCTACCGGGGTGTTCCACGTATGTTGGAGTTTGACAACCCTATCTACATCAACCCTGCTGATACCTTCTATGTCGTATTGAAGTATCCTGCCGGCTACAAGTCATCAGCCATGATGGCAACCAAGGATGGAGATATGGAGACCAATCGCTATATGGCACACCTGAAGTCTTTGGGTGGCTGGGTTGACATCGAGGCTCTCTACGACAATGCTTACAGCTATGGTGCCTTCGGTTACTTCATGACTTGTATCGAGAAGGAGAAGGGTGAGCCATGGATTAAGTTGCTCAACGAGAAGAAAGATGGTGAAATTGCTCCTGGCAAGGCTATT
>ENA-OQDC01001316-OQDC01001316.1-human-gut-metagenome-genome-assembly--contig:-NODE-1316-length-12959-cov-6.500623_pt1 | contig 12959 bp, 9 predicted proteins | sample MGYA00242770_ERZ504601 | MGnify/ENA primary metagenome ERZ504601 (study PRJEB26092, sample SAMD00036305) | human gut metagenome | host: Homo sapiens | study: EMG produced TPA metagenomics assembly of...
TTGTTGGGGTGAATTTGTCTGAACTGATACCTGTCTTGCCGGTGCTGCTTCTATGTTTGATTACGGATGGCTTCAGTTACATCTTGACGGTACCATGTTGTAGGCGGCCAGCCGATTAGGATTCAGCCATACACGCATGGCATAATCACGGCTACCCATGATTTCTACCAAGCCTACACCGTCAATACGTTTTAATTCGCGCAAAATATTGATATCGGCAAAGTTATAAACAAACTTTTCGGTATGTGCACTGTCCGTACTCATGATGTTCAAGTACATCAACATACTGTTTACTTCTTTTTCTGTAATAACTCCGGCACGGATTACTTCTTCAGGCAATTCGTCTAGTACGGTAGTCACACGGTTCTGTACATTTACGGCAGCTACGTCCGGATCGGTTCCCACTTTAAAATAAATAGTAGTAAGGGACATACCGTCGTTGGTACAAACAGTGGTCATGTAGGTCATGCCGGGTACTCCGTTGATGGCACGCTCTAACGGGGTGGCGACTGTTTTAGACATCACATCGGCACTAGCCCCGGTGTATCGGGCGGTTACCGTTACAGATGGGGGTACGATATCGGGAAACTGAGTGATGGGCAGTGTCAAAATAGACAGTACGCCCAAGCAGACGATAATGACGGAGATTACTCCTGAAAGTATCGGTCTTTTTATAAATAGCTTAAACATAAACTGTCCGTTTTATTTTACGATAGGTTGTTTTAATTCAACTTCTTTTCTGATTGCTTCCATATCAATGGTATCAGTCTTGATGGTAATGCCATCCTTCATCATTTGCACTCCCTCGTATACGATGGCAGTGTTAGGAGAGAAGTCTTGTGTCACATAGTAATTATTATAGCGTTCCAGCGGTTGGAAGCTGCGTACTTTTACTACACTGGCACTATCAACGGTATATACATAGGTGAAATCTTGAATTTCGAATGTTGATTTCTGGGGAACTAGACAGATGTTGTCCATTTGGGTCATCATACGTACTTTTCCAGTCACTCCATGTTTCAGCAGTCCGTCCGGGTTCGGAAAACGGACACGGAAGGCAATGGAGCCGGTTCCTCGTTCAAAGTCACCTTCTACTGTTTCTAATGTGCCTTTGTGGGAGTAGATGGAACCGTCTGACAAAATCAGTTCCACATTATTTTCTTCGTGCTGTTTTTGTCCGCTAAGTTGTTGGCGCTTGTATTCCAGATACTCGCTTTCGTTCACTTTATAGTAAGCAAAGATCTCGGAAATATCACTTACGGTAGTCAGTAAGCTTTGCGGATTTACCAGACTTCCGTCTTATAAGGAATACGGTCTATTGTAGCCGTCAAAAGGGCAGTGATTAGTGGTGTAAGAATAATCCTCTGTGAACGTTGCATTTGTGCTTTTTGCCTGTTCCACTTTTCATTTGGGCTACTTCTTTTTCTTTATTGGCTTGGTCGAGTCGGATTTTTGATAAGATTTGTTTGTCAACCAGCCGGCCTATTCTTTCGGCTTCATAATTTGCCATTTCATATTGTGCCTGTGCTTGTTTGTAATTGGCTTGCGCCTCTTTTACCGTTTCGCTATATTGGTCGGAACTGAGTTGGAATAGGGGCTGTCCTTTTTTGACTTTCTGTCCTTCGTCTACATATATTTGTTGAACAAATCCTTCCACTTTGGGCTTAATTTCTACAAACTGTATAGCTTGCACATCAGCTACATATGAGCGTGGAAACTCAATGGTTGTGGGGTGAAGAATGGTGATGGGAATGAATTCTTTGTGATGTTCCTGCTTGTTGTCCGATTGACCACAAGAGCATAGCAATCCTGTGCATGTACACAGGACCGCAATTTTCTGAAAATTACTCTTCATGAAATTACGAATACAATTTAAAAAGATTAATAATTGAGTTTGAGTAAATAAAAGATCCGGCTTGCATTCAAATCTTTCAGAATACAAGGCCAATATGTATGAATATGCTTTAATGTGACATATTAAATGCGGTACACACAAAAGATAATGTGATGATGTACCACTTTCCCCGGATTTTCACTGACAGGTGTGTAACTTTGTACCGGAACTTGGGGAATAGCAAAAAGATTGACCAGCATGTCGATAGTGCAGGGTAAAAAACGACTGTTTGGCAGTTGTGCACGTCCCGACTGGAAATAATAAGTTTCTTCTCCTCTGCTTTCTTCATTGTTGTCAGAAGGCAGGGTGGGTTGTTCCATCGTTTCTACCATAGCCAGATTGGCATCAATCAGTGGAGCGCATACATCAAATTGTACGAGTAATAACATAATTACGCATACTATTCTTACCACATATTTTTTGATACCGTTGAACATGAAAGATACTTTGTTTGTCAATTCGTTTGCAAATTTAATATAATTGAACACTGTTTTCAAACTAATCATCCAAAATTAGTGAGTTTTAATATATCCTTTCTCTTTTTTGGAACTACTATCCTTTATACTGACTGAAATCTGTTATTTTTGTACTCAGTATTTTAAATAATCAGATAATATTACTTATGTTACAACCCGAATTGAAATTTCGTCGAGATAAAATACGCTATTTGATGGCTCAACAAGGCATTGATGCTGCCCTGATAGCTTGTAATGTAAATTTGCTTTATACGTATGGTGAGATAGTGAACGGCTATCTTTATTTACCGCTTCATTCACCGGCACTTCTCTTTGTAAAACGTCCTAATAATATTGTGGGAGAATTTGTATTCCCTATTCGTAAACCTGAGCAGATAGTGGACTTGTTAAAAGAAAATGGTATACCTGTAGCTTCAAAGATAATGTTGGAAGGCGGGGAACTGCCTTATGCGGACTATATGCGTCTTGCATCTCTTTTTCCTGAATCGGAGGTCGTGGATGGAACTGCTATTATTCGTGAAGCGCGTAGCGTAAAGACTCCGCTGGAGATTGAACTTTTTCGTCGGTCGGCTGCTTTACATGCTCGAGCATATAGTAAGATTCCCGATGTATACCATCCGGGGATGACTGATCGTGAACTATCTGTTGAGGTGGAACGCCTGATGCGACTGGAAGGTTGTCTGGGAATATTCAGAGTATTTGGTCAGAGTATGGAGATATTTATGGGAAGTGTGTTGGCCGGAGATAATGCAGCTACTCCTTCGCCTTATGATTTTGCCTTAGGTGGTAAGGGATTGGACCCGTCTTTGCCTGGAGGAATGAATGGAACTTTGTTGAAAGAGGGGTATAGTGTAATGGTGGATATAGGGGGAAAACTTTTTACGGATATATGTGTGATATGAGTCGTGTGTTCTCCATTGGAAAATTAAATGATGAGGCTTATGCAGCTCATCAAGTTTGTCTTGAAGTACAGGATAAGGTTGCTTCTATGACAGCGCCTGGTGTGGTATGCGAGGATCTTTATAATGCGGCCATTGAGATCGTGACGAAAGCTGGATTTGCCGATCGTTTTATGGGGGTGTCCCAGCAGGCACGTTTTATAGGGCACGGCATCGGGTTGGAGATCAATGAGGCACCAGTGTTGGCTCCGCGTATTCGGAGGGAGTTGGAGGAAGGAATGGTGTTTGCCCTTGAACCTAAAATCGTATTGCCGGGAGTGGACCGGTCGGCATTGAAAGTTCTTGGGTAGTTACAGAAAATCGGGGTCGGCAAACTGACCATTTGTAATGAGGAGATTATAGAGCTTTGATTCCTTGGATGTAAATATTGAAGCGGAAATATCAAAAAAACGAAAAATTTTATGGTTCTTGTTCTAGTGTCATTGGGGGCAAAGTGAAGAACTTGAATATAAAAAAGATCCCGAAACTTTTAGTTTCGGGATCTTACATGGTTTGAAGTATATTTTTTATTCCCACTCAATGGTCGCATTGGGTTTGGGCGACAGGTCATAGCATACGCGGTTCACATTCTTTACTTCTTTTAGAATACGGTCGGTAATTTTCATCAGAATGGACCAGTCTATCGGTTCGATAGTAGCTGTCATAGCATCTACGGTGTTGACAGCTCGGATAATAACAGGCCAGTCAAATGAACGGGCATTGTCACGCACGCCTACTGATTTGAAATCGGGTACTACGGTGAAATATTGCCATACTTTCTTGTCCAAGCCTGCCAGTTGGAATTCTTCACGCAAGATGGCGTCCGATTCGCGAACAGCTTCCAGGCGGTCACGAGTGATAGCCCCCAAACAGCGCACTCCCAAACCAGGACCAGGGAACGGCTGACGGTAGACCATGTCGTATGGTAAACCAAGTTCCACTCCGCAGGCACGGACTTCGTCTTTGAACAACTGGCGTAAAGGTTCTACTAATTCAAACTGTAAATCCTCGGGTAAGCCACCTACATTGTGATGGGATTTAACCATTTTGGCTGTTTTAGTACCACTTTCTACGATATCAGGATAAATTGTACCTTGTCCCAAAAAGTCGATTCCATTTAGCTTACGGGCTTCCTCTTCGAACACACGAATAAATTCACCACCGATAATCTTGCGTTTCTGCTCCGGATCAGCTACATTTTCCAGTTTACTCAGGAACCGGTCTGTAGCATCCACGTAAATCAAATTAGCGTTCAACTGATTTTTGAAAACTTCAATTACTGCTTCCGATTCACCTTTGCGCATTAATCCATGGTTCACATGTACGCAGACCAGATTATTGCCGATGGCTTTCAGCAACAGGGCTGCTACTACAGAACTGTCTACACCTCCGGAAAGTGCCAATAATACTTTCTTGTCGCCTACCTGGCGGCGGATCAATTCAATCTGGTCATTGACAAAATTCGTCATATTCCAGTTTGCCTCAGCCTTGCAAGTATCGAACACGAAAGACTTGACAGCGCCCTTGATCGCCTCGACATCATCCGTAAACTCCGGTAATTTAACCTCGCACAACGCCTTATCGTGACCTGCGGCCATTACAGGAGTGCCCATCTCGTAAATACCCGGATTCACGTCGATAGCTACACCGTCGATAACATTGTTTGGGCCACCATTGATAATGATACCTTTCACGTTTGGCAAGGCTTTTAATTCCTCAACCGTGATGTCATGCGGATAAATCTCACTATAAACGCCTAACGCACGAATAGCACGAGCCAACACCGTATTCTCATGACTACCTAAATCCAAGATAACAATCATATCTTGCTTCATGTGACTTTTAAATTTTATTGATTTTACACTTTGTTATACCTAAGACAAATGTCACTCCCACTCGATGGTTGCAGGCGGCTTCGAGCTGATGTCGTACACGACTCTATTCACGCCTTTCACCTTATTGATAATCTCGTTGGAAACTTTGGCGAGGAACTCGTACGGAAGCTGCGCCCAATCGGCGGTCATAGCGTCCGTGGAAGTTACCGCACGTAAAGCTACCGTATTCTCATAGGTACGCTCATCGCCCATTACACCTACGGATTGAATCGGAAGTAAGATTACCCCAGCTTGCCAAATCTTATCGTAAAGTCCCCACTCACGCATCAATGACATATAGATATCGTCAGCATCTTGCAGGATACGTACCTTTTCCGGCGTGATATCACCCAAGATACGGATACCCAATCCCGGTCCCGGGAACGGATGGCGCTTGATCAAATGCGGTTGCATACCCAACTCCATACCAACACGGCGAACCTCATCCTTGAAAAGAAGACGAAGCGGCTCGACGAGTTTCAAGTTCATCGTATCCGGAAGTCCGCCCACATTATGATGGCTCTTGATAACCGTACCTGTGATAGAAAGCGACTCAATCACATCCGGATAAATCGTACCTTGCCCCAGCCACTTGATATCTTTCAGCTTATGCGCCTCCTCATCGAAGACATCGATAAATCCTTTGCCGATGATCTTACGTTTCTTCTCCGGTTCCGTAACGCCCGCTAGTTCTTTATAGAACTTATCTTTTGCGTTTACGCCGATCACGTTCAATCCTAAATGCTCATAATCCCTCATTACGTTCTCGAACTCATTCTTGCGCAGCAAACCATGATCCACGAAAATGCAAGTCAAGTTCTTACCGATCGCCTTATTCAGCAATACGGCCGTAACAGATGAATCCACACCGCCGGAAAGAGCCAAGATCACCTTGTCATCTCCCAATTGCTCCTTCAACTCAGCTACGGTAGATTCGATAAAGGAAGCCGGTGTCCAATCCTTGGCGCATCCGCAAATATTCAAGAAGTTATCCAGCAACTTCGTACCGTCTGTCGAATGGAATACTTCCGGATGAAACTGAACGCCCCACGTTTTCTCACCTTCCACATGGTAAGCGGCAGCCCTCACGTCGTCCGTGCTGGCGATCACCTTGAAATTATCCGGCAATACGGTAATCGTATCCCCATGAGACATCCATATCTGTGAACCCACATGGATCCCTTTCAGTAATTCATCCTCACCATCAATGTGCGACAAATTAGCACGTCCATACTCACGTGAATTAGCCGGTTCCACATTACCTCCGGATGTATAAGCTAGAAACTGCGCTCCATAACAAATACCTAAGACGGGATACTTCCCCCGTATCTCGGTCAAATCAGCCTTAAAGGCATTCTCGTCGTATACGGAATAAGGACTTCCGGAAAGGATCACACCTTTCACGTCGGTAGCGTCATGCGGGAATTTGTTATAAGGAACGATCTCACAATACATATTCAACTCTCTGACCCTACGGCCGATAAGCTGGGTTGTCTGCGAGCCGAAATCAAGAATAATAAGTTTCTCGTGCATGCAATTATGATTATTTAATTGAGTGGCGCAAAGGTAGTAATAAATTCGGGAAGCATAAACACACTGGGCAAATATTCTTCCTTATCACGATACTTTTAAAGGATCTTCCTTTGTCCTATTACGCCTTTCCTCCTGAGACATTCATTATCCACCATCCGTTGCACGATCGTCCACCAACTGTTACATGATCATGCAACGGATGGTGGACGATCATGCAACAGCCATTAGAAGATGAATACCTCAAGAGGAAAACCACAAATCCCCCTAAGGATCCGGCCTAGGGAAGCCATGAAAACAGCGAACCGCCCGACAACCCGGCGAGAGTTACAAACGGACAAAACAAAAAAAGCCTCGAAGCGTTCATTACAAACAACTTCGAGGCTTTCCTCCGAGGTTCCTGGCGGATTCGAACCGCCGTACATGGTTTTGCAGACCACTGACTAAGCCACTCATCCAAGGAACCGAATTAATCAAAAATAAAAGTAATTTTCAATTCTTAATACTGAATTTTCAATTACCAAGAGGTTCCTGGCGGATTCGAACCGCCGTACACGGTTTTGCAGACCGCTGACTAAGCCACTCATCCAAGGAACCATAACTTCTAACACAAAACAACTGCTTTCGTTTTGCGAGTGCAAAGTAAATGATAATAATATTGGAATTACCAAACTTTTCCTTTCATTTTTTATTTTTCCCTCCGAATATTATAGAAGTAGAGAAAATGAGCTTACCTTTGCCTATCAAATAGATAAATAACGAAAAAATGACTTATACAGAAACTGTAATACCGGGCGTATGGATCATTGAGCCAAAGGTATTGAAAGATGCGCGCGGATACTTTATGGAAGCTTTTAAGCAAGCGGAATTCGAGGAGCATATCGGAAAAATCCAGTTCGTGCAAGACAACGAATCTTGCTCCTCTAAAGGCGTATTACGAGGATTACACTATCAGCTAGCGCCCTATTCTCAATCTAAATTAGTCAGGGTGATCAAAGGACGGGTATTGGATGTAGCCGTAGATGTACGTGAAGGCTCGCCCACATTCGGCAAATATATAGCTGTAGAGTTATCGGACGAGAATAAACGCCAGTTATTTATTCCACAGGGATTCGCCCATGGATTCCATGTATTAAGTGACGAGGCTATCTTTACCTATAAAGTAGATAATCCATATACTCCGACGCATGAACGGGGAATCCGCTATGACGATCCCACAGTCCATGTAGATTGGAGCATCACAGATCCGGAATCGATCAACCTATCCGAGAAAGACACCAAGGCTCCATCGCTGAAAGACGCTGAGCTTAATTTCAAATACTAAACACTGTACAGATATGAAAACTTACCTAGTTACCGGTGCCGCCGGTTTTATCGGTGCCAATTTTATCAAACATATGCTGGCGAAATATGACGATATCAAGATCGTTGTCCTAGACTTGCTGACTTACGCAGGTAATTTGGGCACCATCGCTGAGGATATCGATGGAGTACGTTGCGAGTTCGTGAAAGGCGATATTTGCGACCGTGCCTTGGCCGACCAGCTATTCGAGAAATACAACTTCGATTATGTCGTGAACTTCGCCGCTGAAAGTCATGTAGACCGAAGCATCGAAAATCCCCAGCTATTCCTGCAAACCAACATCCTTGGTACACAAAACCTATTGGACGCCGCACGAAAAGCATGGGTTACCGGTAAGGCCGAGACTGGTTATCCGGTATGGCGTGAAGGTGTACGTTTCCATCAAGTCTCTACCGATGAGGTCTATGGAAGCCTAGGTGCCGAAGGGTATTTCCACGAGACCACGCCTTTAGATCCCCGAAGCCCGTACAGCGCCTCCAAGACAAGCGCGGACTTATTCGTAAAGGCTTATCACGAGACATATAAGATGCCGGTATCTATTACCCGTTGTTCCAACAACTACGGACCTTACCATTTCCCGGAAAAATTGATTCCCTTAATCATAAAGAACATATTGGAAGGTAAATCCCTACCTGTATATGGTGACGGCACAAACGTACGCGACTGGTTATATGTAGAGGATCATTGCAAGGCGATCGACGCCGTAATCCACCACGGGCGTGTGGGAGAGGTTTACAACGTAGGCGGTCATAACGAGAAGCAGAACATCGAGATCGTGAAACTCACGATCCGGACGATCCATCAACTAATGACCGAACAACCGGAATATCGCCAAGTATTAAAGAAAAAAGAGATCGGTGCCGATGGACAAATCTCTATCGACTGGATCAACGACAGCTTGATTACATTCGTGAAAGACCGTCTGGGCCATGATCAACGATACGCCATCGACCCGACGAAGATCACCAACGAATTAGGCTGGACACCAGAGACCTGCTTCGAGGTCGGTATCGTAAAAACCATCCGTTGGTATCTTGAGAACCAAAAATGGGTAGAGGATATCACCGGTGGAGATTACATGAAATATTACGAGCAAATGTATGGATCACGTTGATTCCTCAACGTGACCGTGTGTATGTGGATGAATCTCAGAGAGGCTGTTTCCTAATTCGGGAGCGGCCTCTCTTATTTGTTTCCGGATCGTCTCGCGTATCTCCTCACGCACATTCCTGCGGGTACTATCCAGTTCCGCTTGCTTGGCAGGTTTCAAGAAATCTTTATATTTACATTTCACTATCTTGAACTTGAAATCATCCAGATTCCCTTTTATATCGATACCCAACTTAAACGGTACCGGCGATTTTAAAACCGAGAGATGGTAATCGAACGTCATATCCAAATTATGCGTTCCTCCTACGGCTACTTTATACCGGTCCATCTCCACCAAGAATGGGAATACCTCGATCTTGTTATCATGGATCGCTAAATCTACCGCTATACTATCGATCATATTCCGTTTTTTATTCTTGAACATCAGCGTCTTCGATATCTCGGTAAATGTCTCACCATCCAGCAACACCATATTCTTTCCGCTCAGGTAGCAAGAGGCATTTACAGACGGCAGCAACACGGACATCGTAGAATCCGCCTTGCAAGTAGCCGTCATCTGGCAATCTACCATGCCTTCGAACGAACGAAGCATAGGGACCAATGTGTCGATATCCGGGAATAAACTGATTAACCGTTCCACTAAAATATCATTTAAGGACAACTCAAATCCCATAGTCGCCTCTTGATCTGTTTTGGTCGTATAAACCATCGTCAGATCTCCGGAACCGATATTCGAGCTCATACATAAATCGCTCAGATTGATACTTTGATCCCGGATTACAACCTCACCTTTCACATCCTCCAACTTCAGATCCTTAAAATCTATTTTTTTAGCATTTGTATGAAGCGTCAGATCCAAGAATTTCGGAACGACAAATAGTTGAGAGATCGAATCCGTAGCGACACTATCCACGGTATTCGCTAATAGATGATCCGTCTCCAGTACGGAGATACTGTCTTCCGAGAAGGCCCTAACCGAGTTGGATGCCAATTGATCAGAAAACTGCAAACCTTTACCTATAGCTAGCATCAACTGGTTACAATCGATCAGATCGGATTCCAACTCGAAATTCGCTTTCAGCTTTCCTCCCCGTAGCATGGCCCGCCGGATGCCGCTAAGCTCTCCGCTCAAAGTAAGATCGCTCTTTCCTAAATGCAGGCGGGCACCACTCAACGTCATATTGTTAGTATTGAAATTCACGCTTGTCTCATCAATATACATCGGAATGGGGAATAAGCGGCTAAAGCCCCTCAATTGCTTAAACCTCACTTGTCCCCGAGCCTCCCATTGGCGTAAGACACTGTTTGAGGAAGCGACCGAATCCACTTGCGACCGCTGTCTATTCGCCCTTCGGGTGGTCTGCGTGCGCCTGCGCAAGGTATCACCGGCGGCAATACGGCGTTCACGTTGTTGACGGATCGCTTGCCGATAAGGTAATGCTTCCAAAGAGAACTGGCTTTCCGTCAGAACCATACCCGTCCGTAAAGGGATAAGAATATATTTTAAGGTGTCCACCGAGATCGTAGCTCCCGCCATAGGGATCCGTTTATCTGTAGAAGAAGCCTTGATGCCCCCTTTCAACACGGTCTTACCGGCCACCATCCAGGTAGAATCCGGCAACTTGGTGCGCAAATGATCAAATTCCAACCCTGCAGTCATAGGGATAACAGCCGTTGTATCAATAACCGGCGTCGTATTGGCTACCATCTTCAATCCACCGATATTCGTACTGATCTCATCCTTATACTTTATATTCAAGGTATCCACCGATAGATTAGCGCTCAACAATCCTTTCGCATTCAGATATTTACTTTCATTTTCCGTAGATCCTACAAACAGATTCGCCCCAGCGATATACATATCCACGCCTAACGGCTTACTAAACGCCTTGAAGCGATCAACCGTCAAATTGCCGGATGATTTGACCTTGGCGAAGCGGCTATTCACGATATCATCCACCTTAAACACCGTAGATAAATCAGCCATCACGGTACCCTCCAGCAGCAGTGTGTCGGGATTCAAGAACTCTTTAGCCAAACGGGTAAAATCGACCTGCCCTTTCATCTCCGCCCGAATCGCGGGATTCCTCCAGATATCCCTAACCTCGCTACTCATGGTCAGCGAGGTATTCAACCCGATCAATGTCAGCTCCTCCAAAGAGACATACGAAGAATCCGGGTAAGCGCCATTCAAATGTAAATCCACGTCCATGCGCAAGGTATCGATCCCCTGTTCAATACCTTTTACATGATAAGAACCATCCTCTATCTTGCAGCATAAGTTCACGGTCGGAACGATACTATCCCCTAATTCTCCACGGATATCCCCTTCCAAAATAATACGTCCCTCAGCAAGTGTTTTATCCCGATCCTTAAAATATTCATCCGGAATAAAATGTAAGAGATCATTCATATCGGAAACCTTCAACCCGAAAGTCATATCGATCCGTGACGGATTATCCTCGGTAGCCGGCACCATAAAGCCATCCGCCGTAAAAGGCAGGTTATTCACCAGCAACTCCGCGTTCCTCAACCCAATCCGGTGAAGTCCGTCAGCCAACAACAAACGTCCCTTGAAGCGTAACGCTAACTTATTCGCCAAAGAATAAGACGGGCTACGGAATACGATCGAGGAAGAACCGGTCTCCACATCCAACTTATTTCCTCGTTGGGTCAAAAGGCCGTCTATATGTAAAAAGAAACCATCGATCGCCGTATATAAATCCTGCTGCCGGTCATCATAGACAAAATGCCCATTCGTAATATGCACTTGCTGCAAATCTATTTTAGGCAATGGAGATGACGATGATTCATCTACCGAATCCATCTCACTTTGATAAATCTCCCAATTCGCCTTTCCCTCCTCATTCACATAACCATAAAAACGGATACTATCCATGATAACCCGAGGAATCGTCACTTTCCCGCTAAACAGATAATCCGTAGGGTTAAATACGACGATCGCTTTTTTGAAAGACAACAAGGAATCCGAAGGAATCATCAAATCCCCCTGATAGCCTATAGAATCCTCAGCCAGATGTGAGATCAAACGCCCATTCGTCAACTTCACTCCCAGATAAGGATACGTCTCAAAATAAGTCAACTCCACCCGCTCACATTCCAAATGAGCCTCAATAAATTCGTTTGTTTTCTCTACGACCAGAGGTGTCAGCTTTTCCGGGGGTAAGACCGCCCATTTCAGTATACCAACCCCGATCAAGGGAAGTATGAAAAAGATCCCGACCAACGCAGACACAACAACCAGCAATATCTTTCTTATTCGTACCATACTCATTCCTTCATCTTATCACAAACAACACTAATTAAATTGTATGAGCAAAAATACGAAATACTATCCCAAAGACAACGCTTATCTCATAAAAAAAGGCCCCCCGCAATGAGAGACCTTCTTTTTACATCTTATTTATTTTTCTACAATTCATTTATCCAGAACCTCGTATTTAGAATGCTGGCTCTTGAACTCAGGAACAATCTCCTTCATCCGCTTCACGATCTGCATATCCCCCTCCACGGCACAAGCATGTACCAAGGCATCAATCCGCAGATTGGCGTCCGCATAATCATACGCACGGACTTGGGCGATCTTGATCTTCGGATGAAAAGTAGGCTTGGAGGTCTCCTCCTCGTTGAGTACCTCCTCATACAACTTCTCCCCGTCTCGCAATCCCGTGAACCGGATCTCGATTCCCTTCACCCCGCTCAGACGGATCATACGCTCAGCCAGATCCACGATCCGTACAGGTTTACCCATAT
>ENA-OQDC01001318-OQDC01001318.1-human-gut-metagenome-genome-assembly--contig:-NODE-1318-length-12941-cov-8.258311_pt1 | contig 12941 bp, 13 predicted proteins | sample MGYA00242770_ERZ504601 | MGnify/ENA primary metagenome ERZ504601 (study PRJEB26092, sample SAMD00036305) | human gut metagenome | host: Homo sapiens | study: EMG produced TPA metagenomics assembly of...
ATAATAATTTTAGTTATGTAATATATGTATAAAATCTATAACAAAAAGTTATAGATTTTATTAAAGATGAGCCGATTGCCATAACATTTATATTTAAATTTACTAAGAAGGCTCTTTTATAATAGTATTTAGTATAAAGAGAACCAATGAAATGATAAGATTGGCTTATAGGAGGTCATAATAAATGTTTAAAAGAGTCTTAATTGCTAATCGTGGTGAAATAGCAGTACGTATCATACGTGCTTGTCAAGAAATGGGTATAGAAACTGTAGCTGTTTATTCTGATGAAGATGCAGATGCAATGCATGTAAGATTAGCAGATTATAGTTATAATATTGGTCCAGCTGATGCTAGTGAAAGCTATTTAAATATTGATGCTTTGATGGAAGCTGCTGAAAGAACAGAAGCAGATGCCGTTCATCCAGGATATGGATTTTTATCCGAAAATGCTGATTTTGCAGAAATGGTAACTAAAGCTGGAATGACATGGATTGGTCCATGGGCAGATACTATCCGTAAAGTTGGCGATAAAGATGAAGCTAGAGCTGCAATGATACCATCAGGTATTCCAATGTCAAAAGGTAGTACTCCATTGACTAGCGTAGAAGATGCTGTTGAACAAGCAAAAGATGTAGGCTATCCTATTATTTTAAAACCAGTAGCTGGTGGTGGTGGTAAGGGTATGCTTATCGCTAACAGCGAAGATGATTTAAGAAATATCTTAACTATCATTGATATAAATAAAGTAAAATATTATTTTGAACATTATATTGAACATTCTCGTCATATTGAAGTACAGATTGTAGCTGATAATTATGGTCATGTTATTCACTTAGGTGAACGTGAATGCTCTTTACAACGTCGTAATCAGAAATTATTAGAAGAATCTCCTTCTATTGCTTTAACTCCAGACCGTCGTGCCGAAGTTGGTGCTTTAGCTATTAAAGCAGCAAAAAGTGTTCACTACAATAATATTGGTACTGTAGAATTTTTACTTGATTTGAAAACAAATCAGTTTAATTTCATGGAAATCAATCCACGTATTCAAGTAGAACATGGTGTAACAGAAGCTGTTACAGGTATTGACCTTGTGCGTACACAAATTCGCATAGCAGCTGGTGAATCTTTAGACTTACAACAAGAAGATGTAAAATTCACAGGTCATGCTATTGAATGTCGTATCAATGCTGAAGACCCAGATAATAACTTCATGCCATCTCCAGGAAAAATTGATTTCTTCTTAGAACCTGGTGGACCTCGTGTTCGTGTAGATAGTGGTGTTTGTGCAGGACTTTCCATATCTCCATATTATGATTCTTTGATTGCAAAAATCGTAGTACGTGGACGTACTCGCGGTGATGCTATTAAAATTATGCGTCGTGCTTTAAATGAATTTAAAGTTGGTGGCATCAAAACAACAATACCACTTCATCAACGTATTTTGAAAAATGAATACTTCTGCACAGGTGATATTGATACAAGATTTATTAGAAATCATTTCTCTAAATATGTACAACCAATGACACCTGCACAGTTGAAAGCTTCTAAGACAGCTAAAACTGAAAAAGAAATTATTAATGCTATAAATGCAAGTATGTATTATGCTTAATTTATAAAAATATATAGTAATATACCTAGCCCTGATAACAGAGATAAATTGTTATCAGGGTTTTTTTATTGACAAAATAAATAAAAATGATAAATAATGAATTAATTCAACTTATATTTAGGAAAGGTAAAGGTGGAGATAATGAGTAATTCTCGTGTAAGAATTATTAAAGACCCAGAAGAGAGAAAACAAGAAATCATAGAAGCAGCCTTACATTTATTTTCCCAAAAGGGATATGAGCATACAACTATACAGATATTGCTAAATATTTAAATATTATCTCAAGGATTATGATTATCGTTATTTTAAATCTAAAGTCAGGAAGATATTCATCAGCAACTGCTGAATTTTATGCACAGCAGATTTTAATTCAAATTAAGACAACCTTTTCCTGAAAATTATGAAAAGCAATTGATAAATTTAATGTTACGATAAAAAGACTTTTTCAATATATTATCAAACATGGTGAGTTTGAAGCTAATAGTGAAGTAAGTGCCTTACGTGCGGATAGATTAGATAGTATTTCTAGACAGATTATAGAAGTGATTATACCGATAATTAAGCAAGGTAATGAAGAAAAGATATTTAATTGTCATGATATAGAAAGAACGACTAAGATTTTTATTTTTGGTTTGGTGCATACTTTTCATGAAGAAATGCCTAAGCAAAATATAAAGGATTATATTAAGTCTTTTTTAGAGTATTTAAAGACAAATTTAGTATTGATTTTAAATATAAAAGAACCTGAATTACTAGGTGAAGGTTGGGAAAACATTTTATAGATATAGATGTAAAAAACTAGGTGTTATATTATATCGACACTTAGTTTTTTTTATTTGACGGTATAGTTTATTTGTAGTAATATTTAAATGAATGAATTTATTCATTCGTGAGATGAGATGATAAAATTTGTTATTATATTAGGATTTTTCTGATATTATATAAGTGATGAATAAAATAGAAATGAATACAGAAGGAGGGATTTATGATGAAGAAAATATTTTTTGTGCTATGTTTGTTATTATCTTTATATTTATGCACAGGTTGTGGAAAAGATGAACAAGTTGTGGATAACACTGTTTATGTAAAAACACAGACAATTGATTATGGTGCAAGTAGTAATGAAGATAATTATGCAGGTGTAGTTAAAGGTCGTTATGAAACTAATTTAGCTTTTCAAGTTAGTGGAAAAATATTATCTAGAAATATAAATTTAGGAGATAGAGTATCAGCAGGAGATATCTTGATGGTCATTGATGACAAAGATATTAGACAGAGTGTAAATGCCTATGATGCTCAAGTGGAAGCTGCTAAATCGCAATTGAATTTAGCACAATCTAATCTTGCTAGATATGAACAGTTATATGCAGCTAATGCAGTTAGTGCTCAATCTTTAGACCAATATCAAAATGCTTATGATAGTGCTTTATCAGCATATAATCAAGCTGTAGCTCAAGCGACACAAGGATATAATTCTTTGGGTTATACACAATTAGTCGCAAATGCAAATGGTGTTATTTCTAGTGTAAGTGGTGAAACTGGTCAAGTCGTAAGTGCAGGTCAGACCGTAGCTGTACTTATTCAAGATGGAGAAAGAGAGATTGAAATATCCATTCCTGAAAATAAAATTCAAGATATAAGCATAGGCCAAAATGCGACAGTTGATTTTTGGGCTTTAAAAGGCACTACTGTTCAAGGTGTAGTCAGAGAAATATCACCAATAGCTGATGCCGTAGCAAAGACTTATAAAGTTAGAATTAGTCTTGTAAATCCTCCATCTGATATTCAATTAGGTATGACTGCAAATGTTATATTTGCAGGAGCAAATAATGGTGATACAAATATTAGTTTGCCATTGAGTGCGTTGTATCAAGTGGAAAATAAAACTCAAGTTTGGATCGTCAACAATGCTTCTTGTGTGGAATTAAAAGATATAAATGTAATATCTTTGGGAAAAAATGACGTGATTGTCAGTGGATTAAATAAAGGTGATGTAGTAGTAACAGCAGGTGTGCATAAACTTTATGAAGGGCAATCAGTAAAATTAGCGGATGGTGATACTTTATGAGAAATTTAACAGAAGTATCATTAAAAATAAAAATCTAGTCTGGTACTTTATCGTTGTGACTTTTTTTTGCAGGAATTTTTTCCTATACGAAATTGGGACGAATGGAAGACCCTTCATTTACGATTAGGCAAATGGTAGTGTCTGTAGCTTGGCCAGGAGCGACAGCTTCACAGATGGAAGAACAAGTTACAGATAAGATTGAGAAAAAATTGCAAGATACACCAGGTCTTGATTATGTAAAAAGTTTTTCGCGTTCAGGCGAAGCTGTTATCTATGTGAATTTACGTGATGATATAGATAATGATAAGATACGACCTACATGGCTTGAAGTTCGCAATATGGTTGATGACATAAAAAAGGATTTACCAGAAGGCGTTTATGGGCCATATTATAATGACCGATTTGATGATGTATATGGTTCTATATATGCTATCACAGGTGATGGTTATTCTTATGAAGAAATGCGTGAAAAGGCAGAAAAAATAAGACGTATCTTATTGACTGTGGATAATGTCAGCAAAGTAGAACTTGTAGGTGAACAGCCTGAAAAAATATATATAGAAGCTTCATTAGATAAGCTTTCTGAATTGGGTATTAGTCCTCAAGATATCATGCAAGCAGTGCAGACTCAACAACAAATGACACCTGCGGGCATGATTGAAACTCAAACGGATAATGTATATTTACGTTTAAGTGGACAATTCGCTGATGTGGATATGCTCAAAGAAATGCCTATCAATGCTGGGGGTAAAATTTTGCGTTTGGCAGATATAGCCAAAGTAGAACGTAGATATGTAGAACCAGCAGAACCAAAGATGTTCTACAATGGAAAACCAGCTATAGGTCTTGCTGTTTCCATGGAAGCTGGAGGTAATATTTTAACTCTAGGTGATAATCTACAAAATACTATTGAAGAAGTGCAAAAATATATACCTACAGGTTTAGAGATAAATCAAGTATCTAATCAGCCTCAAGTAGTAAAAGACTCAATAAATGAATTCGTAGGTTCCCTGCGAGAAGCAATTATCATCGTATTGGCAGTCAGTTTTTTGAGTTTAGGACTTAGAACAGGTATGGTAGTTGCAGGTTGTATACCTCTTGTTATTTTAGGCGTATTTGTTGCTATGGAAGCTTTAGGTATAGATTTGCATAAGGTTTCTTTAGGAGCGTTGATTATTTCTTTAGGTTTATTAGTGGATGATGCTATTATTGCTGTAGAAATGATGAGTGTAAAACTTGAAGAAGGCTTAGATAGATTTAGTGCTGCTTGTTATGCGTATAAAGCGACAGCTATGCCAATGCTTAGCGGTACACTAATTACTTGTGCAGGCTTTATACCTGTAGCTTTTGCCGATGGATTAGCATCTGAATTTTGTAGTGCGTTATTCCCTGTAATTGCTATAGCTTTGATTTTATCTTGGATTGTATCTGTAATGGTAGCTCCATTATATGGTTATAAAATAATTAAAGTTAAAGTAAAAAAAGATGAAAAGGGAAATGTAGACCCATATCAAAGTAAATTTTATACATTTTTTAGAAAGATATTATGTTATTGCTTAACACATAAAAAAATAATATTATCTAGCACAGTGGTTATATTCGCTATTTCTATTTATTGTATGAAATTTATAAGTCAAGAATTTTTCCCACCATCTCAAAGACCAGAGCTTGTAGTAGAACTTACCTTGCCAGAAGGTTCATCTATAAAGGCAACGGAAGAACAAGCTGAAAAATTAGCAGCTATTTTAAGTGAAGAACAAGATAAAATAGATAATTTTACTTATTATACAGGTCAAGGATCTCCGCGTTTTGTATTGACTTTTGATCCTGTATTACCAAAGGATAATTATGCTCAATTTGTAATTACAGCAAAAGATGTAGAAGCTAGAGAATATTTAAATCAAAAATTATTTAAAATCTTAAATGAAGATTTTCCAGCAGTACAATCAAATATTAAATTTTTACAAATGGGGCCACCTGCTGATTATCCTGTAATGATTAGAGTTTCAGGATATGATGTGGATAAGGTAAAAAATATAGCTGATGAAGTAGCTATGAAGATGCGCCAAGATAGTAATATTTACAATGTAAATTTTGATTGGCAAGAAAAAGCAAAAACACTTCATTTAGAATTAGACCAAGATAAATTGAGAGCAATGGGTATATCTAGTCAAATGGTTGCCCAGACTTTATATACAGAGCTTACAGGAGCAACAGCTGCTCAATTTTATCAAGGTGATAGAACCATTGATATAGTGATGAGATTATCTGATGACGATAGAGATAATTTGGAAAAAGTGCGCAATTTACCGATTTATTTAGGGCAATATGGATATGTACCACTTGAACAGATTGCTAAAATTAGTTATCGTGCAGAAGATGGTGTTATTTGGCGTCGTGATTTAAAACCTACAATCACTGTTCGTGGTAGTATTTATCAAGGAACAGCCAATGATGCAACTGAAAAAATATATAATCAATTAGCTGATTTACAAAAAGATTTACCATTTGGTTATAGCATTGAACCAGATGGAGCTATGTCGGATAGTCAAACAGCCATGGAACATTTGTTAAAACCTATACCTGTGATGGTCATAGCGGTTATTACTATATTGATGTTCCAATTGAGAAGTGTACAGTTAATGATAATGACTGTACTTACAGCTCCACTTGGTTTAATTGGTGTTAGCTTTGGTATGTTATTGTTTGATAAACCAATTGGGTTTGTGGCAGTATTAGGTATCTTGGCTTTATTTGGTATGATTATTCGTAATTCAATTATCTTGATTGACCAGATAAAGAAACATATGCTTGATGGTGAAAAACCATGGAATGCTATTATTGATTCTGCTGTATTGCGCTTCCGTCCAATAATGCTTACAGCAGCAGCGGCAATACTTGGAATGATGCCACTTGTACCAAGTACACTTTGGGGTTCAATGGCAATTGCTATTTCTTGTGGTTTAGTAGTCGCTACGATTTTAACTTTGCTCATTTTGCCAACAATGTATGCAGCATGGTTTAAAATCACACCAGATAGTGAAAATAAATTGAAACAGAAATAAAATGTTTCACGTGAAACAAAAAAAGTGCAAGTAGGAAATTTCTTACTTGCACTTTTTCATTTATTTAATTAGCAAATCTTTTACGAGGTTTTCTACTAATTGGTGGTTTGAGATACATTAAGGCACTTGTTATGAACATCAAAATTCCAGCGAAAATAAAGACGAATTTTAGACCAAAGAAAGTGCCGATAAAGCCACCAACTAATGGACCAATAGTTGAACCAATTTGTTGGGCTGCAAACATCAAACCAAAGATACGCCCACGTTGTTCGGCTGGACTTTTTTTAACTAAAATAGAATTGATTGATGGGTATACACCAGCATAGAATAGACCACAAACAAATTGCAAAATAGCAAATGGAGTAAGCGTGCTAGGTATGGATTGAATGATTAAAATAAAACCTGTACCAGCAAGGGTTATACACATAGTACGGAAAAATCCATGTGATTGACCATATCTACCCCAAAGCGGTGCGGAAATAGCTCCAGCAAAACCACCTAAAGAAAAGACCATACCAGATAACATGATAACATTATCCATGCTATGATGTAGTTCAGCTACATATAATGTTAATATAGGCTGAAGAATTAAAATTGCCATTTGGATAACAACAGCACATTCAAGCATACGTCTAATCATAGGTATTTTTAATAAATTTACTTTTTCTGCTTCTTTAGCTAATGCTAATTGTTCAGGTGTTTTAGCTTCACGAGGTGGCTCTTTGATAAATATTAAGGTGATTAAAGTAATCAAGGCAAGAGCACCTGCGGAGATAAAGAAGGAAACTCGCATACCAAATACACTGGCTAATACGCCACCGAGTAATGGGCCAATAACTCCGCCAGCAGTTAAAGCACCTTGCATTACGCCCATACAAAAACCGAGCTTTTCTTTGGGAGCATAAGAGGACATAATAGCAAGTTCAGCAGGCCAAAGTCCAGCGGCAAAACCTTGGAGAATACGAGCAAACATTAATTGAATAGGAGAGCTAACGATACCACAGATGAAATAAGTAATAGCAAGACCTACTCCAGCACGTACTGCCATAGGTTTTCGCCCTTTTTTGTCAGATAATTTGCCCCAGATAGGAGCCATAACAGCACTAACGATGAATGTTACGGAAAATATAATGCCTGACCACATATTTACATTGTCAGATGTTACACCTAATTCATTAATTAAATACATAGGTAAAAATGGAATGAGCATAGTATAACTAGCTGACATCAGTACAACATTGCAAGTCAAAATGGCTAAAACAGCTTTCCAATTCAATTAAATCAATCCTTTCGTAATAATTTCATAGTTTATTAATTATTTTTATAAAAAAACTAATTAAATATCTAAGATGATTATACATCAAAAGGTATAAATTAAAAAGCTACTATAGACGAAAAATATTCTTTGGGCTACAATTAATTATAGATTAATAAATAAGGACGTGATATTGTGTATAAATTAGCACCATCATTATTAGCAGCTGACTTTGGTATTATAAAAGAACAATTAGCCAAATTAGATGAAGCAAAAGTACCTTATCTTCATTTGGATATTATGGATGGAGTTTTTGTACCTAATTTATCTTTCGGTCTTGCTGTTGTTGAGTCTATTCGCAAATATACAAAAATGGTTTTTGATGTGCATTTGATGATTATAGAACCAGAACGTTATGTAGAACAGTTCGCTAAAGCTGGTACAGATATTTTCTGTTTCCATATTGAAGCGACTAAAGATGCAAAAGCAACTGTAGAAAAAATAAAGAAATGTGGTATGAAAGCAGCTATCGCTGTTAAACCAGCAACACCAATAAGTGAAATAAAAGATTTATTAGGTGAATTAGATATGGTCTTAGTAATGACTGTAGAACCAGGTTTTGGTGGCCAAAAATTCATGGAAGACCAGATGGAAAAAGTAAAAGAATTAGTAAAACTTCGTGAAGAAAATAATTATAAATATGATATTGAAGTTGATGGTGGTGTAAATCCTGAAACAATAAAAACATGTTTTGCTTCTGGTGCAAATGTAATTGTAGCAGGTTCTGCCGTTTTAGGAGCAAAGGATATTTCTGCAAGAGTAGAAGAATTTGCTCAAATTGCCAAAGAATATAATATTTAATTTTTATCATAAAAAAACGTATTATCCATAAAAGATAATACGTTTTTTATTTGAATTATTTAATTTGCGACAGTATCTGTAGTTGTGTTTTCAGTTACTGGTTGGCGATTTTTTTGACCTGTCCAACCATATTTGATTGTGAGTGTTGTTATACCTGCGATTAACATAAATAATGCCATAGCAAAATATCCAAGGTCAAAAGAACCTGTTTCTGTTTTGATGAAGCCCATCATATAAGGGCCAACCCAACCACCAAGGTTACCACAGGAATTGATAAGACCGATAGCACCAGCAGCTGCAGGGCCTGTTAAGAATGTAGTAGGAACTGTCCACCATACGCCCATAGAAGCATAGATGCCGATAGCGGATAAGCAGATTAAAAATAATGCTACAGAAGGATTGCTAGCAAATGGGCTAAGTCCAAGACCGATAGCACCGATGAACATGGCAATAGCTACATGCCAAACTTTATCACCTGTTTTAGTAGATGTATAACCTGCGATTATTTGTACGATTAAAGCTACAGTCATAGGAATAGCGATAGCGCCACCTAATAGAGAAGTTGACCAACCGGAAAGGCTTTTTAATACAGTTGGCATCCAGAAGTTGAAGCCCCAGAAACCAATTACCCACATGAAATAGATAAAGCAAAGTTTTAAAACTTTTTTATCAGTAAAAGCTTGCATAACAGTATATTTTTTTACTTTTTGTAAACGAGCTTGTTCAGCTTCAAAAGCTTCTGTTAAATATTTTTTCTCAGCATCATTGAGCCAAGATACTTGATCTGGTCTATCTTTAACCCAGAAGAAGAATACTACAGCGAAGAGGAGAGCAGGAACAGCTTCTAAGATGAATAATTCTTGCCAACCATGCATACCTAAAATAGAAGTATTTAATAAAACACCAGCTAAAGGAGCACCGATAATAGTAGATAATAATAGCGAAGTAAGCATTAAGGAAGTAGCACGAGCTCTTTCTTTTGGTGTGAACCAACGAGGGAATAATACAGAATAAATAACAGGATAAAGACTTGCTTCAGATGCACCGAGTAAGAAGCGGTAGATATAAAATTCAGTTTGAGTAGACATGAAAGCCATGAGAACGCAAACGAGACCCCATGTGAACATGATACGGGCAATCCATTTACTAGCAGAATATTTAGCAGCGATTAAAGAGCCAGGAATTTCTAAAAGTAAGTAACCCATGAAGAAGATACCAGCACCAGCTCCAAAGATTTCAGGTGTAAGCCATGGTAAATCTTCAGTCATAGTCAAAGCTGCATAAGCTATATTTACACGGTCGATACAAGCGATGATTGAAACTAAGAATACAGGTAAAATAATATGTAAATCACGCTTTCTTTTTAAACTTGCAAAATTGATTTGTTCCATTGTTAAAACCTCCTAATAAAATATTTTGTGTAAAACTAAGTATAAATACAAAAAACCTCCGCCCCATAAAGGGACGGAGGTTATATTTCCGCGGTACCACCCTGATTTTGTCTTAATTATAGACAACAGCTCTCAACGTACATCATAATACGCGTTTCTTATAACGTAGAACAAACGTTTTAGCTTACTGGATTTCAGCTAAAATCTTCAAGGATGATTTTCATTTTTCTTTTGGCTACCACTTTTCAGCAAAATAGTGGCTCTCTGTAAGCTTTAAGGAAAAATTACTTGTTCCTATCTCTAGATTTATACTTTATTTTATATTTACAAATTTACAAAACTCATTGTAGATTAATATAATCTTATATTGCAAAATTGTCAATAGTTTTTTTTCAAAATAATTTTATGATAAAATTAAATAAATTAATAAAAATTTACAGAAAGTAGGTTGAAAAAAGTGGATAGTAGAAATTTACAATTAGCACATAATCTCATAAATTATTCTGTGCGTTTACAAAAAGGCGAAAAACTTTTAATTGAATTGATTGATGAAGGTATGGAGCTTGCACAAGCTTTGATACAAGAAGCTTATAAAGTAGGCGGTATACCGTTTTTAACTATAAAAAACTTTGAAAATGCAAACGTGATTATTATTAAATGCTACACAGAGCAAATGAAGCTTTGTGCAGATATGAATCACTTCGCATGAAAAACATGGACGCATATATTGCTATTCGTGGCAGTGAAAATGTAAGTCAATTGAGTGATGTGCCAGCAGATAAAATGGAAAATTTATTCTAAATATTGGATGAAACCAGTGCATAGTGATATACGCGTGCCAAAAACAAAATGGTGTGTTCTTCGTTATCCAAATGGTTCTATGGCACAGCTTGCAAATATGAGTACAGATGCTTTACTGATTTTATTACAATGTTTGCAATTTAGATTATGCTAAAATGGGTAAAGCTATGGATAGCCTAGTTAAACGCATGGAAAATGCTGATAAAGTCAGAATTAAAGGCAAAGGAACAGATATAACTTTTTCTATCAAAAATATGCCAGCTGTTAAATGTGCAGGTGATTGTAATATTCCAGATGGTGAAGTTTATACAGCTCCAATTAAAGATAGTGTAAATGGTACTATCACATACAATACACCATCAATTTATCAAGGTACTACTTTTGAAAATGTATCTTTTACTTTTGAAAATGGTAAGATAGTAAAAGCTACAGCAAATCATACAGAGACTTTAAATAAAATTTTGGATACTGATGAAGGTGCAAGATATATAGGGGAATTCTCTTTTGGTCTAAATCCATATGTAACTTTCCCTATGAAAGATATCTTATTTGACGAAAAAATAAGTGGTAGTTTACATTTCACTCCAGGTTGTGCTTATGAAGATGCAGATAATACAAATCGTTCAGCTGTTCACTGGGATTTAGTTTTAATTCAGACTCCTGAATATGGTGGAGGAGAAATTTATCTTGATGATGAATTAATTCGCAAAGATGGTCGATTTGTTGTGGAAGATTTACTCTGTTTAAATCCTGAGAATTTAAAATAACAAGTAAAACATAATTAGTAAGAAAACAAGGTACTACAAGGGTTTTGGTAGTATCTTGTTTTTTTGCAAAAAATCAAAATATTATATATAGTACTTCTTTGTTTACATATTTTGACATTTTTTATTAGATATTGTAAAATTGCCAATAAGAAAAATTAAATCCTTAATATCTCTAAATATGTCCAGCGTCCTGGAGGTGTCGATGTTGTTTTACGATGGTATAAAAGTATACATGCAGAATGGTAAATTAGACGATGTAGAGATAGCTTATTATATTAATAAAATAAGGAAAACACATAAGGGTAAAATCCTAAAACGTATATCTTTTATTTTAGGCGAAGGCTATATTGATTTAAGATACATGTTCCAATCTTATCCTTTTGAAAGAATATGGCGAATTTCTACAGAAGATAGACTTATTGAATCTGTTGTATAAAGAGAAGAACTGCAAACAAATGATTGTATATTTTTCATTTGGTTGCAGTTCTTTTTTTATGTTAAGATGAAGTTAAAAGAAATAAAAGTAGGTGAGAAAAATGACAGAACAGAAAAGAATATTGATTGCAGTGATGATAACATCATTCATAGGTCCATTTATGGGGAGTTCAGTAAATATCGCTGTTCCAGCCATGGCTGAAGATTTTAACATGATGCCAGATGAGTTGACTTGGGCTGTTACAGCTTTTTTAATTGGTTCAGCAGCCGCTTTATTACCCTTTGGTCGTTTAGCTGATATAAAAGGACGCAGAAGAATATATCTACAAGGATTGGCTTGTATTTGTGCTACTACTTTAGTCTGTGCAGTAGTGCAAAACTTTTTAGCTTTTATCTTTGTGCGATTTTTACAGGGATTGTCCATGTCAATGATTTTTGGTACAAGCATGGCATTACTGGTCTCTTGTTGTGGTGCTGAAAATCGTGGCAAGACGATAGGTTTATCGGCAGCGTGTGTATATTCAGGTGTTTCATTAGGGCCTTTTATTGGTGGTTTTATCACAGATTATTTGGGCTGGAGAATGACTTTTTTGGCTTACTGGTATAGCTTTATTGATAAATTTCATTTTTGATTTTTAAGGTGAAAACTGATTGGTATGGAGCAAAAGATGAAAAAATTTGACTATATT
>ENA-OQDC01001319-OQDC01001319.1-human-gut-metagenome-genome-assembly--contig:-NODE-1319-length-12935-cov-4.218691_pt1 | contig 12935 bp, 15 predicted proteins | sample MGYA00242770_ERZ504601 | MGnify/ENA primary metagenome ERZ504601 (study PRJEB26092, sample SAMD00036305) | human gut metagenome | host: Homo sapiens | study: EMG produced TPA metagenomics assembly of...
AAAATTCGGACATCGCTTTACCGGCTCTATTGCCTGTGCCTGGTGGTCCATCTTTACTGCTTTAACTGCAGTAGCAAGCGGAAAATATACCTTTGCCATTGTACGTCTGATGTTTGGCTTGGGCGAAGCACCTATTTATCCTGCGTTCGCTATGGCGGAACACAAATGGTTTAATAAAGACGAAAAGGGCAAGGCAAGCTCCTTTATTCTTAATGGCTGCTTCTTTGGTCCTGTAGTCGGTCCTGCTGTTGTAGTATGGCTTATGACAACCTTTGGCTGGCATCATGTATTCCTCAGCTTTGGTGTAGTTGGTCTGATTTTGGCTTGGGCATGGCATAAATATGTTACTGATGATCCGAAGGACAGTCCTTACGTTAATGAAGCAGAACTTGCTCATATTAACGAAGGACGTGTGGAAGCAACCGGTGAAAAAGCAGATTGCTCCTTGGGGCAAGCTGTTGCGTTCTTCCCAATTCTGGGCTTTGGGCATTCAGTTCCTGATTACTGACTATATCATGTACGTATTCCTGGCTTGGCTGCCGATGTACCTTATGGAGGTTCACAAATTCTCCTTAGCTAAAATGGGTATTTGGGCTGCTGCTCCCTGGATTTCTCTGATGGCTGTAGTTACTCTTTGCGGTCACTATTCCGATAAACTGCTGCGCAGCGGCATGTCTCAGAACATGGTTAAGACTGCAACCGGTGCTGCAGGTATTCTTCTTTGTGCAGGTGCGCTGTACATTTCCACCCGTACTGCCGATCCGATGATGAATGTTCTCTGGCTTTCCGTATCCTTAGGTTCTCTCGGTCTGACCATGAGTGCTTCCTGGTCCAGCGTTATCAGCATGGGCGGTAAATTTGCCGGTTCCGTATCCGGTTGGATGAACTTCTGGGGCAACATCGGCGGCGTCCTGGCTCCGACCATTACTGCCTGGTTTGCAACCAACTATGGCTGGCAGGCTGCTTTGGCAGCAACTGCTGTAACCGGTATCTGCGGTGCTATTGCCTGGTTCTTTGTAAAGCCTGATAAAGCGATTGTATAATAAGAGATAAGCTGTAATGCTTTTAAGACAGACACCTCGACATGCTTTAAGTATATCGGCGGTGTCTGTTTTTGATTATGCTATTTTCTTACGCTGGACAAATAACGCGATATGCTGTATAATATCCTAGAAGTTCATAACAGACAGTTCGTAACCATCCTGTCTATAAATAAAACTACGGGCGATGTACTGGTGCCGGCCGGTATTTTTTATGTATGCAAGGATTTCGTCTGTAGATGACGGAATCCTTTTATATTTTGTGGACTTTGCCCGCTCATTAATTGGGAGGAGAAATGAAGGTTTTAGTATTATTAAGCGGTGGCGTAGACAGCTCAACCTGTCTGGCACTGGCAAAAGAAAAATACGGCGATAATGTTCTGGCTTTGTCGATGTCTTATGGTCAGAAGCATGCCAAGGAGCTTGCAGCAGCGCAGGCTATTGCCGATTATTATCATGTAGAGCTGCTGCATATGGATTTGTCGAAGATTTTCGCTCACAGCAAATGCTCTCTGCTGCAGGGATCAGAAGAAAGCGTTCCGCACGCATCCTATGCAGAGCAGCTGAAGGAAAGCAAGGGTGAGCCTGTAAGCACTTATGTGCCGTTCCGCAATGGTTTATTCCTGTCTGCTGCGGCAAGCATTGCGCTGGAATATGAATGCAATGAGATTTACTACGGTCCCCATGCCGATGATGCTGCAGGCAACGCTTATCCTGATTGCAGCGTCGAATTTAACGAGTCGATGAATTTGGCAGTATATCTGGGAAGCGGTCGTAAGGTGCGTCTTGTTGCTCCCTTTGTTGATAAAACTAAGAAGGATATCGTTGCCGAGGGCTTGCGTCTTGGCGTTCCCTATGAGCTTACATGGAGCTGTTATGACGGTGGCGAAAAGCCATGTCACAAGTGCGGTACCTGTATTGACCGTGAGGCTGCCTTTGCTGCCAACGGTGTTGTTGATCCATTAGCAAAGGGTTGAAGGAGGTATAAGGATAATGAAGAGTTTAAGTAACCAAAAATTAGTATTTTCCGCGTTGTGCATTGCTTTATATATTGTTGTGATGATGTGCACCCAAAGCTTTGCTTTTGGTCAGTATCAGATTCGTATTGCTACTGCGTTGTATGGCTTAAGTGCAATTTTCCCGTTTCTGGTGCTGCCGTTTGGCTTGGCAAACGTTGTCAGCAATACGGTGATGGGCGGTCTTGGTCTGCCGGATATTATCGGCGGCTTTATTGTAGGTATCGTAACAACCGGTATTATTGTTTTGGCTAAGCGTCGCGGCTGCGGCAACTGGATTATTTGGGCGGCAGTTACCTTTGTACCGGGACTTGGTGTTCCTGTATGGCTGAGCGTACTGCTGGATATTCCTTATATCGTACTGGCAAGCAGTCTGCTGATTGGCCAGTGCATCTGCGGTATTGCGAGTGTAATGCTGGTTACCGCATTGGAACGTGTGGGAGCAGGCAAACTGTTTGCATTTGATGGAGGTAAGCAATAATGACAAGTGGCAGAAGTAAAGAAGAATTGCAGGGCGTAAGCCTGTTAGGCAATAAAACTGCTTATAAAAGCGATTATGCGCCGGAGGTTTTGGAATCTTTCCCGAATAAGCACCCGCAAAATGATTACTGGGTTAAATTTAATTGCCCGGAATTCACCAGCCTCTGTCCGATGACGGGACAGCCTGATTTTGCGACCATCTACATTTCTTATGTACCGGACGAACGTCTGGTAGAAAGCAAATCTCTGAAGCTGTACCTGTTCAGCTTCCGTAATCACGGTGATTTCCATGAAGACTGCGTAAATATCATTATGAAGGATCTTATTAAGCTGATGGAGCCTAAATATATTGAGGTTTGGGGTAAATTCCTGCCGCGCGGTGGTCTGTCCATCGATCCGTATGCCAACTACGGCAAGCCAGGAACCGAATGGGAGCAGGCTGCAAAGAAGCGTCTTTTCATGCATGATATGTATCCAGAAACAGTTAATAACAGATAAAAAAATTTTGAGCTGTTGCGTAATGCGGCAGCTCTTTTTTTGCTCTCAGCGAAGAACTCAGCGGATAAAAACTATTTTTAGACAGCTTAAGTTAGCAGTAGCTAATCAAAGACTGGCTTTAACAAATTTTTTTCGATAAACACTAATACAGCACTTTATTTCTTAATTAGAGTATGCTATAATGAACTATAGACAAATAATTCACTTATTTGTATTGAATCCGTGGGACACGAAAAGTACCACGAGGGACAAAACGCGTCAAGGGATGTAACTGGTTATGGATAGTATTATTAATCTGCAAAAGAAAATTGTACCGGAGCTGACAGATCTGCTCGTACAGCGTTACCAGATTCTGCGTCAGGTGAGCCACGAAGCGCCGATAGGCCGACGTGCTCTGGCTGCAAGACTGGGACTCAGCGAAAGAGTGCTGCGTGCTCAGGTTGATTTTCTTAAGAAAATCGGCTTGCTGGATTTTTCTTCCAGCGGCATGAGCGTGACTGATGAGGGTGCGGATATTCTTAAGGAGCTGGCGGATTATGTACGCAAGCTGCAGGATATTTCGTTTTTGGAAAGCACTCTCAGTGATACGCTGAAGATTGGCAAGGTTGTCATTCTCCCCGGTGATTCGGACCAGGAGGACGTTGTCAAACGTGAAATCGGCCGTACTGCAGCACATATTCTCAGCAAGCTGCTGAGCGATGGCAATAAGCATATAGTTGCTGTCAGCGGCGGAACTACTATGGCAGCGATGGCAGCCAATGTTTCCGGCTCCCAGCCTAATACGGTGGTTGTACCGGCACGCGGCGGCTTGGGTGATAATGTAGAACTGCAGGCCAATACGATTGCAACTGTCTTGGCGCAAAAGCTTGGAGCATCCTACCGTCAGCTTTACGTTCCCGACTGTGTAAGCGAGGATATCTTAAACAGCATTCTTAAGGAAGATATCGGTGTGCGCGCTGTAGTTGATATTATCAAGCAGGCGGATATTCTTGTTCACGGTGTAGGCCGTGCCAGTGTTATGGCAAGACACAGACGCTTAGGCAGCGATGTAATTGCCAAGCTGGAGGCAGATGGTGCTGTAGGCGAGGCGTTCGGTCAGTATTGTGCTTTAGACGGCAGACAGGTTTATATGACTAATAATGCCGGCCTGATGCTACAGGATTTGCAGCACATCGGCACCATTATCGGTATTGCCGGAGGTAAATCGAAGGCGGCAGCAATTTTATCGGTTATCCGTGCTTCCAGACAGGATATTTTGATTACCGATGAGGCCGCAGCACATGAGATTCTCAAAATGGCCAAGGAGCAATAAACAGAAAACAGTTCTTATTAATTTGTACTAAGCACATTTGATGCAAAATTTAGATTCTCTTAAAATTAAGGAGGAAATTATTATGACAAAAGTAGGTATTAATGGTTTTGGCCGTATCGGCCGCGAGGTTTTCCGTGTAGCATTCAACAATCCTGAGGTGGAAAATTGTTGCTGTCAACGATCCTGGCGACATCACCGCTTTGGCTCACCTGTTGAAATATGACTCTATCCATGGCACTTTCAACCATGAAGTCAGCATTGAAGGCACTATATTATTGTTGGCGACCGCAAATCGAAGTATTCGCTTGCTTGGATCCTGCACAGATTCCATTGGGGCGAAGCCGGTGCTGAAATTGTTGTAGAATCCACCGGCCGTTTCACCGAAGCTGCAAAGGCTGGAGCTCATCTGCATGACACTGTTAAAAAGGTTATCATCTCCGCTCCTGCAAAAGGCGAAGATATTACCATCGTTATGGGTGTTAACGAAGACAAATATGATCCTGCAAAACACAACATTATTTCCAACGCTTCCTGCACCACCAACTGCCTGGCTCCGTTCACCAAAGTATTGCTGAACAAATTCGGTATCGAAAGCGGTCTGATGACCACTGTTCACTCCTACACCAATGACCAGAGAATCCTGGACCTGCCGCATAAAGATCTGCGCCGTGCTCGCGCTGCTGCCTGCTCCATCATCCCGACCACTACCGGTGCTGCAAAAGCAGTTGCTCTGGTTCTGCCGGAACTGAAGGGCAAACTGAACGGCTTCGCAATGCGCGTTCCGACTCCGAACGTTTCCATCACCGACCTGACTGTACTGCTGCAAAAAGACACCACTGCCGAAGAAATCAACGCAGTGCTTAAGGAAGCTGCTGAAGGCGAACTCAAAGGTATTATGGGCTACAGCGACGAACCGCTGGTATCCCGCGATTACAACGGCTGCCCGCTGAGCTCCATTATCGACGGCCTGTCCACCATGATGGTTGGTCCGCGTATGGCTAAGGTTGTAAGCTGGTATGACAACGAATGGGGTTATTCTAACCGCGTAGTTGACCTGGCTGCTTATATTGCTAAAAAAGGTCTGTAATAAAGGAGATTCTTATCCGTGGATAAAAAAACTGTACGTGATTTAGACGTTGCCGGTAAAAAAAGTACTGGTACGCGTAGATTTTAACGTTCCTCTGAATGATAAAGGCGAGATTACCGATGATACCCGTATCACCGCATCTCTGCCGACCATTCAATATTTGCTGGAGCAAAAGGCTGCTGTTATTTTAATGGCACATCTCGGCCGTCCTAAAGGACAGGTTAAACCGGAATTGTCTTTGGCTCCTGTAGCTAAGCATTTGGGCAAGCTGTTGGGCAAAAAGATTCTGTTCGCTCCCGACTGTGTTGGCGAAGCTGCGCAGGCTGCTGCCAGCAAGCTGAAACCGGGCCACATCCTGCTGTTGGAAAACCTGCGTTTCCATAAGGAAGAGGAAAAGAACGACATGGAATTTGCTGAGAAGCTGGCTTCTTTGGCAGACCTGTATGTCAACGATGGCTTCGGTGTATCTCACCGCGCACACGCTTCTGTAGAAGGCGTAACCCACTTCCTGCCTGCAGCTGCAGGCTTCCTGCTGGAAAAGGAAATCCAGTATGTAGGTCAGGCTGTAACCAATCCGCTGCATCCGTTTGTTGCTATTATCGGCGGTGCTAAGGTAAGCGACAAAATCGGCGTTATCAGCAACCTGCTTGATAAGGTTGATACCCTGCTTATCGGCGGCGGCATGGCTAACACCTTCCTGGCTGCACAGGGCTACAAAATGGGCAAGTCCCTGGTAGAAGAGGATAAGCTGGACCTGGCTAAAGAGCTTTTGGCTAAGGCTAAGAAAAATAAAGTAAATATGCTGCTGCCTACCGATTTGGTAATGGCTGCTGCATTTGCTCCCGACGCTGAGCATGTAACCGAAAAGGTGAAAAACCTGAACCAGGCTTACATGGCTCTGGATATCGGTGCGGAAACCAGCAAGGCTTATGCCGAAGCTCTGGCTGACGCTAAGATGATTGTCTGGAACGGACCTATGGGCGTTTTCGAAATGGACGCGTTCTGCAAGGGCACAGAGGCTGTGGCGAAGGCTGTAGCTAAGAGCCGTGCTACCAGCATTGTCGGCGGTGGCGACAGCGTTGCTGCTATCGAAAAGCTGGGCCTGGCTAAACGCATTACCCACATTTCCACCGGTGGCGGTGCTTCTCTGGAATATCTGGAAGGCAAGGTACTGCCCGGCGTTGCTGCGCTTGATGACCTGCGCCGCAAAATGATTGCCGGCAACTGGAAAATGCACAAAACCGTAAGCGAGGCTGTAGAGCTTGCTGAGGACATTGTAATGGAAACTAACGGTACCTTGAACGAGGTTGTTATTTTCCCGCCGTTCACCGCACTGGAAACTGTTGCGGATGCTATCGATGGCAAGCACGTAGGCTACGGCGCACAGGATTTGCATTGGGAAGACAAGGGTGCCTTCACCGGCGCTGTTTCCGGTGCGATGATTGCCGATATCTGCGCTGAATATGTTCTCGTTGGTCACAGCGAACGCCGTACCATTTTCGGTGAGAACGAAAAAATTGTTGCCAGCAAGATTATTGCCGCTTACCGCAACGGTCTGAAGCCGATGCTGTGCGTTGGTGAAAATCTGGCTGAGCGTGAAGCAGGCAAAACTGCCCGCAAAATCAATATGCAGCTGAAGAGCGCTCTGCGTGTAATTTCCGCAGAGGATGCGGAAAACCTTGTTGTTGCTTACGAGCCTATCTGGGCTATCGGCAGCGGTAAGGCTGCTACTCCGGAGGATGCTTTGGAAGTATGCACTCTGATTCGTGAAAAAATAGGCAAAATCTTTACACCTGATATTGCCCGCAAGGTTCGTATTCTTTACGGCGGCAGTGTTAATGAAAAGAACGCTGCTTCCTTCAACCTCAGCGGTATTGACGGTGTGCTGGTAGGCGGTGCAAGCCTGAAGGCTGACACCTTTGCCGCAATCGTAAGAAGCTTTTAATAAGACCTCGGAGAAAGCACCTGTTGCTTTCTCCTTCGTCTTTAGGAATTTGATAATGAAAAAAGCCAGTTTTACTAATGATTCTTGATGGTTGGGGCATTGCTCCCGCAGATAAAAGCAAACGCTGCGGCTATGGCAAAAACTCCTAACCTGGACAGTTATTTTGCAAATTATCCTCATACAACCTTGGAAGCAAGCGGCAAGGCTGTAGGTCTGCCGGCAGGTCAAATCGGTAATTCGGAGGTAGGTCATCTGAATATCGGTGCCGGCCGCATTATCTACCAAAGCCTGACACGCATTGACAAGGCGATTGAGGATGGCGATTTGTATAAGAACAAAGAGCTCAGCAGGGTGATGGACGAAACGAAGCAGGCAGGCAAAGGCGCTGCATCTTCTGGGACTGTTATCCGACGGCGGCGTCCATAGCCACATTGAGCATCTTCTGGCACTTATCTGCATGGCGAAGGTTAAAGGCCTGACCAAGATTTATGTGCATGCTTTCCTCGACGGACGTGATGTCGGTCCGAAAACAGCGTTGGAATATATCCATGAGCTGGAAGATGGTATGGCGCAGATTGGCGTAGGCAAGATTGCTACCGTCAGCGGACGCTATTACGCAATGGACCGCGACAAGCGCTGGGAGCGCGTGGAGCGTGCCTATAAAGCACTGGTGCTGGGCGAGGGCGGCAAAGCTGCAAGCGCTGCTGCCGGCGTAGAGGCATCCTATGCCGCAGGCGTAACGGATGAGTTTGTTGAACCCTTCACTGTTGACGGCGTAGATGGTAAAATCACTGCCGGTGATGGTGTGATTTTCTTCAACTTCCGTCCTGACAGAGCGCGTGAAATTACCCGTGCGCTGCATGATGAGGACTTCCCGTATTTTGCACGTCCCGAGGGCGCACGCCCTGTAAATTATGTGTGCATGACGCAGTATGATGCAACCATTACCGTACCGGTAGCCTTTCCTCCGGAGGAGATTAAGGAGACCTTGGGTGAGGTGTTGGCACAGCATGGACTGCACCAGCTGCGCATTGCGGAAACCGAAAAATATGCGCATGTAACCTTCTTCTTCAACGGTGGAGTGGAAGCTCCGAATGCTAATGAAGAGCGTATTCTGATTCCGTCGCCGAAGGTTGCAACCTATGATTTGCAGCCGGAAATGAGCGCCGAAGAGGTTACGCAGGCACTATTGGCAGAGCTGGATAAGGATAAATTTGATGCGATTATCCTGAACTTTGCAAATCCGGATATGGTTGGTCATACCGGTGTGCTCAGTGCTGCGATTACCGCTATGGAAAAGGTGGATGACTGTGCCGGCCGTATTGTACGCAAGGTGCTGTCCCTTGGCGGCAGTGTGTGCATTACCGCGGACCACGGCAACTTGGAGAAGATGGCCGAAAGCGATGGTTCGCCGAACACCGCGCATACCACTAACCCTGTACCGTTTATTTTAGTAAGCGAAGAGCAGCACAAGCTGCATAACGGCATTTTGGCCGATATTGCACCGACGCTGCTGCAACTGCTTAATATTAAACAGCCTGCCGCTATGACAGGTAAAACTTTGATAGACTAATCATGAGGTGATAAGAAATGGCAATGATTACTGAAGTTTACGCTCGCGAGATTCTGGATTCCCGCGGCAATCCGACCGTAGAAGTTGAAGTATGCCTGGAAGACGGCGCTATGGGACGCGCTGCTGTTCCTTCTGGCGCATCTACCGGCGTACACGAAGCTGTAGAGCTGCGTGACGGCGACAAAGAGCGTTACCTGGGCAAGGGCGTTACCAAAGCAGTTGATAATGTTAACGACATTATTGCCGAAGCAATTATCGGCTTGGACGCAACCCGCCAAACCGAAATTGATGAGCTGCTGGTTCGCCTGGACGGCACTCCGAACAAAGGCCGCCTCGGCGCTAACGCTATCCTCGGCGTTTCCATGGCTGTAGCTAAGGCTGCTGCTGCTTCCGTAGGTCTGCCTCTGTACCTGTACTTAGGCGGTGTTGCTGCCAAAGAACTGCCTGTTCCGATGATGAACATCTTAAACGGCGGCGAGCATGCTGACAACAACGTTGATATTCAGGAATTCATGATTATGCCGGTTGGCGCTAAATCCTTCAGCGAAGCACTGCGCATGAACGCTGAGATTTATCATAACCTGAAGGCACTGCTGAAGGAAAAAGGCCTGAGCACTGCTTTGGGTGATGAAGGCGGCTTTGCACCGAACCTGAAATGCAATGCAGATGCTATCGAGGTTATTCTCGAAGCAACCGAACGTGCAGGCTATAAACCGGGCAAGGACATCGTTATGGCGATGGACGTTGCTTCCAGCGAATTCTATGTAGACGGCAAATACAAAATGACCGGCGAAGGCGTAGAAATGACCAGCGAAGAAATGGTTGATTATCTGGCAGGCCTGTGCGAGAAATATCCTATTATCTCCATCGAAGACGGTATGGCAGAGGATGACTGGGACGGCTGGAAGAAGCTCACCAAAAAGCTGGGCAAAAAAGTTCAGCTGGTTGGCGACGACCTGTTTGTTACCAACGAAGAGCGTCTGGTTCAGGGCATTGAAAAGGGCGTAGCAAACGCTATTCTGATTAAAGTAAATCAAATCGGTACCTTGACCGAAACCTTCAATGCTATCGAAACCGCTAAACGCGCAGGCTACACCTGCATCATCTCTCACCGCAGCGGTGAAACCGAAGACACCACTCTGGCAGATATTGCTGTTGCTGTAAACGCTGGCCAGATTAAAACCGGTGCTCCGGCCCGTACCGACCGTGTTGCCAAATACAACCAGCTGCTGCGCATTGAAGAGGATCTCGGCAAGGCTGCAAAATATAACGGCATTAAAGTTTTCTACAACATTAAAAAATAAGCAGAAAAAGCTTTCTTATTTGCTGTAAAAGATGAGGTGAGAGCGCTGACTCTCACCTTTTTCTTTATTTAGGGCGTTTTGTAAAATATTTTGCAAAAGTAGATTGTAAGAGCACGTCTTTTATGGTAAAATACTATGGTACAAAATATGAGGAGGTAAGCTCTGTGATTGAAACTGTCTTGATGGTTCTTGAAGTTATCGTTTGCATAGCACTCATTGGCGCAGTTCTGCTGCAGTCCGGAAAAGGCGGCGGTATGGGCAGTACTTTCGGCGGCAGTGACGGTGCTTTTTTTGGCAAGGGCAATGATCTGGATACACTCATGGCGAAGGCTACGATTTATTTAGGTGTTGCATTTGCTGTTATTACATTGGCGCTGGCAAAAATCAACGCTTAAGGCTGACGGGATTTTCCTGTTTTCCGCACTCATCATGTTACCAAGAGTGCAACCGCACTCTTAAAATTTTAAATTTTTTTATAAAAAGAAAGGGGTTTGGGTCTTGAATTTCTTAATGATCTCCATTGTTGTCGGCCTCATTGCACTCGCAGTTGCACTGATGCTGAGCAGCGCAATCGGTAAGGCTCCTGCTGGTACAGCACGTATGCAGGAAATTGCCGGTTACATCCACGAGGGCGCTATGGCGTTCCTGTTCCGCGAATACAAAGCACTGTCTGCTTTCGTAATCGTTGTTGCTATCGTAATTTCTATGTTCTTATCTCCGCTTACTGCAGTATGCTTCGTTGCAGGTGCAGTATTCTCCGTATGTGCAGGCTACATTGGCATGACCGTTGCTACCAAAGCTAACGTTCGTACTGCTGCAGCTGCTCAACATGGCGGCATGCCGGAAGCTCTGAAAATTGCTTTCTCCGGCGGTGCTGTTATGGGTCTGGGCGTTGTTGGTCTGGGTATCGTTGGTGTTGCTGCTGCTTACATGCTGTTCGGCAACATTGATATCGTTACCGGCTTCGGTCTGGGCGCAAGCTCCATTGCATTGTTCGCTCGTGTTGGCGGCGGATCTACACCAAAGCTGCTGACGTTGGCGCTGACCTGGTAGGTAAAGAGAAGAAGGTCTGCCTGAAGATGACCCGCGTAACCCGGGCTACCATCGCTGATAACGTAGGCGATAACGTAGGCGACGTTGCAGGCATGGGCGCTGACTTGTTCGAATCCTATGTAGGTGCTATCATCTCCGCTATTACTCTGGGTGCTGTTGCATATCCCGGCGGCGAAGGCATTATGTTCGTATCGAGCTGGCTTTCGCTGGTATCATTGCTTCCCTGATCGGTGTATTCTATGCTCGCAGCAGCAAATCACCAACCCGCAGGCTGCTCTGAACCATGGTACCTATGTTGGCGGCGTAATCGTAATTGCTGCTGCTTACTACCTGTCCACTTCCATCTTCGGTAACACTGCTGCATTCGTAGCTATTGCTTCCGGTCTGGTAGTTGGTCTGTTAATCGGTAAAATCACCGAAATCTACACCTCTGCTGATTATGCTTCCGTTAAGAAGATTGCTGAGCAATCCGAAACCGGTCCGGCAACCACCATCATCTCCGGTCTGGCTGTTGGCATGTATTCCACCTTCCTGCCGATGATCTTCATCTGCGTTGGTGTAATCCTGGCATTCTTCACCATGGGCGGTGCTAAAGATGCAGGCATGGGCCTGTTCGGTATCTCCTTGGCTGCAGTTGGCATGCTGTCCACCACCGGTCTGACCGTAGCAGTTGACGCTTATGGTCCTATCGCTGATAACGCTGGTGGCATCGCAGAAATGTCCGAGCTGCCTCCTGAAGTACGTGAAATCACCGATACTCTGGACTCCGTTGGTAACACCACCGCTGCTATCGGTAAAGGCTTCGCTATCGGTTCTGCTGCTCTGACTGCTCTGGCTCTGTTCTCTGCTTATGCACACACTGTAGGCCTGAAAGCAATCGACCTGCTGAACCCTGTAACCCTGATCGGTCTGTTCATTGGTGCAACCCTGCCGTTCGTATTCGGTGCTATGACCATGGAATCTGTTGGTAAAGCTGCTTACCAGATGATCGAGGAAGTTCGTCGTCAATTCCACGAAATCCCCGGCCTGCTGGAAGGCAAAGCTAAAGCTGACTACCAAAAATGCGTAGACATCTCCACCGCAGCTGCTCTGCACGAGATGATTATGCCTGGTGTTATCGCTATCGTTGCTCCTCTGCTGGTTGGCTTCCTGTTCGGTACTGAAGCTCTGGGCGGCCTGATTGGCGGCTCCCTGGCTTCCGGCGTACTGGTTGCAATCCTGATGGCTAACGCTGGCGGTGCATGGGATAACGCTAAGAAGTTCGTAGAAGCTTCCGGCCGTAAACACACTCCGGTTCATGATGCAACCGTAGTAGGCGATACTGTAGGTGACCCGTTCAAAGATACTTCCGGACCTGCAATGAACATCCTGATTAAACTGATGACCATTGTATCCCTGGTATTTGCTCCTGTACTGGCAGCAAACGGCGGCATCCTGCTTGGCCTGTTCAAATAATTTTATAGTTAAACTATAATCCACGCTGCTGCAGCATTAGCTGCAGCAGCTTTTTGTTAAGTATTATTATGAATCAATAATTGATAACTAAAAGAATTAAGTGTAACACTAGGGCGAATTTAATGTAAAATTAAGGGGGATTTAATCAAAAAAAACTTGCACTGTGTATTAA
>ENA-OQDC01001322-OQDC01001322.1-human-gut-metagenome-genome-assembly--contig:-NODE-1322-length-12912-cov-4.406805_pt1 | contig 12912 bp, 16 predicted proteins | sample MGYA00242770_ERZ504601 | MGnify/ENA primary metagenome ERZ504601 (study PRJEB26092, sample SAMD00036305) | human gut metagenome | host: Homo sapiens | study: EMG produced TPA metagenomics assembly of...
AAGGACACCAGCGGACTGCTGGTGGTGGCAAATGGACCGATGCAACGCACATCGGCCTTTCCCAGCAGTGGCGGTGCACAGTGTGGAGCGCGCGTATCGCACCATCGTGTACGGCGGCTTGCACAAGATGAGGGCTTTGTGGAAAGCAATCTGGGCCGCAGCAAGACCGACCGCAAAAGATGGCGGTCTACCCGGCCAGTGAGCCGCACACCAAATATGCCTATACCGGCTATCAGGTGCTGGAACGGTTGAACAACTTTACCATGCTGGAATGCCGCCTGAAGACCGGCCGCACCCATCAGATCCGCGTGCACATGGCATCCATCCAGCACCCGGTGGCGGGCGACCCGGTGTATGGCCCGCACAATTGCATCACCAGCCTGCACGGCCAGTGCCTGCACGCCAAAACGCTGGGCTTTGTGCACCCGATCACCGGCGAACATCTGCGGTTCGATTCGGAATTGCCGGAATACTTCACTCGTTTTCTTGCAACGCTCAGGAGGGGAACGGTATGAACCATCTTTCTTCAACGCTTGTACTGTGTGATCTGGACCATCTGCTTTTGGGTGCCGACGGCAACCTGACGCAGGTGGTGCGGGATGTGCTGCAGCTGTTCGTCCGCCGCGGCGGACGTTTTACGGTGTTTTCCCAGCGCACGCCGCGGGCAGTGCGGTCCATTCTGGGCAGTGTGCGGCTCAGCGCTCCTGCGCTGGTGTGCGGCGGTGCCATGGCCTACCATTTTTCCGATGGCACCCGCCAGCCGCTGTGCACCTTTGCCGGGCAGGATGCCGACCTGTTCGCCCGTCTTCCGGTGGCAGAGGGCGTGGGCATTGCCCTGCAGATGACCGACGGTACTACCCGCGTGCTGCGCATGAGCGAGGCATTGGAGCGTCATCTGCGGCAGGAATGGACCCCTTATCTGCTGGCAAACGCGGCAGACATCAAGGGGGGAAGAAGTGCTGCGGGTGCTGCTGTATCAGGACAGCAAGGCAGTGCCCATGATCTCGCTGCTGGAAAAATCTCTGGGCGACCGCACAGCGGTGCTGCTGGGCGAGCGTGCCGCAGCGGATACGCTGATCCTGACCCCCAGAACCGTCTCCGGCCGTGAAATGCTGGATGCCGTGTGTATGCCGGTGGGCATCGACCCGGAAGATGTGCTGGTACTTGCCGGAGGGCTGCCTATGCTGGACATGGTGCGCGCTTCCAGCCAGAGCACCGCAGCTGCGGATGCCCCGGCTGAGCTGCGTCTTGCTGCCCAAAAGGTCACTTTGACCGATGCTGCGGCAGGTTCTGCAGTGGAAGTGCTGTACCGTATGGTGCGGGATGCTGAAAATTTGGCGTAAAATTTGTGCAAGGCTTCTGCAAATTCTTTCGCAGAAGCCTTTCTTTTTGGAGGAAAGTCAGGTACAATGAGAGAAACGCATCTTCTGGTCCTGCAAAAGAAGGAAAAACTCTTTCTTGCGCTGTCGCTGGCGGCGGTGGTTTTGTGCACGGTGCTGGCCTTTGGCTTTGCCGTGCCGCTGCAGGCTGCCGAACCGCAGGTCCTGCCGGATACGACCGGGCTGGAACAGTATGTGCTGGTGGATCTGAACACTGCTGATCTCTCTGCGCTGTGCACACTGCCGGGCGTAGGGGAAAAGCGCGCACAGACGATTCTGGATTACCGGACGCAGAATGGCCCGTTTGAACGGGTAGAAGATGCAGCCAATGTTCCGGGCCTGACACAGACCATTGTGGATTCCTGGGCAGGAATGGCAACCGTGAGCTGAGCCGCAGCCGGCGGCCCGGCGCAGCAAAAAGGGGAATGATTATGAGTGACGATACCATTTTTATCAACCGGGAACTGAGCTGGCTGGATTTCAACCGGCGCGTTCTTGCGCTGGGCAAAGATAAAAATGTTCCGCTTGCAGAGCGGGTCAAATTTCTTGCGATCTACGGCTCCAATTTGGACGAGTTTTTTATGGTGCGCGTGGGTTCTCTGCAGGAGCGCGCCAATCTGGAACAGGAACAGGGCAAAAAGGTCAAGAGGGAAAACAAAACCAACATGTCCGCGGCGGAACAGCTGACTGCCATCATGCCCAAAACGGCACAGCTGCAGGAGGAGTGCGATAAATACTACGCAAAGGCGCTGGAAGCACTGGCGGAGTGCGGCTGGCGCAAGGTGGATCTTGACCACTTGTCCAAGGAGGACGAGCACTTCTGGAAGAAGTACTTCCAAACGGAGCTGTTCCCTATCCTCAGCCCGCAGATCGTGGACAACCGCCATCCGTTCCCATTCCTGCGCAATAAGGAGATTTACCTTGGCGTTCTGCTCAAGGAAAAACACCCGGCAGGGCAGAGCCTTGGCATCATTCCCATTTCCAGCCAGATGGAACGGATACACGTTGTAAAAAAAGACGGCGAAACGCAGTTTGCACTTACCGAAGAGCTGGTGCTGCACTTTGCGGCCAGCATCTTTGGCAAAGAGACGATTCAGGAAAAATGTCTCTTCCGTGTTACCCGCAATGCGGATATCGACGTAAAAGAGGGCATGATGGATCATGATATCGACTACCGCGAGATCATGACCGAGCTGCTTAAGCGCCGCCGCAAGCTGGCTGCGGTGCGTCTGCAGATCACGCCTGCCCCGGCCCCGGAGGTAGAACGCCTGCTGTGCAACCGTCTGCTGCTCACCCATAAACGGGTGTTCGAGCAGAAAAGCCCGCTGGATCTGAGCTTTTTCTACAAGCTCACCGGCCGCATGGAAACGGAGGGGCGGCCGGAACTGTTCTACCCGGCTGCACGGCCCATGCTGCCGCCGCCGGACTACGACCTTGCCGCTGAGGTGCAGAAGCACGATGTGCTGCTCAGCTATCCGTACCAGTCCATCCGGCCCTTCATTGCCATGCTCAAAAAGGCTGCCCATGATCCTGAGGTCATTTCCATCAAAATGACACTGTACCGTATGGCGCGGGAGTCCCAGATTGTGCAGGCGCTGATGGAAGCTGCTGAGAACGGCAAAGAGGTGGTGGCGCTGGTGGAGCTGCGCGCCCGCTTTGACGAGCAGAACAACATCGACTGGTCGAAGCAGCTGGAAAGCGCAGGCTGTACGGTCATTTATGGCTTTGATGATTACAAAGTGCACTCCAAGCTGACCCTTATCACCAAAAAGAGCAAAGAGGGCTACTCTTATATCACCCAGATCGGCACCGGCAACTACAACGAAAAGACCAGTGAGCTTTACACGGACTATTCCTTCATTACGGCAGACCATGGCATTGGCGAGGAAGCTTCCAATGTGTTCCAGAACCTTGCCGTGCAGAAGCTGACTGAGGAGAGCGACCGGATGCTGGTAGCACCGCTGCGCTTCAAGAGCGTATTGCTGGAAGAGATGGATCGTGTCATTGCCGCCGCCCACATGGGCCGTCCGGCATCCATGATCCTGAAAAACAATTCCATCAGCGACCGGGATATCATCCTCAAGCTGCAGGAAGCCAGCTGTGCCGGTGTGCGCATTGATATGATCGTGCGCGGCATCTGCTGCGTGCGCGCCGGCGTGCCCGGCAAGACGGAGAACCTGCATATCCGCAGCCTTGTGGGTCGTTATCTGGAGCATGGCCGCATTTACAGCTTCTTCGATGGTGCACATACCCGCATCTATATTGCATCCGGCGATTTCCTCACCCGCAACACCGAGTGCCGCGTGGAGGTGGGCGTGCGCGTGGAGGATCCCGTGCTGGTGCGGAAGCTTACCGACATTCTGCAGCTGCAGCTGCGGGATAATGTCAATGCCCGCGAGATGCGCCCGGACGGCAGCTACCAGAAGGTAAAGCCCGCTGAGGGCGAAGCACTGGTGAACGGCCAGATGGGCATGTATGAGCTGTTGAAAAATGACTGGACGCAGCCGGAGCCTTGGAAGCTTTCTGCCGCTGCGCAGGAAAAACAGCCTGAACCTTCTGCCGAAGCAGCAAAGCCAGAACCTGCGAAAACGGAAGCGGCTCCCGCTGCAAAACAGGCAGAAGCTTCTCACCCGGAATCTGCTGCGGCACCGGAAAGCGGCGACCGCTTTGACCAGCTGGAACAGATGGTCAATCATAAAAAGCGTACAGAGCCGCAGCCTGCCCCTGCAGCCAAGCCGATAAAGCCGGTGGTGGTGGAGACACCCGCCCCCAGAAGCCGCCTGAAACGGACTTTTGGATTTCTTCAGGTTACGCAGATAATATTTGCAAGACCCGACAGAACGAAACCCTCTGTCGGGTCTTTTTGCGTGTTTGCCTGCATAAATAAAAAGCAAACGGAAGGCGGGAGGCAGAAGGTGCGGGCAAAGCGATGGGGACGAGCCGGGCACGGCAGGGAGCAGCCCAGACGGAGGGTGTTTTTTCTGGCAGTTTTAGCCGGACTGCTGGTGTGCGTGGTACTTCCGGTGCGGGCGCAGAAAAAAACGGGGAAGCTCTGTTTCCCGCTGGACACCACACAGTACCGTGTTTCGGACGGATACGGCTGGCGGCAGGATCCTTTTACCGGGGAAAGGACGTTCCATAAGGGCATTGATCTTGCCTGTGCAGAGGGAACAGAAGTGCTTGCTGCGGAAGGCGGTGCGGTGGTGCAGGCATACCGCAGCACAAGCTATGGCACCTGTCTGCGTGTTCTCCATACAGATGGCAGCGAGTCACTTTACGCCCATTTGCAGTACGCCTATGTCCGCCCGGGCGAGGTGGTGGAAGCAGGGCAGCTGCTGGGCGCAGCAGGGCGCAGCGGGCGCGCTACGGGAGCACACCTGCATTTTGAACTGTACCGGCAGGGAACAGCCTGTGACCCGGCGGATGGGCTGGGCCTTTCCTCATGAAGCTGCATGATTCCCGGCAGCTGGGGCCGCTGGTGTTCCGCGACCCGCTGCTTTTGTGTAGCGCACTGTATTTTCTGCTCTACTTTGATGCAAGCGGCTTTCTGCGGCTGGGGCTGCTGGCGGCGTTCCTGCACGAGTGCGGGCACATTCTGGTGTATTGTGTGTTTCTGCGCCGCTTTCCGGTCATTGAGGTGACCATGACTGGCTTTTGTATGCGGATGGACGCTCCGGCCCGGGGCCTTTCACCGGGGCGGCTCTTCTGGCTGGCTGCTGTAGGTCCGGCGGTCAATTTCATGCTGGCAGGCATCTGGGCACTGCGGCTGGAACAGGAACTGACCATCCGCGGCAGTGCCTTCTGGGCGGCAAATCTGCTGACCGGGGGATTCAATCTGCTGCCCGTTCCACCGCTGGATGGTGCACAGCTGGCATCCTGCCTGTGCGAAATGCGGCGTGTAGGCAAAAAGTTTAAGGGAAATGATTGAAAAAACAGCTCATTTCGGGTACAATAAAATGACGTGTAAAAATGGACTGTTTATTGGAGGACTCGATGTTTGATCCAAAACTGAAAGAAGCACTGGGACGAGTACAGAAGCCTGGTCGTTATACCGGCGGAGAACCCGGCAGTGTATATAAGGACAAAGAAAAAGTGGATGTCCGCTTTGCGTTCTGCTTTCCGGACACCTATGAGGTAGGTATGTCCTTCCTCGGCGAAAAGATCCTGTATGAGCTGCTCAACAGCCACGAAAACTGGTGGTGCGAGCGTGCTTTTATGCCGTGGCTGGATATGAAGGCCGAGATGGAGCGTCTTGGTCTGCCGCTCTACACCATGGAGAGCAAGGACCCGCTCACCGCTTTTGATGCAGTGGGCTTCACCCTGCAGTACGAGCTTTCCTATACCAATATTCTGGCCATGCTGGATCTGGCGGGCATCCCGTTCTATTCCAAGGATCGCGATGAAAGCTGGCCGCTGATCGTGGCGGGTGGCCCCTGCGCCTGCAACGCGGAACCCATTGCGGACTTTTTTGATGTGGTCCAGCTGGGTGAGGGCGAAAACCAGCTGCCCGGCATCTGCGCCGAGATCGAAAAGGCCAAGAAGGAGGGCGGCGTTTCCAAAAAGGAACTGCTGCTGCGCATTGCAAAGATCCCCGGCGTCTATATCCCGGCGTTCTACGATGTGGAGTATTACGAAGATGGCCGGGTCAAGGCCATCACCCCCAATGAGCCGGGCATCCCGGCGCGCATCACCAAGGCCATCATCAAGGACCTGAACGAGTTTGCCCCGCCCACGAATTTCGTGGTGCCCCATGGTGGGTGCCATCCAGGACCGCGCCAGCATTGAGGTGCTGCGCGGCTGTGTGCGTGGCTGCCGTTTCTGTCAGGCGGGCTTTCTGTATCGCCCCATGCGCCAGCGTGACGCGGGCCTTCTGAACAGGGCGGCGCAGGAGCTGTGCGCTAACACCGGCTATGAAGAACTGAGCCTTTCCAGCCTGTCCACCTCTGACCACGGCCAGCTGGAAGAGCTGCTGGACGATCTGAACGAGTGGGCACCCAAGGAGCATGTGAGTCTGTCGCTGCCTTCGCTGCGCGTGGACAACTTCTCCCAGAGCCTCATTGAAAAGACCACCAAGGTGCGCAAGAGCGGCCTGACCTTCGCCGCCGAAGCCGGCACCCAGCGCCTGCGCAACGTCATCAACAAGAATGTCACATGGGACGAGATCGAAAAGACCTGCACCATTGCATTCAACGCGGGCTACACCTCGGTCAAGCTCTACTTCATGATGGGCCTGCCCACCGAGACCATGGAGGACATTGAGGGCATCGCAGAGACGGCGCAGAAGGTGGTAGACCTCTATTATTCGCTGCCCAAGCGCGGCAAGGGCAAGGGTGTACAGGTGACCATCAGCTGTGCCTGCTTTGTGCCCAAGCCCCATACGCCGTTTGAGTTCGTGCCCATGGACACTGAAGAAATGCTGCGCGCCAAGCAGAAGCACCTGCTGGAAAGTGTGCACAGCCGCAAGATCAAGGTGAACTACCACGACAGCACCACCAGCTTTCTGGAGGGCGTGTTCGCCAAGGGCGACCGCCGTCTGGCACCGGTCATTGTGGAAGCCTACAAGCGCGGCTGCTACTTCGACGGCTGGGAGGAGTGCTTCAAGTACGATACTTGGCTGCAGACCTTTGCTGATCTGGGCATCGACCCGGCATTTTACTGCCAGCGCCCCATTGGTCTGGACGAGGTAACGCCCTGGTCCCACATGGATTACGGCGTCACCCACGAATATCTGGTGCGGGAGTACCAAAAGGCTCTTGCCGCCCAGACCACCCAGCCCTGCAACCGTGCCTGCCACGGCTGCGGTGCAAATCACCTGTTAGGAGGTCCCTGCTTTGATTACAGTAAGAATCTCGTTTGAGAAAAAGAATGAGGCCTCCTACATCTCCCTGCTGGACCTGCAGCGGGTGATGCAGCGGGTGCTCAAGCGCAGCGGCTTGCCGGTGTGGCATACGCTGGGTTTCAATCCCCATATCTACATGACCTTTGCCTGCCCGCTTTCTCTGGGGCAGGAGAGCGAGTGCGAGTGCGTGGACGTCAAGACCGAAGCGGAAGCCCCGGATTTTGAACAGTGGAAAGCGGCCCTCAATGCCATCATGCCCGCAGGCATCGTGATCACGCACGTTGGCCCGGTGCAGATGAAGGCGGACCTCATTGCCTACGCATGCTATCGCATCACCTACCCGGCGGCAGCGGCTGCGGCGCTGGATCAGTACAACGCGCTGGAAAGCGCCCCGGTGGAAAAGCACGGCAAAAAGGGCAACAAGATCATTGAGCTGAAGGATCACATCCCGCAGGTGGAGTACACCACGGAGGGGGACAGCCTGCACATGGATCTGTGCATGCCGGCCGCACAGGAACTGAACCTGAACCCCTCGCTGCTCACCGGCTTTCTGGAAGAAAAATTCGGCCTGCCTGCTGTCAGCGCCAACATCCTGCGCAAAAAGTTTTTGACGGCAGATAAGCAGTTGTTTGTCTAATCGGAGCGTGAAAGACCGTCTGTTGGGCAAAACAGAAAATTTTCGCATTTATTTTGGTCAGAACGCTTGCATTTACGCAGGTTTTGTGATATCCTATTTAGGCGTTAGTGTCCGCTGAGACCACAGCGGGGTTAATGACAATATCATTAAACGGGCGGTCCTCTGACGGCAAAGTGCCGTGTATGAACGTCTAAAAACAAATGGAGGATTCAAAAATGGACGCACTGAAGATTATTTCTGAAGGCAGCATCAAGGCTGAAAAGCCCCAGTTCAACGTTGGCGATACCGTCCGCGTTGATGTTCGTATCAAGGAAGGCGACCGTGAGCGCATTCAGGCCTTTGAGGGCACTGTGATCGCAAAGAAGCACGGCGGCGTTGCTGAGACCTTCACCGTTCGCCGCGTTGCTTACGGTGTTGGCATCGAGCGTGTCTTCCCCATCAACAGCCCCTTCGTTGAGAAGGTCACCGTTGTCCGCAAGGGCAAGGTCCGCCGCGCAAAGCTGTTCTACCTGCGTGGTCGTACGGGCAAGGCTGCCAAGGTCAAGAGCGATATTTGATCATCCCCGATTTGAAACGGGAGAAAAGGGACAACCTTGTTGTCCCTTTTTTCTTTATCAAAATTTCGGAAAAAATGCGGCTTTTTGCAGGCACCGTTCTTGCGAAGAGCCTGTCGGCTGCGGTATAATCGGGTCAGCAGTGTAAAACCAGAAGGTGAGGTGTACCGGATATGGAAAAACAGGAACAGGCAAAGCCCGTGCGTGGGCAGAACCTGCTGGAATGGTACGAGGCATTGATCTCGGCAGCGCTGGTGCTGGTGCTGATCTTTTCGTTTTTCTTCCGCATCATTCAGGTGGACGGCAGCTCCATGGTGCCCACACTGGTGAACGGTGATAAGCTCATCGTGTGGGGAGCAGGCTATACACCGCAGCGTGGTGACGTGGTCATTGTGGACAGCTATACCTCCTACGGCAAGCCGCTGGTCAAGCGTGTCATCGCCAAAGGCGGCGATACGGTCTCCATCGATTATGCGACCGGCACCGTGGCGGTGAACGGTGAGGTCTTGCAGGAGGACTACATTGCAGAACCTACCTATCTTGGCTATGATGTAACTTTCCCGTATACGGTGCCGGAGGGCACGGTGTTCGTGATGGGTGATAACCGCAACCAATCACTGGACAGCCGTTCCACCTATGTGGGCTGCATTGACGAACGGGACATTCTGGGCAGGGTGCTTTTGTGCTTTATGCCCTTTACAGATTTTGGGGTGGTAAAATGAACGAAATGGATACCCGCTTTGCAAACCAGTACAATATTCAGTGGTTCCCGGGCCACATGACCAAGACTCTGCGCATGATGGAGCAGGAGATCCAGCACGTGGATGCCAGCCTTGTGCTGCTGGATGCCCGCATCCCGCTTTCCAGCCTGAACCCGGAGATCGAGCGCATCACGGCCCGCAAGCCGAAACTATACGCGCTGAACAAGGCCGATCTGGCAGACCCGGCTGTAACGGAAGAGTGGATCAAGTATTTCCGTGCGGCAGATGCCGGCTGTGTGGCCATCAGCGCCAAGCAGAAGGGCGGTGCCAATGCGGTAAAGGCTGCCATTGAAAAAGAACTGGCGGGCCTGCTGGAACGCCGCCAGAACCGCGGCATGGGCGGTGCCAAGACGCAGGTGATGCTGTGCGGCATCCCCAATGTGGGCAAATCCACCTTCATCAACACCTTTGCAGGCTCTGCCCGCGCCAAGGCGGCAGACCGCCCGGGCGTAACCAAGGGCAAACAGTGGGTCAGCACCGACAAATTTGATCTGCTGGATATGCCCGGCGTACTGTGGAAGAAGTTCGACTCCAAGACCATTGCGTCCAATCTGGCCTTTATCGGCTCCATCAAGGATGATATTCTGGATGTGGAAGAGCTGGCCATGAACCTGCTGGACGAGGTGCGCCGCAACTACCCCGACCTTGTGGCCCAGCGCTACAAGCTGGATGCCGAAACGCTGGCCCTGCCGCCCTACGAGCTGATGGAAGCCATCGGTCGCAAGCGCGGTCTGCTGGTGCGCGGCGGCGAGGTGAACACCGAGCGCTGCGCCATTATGCTGGTGGACGAGTTCCGCGCCTGCAAGTGGGGCCGCATCTCGCTGGAGCGTCCGCCGCAGCGGGATGATCTGGCTGATTTTGCCGAGGAGGATGACGAATGAAGCGCCGTTCCGACGAGGAGATCTCGGCTCCGCTGTATGAGTACGATGCCGCTGTACGCAGTCAGTATGGCTGCTTTGCAGGCGTGGACGAAGCCGGACGCGGCCCTCTGTGCGGCCCGGTGTGCGTAGCGGCCTGTATTCTGGACCCGGAGAATCCGGTCTTTGGCATCAACGACTCCAAAAAGCTTACCGAGAAAAAGCGGGAAGCTCTGTTTGATGAGATCATTGAAAAGGCGTTGGCCACAAAATTGTTTTTGTGGGGCCGGAGATCATCGACCGGGACAACATCCTCAACGCCACCATGGGCGGCATGAAGCAGGCCGTGGAAGAGCTGGACATCGTGCCGAACCTTGTTCTCGTGGATGGAAACCGCACCCCGGCAGGGCTGCTGGTCCCGGCACAGCCGGTGGTCAAGGGCGATGCCACCAGTGCCAGCATCGGCGCAGCATCCGTCCTTGCCAAGGTCAGCCGTGACCGCTATATGCTGGAACCTGGACAGACAGTATCCGCAGTATCACGCTGGCAAAGCACAAGGGCTACCCGACCAAGCTCCACTATGAGCTGATCGCCCAGTACGGCATCCAGCCGTTCTACCGCCGCAGCTTCCTCAAAAAGCAGGGCTACTGGCCGGAGAACGGAAAGTGAACCGCGCCGAGACAGGGCGCAGGGGAGAAGCAGCTGCGGCCCGCTGGTATCAGAAGCAGGGCTGCAGGCTGCTGGCACACAACTTCCACACCCGGATGGGTGAGCTGGATGTTGTGGTGCAGGAGCCGGATGGGACCATTGTCATCTGTGAGGTCAAGACCCGTGCGGAAGGCTCTCTGGCCAGCCCGGCAGAAGCGGTGGACCGGCCCAAACAGCGCCGCCTGATCTGTGCGGCACAGTATTATCTGCAGCAGAACGGCCTGAGCGATGCACCGGTGCGATTTGACGTGGCAGAAGTGTTCCCTCTTGACAGCGGGCGCTGGATGGTACATATTATAAGGGGCGCTTTTCTCACGTAAAGCAACGGCCCCGGTGGGAAAATGTACGGGCAGAGGGCTTCTCTGCCACAGCAGAAGAACGTGCTTTGCACGTTCTACGGCGAAAAAGGAGCGACAACAATGCAGTTTTTTAGTACCAGAGACCAAAACCGCAAAGTGACTTCCTCGGAAGCGATCGCACAGGGCCTGTCCAACGAGGGCGGTCTGTTTGTACCGGAAAGCTTTCCGCAGGTGGATGTGAAGGCACTGTGCGAGCTGGACTACCCGGCCATGGCAGCTGCCGTCATCAAAGAATATCTGACCGACTACTCGCAGGATTTCCTGACCGAAGCTGCCCACAAGACCTACGGAGAGGCCTTTGGCGGCAAGGCAGGCTATCTTGCCCCGGTGGAAGGGGACACCTATGCCTTAGAGCTGTGGCATGGCCCTACCTGTGCATTCAAGGATTATGCTCTGCAGCTGATGCCGAAGCTTCTGGTGGAAGCCAAAAAGAATCTGGGCCGCACGGAAAAGACCCTGATCCTTGTGGCGACCAGCGGCGATACCGGCAAGGCAGCTCTGGACGGCTACCATGATATCCCGGGCGTGGAGATCGCAGTGTTCTATCCCACGGGCGGCACCAGCGAGATCCAGCGCCTGCAGATGGCAACGCAGGAGGGCGCCAACGTGGCAGTGTACGCTGTGCGCGGCAACTTTGATGATGCACAGACCGGCGTGAAGAAGGTCTTTGGTGACACTGCCATTGCAGCAGAGCTTGCCAAGCGGAACATCCGCCTGTCCAGCGCCAACTCCATCAACTGGGGCCGTCTGGTGCCGCAGATCGTCTATTACTTTGCCGCCTATGCCCAGCTGATCAAGGCGGGCAGGATCACCTTCGGCGATGAAGTGGACTTCTGCGTACCCACCGGCAACTTCGGCGACATTCTGGCAGGCTACTATGCAAAGCGCATGGGCCTGCCCGTGGGCAAGCTGGTCTGCGCTTCCAACGAGAACAACGTGCTGACCGATTTCCTCACCACCGGCACCTACACCGCAAAGCGGGAGTTCTTCAAGACCACCTCGCCCAGCATGGACATTCTGGTGTCCTCGAACCTCGAGCGCCTTCTGTACCATGTCACCGGCAGTGATGCCGAGGTGGCGGGCCTGATGAAGAGCCTTGCCGAGACCGGCAGCTATACTGTGCGTCCGGAGACGCTGGCTGCCATTCAGGAGAACTTCTCCTGCGGCTGGAGCAGTGAGGAAGAAGTGGCAGGGGAGATCCGTGTCCGCTACGAGAAGGACAATTACCTGTGTGATACCCACACCGCCGTTGCGTTCCATGTGGCAGCGCAGAAAAAGCGCGAGGGCGTGCCCATGGTGGTGCTGTCCACCGCGTCTCCCTTCAAGTTCCCGCGCAGTGTGCTGGAAGCACTGGGCCGCACCGCCCCGGAAAATGATTTTGAAGCAATGCAGCAGCTGGAAGCAGCTACCGAGCATACCGCACCGGCAAGCCTTGCCGCACTGCGCCAGAAGCCGGAGCGCTTTAACACCGTGATCGATCCTGCGCAGATCGCCGAGGTGGCGCTGGGCTATCAGGAATAACACATCCTGCTGCATTTAGAACAGGAGTAAAAACATGGCACTTTTTGTGCTTGGCGATACCCACCTTTCTCTGGGCGCTTCCAAGCCGATGGATATTTTTCCCGGCTGGAATGATTATGTGGAGCGCCTTGAGAAAAACTGGCGCAAGCTCATCAAACCAGAGGATACCATTGTATTGGCGGGCGATATCAGCTGGGCCATGCGCCTGACCGATACCCGTAAGGATTTTGAATTTCTGCAGAGCCTGCCCGGGCAGAAGATCATTCATGAAGGGCAACCACGATTACTGGTGGTCTA
>ENA-OQDC01001326-OQDC01001326.1-human-gut-metagenome-genome-assembly--contig:-NODE-1326-length-12896-cov-3.540450_pt1 | contig 12896 bp, 8 predicted proteins | sample MGYA00242770_ERZ504601 | MGnify/ENA primary metagenome ERZ504601 (study PRJEB26092, sample SAMD00036305) | human gut metagenome | host: Homo sapiens | study: EMG produced TPA metagenomics assembly of...
TCCACATAGCCTTGGCTGCATCGATAGGAGAACCACCACCAATAGCTACTATCCAGTCTGGCTGATATTCTTCCATAACCTTTGCACCCTTCATAACTGTATCAACTGAAGGGTCTGATTCGATACCCTCGAATAACTTAACTTCCATTCCAGCTTCCTTAAGATAATCTTCTGCTCTCTGAAGAAATCCGAAACGCTTCATTGAGCCACCACCAACACAGATGATAGCCTTCTTTCCTTTAAGAGTCTTAAATGCTTCAAGAGCTCCTTTACCATGATATAAATCTCTTGGTAATGTAAAACGTACCATAACCCAATACCTCCTATAAATAAAAACATTAATAAGTGATTCGAATGGATTGTTAATTCTCTAACAATCTTTATATCAATAGTATATACCCTTGTCTTTATTATTTCAAGTAAATATATGATAATTTATTGTATTTTATATGTATTTTGTGTACTTTTAACTATTACATTACATTATTCCCGTTATTCTTATTTAATAACTGAATATTCACACAAGCCTACTTATAAATGGCTTAAGGTCCTTTTAATTCCCAACAGTTCAAATTAATTAAATATCATTTTCCTTTAATGCTTTTGTTACAGCAACACCTATCGCCCTTCCAAGCAATGGTGGTACAGCATTGCCTATCTGTACCAGCTGCCATTTTTTAGATCCTTTAAATATAAAATCATCGGGGAAAGACTGCAACGCGGCAAGTTCTCTCGGCGTCAGCACTCTTGGAAGCTTAGGATGAAGATTAACCCCGCCATGGTTCTCCTTAACTGTACATGATGGTTTATCCCATGGAGATTTCTTCCACGCATCAGAATAATTGCCATATAAGCTCATACCTTCTGGTACATTCATAATACGCTTTTTCATATCCTCAGTATGCCTGCTGAAAATATGATTTATTGATTTATTCTCTGGCATATCCATAAATCTTTGTATTTCTTCACCAAGTGTTTTGTATTCCTCCATAAAAGGTTTTGGATGGTAATTAGTTCCTCCAATTCTGTTACCTATAAATATAACTCTCCGCCTTGTCTGTGCCACACCATAATCAGCACTATTAAGCACAGTAACATTAATTTCATAGCCTATTTCTCTATAGTCTGAAATTATCTTTTCTTCTATTTTGCCGTTCAGCATAGACCTAAGACCTTCAACATTTTCCATTACAATATATTCAGGCTTTATATGATCAACTATTTTAACATTTCTAAATAAAGGCTGTTTCTTTCATCTGTTACAACCCTGTTTCCAGCAAGACTGAATCCCTGGCATGGGAAACCGCCTGCCAATAAATGAATATGTCTGTCACCAATACTCTCATATAAAGCTTTCTTTGCTTCTTCGGTTCTGATATCCCTTGCTTCAACATCCTCTTTATAATTCTTCTGCCCTACAAAATTATACTTATATGTTTCAACAGCTTCTGGCATTATTTCAATTGATGCAACCGGAGTAAATCCTGCCATAGTCAGTCCACAGCTTAATCCACCTGCTCCTGAGAATAAATCAACAAAATTATATCCATTTCTTAACTCATTATGCTTCCAGCCATCATACTCTTCTTTAGTACATTCATCTTTGACATCAATCCAGTTCACAACATCGTTATATGCTGTAGCTGTATTGCTTCCCATAATTGCAAATGTATCCTTATCATTAGCCTCTTCACAATCCCCTGACTGTATCCATCTGTCATAATCATCTAGCAATATTCTCCACTTATTCTGAATTCTTGAAGCCTTTAATTTCTTTGCAGCTATATGCCTTCTAATTGTCTTCTGGCTCTTTCCTGTCTTTAAAGCTATATCCTGAATCGTATAATATTCTGACATTATAGTATCTCCTCCGAACATCAGTTTGTCCACTTCACATGTATTTATATCTAGTTTACATAATACAATAATCTTTGTCAATTTTTTTCGCTTATTTTTTTATTAATCTAAGCAGATTAGGCATATTAAATCTGAACTTGTAACAATTTCGATTCTTATGTACCTGAAATTCTCCAACTGACATTCCATTATATTTTACAGTATTACTTTCATTCCATTCATCAACCGTTTGCTTTGTAAATGTAAATTTATCAAACTCCCATTCAAAGTCCGTAATATCGTCCTTAGATATAGCTAAATAATCAAAAGCATCCTTTACTTCATATATCCACAATAACCAGTCAGAATCAAAAAGATTTTCAACATATATAGGCATAATCTTATCAACCTGTGTCAAGACCATTTTCTTAAAGGCTTCCCTGGTAACTTCTGTTATTCCTTCTTTAAGAAACTCCTTAAAATACAAAAGACATGTCTTAGATCCCGGTTGTCCTACTTCCGGAGGACACACCATTTTACCTTTATTGGTTTTTAATGATAAAGTCTGGTTACCTTTTAACACAAAATCATACGAACACTTGCTTTGTCCTCCACGTTCACCTACTGTTGAACCACTGTGTTCTATTGCAGCTGGCAGTTCTTTAAATGCCTCCTTTACTACAGGCATTAATTTTTCAACATACGATTTCATAACTCGTTTTTGGAAACTCTCCGGCTTTTTCAATTTAAAATAGTCACAAACAGCACCCTCAGCAGACATTTCCCAATGTTTCATTAGTTTCTTTTTACATATCCTGAACCATTCCGGAATACTGGATATTAATAAATCTGAACTTAAATGTTCTTCCTTTATGTGTCTGTATCTCTGCTATAGACTTGTTTATGATATTTCAATGTCGTACTTTCTGTCCAATTAGACAAATCTCTCGTAAATCGAAATTCATCTCTTGTAAATGAATACTCAGCCAGCTCCTCACTTTTTATCAACTGCACATCATATATATTCTTTCTTGAAAATAACACCGTATAATCAGACTGGAATAAATTATCAATAAATACGGGCAAAATTTCATGTATATGCTCATAAATAAGCACTCTGACATCCTCCTGACTATTAATCTGACTGCCATATATATCTGCAAAATATTCATTGAGTATACCAAAACCAGCCTGTCCAACTGTTCTTGGAGCGACTTTATCACTGTTCTTTGTCGTTCTGATAGAAAGGGTCTTGCCATTATCCAGCATAAAATTATGTGGTGAAGTTGTCTGTCTTCCTTTAGTCAATTCCTGTGTATATGTAAGCAGACTTATAGGAACTGCGTTAACTTTCTCAAAAATTAACAGGTATAACCTTCTCTAATTCAGAATCATACTCGCTGTTATAATTAGCATTAAACTGTGCTTCTGCCTGATTATTAATATCTAAATTATATTTTTCACAAATTTTCTTTTGTAAGCTCAGACCATAATCTGCATTATTCATCATTTTCTTCCTCATATTTATTAAATGTTATTTCATCATCAATTCTATATGTATATATGTCTATTTCTTTAAACCCATAAATTTCAGGCAGACTCTTTATTGCAGATTTTATATCTTTATCTTTCAGTCCTTTATTAACAGTTCTTGAGTTTTCTCCACATATAATCACAGGTCTTACAATATTCTTTCCATTTGTTACTGATTCAGCAACCCATTTAGAATACTTTAAACATCTGTTTATGTGATTAAGGTCAATCACATCACGTTGAAGTTCTATTACATCGATACTGTTTATAACCACACCGTCTACACTTTCCATTACCATATAATCTATTTCAGACCTTTCAAGTCCATATGGCAGATAATTGGCATACCACATAACATCTTCCCGTACTATATCAAGTTCAGCCAATTTATCGTTTCTTCTATCCCTGAACAATTGATTTAATATACACTCAATTGCTTTTTCGTATCTTATGCAATTGCCGCTTCGGACTCTTAGTGGCTCATAATCATAATCATACAGACTATCAGGAACTTTTAGATTATTCTCATTGTTATAATCTAAAGTGATTTCGTCTTCAACTTCAATCACGTCATATTCTCTTATAAATTCATACTGGGAATCATTGACATCTATCAAAGATTGTATTAAAAAACTGCATTTTCCTCTGGTGTAACCGGACTTGACCCTCTTGCCTTACCTGCTACTTTCTTTCCGATAATATTCCACAATTTATTTTTCATATATGGATTATTAATTACATCGTATTCATTAATCGGTCTTTCAAATACATATGCTTCGCTAATTTTTATATGAAATATAGCATTTACTCCAACGTCTTTTCTGTAAAATGGTAAAGAGACAGCCCTGTATACTCCATAAATATTTTCTGTACCTGACTCCCATAGAAAAATATAGTCGCCTATTTCTACCTGCATTAAATCACTTATAATGTCCGTTAATGTTTTATACCATCTCAATTTACCTTTGGGTTCTGGAACAAACACTGATACTTCCATTGAATCCAGTGTATTTATAATAGTATCTTTATTTACAACGAATAATCTTGCTTTCATTTACATCACACCTTTTTATTTTATTGTATCATAATTCCACAACACACAACACAAAAAATAAAAAGGACGCTCCCGACATTCTCCATTAAGAGAAACATCTGAAACGTCCTATATATTATTATTATCTAACCATTAACACCTAATCCCATTAAGCATTAAGCATTAACAACTTCTTTAACAGTCTTAACAACATTATCAACTGTAAATCCAAAATGTTCAAACAATGTAGCTGCTGGACCTGAAGCGCCAAAGCCTTCCATAGCGATAACCTTGCCGTCAAGACCTACATACTTGTACCAGCCAAAGTCTGAAAGTGCTTCTACTGCAACTCTCTTTCTAACAGCATTTGGAAGTACACTTTCCTTATATTCTGCTGACTGCTTATCGAAAAGCTCCATACTTGGCATACTTACAACTCTTACATCAATGCCTGATTTCTTAAGTTCTTCCTTGGCATTAACCGCAAGGCTTACTTCTGAACCGCTTGCTATGATAATAGCATCTGGAACTGCCTTTTCTGACTCAGCAATTACATAGCCACCCTTAAGTGCATCCTTTGATGAGCCCTCCATCTGTGGAAGATTCTGTCTTGTAAGCACAAGTCCTGTTGGACCACATTCATTCTCTACTGCATACATCCAGGCTGCTGCTGTTTCTGTTCTGTCACAAGGTCTGAATACTGTGAAATCAGGAAGTGAACGGAAAGCCGCAAGCTGTTCAATTGGTTCATGTGTTGGTCCATCTTCTCCGACACCAATGCTGTCGTGTGTGAATACATAAGTAAGTGGAAGCTTCATAAGTGCTGAAAGTCTTGCCATTGGCTTAACATAATCACTGAACACGAAGAATGTTGCAACAAATGCTTTTAAACCGCCGTGAAGTGCAAGTCCATTACCGATTGCCGCCATAGCCTGCTCTCTTACACCAAAATGAAGATTAGTTCCAGCATAATTATCCTTAGAGAAATCACCGGCATCCTTCATATTAGTCTTATTAGATGGTGCAAGATCTGCTGACCCACCTATTAAATTAGGCATTGCCTTTTTAATCATATTAAGAATAGTTCCGCTTGTGCTTCTTGTAGCTTCTGGCTTATCACCTTTTGCCCAGTATTCATCAGAATTGAATAAATCGGACATATCATATCCATCAAAGTAATTATCCCATAATTCTTTCATTTCTGGATACTTCTCCACATATGCAGCAAAAAGTTCATTCCATTTATCCTCTGCCTTTGCCATATTATCAGCAAGTTCCTTGTAATGGTCATATACTTCCTTAGGAACTTCAAAATCACCCTTGCAAGGCCAGTTAATATTTTCCTTAAGTGCAGCCACATTATCAACGCCAAGAGGTTCTCCGTGTGCACTTGCCTTGCCCTGCTTAGCTGGACAGCCATAACCAATAAGTGTATTAACCTTAATAAGAGATGGTCTTGTCTTATCAGCCTTAGCTTCCTCTATTGCCTTGCCGATTGCTTCAAGGTCGTTGCCGTCCTCAACTTCTATTGTCTGGAAACCAAATGCCTTAAATCTTGTAACTACATCTTCTGTAAATGCTATATCTGTGCTTCCCTCAATAGATATATTGTTTGAATCATAGAATACAATAAGCTTCGAAAGTCCTAGTGTACCAGCAAGTGAGAAACACTCTGATGAAATACCTTCCATCATACATCCATCTCCACCAAGTACATAAGTATAATGGTCTACAACCGGAAAGCCTTCCTTGTTAAATACTGATGAAAGATGTGCCTCTGCCATTGCCATACCAACTGCCATTGCCATACCCTGTCCTAATGGGCCTGTTGTAGCCTCAACACCTACAGTATGTCCATATTCCGGATGACCCGGTGTGAGTGAACCAAACTGTCTGAAATTCTTAACTTCTTCAAGTGAAAGATTACCTATTCCAAATAAATGGAATAATGAATAAAGAAGCATTGAGCCGTGTCCACCTGATAACACAAATCTATCTCTGTTAACCCAGTCTGGATTGTGTGGATTATAATTCATATGTTTTGCAAATAATTCATAAGCAACAGGTGCTGTTCCAAGTGGTAATCCAGGATGTCCTGAATTAGCTTTCTGTATCGCATCAGCGGATAAAACCCTGATTGCGTTTACTGACATTTCTTCAATATTCATAAGTATCCTCCATTCTTGTGCATATGCACACTATAAGTTATATTTTATTATCAATCTTTAAAATCTGCTTCTGTAAGGAATATAACATCTCCTCGTTCACTACGCTTCTTCTTAAGTCCACCAAAGAACTTTCTTGACGCTCTCTTTTCAGAGTTGGCAATTGCCCTGTTGATAATCTCTTTAATATCATCAAGCTTGATATTATCATTAACACTATGAAGCTTGTCAATCTTTAAATACAGTTCAAGAAGTGCATCATCATCAACCTCATACTGTCTCTTTCTTGCAAAACGCTTTGCCATATCAACAAGTTCATTAACTGTGTACTGCTTTAATGTAATTCTATGGTTAAATGTCTTTACCATATCCGGATTAAAGTTCACAAGCACATTCATCTCTGCATCTGAATCTTCAAATATAACAACCATTCTATCTGTATCTTCGTTAAGACAGGATATAATCTCATTAATCCTCTTAGGCTGTATTGTACCTGCACCTTCAACGATAAGAGCTGTACCCTTAAGCTTGCCCATAGCTTTGGTTATGCCTCTCTGGTTAATACTCTCGCCAGATGTCTTGGCAATCTTCTTTGGTCTGTCAGGATATACATAATTAATAGCTCTTACAATTGTTCTAGCAAGATCTGTCTTATCAGAGCTTGAATTACCTGATATAAGAATGTTACCACACGAAGAATTAGTCATAGCCATCTCTTCATCAAGTGACTCGAATAAATCTACAAGCTGCTCCTCAAGTCCAGGCATCTCTCTGTATTTTTTAAATATCTTAGCAAGCTCCCCGGATAATTTCTTATCATTATGCCAAACCCTGTCATTGTCATCTTCATTATCCATTGAAGATACATTGAACTTCATATTCATACCCGGCGTAACAAAATCTGTAGCTGCAATCTCTGGCTCAGCGGCTCTGCTGTACTCTGCTTCTGAATTATTAACGTTGTTATAATTGTTAAGAACCTCATCTGTTACTGGCTCAAAATGTGTTGTGTTAAGAGTGAGTTCTTCATTCTCAGGTTCAGCGGCTTTTTCATTAACAGTATATGATACTTCTGGTCTTTGCCATTCGCTGTCGTCCTGTGCCTGTTCACTATTATTGGCAATTACATTACCACTCACCGCTTCACCGTTATTAACAACTGTGCTACCGCTCACTGCTTCGCTATTATTAACATCTTCTGCCACTTTTAAAGCTTCTCTGGCTTTCTCAAGCTCCTGTGTCATTGTCTGATCTAATATAAACGAAGCCTTTCCTGTTCTCATAGCCAGATCTCTCTTAGCCGCACCAAGTAAAACCTCTGCATCAGCTAATCTCTTAGCCTCCCTCTCGCTGAATTCTGTTCCCTTTCTTAAAGCCTCTTCTTTCTTCATGGCAACAATCTTCTCGTAAGCTTCACTCTTCTCATCTTTCTCATCAAGCATACGCTCTAACTCAACCTTAGAGAACTCTCTTGTATCCTGCTTGCCATACTTTTCTTCTCTTACAGTTTCCATCCAGTCAGCTATGCTTAACTGTCCTTCAATCTGCTCATCTTCTATGTTCTCTGCTTCATCATCTACGTAAACAGTATTAGCATTTCCTGCATTACTATCTGCTGTGCCATCAGTTCTTGACTCACTTGTCTTTGCCGGACTCTCATTCAATACTTCGGACATTCCTGTCTTTCTTTCAAATGGAGGCTTAAATGACTCCTCATCACTAAATATATCATTAATATTCTTAGCAAGTTCTTCCTGAATATTATGAGTATCATAAAGGTTATAATTAGGTACTTTAACCTCTATGTCCATAGCATCAGCTTTCTCATCAATACGCTTTCTTGCCGCCTCCCGTGCTTCTTCTTCGTCTTCCTTGGTAATCTTATCACAGCTGTTCTCAATATTTCTTTTTGCGTTCTCGATAAGCTCCTTTAATGACATAGAAGCCTTGCTGACATTCTCATTAAGCTTCTTATCTGCATTCTCATCTAATATTCTGTTGTCCTGCTCTTTTTCAAGCTTTGCAACACTCTCATCTGCAGAATTCCCTTCTGCTTCCTGTCTTCTAAGAGCATTTACAATTGACTCTTTTAATGCACTGCTCTGGTCATTCTGGACAAGATCCATTGATAAACCAGATGTATCTTTTACACCAGCCACATCTGAACTTCCCGCCACATTAACATTTCCTGTTGAACGGTCATTTCCGGTATAATCAATATTACCCACTGGCTGTTCTCCTGCAACATCTTCAGATTTAAATCTTAAAGCTTTATCAGTCACATTAGAATACCTGCTATCTGAAGCCTTGTTAGAAGGTGCTGCTTTGTCTGAATCAGCTTTATCATCTTCATCAAGCAGATCGCCGACTTCGTCCTTTTTAAGACGTGCAAGCTCTTTCTGCTCCATAAATAATCTTTCTTTGTTAGCTTCTTCGTCAGACTTTCTTGCGTTAATCTCACTTAAAATCTTCTTCTGTGTGTTAGTCATAGTAACACCCAGCTTTTCCTTAAGCTTTACAGCTTTCTCTACATATATACCATCCTGAAACCATAATACAAGGTTATCACAGGTCTTAGAACAATCTTCTTTTCTTCCTGTCTTGTAATATAATTCGGCAAGCTCATACATATATTTCTCGTCAATCTCAGCTTCCTTATACTTTTCAAGTATATCAACAAGCTCAGTATCAGGTGCATCCTGTGCCCTTCTTAAGTCGTAATATAAGATATACTTATTAACATCGTGTGCTGATAATTTGGCGTATTCCCTGTATAATTCTTCAGCATTTTCAAAATCGTCAACTTTGATAAAGAATTCTGTGAGCTTATATATAAGCTTTCTGCCTCCAAGGTTACGGTTGTATGCAAGAATTGCCATATCTCTTGCTTCTTCGTAGTCTCCTGCCGCTTCCTGTACATTAATTATCGTTGCAAGCGTAGACCAGTCTTTTACTTTATTCCAGTTCATCTGCTTTGCAATCTCTGCTGCCTGCTTATATTCTTTCTTAGCTGCAAGCTTCTTTATCTGTTCCAACTTTATATTAAACTCATATTTATCCACGTTAAAGACCTCCATTATGTCAATGAATCGACCCTCAAATTCCAATAATACGGCATATTAATGCCAAATTTAAACATTCCGATAATTTTATCACAGTAAAGTATCCTTGTAAACCTGCTATATGAAATCAAAGCTTGCCTGTTCATAGTCCATTCTTGTGTATTCCAATTCAGTCTCTTTAACATTACTATAATAGTCAACAACAACTGTCTGCTGCCTTTTGTCTGCCATCTTCTGCCCAAGTATATAATTAACATCAAACCTTGAGGTAATCGCCGGTGTTGCACCTCTTGCAGGAACAATGAGCTGTACATGGTTTACTGCAAGCAGTTTAAAGATTGGCTCCCATATATATATATCCTTTGCCGCACCAAATGGATTATCTATAAATATAGTCTTACCCAAAGGCTGTCCATCTGATACTGTGTTCATATTGGAAAATATAATTAATAATAGCTATAAGGAACTGTATATATATCCCCTGCGACTGTCCTGTTGAGCCTACAGCTTCCTCATATCTTAAATATCTGCTCTGGTCTTTTATTCTCTCTCTCTTGTAAAGATTAATTCTTACTGAATTCATATCCGTTACAATTACTGAGAAAAGCCGTTTCCATGAAAGCCTGCTTCTTATATATCTGAAACGTTCTTCCTGCTCCTTAAAGCTTTCCGCTGCAACAATTGTCTCATCAATGTAAGCTGACATTCTGTCCTTATACATTTCTTCCCTAACATAAGGAATATAAAGCCCGATTATTGCAATATCTTCATTGTCCATTCTGATATGCGAAAGCTTTGGAAGTCTTTCAAGCTCAGTCTTTATATTACAGCATGTCTGTATACATCTGTTCTCAAAGTTATCCTTGATACGTTCCATATCCTCTATTCCCTTGTGAACACGCTCTTTCTCAAGTTCAATAAATGAATTCGTATCCTCTATTGATTTAACAAGCTGTTCTGTCTTTGCGGCATTAACAGGAAGCACAACCGATACATTAACCTCAACGGCAAGTTCAGCACCTATTATAGTTCTTAAGTTCATCTATTAGCTTTGTTTTATAATTTGTTGAACTCATCAGCTTTCTTGTATTCAAGCTTTAATATAGATGAATACTCTTTTGCTGTCTGCTCGTATTCTTTGGCAACACTTTCAAAATCATTTAATCTCAATGTCCGATTCTGATAATTCCGCATAATTCTCAATATCAATTCCTGCATTATATGTTATTCTTTCAAGGTCTTTTCTTATAAGCTGTATCTCTTTGAGTTCATCTGACATATGCTTTCTTAACTGTGCATACTTTTCTATATTCTTCTCTAATTCTGCTACTGCCACAGACATATCATCTGCGAACTTTTCAGGATTGTCACACTCAAATTCTTCATATCTTCCATATTTTTCTTCAATCTGACTCTTAGCGTGTGCAATACTTCCCTCAAGTCTGTTAAGAAGTGCTTCTTTAGCTTCTGTCTCCCTGCTTCCGGCATCATATTCTTTCTGATACTCGTGCAGTTCATTATTAAGCCCCATAAGCTTAGCTCTGTCACTTACAGATATTGTACCAGCCTCATACATTGCCTTAAGTTCTTCTAATGTATGGCCTCTGTACTCAATAGCTTCAACACACTTATCAATAGAAGCTTTCAGGTGCTTTCTAAGATTTTCCTTATCTGAAACATCTGAATTCTTATTAGATAAAATGTCTTTAAGACCTGTTATCTTAGCGATAAGTTCATTAGGATTAATCTGTCCCGCTTCATCATTACCGGAAGCCGTACTCTCATTGTAAAAATGCGACACTGTATTTTCCCAAATGCTTACAAGCTCTGAGTACTGATTATCAACATTGGTCTTATATTCATCTGCCTTAATATAGTCTTCTCTTATTTTATCAAGATAATCTGCACATTCTATAATCTGCGCTTCGGCAGACTTAAGCTGTTCAGTAAGCTGTTTTAATGTCACATATCCCGCCGTTACCCTCTCATTTACAACTGCGATTTCTTCATATCTGCTTATGTTTAATTCAACAGACTTCTTGGACTTTCTGACATTTTCAAGTTCTGCCATATCCTGTGACTTCTTATCATTATATCGTCCAAGCTCTGCTCTGTATGCGGCGATATTCTCTTTGATGTCATTTTTTCTCTTAAGAAGCTCCTCAGGTGCATCAAGCTTTTCCGCTGATGTATCACCAGCATTAACCGAAAGCACATAATCTTCAAGAACTGTCTGCTTTCTGCTATTAAGCTTTGTTATGGTATCGTTAAGATTATCAAGTTCTTCCCTTAAAATGCGTACCTTTACATCACGTCTTTTATCGTCTGTAAGATAACTTATGTCATTAAATGCAAATATAACTTTATCGCTGTTTATATTAATATTTTCATCTTTAAGTGCCTCTGCACTTATTACCGGATATACAGCACTATCCTGTGTTTCAGTTCCCAGTTCCGCTTCCTTTAACTTGTCAAAACCACTGTCAATTACAAAGCTGTACTGTATAAATGGTATTCTTTTAACAATATCTTTTCTCTGCTGTTCGCTTGCATTTTCAAGATACTTATAACCTTCTGTTACAGCTTCACCGCACACTGATTTAAGATATTCCCTGAACTTATTGTAAGAAGGATTGTCTATATAATAAGAACCTGCACTTACTGCTTCTATAAGTTTTCCAAGCTTAACTGCCTTCTGGCTGTCTTCATTATATTTGTCATTCATTCTTAAGAATTCTTTGAAAATGCCTTCTTTTAATCTGTCAGCTCCTGCAATTCCATATATTCTCTGCAAATCCTTAAGCTTGCTCTCATTCTCCTGCCTGCTTATAATCTGTGATTGAAGTTGGTCAATTCTTTCATCTAACATCGCAATATTAGACTCAGCAATATTAATCTTTTCCTCTGTCTTGTATACCGACTTGGTTGTTTCTTTAATGCTTTCTTCCAAAAGAGCCTCTGCCTTAAGAATACCATTATGCTGTACCCTTAATTCCTCTATCTTGGATATAATATCATCAACAATCAGTATTCCATAAGCGTCAGCAAGCCTTTTAAGCTCTTTCTCATCCTTTTCAATCTGCTGTTTTACAGCACTTTCCTGTCCCTGTATAACAGCACAGTTATTCTTGTCTTCCTGATGTTTCTCATCTGCCTTTTTAAGCTCATCTCTTAAATTCTTCTCATCTATAGCTGCTCTGGCAGTCTTAGCTGAAAGTTCTTTTTCTGCCTTGTCATAATACTGCTTATATATAGCTGCAAGATAGT
>ENA-OQDC01001327-OQDC01001327.1-human-gut-metagenome-genome-assembly--contig:-NODE-1327-length-12892-cov-7.161692_pt1 | contig 12892 bp, 14 predicted proteins | sample MGYA00242770_ERZ504601 | MGnify/ENA primary metagenome ERZ504601 (study PRJEB26092, sample SAMD00036305) | human gut metagenome | host: Homo sapiens | study: EMG produced TPA metagenomics assembly of...
CACCACTTGAGCAGCTCATAGCTGATGCCCATGACCAGCGGCAGAAGCAGCAGCTTGAACAGCACCCGCAGGCCGATGCTGCCCCACGGCAGCACGCTGTAGAGGAACACGCTGACGATGACCACCAGAATGAGGAAGCTGGTGCCGCAGCGCGGATGGAACCGAGTGTACTTGCGCACATTCTCCACGGTCAGCTCATCACCGGCCTCATAGCAGGCAATGGTCTTGTGCTCGGCACCGTGGTACTCAAACACGCGGTGGATCTCCTTCATCCTGGAGATGGCCACCATATAGGTGAGGAAGATGCCAACTTTCAGCACCGCTTCCAGCACCACCTTGGCCCAGCGGCCCAATGTTACAAAGTGGTTCACACCGCCCACGATGAGGGTGGGCAGCACGGTGAACAGCAAAATCGCCAGCAGACCGCCCAGTACGGCGGCACAGGCCAGCAGTGCGTCCTCTGCCTTTTTGCCCAAGTGGTCGCCCACCCATTTTTCAAAGGCAGTCTCTTCCTCTTCGGGGTCGTAGTCGTCACCCATGCTCACCTGAGCCGAGTACATCATGTAGCGGTAGCCCACGATCAGGCTTTCGATCATGGAGATGGCACCGCGCACCAGCGGGATCTTTGTCCAGATGCCGTGGTTCTTCACAGGGTCGATCTTGGTCTCAATGGTGCCGTCCGGCTTGCGCACGGCGCAGCAGATAAGCTTCGGGCCGCGCATCATGATGCCTTCCATCAGCGCCTGACCGCCGACGCTGGTCTTGAAACGTTCCCTTTTTTGGTTGATTCATGGGTTCTCCTATCGGATCATATTTTTCCCGGTTATTTTACCACAGAATTGTGACAAAATCTTCACGCCTTATGGTACAGCGGCAAGCCCAGTGTGACCACTGTGCCGCGGCCCAGCGTGCTCTTGATGTCCATGGTGCCGTCCAGTGCAGTCATGATGGAATCCACCAGCGCAAGGCCGATGCCGCTGCCCCGCACCGAATTGCTGCCCTTGTAGAACTTGGTCTTGACATTCTCAAGGTCTTCCGGCGGGATGCCGCGGCCCTGATCGATGATCTCCGCAAAAGCCTTGTATTCGCCCGCCCACAGCTTGACCGTGATGCGCCCGCCGGGGGCCGAGTACTTGATGGCGTTGTCCATGATGTTGATGAACACCTGCCGCAGACGGTCCGGGTCGGCATAGACCGGGATCATCTCCTCCGGCTCGGTGTAGCTGAGCACAAGGCCCTCGCGCTGGATGCGTGCTTCACAGAACAGCACCGCATCGGTCAGCTCTGCCACAAGATCCAGCGGGCGGCAGTCCATACGGATGCGGCCGTTCTGCAGACGGCTGAAATCCAGCAGCTCTTCCACCATGTTGTACAGGCGGCCCGTCTCATTGTTGATGATCTCAAGGCCCTTGCGGTAGTTCTCGTCTGCCGGGTCGTCCAGTGTGCGCAGGGTCTCCACCCAGCCCCGGATGGAGGTGAGCGGCGTGCGCAGCTCGTGAGAGACGGAACTGATGAACTCGTTCTTCATCTTCTCGGTCTCTTCCAGCCCTTCGGCCATCTGGTTGATGGTGCCGCGCAGGCGGTCCACCTCGTCGTGTTCGTTGCCAGTGACCGGCAGGCGCACATCCAGCTCACCCCGGGCGATGCTGGCTGCGGTGCGCTCCACCTGTCCCAGCGGCACCACGATGCTGCGGATGAAGTACAGGCCGGACATCACGGTGAAAGCAAGGATCACCGCCGCGATCACAACACTTACCGCGATGGCGTTCTTGATCTGCGCTCCCACAAGGGTCAGGCTGGTGACAAGACGCATCGCCGCCACATCCTCGGCGGCATAGGGCACCAGATAACAGGCCGCCATCACCAGCTCACCGGACTGGGTGCGGTAGACCGCCACACCAAGGCCATCAGAAGCCTCCTGCGCCTGCTCAAAGTCGATGCCGGTCACAATGCCGTCCGCATTTGTGCCGCTGGAGGACGCAATGACCCCGCCATAGCTGTCCAGCAGCATGAACTCGTATTTGTCCTTATCGGCAAACTGCTCCACCATGCGGCGCAGGGCCACGCTGCGGGTAGCCGCCGTGCTCTGCACCGTATCGCCGGTGTACATTTTCAGCTGGCCGGACACCGAAGAGAACCGCCGGTACATGGTCTGCTGCACGCTGTTATAATAGCTGCGTGTGTAGTTGTACAGGAACATGGTTTCGGCCAGCAGCACCAGCAGCACGGTGATGAGCAGATTGCCCCGCAGCCACCGGCGGGTGATCCCGCTTCGCATGGCGTTCTCCTCCTTTCAAACGATTTAGAATTGTCTCCGCTTCGCTCTGACAATATCAGCGGAAAAATTATTTTTTATATTTGTAAATTAGAAAAATCTGCGGATTTTTCTAATTTACTTTTTCACGGAAGGGGTCGTAACAGTTAACGACATCTGCTGCTGTCAGCCTTCGGCTGTCGCGCAGCGACTCTCAATCGGCGTAACACAAAAAATCCTTTAGCAAAGCGACTTGGATTTTTTGTATGGAGCCCAACTGCTTTGGGATTATTAAGGGCGAGTAGCCCTTAATTCGTGCCTCCCGCGCCTCGAAAGTAGCGGGTGCTTTTCTGGTTCTCTTTTGGCACACAAAAGAGAACATACCCGGCGGCGATACATTTTTCAAAAGCCCTTAAACCCAACCCACGCGACTACGCTCTGCACAGGAAGCATCATTCTTCCCATCTGTAACCGTAGCCCCACACAGTAAGGATATGGGTGGGATGGCTGGGTTCATCCTCCACCTTCATGCGCAGACGGCGGATGTTCACATCCACGATCTTCACGTCACCAAAATAGTTCTCGCCCCAGACACCCTTCAAGATCTTCTCGCGCACCAGCGCAATGCCGGGGTTGCGGAAGAACAGCTCCATGATCTGGAATTCCACCTGCGTCAGCTCAATAGGCTGGCCTGCCTTGAGCAGCACGCGGCGGTTCTCGTCCAGCACAAATTCGCCGCTGGTGAGCATCCCCAGCGGGTTTTCCTTTTCTTTTTCGTCCCCGCCTGCAGTACGGCCGACGCGGCGGCACAGCGCTTTCACACGGGCCAGCAGTTCGCTTACGCTGAAAGGCTTGGTCATATAGTCATCGGCACCAATAGAAAGGCCGCGGATCTTGTCCTGCTCCTGTCCCTTGGCGCTGAGGATGATAATGCCGATCTTCTGATCGGTGCGGCGGATGGTCTCGCACAGGGAGAAGCCGTTCATGCCCGGCAGCATCACATCCAGAATGGCCGCATCGCAGCCCGGCTTCTTCTCCAGCAGCGGCAGAGCCGCCTCGGCGCTTTCGGCCTCCACAGCCTCCATGCCCGCAAGGCGCAGGTTCAGCGCGATCATCTCGCGGATGTTGGCTTCATCTTCAACGACAAGCACTCGTACCATGAACTGTTCCTCCGTTCTTTAGTTGAGCAGATACAGCGCCTTGGACAGGCGGTAATTTTTATCACGGATCTCCACATCCGGGGCAAGCTTCGCCTGCATCTGGCGGGATGCCACGATGCCAAGGCGGGTCCAGCCCTTCAGGCTGGAGGTGGTGCGCACCAGACGCAGGGTCATTACCAGCTGGTCTTCGTCCACCGTGCGCAGCTCCACTGCACCATCATATTGTTCGCTGTCGGTCAGTTTGAGGTTGCCCTCCCACTCCATGGGCAGCTCGATATAGCAGTTGGTCTCTTCGTCCAGCAGCCCGAAGCTTTTTTCCGGGTGCGGGCTGGTATAGTCCATCCACACGATAAAATCCATGCGGCGGCTCTGGCTCATATTCAGCAGGCCCGCTTCGTCCGGCTGGGTGGGGATCTCCACGATGCCGTCGCCGTCCAGATCCTGACTGACCAGACTGGGCACATTGCGCAGGGATGCGGTGTAAAGCTTTTCGGTGCTGATCTGGTCGGCAGGCACCATCTGCTGCGTGTCCTCGTCAAAACGCAGCAGCACGCTGGCCAGATTGTTGCCGGAAATGCCGGTCCAGCCGTCCAGCACCAGATAGTGCCTGCCGTCCGCACCCACACCCGCCGCCACCGAGGCGCAGCCGGCGAACCGATTGGCGGAAAGGCCCATAACAGCCACCTGCTGGAAGCTGCCCTCTTTATCCACGGTCAGCAGTTCGATCTGCACACCGCCGTCCTCCAGCGTAGACATCAGGATCAGGTCCTGATTGCCGCCGCCGGTGATATCCTCCACCAGATACTGCTGGTACTGCTGCTCCAGGATCGTGGAAAGCACGCCGTCGGTGTAGGAATACACAGCCAGATAATGGTCGCCCTGTGCCGCTGTATAACCCACCACCAGTTGGGTGGCATCGCCGGGCTGCAGCTGGGCCAGCCCCACCGACTCTACCGTGTCTGCAAGGCCCTCTACGTTCTGGCGCACATGCCAGATGTCGGCATCATCCTTCTGCAGGATGGCAATGCACACGTTGGAGCTTTGGGCGGTGGTGTAAAGCACGGCGGCATCCTGCCTGCCGTCACCGTCCAGATCCTGCAGCAGGAAAGGCGAAAGCAGGTCGCCCTGCATGGGATATTTGAGCTGTGCGCTCTCCCCCAGCCAGTCGTTCAGGGCAGTCTGCACATCGCCGTAATCGCCGGAAAGCTTGGGCGCACGCAGAAGCTCCTCCACCTGCACCTGTTCACCGGGCATGCTGCAGCCTGCCAGAAGCAGGCACAGCAGCACGCAAGCCAACCACCGGCCAAAATGATTCGGATGTTTCAACCGCTGCGCCTCCTCTGTGTGGAAAACTTGTCCGGCCAAAGGCCGAAAACATGCTATTGTCAGTATACCACGGGGCGGGCGCAATTCCAACACCCGAAAACGAGAAAAGGAGCTGCTGCACCACATTTGGTGCAGCAGCCCCTTCGGGGTCCTGATTTTTATTCTTCGGTCTTGTCAAACAAGCCTTTTTCTTTTGCGGCGTTCCAGGTCAGGCAGGTGCGCAGCTTGCTGACGGGGAAGTACGGGTTGAATTTATTGTTGTCCGCATCATCCTTCATCAGATCCTGCTCCACTGCCCAGCGGGCGGCCTTTTGTGCGTCGGTATCGCCCTCGTCGATGTCGCTGTAGAGGGCGGTGCTTACAGGCTCAGGCTTGCCGGCGTGCTCCCACAGCAGCTCGGCCAGCTCGATACGGTTGGAGGGCATGGGGATGCCGGGCATATTGATGACGCGGTAGATGCCGGTGCCGGCTTCATAGATAATCGCACCTGCGGCAGCACCGATCACCACAGCAGAGATCGCGCCCTGAATGTTGCCGGTATCGCTGGGTCCAACCGGGTCGGGTTCAGGAATGGGGTCATCCGCGAAGGTTGCCGTCACCTCTACATTAGCATCCGGCATGGTAAAGGTCACCTTGGTGGGGTCGTCCGCGTCCGGCTTCAGGAAGGTCGGGTCTTGCTCAACACCATTCACCTTCACCGTCCAGCTGATGAAGTGCTGTCCCGGTGCAGTGGCTGTCAGGTGCACAATTTTATTCTTTGGCACGGGCACAGCGCTGCCGCTCGGTACGGACGCATCGCTGCCTTCAATGGTCGCCGTCACATGGTCGCCGACCCTCAGAGTGGGGTTCAGAGTGGGGTTGCTCGCAAAGTTTGCCGTCACTTCCACATTCTTACTCGGCATCGTAAAGGTCGCCTTGGTGGGGTCGTTCTTGTCCGGGGTCAGGAAGGTGTCTGCTTTCTGTTCCTCATCGCCTACCTTCACCGTCCAGCCGATGAAGTGCTGTCCCTCCGGCACAGTGGCTGTCAGGTGCACTTTGGTGTCTGCGGCCACAGGGGCATCCAGCACTTCGTCCTCAAGTTTTGCGGTAACATTCTCACCGGTAGTCACAGTGTACAGCGGACGCACATAACCGCAGGTGTTGCAGTCAGGATCTGTTGCATCGGTGTAATCATGGGTAGTTTTCGCCACCTGTTCAGCCGTCAGGCCCGGGCAGTTTGCAGTAGTGCACTCCCTCCAGTGTTTGGTACCGTCATGGTTCCACTTGTAATTATGCCAATGCACATTCAGTACGACATTCATTTTTTTGTTGTTTTGTCCGATATCATAATCGTAGCGGAACGTCTTGGAATTGGGATCAACCGTAAGGATATTTCCATTGATTGTGCCGTTACCTGTAGCAGTTGCTTTGCTTGCGTCAAATTTTCCCGGCAAAGTGGTAAGGTCAAACTTTCCATCACCTTCAACTGCAATATTATAGCTGCAGTCCTTCCCAACAAACGTCGCCAAAGCCGTATTGTTCGTTGCATCCAGCGACGTCAGATTTGTATTAGAAACAAACAACTTCTTCAGCTTCGTGTTCGCACTTACATTCAATGCACTCAGTGGATTTTTCCAGCATTTTAACACTTCCAATTCTGTCTGATTCCTCAGATCCAGATTGCTCAATTTACTCTCATAACACGAGAGCTCTTTAAGTTTTTTATTTTCCCTGACATCCAATTCCGTCAGATTGTTGGTTCCGCAGCTTAATTTCACTAATTCCTTGTTTTGACTTACATTCAATGTATCCAGGTGGTTATCTTGACAATCAAAATCTTCCAGCTTCTCATTTTTGCTCACGTCGATCGACGGTAACGCATTGTACCCACAGTAGAATGTTTTCAATAGCGGCAACCCGCTTACATCCAGCTCTTTCAATTGGTTATGATGACAGTTAATATATGACAGCTTTTTGTTATTGCTCAAATCTATCGTTTTCAGATTATTATAATAGCACTCGAGCAACCAGATTTCCGTAAAAAACTGGATTCCCTCTAAGCTATCTATTTCACGATTATCACAAGAAATCCACGTTGCTTTCGCGATCTCACTTGGGCTGAAACAGTTGTCGTGATTTTTATCCCATTCTCCCGCCACATAGTCTCTAAAATTTTTGCCGGAAAGTTTTTCTCGTTGATTGCAATATACCCCTCCGGCACAGCAGCATCCGCCTGCGCACTTACGCCATTGCCATTCTCCGGTTCTGTGCCCGGCTCCGCCGCAAACGCGCCCACTGGCAGAACCGACAGCATCATACACGCCGCAAGCGCTGCACTGAGAAGTCTCGTACTCTTTTTTCTCATGTTCTCTTCCTCTTTTCGTTTGTTATTTTGCAGGCACCCACCCCAAAAGGCACCGTCTGCATTTTAAGTTTACCCCCCCATACAACATATCAAGAGGCATTTTGCTAGAAAATAGGTTCGAGTTTTTTAGTGGAATTGTTGAAATGTTTACGGCTTGGCCTGATATTCCCGGGAACATTCAGAAGCAATGAAAATGCCACGCAAAAAAAAGGCCCTCTCCCATTGCTGGGAAAGGGCTTTTGAACACTGTATCAAACAGTCAGAGCAGATCAGACGAGCTCCAGAACTGCCATCTCAGCAGCGTCGCCGCGGCGAGCGCCGATCTTGATGATGCGGGTGTAGCCGCCGTTGCGGTCAGCGTACTTGGGGCTGATCTCATCAAACAGCTTCTTTGCAACATCTTCCTTGGTGATGTAGGCATAAACCTGACGCTTGGTGTGCAGGTCGCTTGCCTTGCCAAGGCTGATCATCTTCTCGGCCATGGAACGAACGTCCTTAGCGCGAGTGACAGTGGTCTCAATCTTGCCATTCTCTAACAGGTAGGTAACCATAGCGCGCATCATAGCGTTGCGGCTGTCGCTGGTTCTACCGAGCTTTCTGGTACCGGGCATCCCGTTTCACTCCTTAATTATTTTTAGTTATCGTCATCCGTGTTCAGCTTGAAGCCCAGAGAATCCAGCTTTGCCATGACCTCTTCCAGGCTCTTGCGACCGAGGTTGCGGACCTTCATCATCTCGTCCTCGCTCTTGCTGACCAGATCTTCCACCGTGTTGATGCCTGCGCGCTTCAGGCAGTTGAAGGAACGCACGCTCAGATCCAGCTCTTCAATGGTCATTTCCAGAGCCTTTTCCTTGTCGTCGTTGGTCTTCTCCACCATGATCTCAGCGCCGGCTGCCTCATCGGACAGGTTGACGAACAGGTTCAGGTGCTCGGTCAGCACACGGGCAGCCAGAGAAACGGCTTCCTGTGCATTGATCGTGCCATCGGTCCAAACCTCAATGGTCAGCTTGTCATAATCGATCGCCTGGCCAACACGGGTGCTCTCGACGTTGTAGTTCACCTTGAGCACAGGGGTGTAAATGCTGTCAACGGGAAGAGTGTTGATATCGTTCTTCTCGATGATAGCCTGTTTGTTGCGCTCTGCGGGCACATAGCCGCGGCCCTTATCGAAGGTCAGCTCCATGACGAGCTTGCCGCCCTCGCCCAGGGTTGCAATGTGCCACTCAGGGTTCAGAATTTCGATGTCGTCGCCCTGCTTGATGTTGTCAGCGGTGACCTCACAGGGGCCGACTGCCTCAACACGCACTGTCTTCGGACCATCGGTGTACAGCTTTGCAGCAATACCCTTCAGGTTCAGGACAATTTCGGTAACGTCTTCCTTGACGCCCTCAATGGTGGAGAACTCGTGAACCACGCCATCAATCTTGACGCTGGTCACGGCGACACCGGGCAGAGAGGAAAGAAGCACACGACGCAGGCTATTGCCCAGTGTGATGCCAAAGCCACGCTCCAGCGGTTCTGCCACGAATTTGCCGTAGCGGCCGTCCGGGGACAGGCTTGCCGTTTCGATTTTGGGACGTTCAATCTCCATCATATCTATGCCCTCCTTGTCAAACCGGCGCTGCCGCCGGCCCATTATTAAATTCTTTCAAAGAAAAGAATGCGAAAGTGAGCCGTCCACGGGGAAGGCCCAGCCTTCTTAATGGATTACTTGGAGTACAGCTCGACGATGAGGTGCTCTGCGACTTCGTAGTCGATATCGCTGCGCTCGGGCAGCTTTGCGACAACACCCTTCAGAGAACCGGTCTCACGGTTCAGCCATGCGGGCAGAGCAACAACGGGAGCCTCGGGGCCGGTCAGCTTTGCAAACTTTGCAGAGCTGCGGCTGGACTCGCGCACTTCGATCACGTCGCCAGCCTTCACCTGGTAAGAAGGAATGTTGACCTTCTTGCCGTTGACGGTGAAGTGAGCGTGGGACACCAGCTGACGAGCGTCGCGGCGGGTCTGAGCAAAGCCCAGACGGAACACGACGTTGTCCAGACGGCACTCCATGATCTGCAGCAGGTTCTCACCAGTCTTGCCGGGGCGGGCCTCAGCACGCAGGTAAGCATTGTGGAACTGCTTTTCCAGAACGCCGTAGATAAACTTGACCTTCTGCTTCTCCTTCAGCTGAGATGCGTACTCAGACTGCTTCTTGCGCATGTTGCCATTGGAGTTGCGGGTGGTATTCTTCTTTGCATAGCCCATGACCGCAGGAGAAATGCCCAGGGCCTTGCAACGCTTTGCGATAGGCTGCGTATTCTTTGCCATAATTCAATTTCCTCCTTCGATCAGACACGACGGCGCTTCGGGGGACGGCAGCCGTTGTGGGGGATGGGAGTCACGTCCTTGATCAGGGTGACTTCCAGGCCGGTAGCCTGCAGCGCACGAATAGCGGACTCACGGCCAGCGCCGGGGCCCTTGACGTAGACCTCAACGGTCTTCATGCCATGCTCGATAGCAACCTTGGCTGCGGTCTCAGCAGCAGACTGGGCTGCGAACGGAGTGCTCTTACGGCTGCCGCGGAAGTTCAGGGAGCCGGAGGAGCACCAGGACACTGCATTACCCTGCAGGTCGGTGATAGTGACAACAGTATTGTTGAAGGTAGACTGGATATGAGCCTGACCAGCAGCAATGTTCTTGCGCTCTTTGCGCTTCATGCGGACATTAGCGCCCTTCTTGGCATTATTTGCACTTGCCATTTCTCAAATCCTCCTTACTTCTTCTTGTTAGCGACAGTGCGCTTGGGACCCTTGCAGGTACGTGCATTGGTCTTGGTACGCTGGCCGCGGCAGGGCAGATTCTTGCGATGGCGGGTGCCACGGAAGGACTGGATCTCAACCAGGCGCTTGATGTCCAGAGCAACGTTGCGGCGCAGGTCGCCTTCAACGATGATGTTAGCCTGATCGATGTAGTCACGGATCTTAGCCTCTTCTTCCAGAGTCAGGTCCTTGACGCGGGTATCGGGGTTGATGCCAGTTGCTTCCAGAATCTTGTTAGCAGTGGTCTGGCCGATACCATAAACGTAGGTGAGACCCACCTGAACGCGCTTCTCGCGGGGCAGGTCAACGCCGGCAATACGTGCCATAGTAGTTTCCTCCAAAAATCATCCCATGTCAGTGTCGGGGTCTGCGCCGGGACTCTACGCACTTGACCCCCAGGCGCCCGAATTAGCCCTGGCGCTGCTTATGCTTGGGGTTCTGGCAGATGACCATCACGCGGCCTTTGCGGCGGATGACCTTGCACTTTTCGCAGATGGGTTTCACGGAAGGCTTGACCTTCATGATGTTGAACCTCCTTTTGGTTGATACCCTGGTGCTTATTTGGAGCGCCAGGTGATGCGGCCCTTAGAAAGATCATAGGGCGACATTTCCACGGTAACCTTGTCCCCGGGCAGGATACGGATGAAATTGGTCCGCAGCTTGCCGGAGATGTGCGCTAAGAGGATGTGACCGCTGGGAGTGAGCTTCCCGGTGTTCTTATCCTCGCTCAACATTTCCACCTTAAAGATGGCGTTGGGCATGGCTTCACGCACAATGCCTTCGATCTCGATAACGTCTTCCTTAGACAAGCTATTTGCCTCCTCATTGGATCTGCTCAGTTTGTCGTTGAACCTGAACCGGTGCCTTTGCCTTGGAACCCTGAAAGCGCCGCGGTTTTCACGTGCCTGCGCCCGTTTGACCGCAGCTTGCCGCTTCAGCGTTCTCCAGTTCCAGTGCCGGTCCACAGACGGACAGGCGGCGATGATCGCCACATACTTCATCTTTCGCGGCACAAAATCCGCAAAACGGGCAGAAAATCCCTGTCCGCCGAGGAAGTATCTGGCTTCCACAGCCATTTATAGATTATACACCTTTTGTTGTCAATTTGCAAGAGGTTTTTTCCGTATTTCCGATAAAAAATTCTCGAAATTCAAAAGCTGTCCTTTCTCTCCCCGGTCTTGGTTTTTCTCCACCGCAAAGATGAAACTTTTTCACCAAAAGTTGTCATAATTGCACAAACAGCAGGTCTGTCCCTGCAAAAACGCCGCCTGCGGCGGAGCATTTCTGCTCTTCACAGGCGGCGCTTCTCATATTTCAGGGATCAGCTTACTTCAGGCTGAACTTTTCCGGGTCAAAATCCGGGTCATCCCAGAAGCGGGTCATGATCTCAGTGTGATCCTTCAGGATCGCATTGGAGTGCTCAAAGTGCGCAGCCAGACCACCGTCCTTGGTCTTGACGGTCCAGCCGTCCTTGGACTGGGTGATCTTGCAGTCGTACTGGCAGATCATGGGTTCAATGGCAATGGTCATGCCGGGCACAAGGCGCGGACCGCGGCCCTGATGGCCGTAGTTGGGCACTTCCGGGTCCTCGTGCAGCTCACGGCCGGTGCCGTGGCCCACGAACTCGCGGACGACCGAGAAACCGGCGTCCTCGCAGTAGCTCTGCACGGCATAGCCAATGTCGCCGATGCGGTTGCCGGCCACAGCCTGCTCGATGCCCTTATACAGAGCAGCCTTGGTCACATCCAGCAGGCGCTGTGCTTCCAGATCGACCTTACCCACCGCATAGGTGCAGGCATTGTCGCCGTTGAAGCCATCGATCTTTGCGCCGGTATCGATGCTGACGATATCACCGGGACGAATGACGATGTCATGCGAAGGGATACCATGGATGATGGTATCGTTCAGGCTGATGCAGGCCGTGCCCGGAAAGCCATACAGACCCTTGAAATTGGGGGTGCCGCCGTGCTTCACGATGAAGTCATAGATCAGCTTATCCAATTCCCATGTGGTCATACCTGCTTCGATATGCTCACCGCCGTACTTCAGGGCAGCTGCGCTCAGGGCATTTGCCTTGCGCATGCCGTCCAGCTCTTTCGCATTTTTGATCTGAATCACGATTATGCCTCCAAAGCTTTCATGACTTCAGCCGTGGTCTCCTCGATGGAGGGGCAGAACTTGATCTCTGCCAGCTTGCCGCGGGTACGGTAGAACTCCACCAGCGGCTCGGTCTGCTCATGATATGCTTTCAGACGATCCAGCACGGTGGCAGGCTGGTCGTCCTTGCGGATGACGGTCTTGCCGCCGCACAGGTCGCATACACCCTCGACCTTGCTCTTCTTGTTGACGATGTGGTAGCTTGCGCCGCACTTCTCGCAGACGCGGCGGCCGCTCATGCGGTCAACGATCACATTGTCCTCGACCTGCAGCTCCAGCACCTTGTCGATGCGGATGCCCATGGTCTCGATGGCCTCGGCCTGAGCGATGGTGCGGGGCACACCGTCCAGGATAAAGCCGTTTGCGCAGTCCGGCTGAGCCAGACGCTCTTTCAGGATGCCGATGATGACCTCATCGGGCACCAGAGCGCCAGCGTCCATAAAGCTCTTTGCCTTCAGGCCCATCTCGGTGCCTTCCTTGACAGCAGCGCGCAGAATGTTGCCGGTGCTGATGGAGGGGATGTTCAGCTTGGCGCAGATGATCTCGGCCTGAGTGCCCTTACCAGCACCAGGTGCGCCCAACAGGATCAGATTCATAGGATCATTCCTTTCCTTTGCTAGAGGATGTAAACTCCAAAAAAGTAAAAAAGCACTGAAAAGTTCGAGCGTACTCTCCTTTCCAGTGCTTTCTCACATCTTAATTATTGTGGATCAACCAAGGAAGCCCTTGTGGTTGCGCATCGTCATGAAGCTGTCGAGGCTGCGGGTGGTATCAAGTGCCACACCAACCACGATCAGCAGGCTGGTACCGCCCAGCTGGATGCTCATACCGGTCAGGTTGCCCAGAATGA
>ENA-OQDC01001328-OQDC01001328.1-human-gut-metagenome-genome-assembly--contig:-NODE-1328-length-12892-cov-4.644183_pt1 | contig 12892 bp, 17 predicted proteins | sample MGYA00242770_ERZ504601 | MGnify/ENA primary metagenome ERZ504601 (study PRJEB26092, sample SAMD00036305) | human gut metagenome | host: Homo sapiens | study: EMG produced TPA metagenomics assembly of...
TATCTGCTACATATAAAATATGAACTTCTGCTTCATTAAAGCGATTAATTTTTATAGCCTGTTGCATAGCACGTTCAGCAATTTCAGAGCTATCGATTGGAACTAAAATACGTTTTACGTTATCCATAACCAAACCCTCCTTGGTGCCTTGATTATAATATATTTTCAAGTTATTTTATATTAGTTATATTCTATATATATAGCTAAAAATCCTGCTTTTTTGAATAAATTTTGCAAATATTTTTATAAAATTTATTTACGATAAACTTGTAACTTGCTTAATAAAAGTAAGCGATTTAAAAGGCTTACCAATTAAGGATTGTATATAATCTAATAGAATTTTTTCAGCATTTATCAAATCAATACCTTTTACTTGAAATTTAGGTGGATTATCCCAATCTAAATGTAAAAGATGTTCTATAAATAATCTTACTGAAGCTGGATAATTTATCTGCTTTCCTTGACTACAAGATGTGCAGATTGCTCCACCTTGCATGGCATCAAAATGACAATCGCCTTCGATTTTACTTCCACATAATGCACACTGACTATAATGAAGTTGACAGCCAGTATATTCAAAAATCTGATAAGCACTAGCTAAAGCACAAATACGAGGATTAAATTTTGTTAGACAAGGTAAAATCTTTAATAATTTTTCATAAATCTCTGCTTGTGGTTCATCTTCACTACATAATTCTTTAGCTAATTCTGCAATAAAAGAAGCATATGCCATTGCCGTCAAATCCTCATATAAATCAGAAAAAAATCCTTTATGTTCACATTGGCGAACTGTATCCATCTTTTCACCTTTAGATAATTGAATATCTAACCATGAAAAAGGTTGCATAGATGCTGCTAATGGACTTTTAGGACGTCGACAACCATATGCTGCTGCTGTTATTTTTCCATAAGTAGGTGATAAAAGGGTAACGATTTTATCTGCGTTACCCCAATTTTTTACACCTAAAACTAATACTTCTGTTGTATAAATAGCCATATTAGTTTATTTTCCCTTTTAATATTTTACTTGTTTTCAACAGAATCCATATTTTTTTCTTGTTGAGCTTTTTCCATTTTTTCCTTAACTTCTTGTATTTTTGCTAAATCTGCTTTTACATCAGCACCTGGCATTACACCACCAGCTGTCAATATATATTGAAAAGCATCTTCTACAGAGATATCCACATAAATTATATCTTTTTTAGGTACAAATACATTAAATCCAGAAGTCATATTTAAACTCCATGGTAAAAATACAGATTCATATTCTTCATCTTTACTTAAATATGGAGCAAGTAATGATGATGGTTTTGGCATTAAAAATCCAATAGTTTTTACATTTGGATGTGGATAAGGAATTAAAACGACTTGACTAAACATCGTTTTTGATTCAAATAACATTGTAGAAACACGCTTAACACTATTGTAAATAAATTTTACAACTGGAATTTTATCTACTACTGTTTCAAAATAGCTGATAATTCGCTGAGAAGCCCATGTCCAAGTTGATGTTATCCAGCCAGCAACTAAAATAACGATAATTAATAAGGCTACACCTGCACCTGGAAATTTAAGTGGTATATAACTTTCTACTATACCTTCTACTAAAGCAAATACTGTAGCAATTACAAAGTAAGTTATAACAATTGGTACTAATACTATAAGCCCATTAATAAAATAATGTGATAATCTATTCATCATGTTAAGCACGTCTTCCTTTATCAATCTCTAAAACCTAATTCACGAAGTACATTACTGCGGTCGCGCCAATCTTTCTTGACTTTTACCCACAAATCTAAATAAGTTTTAGAGCCAAGCATTGTCTCGATATCTTTGCGAGCTAATGCCCCTATTTCTTTTAATAATGCACCACGTTTACCAATGACAATTCCCTTTTGTGATTCACGTTCAACATAGATAGTTGCACGAATATAAACTTTATCATTAGCACGGGATTTCATTTCCTCAATATCTACAGCTATAGCATGTGGTATTTCATCACGAGTCAAATGAAGTACCTTTTCACGTATCATTTCCGCAGCTATCAAACGTTCTGGTTGGTCAGTTACTGTATCTGCTGGATAATACTGTGGCCCTTCTGGTAAATATTTATTTAATTCTGCAAGTAAGCTATCCAAATTCATTTTTTCTTTAGCAGAAATTGGCACTACACCTGCAAAATCATATGCTTTTGTATATTTTTCAATTATCGGCAATACGGATTGTCTATCAATTAAATCCAATTTATTTACAATCAAAATAACTGGTTTTTTTGTAGCTTGCAAACGTTCCATAATATAACGTTCACCGCCACCTAAATCTTCAGTAGCATCAACAACAAATAAAATAGCGTCAACTTCTTTTAATGTGCCTTCTGCTGCTTTTACCATGTATTCACCTAATTTATGCAAAGGTTTATGAATACCTGGCGTATCTAAGAAAATTACTTGTTCATTATCTGTAGTCAATACACACATAATTTTATTACGTGTAGTCTGTGGTTTATCAGACATTATCGCTATTTTCTGTCCAATAAGACTGTTTATCAATGTAGATTTTCCTACATTTGGTCTACCAATAACTGCTACAAAACCTGATTTAAAATGTTTATTCTCCAAAAAATTAACTCCTTTTTAATCTCTACTTATTCCTAATTGTTCCATAACAAAATCTTCTTCTTTTCGCATTTCTACACGGTCAGCTTCTTCTATATGGTCATATCCCAATAAATGAAGCATACCATGAACTGTCAAAAATGCTATTTCACGACGAACACTATGACCATAATCACCAGCTTGTTCTATCGCTTTTTCTACAGAAATAATAATATCACCTAACATATTTACAGGAATTTCTCCTTCAATATTAGGTTCATCACCTTCATTCAAAGCAAAAGATATTACATCTGTTGGTCTATCCACTTTTCTATATTCACGATTTATTTCATGAATATGTTCATTATCTGTAAGCGTAATGCTCACTTCTGCATTATCTAAAGCATATAATTGACCAACTTTTTCTACAGCTTCTTTCACTGTATCACTTAATTTTTCATCTACTTCAAGATTTTCAGGTAAATTGCTTAAAATTATTTCCATAATAAAATCTCCCATTTAGTAAATTAATTTTGCTATTTATTACTTTATCAACTATGTTTATAGAAATTCTTATCTTTATTTTCACTAGGCGGATTAGCAGCTTCATAAGCATCATAAGCTCTAATAATTCGTGCAACAACATCATGACGAATAACATCTCTATCATCAAAATGTATCACAGAAATACCTTCTAATCCATCTAATATTTTTGTCGCCTGTGTCAAACCTGAGCCACTACCTCTTGGCAAATCAATCTGACTCAAATCACCATTTACTACCATTTTTGAGCCAAAACCTAAACGAGTTAAAAACATCTTCATCTGTCTAGGTGTAGTATTTTGAGCTTCATCTAAGATGACAAAAGCTCTCTCTAATGTGCGACCACGCATATATGCAAGCGGTGCTATTTCAATGATATTTCTAGCTAATAATTTTTGATAAGCTTCTAAACCTAAAATATCTTGTAATGCATCATATAGCGGTCTTAAATATGGATCGATTTTTTCTTGTAAATCACCAGGTAAAAAGCCCAAACGTTCTCCTGCTTCAACTGCTGGACGAGTCAAAATAAGTTTATCTACTTCATTATTGCGAAGTGCCATAACAGCCATGACTACAGCTAAATAAGTTTTCCCTGTACCAGCTGGACCTAAACCAAAAGTTATGCTATGACGACGAATAGCATCAATATAAATTTTCTGTCCAATAGTCTTTGGTCGAACGCATTTTCCTCTTGAAGTAACAGTCAATACATCTGTGAATAAAGATTTTAATTCATTAGATTGACCTGCTTTAACCAGTTTTATACTATATCTAACCTCATGCATTGTAAGCTTTGTACCTTGTCTATACAATAAAAGCAAAGCTTCAATAACTTGACTGGCAGCATTTACTTCTCCTTCTTCACCATTGATTGATAAATCTGTACCTCTACCAACAATACGACAGGCAAAACTATCATTTAAAACTCGCAAAAATTCATCATTTTCACCAAGAATACCAATTGTTTCTGCTCTGTCTTGAAAAGGTATTTTTATTTCTGCAAAATTTGGCAAAAGCATTCGCCCTCCATTATTTTTAAAGTAATAGTCATATTCTCATTATAACATATTCATTCTATAGTGCTAAATCTTTTTACCAAAAAATTACTTAAAGACTTCTTATTAAATTTTTATGAAAATCAATCCTTTTCTATTATAAATTATATAAATAAAAAAAGCTATAACCATTACAAAATTTTATTTTTCTTAAAATTCCTAATGATTATAGCTTTATTTTAATCTTTATGAATTACGCGTTTTATACCAAATCGCTTTAAATATTGCAGTGATTTTGGTTGTTCTAAAACTTGAGCATATGTTATTGCTTTTATTATATTCTCTTTTTCAATATCTATTTGTATTTTTTTATCCTTATCTACAGCTTTTATCTCTGTTTGTTGAATAAAATCTTTTGCCTGTAGGTTAGTTTTATTATGCTTTAATTTTTCTTGATATCTATTTTGTAAATCCTGTTCATATTTATCGATATATTGTGCTAAATCATTTATTTTTTCTTGTTGTAAATCATTTGCCACAATTTCAATATTATCATTATTCACCTTTGGCTTTGCCATCATATAATCAAGATTTCTTTTTCTATTTTGTCTTGGTGATGGATTATCATATATATCAGGAAATTCTTGTTTTTGTTTCTTTTTTTGCTCTCTACGTTTTTGACCAGTATAGATATTTATTATCTTAAAAAACAAAAAGAGCAGAAAAGGTACTAATCCTTCCATGATAAATTATTTTATTGGTACTTGTCCTTGTGGGACTGTACTATCTCCTGTCTTACTTATTGCTTCTCGCATTTGCGTATCAGCATTGATATTATTTAAATTATAATAATCCATTACACCGAGTTTGCCTTCACGAAGAGCTTTTGCTAATGCATGTGGAACTTCTGATTGAGCTTCAACTACACGAGCTTCCATTTCTTGAGTATATGCTTTCATTTCCTGTTCTTTAGCCACAGCCATAGCACGTCTTTCTTCGGCTTTTGCTTGAGCTATACGTTTATCAGCTTCTGCTTGGTCTGTCTGAAGTTCTGCACCGATATTTCTGCCTACATCAACATCGGCTATATCAATGGATAAAATTTCAAAAGCTGTTCCCGCATCCAAACCTTTGCCAAGTACAGTTTTAGATATATCATCTGGATTAGCAAGTACATCTGTATGAGCTTCTGAAGAACCAACTGATGTTACTATCCCTTCACCAACACGAGCAATAATTGTAGGCTCACCAGCACCACCGACTAATCTATCAATATTAGCTCGAACTGTAACCCTTGCTTTAATTTTTAATTCAATACCATTTCTAGCCACAGCAGATACAACAGGTGTTTCAATAACTTTTGGATTTACGCTCATTTGTACAGCTTCTAATACATCACGACCTGCAAGGTCAATAGCTGCACTGCGTTCAAATGGAAGTGGTATTTGCGCTCTATGAGCAGCAATGAGTGCATCGACTACTTTATCCACATTACCGCCAGCTAAATAATGTGCTTCAAGTTGATTTACATTGACATTCAATCCTGCTTTATTTGCCTTGATTAGTGGCAATACAATTTTTTGTGGCGGAACTCTACGCATTCTCATACCAACTAATGTAAATATACCTACATGAACATTTGATGCTAATGCTGAAATCCACAATCCTATAGGTACAAAATGCAAAAATAACATAATCGCCACAATGACAATTACTACGATAAAACCAGAACCGATAATCGCTTCCATGATTAATCCTCCTTAAATTTATTTTAGATTTTACGTACAATAATACGCATACCTTCAATTTTTACTACACGAAATTTTTTCGCCTTTACTGATATAACTACCTTCAGATACAACATCTAATACATCATCATCAATTTTCACACTTCCAGAAGGTCTTAGTTCTGTCAAAACAATCCCTTCTTTATGCAAATATCTTGAATAATCTACGCTACTTACATAACCTTCTTCACTAGAAGATGTCTTTGTCAAAATTATTTTACTCCATAATTTGCTCGTAGGTAATTTTTTTATTATCAATGCAAAAATTATTATCGCAATAACAAAAGAAATTGCCATCATCAACATTGCATCAATATCGCCACCCATAGCTAAAATCAAACTATATAATATGGCTACTACTCCGAGTCCTGCAAGTAATCCTATTGTTGGGGTTAATATTTCAATTATGATAAAAATAATCCCCACAATAAATATTGCAATCTGATATAAACTGACTAAACCTTTCACATAACTACTGCCAAAAAAATACGCCAGCTGCTATGATACCTAGTAATGCCCCTATGCCTGTACCTCCTGTTTTTTATCTCTACTAAAATAGCTAGAAATATAACACTCAAAAGCAATGATTGCAATATACTTGAATCTATAATAAAGTCCATATTATCACTTCCTTTTATTTTTCTATTCAGCAATATAAATAATATATTCGACAATATCTCATAATAAACCTTTTTATAAAAAAATAAGTAATCTAAACAATAGTTTAAATTACTTATTCTTACTTATTTATTTAATTTTCCTAATCGTCTCCAGACGACCACCATCATAGTAGAAAAGCATGCTATACCGCCCACAAAATTTGAAATCATTTCAGCATAAAAGACTCCATATACACCTAAATCCCATAAATTTGGTAAAAAAATCGTCAATGGAATAACTAAAATAACTTTACGAAATAGCGAAAAAAAGTGTTGCATATTTTTCCCCATACCTAACGATATAAACGTTGTCTGTCCAGCAGATTGAAAAGCCATCATAAAAAATCCTAAAAAATTATATATGTAATGCTGGCACGCCAAGCAATAACATTTCTTCTTCACTATTAAATAGATGAATAAAAAACTCTGGGAAAAAATCTAATATGCACCAAGCTATACTTATATATAATAGTGCTATCTTTGTCAAAAATTTTATGCCCTGTCTTACACGTAAATATTGTCCTGCACCATAATTATAACTGATAACAGGTTGAGCACCTGAGCGAATGCCTTCTATTGTCATTTGTAAAACATCACGTATAGAATTTAATACGGTCATTATGCCTACATAGATATTTCCGCCCCAAAATAACAATACATTATTGCAGACAATCTGCACTAAACTTCCTGTAGTGGCAAAAACAAAGCCTGAAAATCCTAGAGAAACAATTTCTTTTATCAATTTAAAATCTAATTTCATGCAAGATTTTTTAATGCGATAAATCGCCTTATCACTAAATAAAAAATGTAATACCCATGATGCTGAAATAAATTGTGCAATGACAGTAGCGATAGCAGCACCTTTTATACCTAAATCTAAACCAAAGATAAAAATAGGGTCTAAGATAATATTGATTATCGCACCAATTAATATAGTTAGCATTCCTTTTTTAGCAAAACCTTGAGCATTAATAAAAGTATTCATGCCTAGTCCTACCATTACAAAAATACTTCCCCAAATATAAATAGAAAAATATTCATTAGCATAAGGATATGTTTCATCACTTGCCCCAAATAAATATAATAAGGACTTTTTCATCACTAAGCCAATAATTATCAAAATACAACTACAGATAATCAGCATAGCAAAAGAATTACCTATTATTTTTTCTGCCCGTTCATCTTCGCCTCTACCTCTGGCGATAGAACAAAGTGGTGCTCCACCCATACCAAATAAATTAGTAACTGCTGTAACTAACATAATAATAGGAAAAGTAATTCCTAATCCTGTCAAAGCTAAAGTAGAATTTTGTGCCAAATGCCCTATGTACATTCTATCAACAAGACTATATAAAACATTTATCAACTGTGCTATGGTCATAGGAATAGCTAAACTCATAATATTATATGCCATACTATTTTTCGTAAAATCATTTTGTTTTTCTTGCATATTCCTTCACCTACACCTAATAAATTTATATAAAAAAACAGATAAGACCACTATCTAGTAATCTTATCTGTTTTCATAATTAACCTAGTAATTCTTTGACGATGGTATTAACCATTTTTTCCGTCAGCGCGTCCTTTAACTTTAGGCATGAGCTGTCCCATGACTTTACCCATATCTTTAGGAGTTGTTGCATTAGTAGCAGCAATTGCTTCTTTAACCAACGCTCTAACTTCTTCTTCTGATAACTGTTCTGGTAAATATGGCATTAAAACGGCAATTTCAGCTTCAGTCTGTGCGACTAAATCTTCACGACCGCCTTTTTTAAATTCATCTATAGAATCTTTACGCATTTTTACTTCTTTGCTAATAAGTGCAATTATATCGTTATCATCAAGTTCTTTTTGACCATCAATTTCAGTCTGACGAATAGCTGAACGAACCATACGGATAACAGCAAGTTTCTGTTTTCCGTCTTCTTTGGCTTTCATAGCAGCTTTCATGTCGTCCATTAACTGGGCTTTAAGTGACATATGAATTACCTCCGTTTGTGAGCTAATTAAGCTCTGTATCTGCGTTTTCTAGCAGCTTCTGATTTCTTTTTGCGTTTTACGCTTGGTTTTTCATAATGCTCACGTTTTCTAACTTCAGCTAAAGTACCAGCTTTCTGGCAAGTACGTTTAAATCTACGGAGAGCGCTATCAATTGTTTCGTTTTTACCAACTTTGATTTCAGATGACATTTATATTTCCCTCCCCTCCACCTAACACGGGAGTGTTGTACTTAATAATCATACCCAAATATTATACCTTGCTTATAAGTGCATTGTCAACCATAACCTGCAATTATATACAAATTTGATATGATTTTTTTATCAGCCTGGTGGCCATTGCATAGAGCGACCGCCAAGTAAGTGGAAATGAAGGTGCTGAACTGTTTGGCCACCCTCTTCCCCTGTATTTGCTACAGTACGGAAGCCAGTTTCTGCAATATTCAATTTTTTAGCAAGCATAGGAATTACTTCACAAGTGATATGTGCTAAAAGTTCTTTATCTTCAGCATTTGTTGCAAGAAGACTAGCAATATGTTTTTTAGGGATAACTAATACATGAACAGGAGCTTGTGGCTCTAAATCATTAAAAGCAATGACCATGTCATCTTCATATACAGCTTGAGTTGGAATTTCTTTATTTGCTATTTTACAAAAAATACAATCTGACATATAAGGCACCTCCTTTTATAGTTTAATTAGTATAGAATTGACATATCAAATAAATATTTAATATATACCTAGTTTAAATAAAATTTACTTAAACTTTAATACTAACTCTATAACTTTATATATATTCGTTATAAAATTAGTAAAATCCTTTTTTTATTTAGACAAATTTTAAATTAATTCACCTAAAATACCATCTTTAAATAATTTAACTAATTTTACAAGACGAATATCACCAGATGTTATTTTCTCATCATTTTTGATATACACTCTTATATAATTTGAAGTTAAACCTTCCATATATCCATCTTGTTCTTGTTCAAATAAAACTTCTAATTCGCGTCCTAAAAATCTTTGATAGAACTCAGTTGCTGATTGTTCTGCCATTTTTTGCATCAAATGAACTCTTTGTTTTTTCACTGCTTCATCAATTTGATTTGTCATTTTGGCAGCTGGAGTACCTGCTCGTTTAGAATAAGGGAATACATGCATTTTCATAAATCTCATAGATTTAGCAAATTCCAAAGATTTTTGGAATAATTCATCTGTTTCACCAGGGAAACCAACGATAATATCTGTAGATATAGCAATATCTGGAACTTCACGGCGAATATTTTCTATCAATCTAGCAAATTCATCAGTAGTATAATGGCGGTTCATAGCTTTTAAAATCTCATCACTACCAGCTTGTAGTGGTAAATGTAAATGCTTAGTAAAGCGTTTATGAGTCTTCACTAATTCTAATAATCTAGGAGATATTTCAATAGACTCTAAAGAACCTAGTCGCAATCTTTTTAAATTTTCATTAGCTAAACAAATTTCTACAGCATCGCTTAAAGAAATATTTTCACCTTTAAAATCTCTACCATAAGCACCTAAATGAATGCCAGTAAATACTATTTCATGGAAATTTTCTTCTACTAATTGGTCTACTGCTGTTTTTATACTTTCCAATTTACGTGAACGAATAGGCCCTCTAGTATATGGAATAATACAATATGAACAGAAATTACAACAACCATCTTGAATTTTTAAGAAAGCTCTTGTGCGATGTGGTGTGCCATAAAGAGGAATGTCTTCAAATTCATGCATATGCATAACATCATTTACTTCATTAAATAAGCCATCTTCACGAGCTGCTTTTTCCACCAAATCAACTATTTTATCACGCTGTTTAGTACCGATTACTACGCGAACACCTTCAATTTTACTGATTTCATCAGAAGCAATCTGTGCATAGCACCCTGTTACAGCTATGATAGCATTATCATTTAAACGATTTGCTCTGCGAATTAATTGACGAGATTTGCGCTCACCTAAATGAGTAACAGAACAAGTATTTATAATATAAAAATCAGCAGGCTCAGAAAAATCCACTATTTCATAGCCACGATTACGAAATAGACCTTCCATAATTTCTGTTTCTACTTGATTAACTTTACAACCAAGTGTTGTTAATGCAACTTTTGGCAAAATTTCACTTCCTCAATTAAAATAAAACTAAAAAACTACTAATATAAAATTAGTATAACTAAATTACAGTTTCCTATAAGATAGTTATACTAAACAAAAATCTTTAATATTAAATCTAAATCAAAAATTAATAAATGCCACCTAAATCGCCTTTTTCATACATGACGATAGTAAGTGCTGCAATTGATGCAGTTTCAGCTCGCAAAATACGTTTTCCCATAGATATACTTTTAAATCCAGCATCTTTGCATAATTGCACTTCTTCTGGAGCAAAACCACCTTCAGGACCAATCAAGATAAGATACTTTTTACTATCCGCTGATTGTAACATCTCTTTAAAGCTTTGCTCATCTTCTGCTTCATAGCAAATAAAACGAGTATAATCCGCATAATCTTTTGCTAATTGCTCTAAACTCACAATAGCTTCAACTGTCGGCTTTATTGTTCTACCGCACTGTTTTACTGCTTCATCAGCAATTTTTTGCCATTTTTGTTGACGAGCTAATTTTTTCTTATCATCATATTTCACTACACAATAACGGCTAACTACAGGAACAACACTTGATGCTCCTAATTCCACCGCTTTTTGCACGATGAATTCCATTTTATCGCCTTTTGGCAAACATTGTGCAACGACTACCTCTATAGGTGCTTCTGTATCAGCATCTTCTATATACTGCAATAATTTTAATTGCACTGTATCACTTGTACAAGAGATTACTTTTGCCTGTGCTACTTTACTTTCTTTATCAACAATAGTAAAAACCTGCTCAGGTCTTACTCTCATAGCATAAAGAAGATGTTTTGCATCATCGCCTTTAATCGTGATATCTTCACTTAGACATTCATCTATAAATAAACGTCTCATTGCATATCTTCCTTACGACGGAAAATAATTGCAGCCCAACCAGCTTTTTCATTCATTTTTTCTACCATAAAGCCATGTTCTTCAGCAGCTTTTGTTACATCTGCTATACGGTCAGCAATTATACCACTTGTCAAAATAGCACCATGCTGATTTAAATAATTATCTACATCATTAAACATGCGAATGATGATATCTGCTATAATATTAGCTATGATTAAATCAGCTTTACCATTCATATTTTTTAACAAATCACTTTGGAAAATCTTAATATTTTCACATTCATGATTTTTTTCGATATTTTCTCTGGCAACATCAACTGCCACATTATCATAATCAGCAGCCTCGATATCTTTTGCTCCTAATTTGGAAGCAGCAATTGCTAAAATACCACTACCTGTACCAACATCGAAAACTTTCATTTCTGGTTTTACATATTCTTCTAATAATTGAATACACATAGATGTTGTAGCATGTGTACCTGTACCAAACGCCATGCCAGGGTCTAATTCAATTACTATATCATTATCTAATGGAGTGTATTCTTCCCAAGATGGCTTTACTACAATTTTTTCACCAATGCGTTCTGGATGGAAAAATTGCTTCCAATTATTAGCCCAATCTTCATCTTGGATTTCACTGCAATTAATCACGCCTGAACCCTTATCTAAAAATTGGCTCATTTCATCAATATGCAAACGCAACTGTTCTAATTTACTTGGTAAATCCTCATCAGTAGGAAGCCATGCTTTCACTGTAACAACTTCTGTTTCTTCAGCAAGCGGTATATCTGTATAATCCCAAGCTCCAGAATGAATATACGTATTCACAAGTTCTGGGTCTTCAATCAATACACCAGATGCTCCAAGTTCATGAAAAATCTCTGCTACAGCTTCAGTAGCCTCATGTGAAGTTTGAATGCTAATTTCAGCCCATTTCACAGGTAAATTCCTCCTTAAATAAATACTAAATCAAAACACATAAAGATTATTATACGTTTTGCTTTGACAAATGTAAACCATTCATTATAAAAAATATATTTAATTTACATTCTCATTTATTATAAACCTTGCTCTATTAATTTATCAAATTGTTTTAATTTCTTTTGCTTGGTTCTTTAATGATATTTTTAGCAATTTTTCTTATTTGCGGATTTTTTGTATATGCTAATATCTGTTTACTAGCTTCTAGCGCACCTTCATGATGATATTTCATTGCCAAAACAAAAGTATAATCTGCTGCTTTTTTTATCGCGAGTTCTAGTTACAGCAATCATTTTATTCATCATTTCCGCCATATTTTCTTTT
>ENA-OQDC01001329-OQDC01001329.1-human-gut-metagenome-genome-assembly--contig:-NODE-1329-length-12879-cov-8.339006_pt1 | contig 12879 bp, 10 predicted proteins | sample MGYA00242770_ERZ504601 | MGnify/ENA primary metagenome ERZ504601 (study PRJEB26092, sample SAMD00036305) | human gut metagenome | host: Homo sapiens | study: EMG produced TPA metagenomics assembly of...
ATTCTAAAAGGAAATTCTACATTACCATGTTGCTTTAATTCTTGTTTATTTTTATCTATTAATAAATCTCTCATTTTCAATTCACTCACTTTATAAAATTTGCAAGATATTTATATATTTTAATTATATAATAACACAAATAAAAACCTCCATTTATTATAATAAAGAAAAATAACAGGAGGTTATATTTTCATGAGTGAATTATCTAAATGCTTACAAGGTAAACAATTTAATTGTATTGATGATGAATTAGTTTCTATTATTACTAAAGCTCGCAGACTCACCAAACAATACAATCAGACTAAATTTGAAGATACCATACAAAAAGACAATATTCTATCTGAATTATTTGCCAAAATAGGTAACAATGTAAAAAATTGATGTACCTTTCTATTGTGATTATGGTCAACATATTTCTATTGGCAATAATGTAATTATCAATATTAATTGTACCTTTGTTGATTGTAATAAAATAACTATTGGCAATAATGTTTTAATCGCTTCTAATGTTCAAATTTATACAGCTACTCATCCTGTAAATATTAGTGACCGTCTACTTGATAATTGGTCTTATAATAATCCACACGCATTTTTCAATACGTATGCTTTACCTGTAACAATAGAAGATAATGTTTGGATTGGTGGTGGTGTTATAATTTTACCAGGAGTGACTATCGGTAAAAATTCAGTAATTGGCGCTGGAAGTGTAGTTAATAAATCAATACCACCTAATTCATTAGCTGTTGGCAATCCATGTAAAGTTATCCGTAAAATTAATAATAAAAATTAAACAAAAAACCAGTAGATATATAATCTACTGGTTTTCTTATCTTATAATTAACTTTTAATTAATTTTCAATTGGTTTCATTGTTGGGAATAAGAGTACATCACGAATAGAAGAACTGTCTGTTAAGAACATTACTAAACGGTCAATACCGATACCAAGACCACATGTTGGTGGAAGACCATATTCAAGAGCTGTGATATAATCATGGTCCATCATATGAGCTTCGTCATCGCCACCTTCACGAGCTTTTTGTTGATCAATGAAACGTTGTTCCTGATCAATTGGGTCATTTAACTCGGAGAATGCATTTGCAAGTTCACGACCATAAATGAACATTTCAAAACGGTCAGTGAATGCAGGATTTTCTTTATTGCGTTTTGAAAGTGGAGAAACTTCTGTTGGATATTGTGTTACAATAGTTGGCTGAATTAAAGTAGATTCTACTTTTTCATCGAATACTTCATATAAGATTTCGCCAATAGAATGTTTACCTTCACAAGGAACAGCTAATTCTTGTGCAATTGCTTGTGCTTCTTCTAAAGTCTGAACTTTGCTGAAGTCTTTGCCTGTAGTTTCTAAAACAATATCATTCATTGTAACACGACGGAAATTACTTAAGTCAATTTCTGTACCTTCGTAAGTAATTTTAGTTGTGCCACAAGCATCTATTGCAGCTTGTTTAATGATACCTTCTGCTAAATCCATTAATTCATTGAAGTCTGCATATGCTTGATATACTTCGATAGATGTGAATTCTGGATTATGTCTTACGTCAATACCTTCATTACGGAAGATACGACCAATTTCATAAACACGTTCAAAGCCACCAACTACAAGACGTTTTAAATATAATTCTGTAGCGATACGAAGATACATATCAATATCAAGTGCATTATGATGAGTGATGAATGGACGAGCATTTGCACCACCAGCGATTGGGCTTAATACAGGTGTTTCAACTTCTAAGAAGTTACGGCTATCTAAATAGTTACGGATAGATTTAATGATTTTTGTACGTGTGATGAAAGTCTGACGTACATCTGGATTTACGATTAAATCTAAATAACGTTGACGATAACGAGTTTCTACATCTTTTAAGCCATGGAATTTTTCTGGTAATGGACGAAGGGACTTCGCTAAAATAGAGAAATCAGATACTTTGATAGTGATTTCACCGCGATGTGTTTTGAATAAAGTACCTTCCACACCGATGATATCACCGATATCTAATAATTTAAATTCACCATATTTTTCTTCGCCAAGGTTATCAAGACGGAAATATGCCTGAATTTTTCCGCTAAGGTCGGAAACAACAGTGAAGCTAGCTTTACCATGACCACGAACAGCCATTAAACGACCAGCTACGCGCACTACAGTTTCTTCTCCTAAAGTTTCAAATTGGTCTAAAAGTTCTTGAGCATGATGAGTTACATCATAACTACGACCAAATGGTTCAATACCTTTATCTATGAAAGCTTGCATCTTATCACGACGCACCTGCATAAGTTCATTGATATCTTGTTGTTTTTCTTCTATATGCTGTTTTGCCAACGAAAGTCCTCCTCTTCTTATTTTTTAATTTCTACAATTTTATATTCTAAAGTACCAGCTGGCACTTTTACTTGAACTACTGTTCCTACAGTTTTTCCTAAGATAGCCATACCAACAGGAGATTCATTGGAGATTTTACCTTCTGTAGTATCTGCTTCTGTAGAACCTACGATTGTATATGTTTCATCTTCATCATATTCCATATCTTTGATTACTACAGTATTACCAAGATGTACTACATCTCTATTGCTATCATCAGCTTTGATGATTTCACTATTTCTAATCTGGCTTTCTAAAGTGAGAATTTCACCTTCAATGAAAGCCTGTTCGTTTTTAGCATCATCATATTCAGAGTTTTCGCTAAGGTCGCCTAGTGCGATAGCTGCTTTCAAACGGTCAGCAACTTCTAAACGACGGACACTTTTTAAATATTCAAGTTTTTCTTCTAGCTTCTTTAAGCCTTCTTCGGTCAAAACTACTCGCTTATCTGCCATTTTAATGCTTCCTTTCAGTCATACAATTCATTATACAAAATCATACAATAGTTAAAAATAATAGAAGAAGTGCCAAGCTAACGCCTGACACTACCTTTTTGCAATCAGCAAATATTATATAGGTTTTACGGTATTTTGTCAATTTTTGACAGTAGTTTTTGAGACATTTATACTATACATATCATAGAAAAATTTGTCTTTTACTTGTAAAAATTTATAATGAAAAGGAGTTTTATTATGCGACTTTATCTAATTATTCTCTGCCTTTGTTTTAGTATCCTTTCTATGGGTATGACCTTTGCTCCTACAAAAAATAATTTGCACTACAACAACTTAGCTTTAGGCGATAATTATGAAGATATGATTGCTCAATTTGGTACGCCTCGTTATGATGAACAAAACTATCTTTGGGGTCAAAAAATCACATATTATGTTTATAAAAATAATAACAAAATTGGCATAAATAATGATACTAAAAAAATAGTTGATATGATTATTGTTGATGATACTTATAATCACAACGACAAATTAAAAACTGGCATGACTTCCTATAAAATAGAACAAGTATTTGGTAAAGCAGACAGACAAATGTTTGAAGGCAATACTTGCTATATTTATAAAAATGAAGCTAAAGAAAAACTCATCATTCAAGTCGAACCTACAGATAAATATTTAGAAAGCTTCCGCATAACTAATTTACCAGTTGAATTACCTATAGATACGACTGAATATCTTCCTGATGATGCCACTGACGAAACAGAAAATCCTTTAATGGCAGATAAACAAATCGATACTTCTGCTGTTAACACTCCTGCTAAAGATAAATTTCAAATAAATTATAATTATTCCTTCACAAAATAGGCTTTAGCTTGTTTTACATCTTTTTTCATTTGATTTAATAATGCATCAACTGAAGTAAATTTTATTTCCCTACGAAGCATTTTTAGAAAATCAACACGTATGATTTGTCCATAGATAGTTTGTTGAAAATCAAAAATATTTACTTCCACGCGACGGCTGATATCTTCAAATGTTGGATTTGTACCTACGCTAGCTACAGCTTGATATTTTTTTCCTTCCACATAAGCTTCAACAACATAGACACCATTTGGCACCATAGCACGCTCTGCTTTTATGGCTAAATTAGCAGTTGGAAAACCTAATAAACGACCACGATTTTTTTCCATGAATTACTTCTTCATCTATGCTAAATGGCTTACCTAACATTTTATTTGCACAATCTAAATCACCTTCAGCTAATGCTTTACGAATGACAGTGCTACTTACCATATTATTATGGCAATAAATAAAATGTTGCATATATGCTTTAAAACCATATTTTTCTCCAAGTTCTTTTAATAAATCCGGTGTTCCTAATCCTTTTACCCCAAAACTATAATTAGGACCTGTAACTAAAAATTTAGGAGATAAATAATCTTTCAACATTTTAACGAAAGCTTCTGGTTCCATCTGACAAAGTTCTAGGTTAAATTCAATATTAAATAAAAAATCTACACCTAAAGCTTCAATATCTCTAATCTTGGCTAAAGTATCATTGATAATCAAAGGTTTACGCTTCGGAGCAATCACAGATAATGGGTGATTACTAAAGGTAAAAACAGCACTTAATCCTTGATTTTCTTTAGCCAATTTGACAGCTTGCATTATGACATTTTGATGACCGATATGTACACCATCAAAAGTCCCTAAAGCAACAGCCAAATTTTTACCTTGCAAATTTAAATTTTTTATATCCAAAAGCGAGGAAAAAACTTGCATACAATTCTACCTCTTTACTACTTAAAATTTATATATAATTTAGAATAACATACTTCATCTTAAAAAATAAATCTATACGCAAAGGAGCCTTGTTATGGGCAAAATAATTTTAATAACTGGTGGTGCGCGCTGTGGCAAAAGCAGCTTTGCCGAAGATTATGTAAAAACTCATGGTCAAAATATCGCCTATATCGCCACCTCACAAATCTATGATGATGAGATGGCTTATCGCGTGAAACTACATCAACAACGCCGTCCTAGTTCGTGGCAAACTTTTGAAGCTCCATTTCACGCTGAAAAAGCTATCCATGAAGCTTTTTGTCATCACGATATAATTCTCTTTGATTGTTTGACACTTTATTTAAGCAATTATCTTTGCAGTGAACAAACACAAGCATACTCTATGGAACAATTATCTGCTGGAACTAAAGATATGATGTCAACTCTAATTGAAGCAGTACAAGCACAAAATACAGATAAAACATGTGTATTTGTAACTAATGAAGTAGGTTCTGGCATAGTTCCAGAAAATGCTCTTGCTAGAAAATATCGCGATTTAGCAGGACTTTGCAATCAACAAATTGCTAAAGCTTCCAGCTGAAGTCTATCTTGTTATTTCTGGCATTCCTGTAAAAAATAAAATAATTTTTTATATTTATATTTTATGTTTTTTCATCTATTATATAAATTATTCTCGTCAGTTCGTTTCTTTTGAATGAATAAAAATTTTTTCATAAAGAAACGAACATATTATTTTTAAGGAGGTATTTTTTAGTGAATAATTTTTTATTGGGTCTACAATTTTTAACACGTATCACTATCAAGAAAAATCTTGATTGGTCTGAAAAAGCTTGTGGTGGCAGTGTTAAATTTTTCCCTTTAATTGGTGCAATTTTAGGTATAATATATGTTCTAGTGGGTTATGTGATATATTATTTATTGCCTAGTTTTAATATTTATCTATCAGCACATCTCATAGGTTTTATCCTTCTATTTTGCAATATCTTTTTGACAGGAGCGCTCCATTGCGATGGCTTCACTGATACTATGGACGGTATTTTATCAGGAAGAAAACGCGAACGTATCTTAGAAATCATGAAGGATAGTCGCGTAGGTGCTCATGGTGCTACTTGTTTAATTCTAGTTTTGATTGGCAAATATAGTATGTTTACTGATTTAATGGTAAATCAAAATATTTATATTACTCATGCTCAATTTTTCAACAGCTTATTTGCTTTATTCTTAATGCCGATTATCGCTCGTTGTTGCATGAGTATCGCTGTAGTCTTATTTCCTTATGCTCGCAAAGAAGGTCTTGGCAAAGCTTTTCATGAATATTCTTCTAAAAAAAGTATGGCTTTTGCTCTTCTTTTCACTTTTATCATTTCATTACTTCTAGGCACTATTGGCGTTATTGCTCTTATCTTTACTATAATCGTTATGTATTTGTTCAATCGCTATGTTGCAAATCTAATCGGAGGTTTAACAGGCGATGTATATGGTGCTACTGCAGAAATAGGTGAATTAGTAGTTTTATTTGTTTTTGTCTTAGCACAATCTTTTATATGATTTAATTTTCAAGTTAAAAATTAAGGAGGATTTTCTTTGACTAAGCTTATTTTAATTCGTCATGGTAGAACACTTTGGAATAGTTCTGGAAAATTTCAGGGACAATCTGATATTGAATTATCTCAGGAAGGAATTTCACAAGCTGAAAAACTAGCTGAAAATTTTCCTGTTACTCATATAGATAGAGTATATAGCAGTAATCTAAAACGAGCTTATATCACTGGAGAAATAATCGCTAAAAAATTTAATGTGCCAATCATCAAAGATAAACGCCTTTGTGAAGTTTCTTTCGGCTCTTGGGAAGGTTTAACTTATGATGAAATTCATGAAAAATGGCCTAATGAAATCGAAACTATGTTTTCTACTCCAGATGTTTTGACTATGCCTGAAGGAGAATCTTTCGCTCAAGTGCAAAAACGTGGCGTTGAAGCTCTATTAGATATTGTAAACAAACACCCTGATGAAACTATTGCCATCACAGCTCATGGTGGAATTTTACGCACTTTACTTGCTTATGCTTTGCATATGCCACTTCGCTATATTTGGACTTTAAGACAAGATAACACCGCTGTAAATATCGTTACTTTTTATGGCGATAAAATCAATGTTGAGTTATTAAATAGCACAGCACATCTTAGCCTTACACAATTGCCAAAATTAGGTCGTTTTTCTTAATTAACGAGGTTTATTATGACAAAAAAATATCTTATTTTACCTCAAAATGGTGGCGATAAATTTCGTCAGCTTCTTGCTTCTATGCCCGGAACAGCTCAAGAACAAAAAATCATGCAAGAAGCTACTATTAAACATGTAGAAATTGATGTAAATAACAATTCATGGGAAATCCTCATGCAAACTTATAATGGTATACCTGATGAATTATTAGCTAAAGCTTCATCATATATCTCGCAAAAATGCAATATTCCCACTGTAATTTTTTATCAAGATATTGTGGACTTGCCACAAGAAGTAGCCCGCCATTGGTCTATCATTGTTCAAAATGCAGCTAATGGTAACCCTACTTTATTTTCCATTTTAAACCAAGCTAGTCATAGCGTTGATGGCAATAAAATCATGATAGATTTCAAAGGCGACCATATTGAAGATATTTTACGCTCTCATAATATTGAAGAAACTATATCTCAAGCTGTTCAAGCTATGGTACATTGCCCTTGTCATGTTATCTGTCGCATTGATAGTCAACAACCTGCAATAAATAATACTTTAGCTGATTTTGACCCTGAATCTTATCTTCGTCAACTTCAACAACAAGCTAAAACACAAAACCATACAGTCAGCAAAAATAATACACCGCCACCACCTGCTAATAATGCAAATAATCCTGCACCAAAATTCCGTCGCAAAAGTGAACGCAAATTAATGATTGATAACATTCCTGAAGAACATATTGAAATCACTAGCATTGATGGCGAAATGAAAAATATCGTTTTACGCGGTCGCATTTTCAATATCAATAATCGTGAATTCAATACAGGAACTAATCTTCTAACTTTTGACCTAGCAGATGAATCTGACGGTATTTCTTGTAAAGTATTCTTAAAAAATAAAGATGACTTTGAAGAAGTAATGTCTGCTCTAAAAAAAGCTGATATTATCAAAATAAAAGGCTCTATCCGTTTTGACTCTTATCTCAATGATTATGTAATGATGCCACTTAATATCTGTTTGTCTGAATTACCAAAAAGAGAAGATAGAGCTATCGAAAAACGCGTAGAACTACACGCACATACACATATGAGCAATATGGACGCTGTTGTATCAGCAAAAGAATTGATATCTACTGCCGCTCGTTGGGGCTGGCCTGCTATCGCTATCACTGACCATGGTGTCGTTCAAGCCTTCCCAGAAGCGATGAAAGCTGCCAAAGATAATAAAATAAAAGTAATCTATGGCATTGAAGGATATCTGACAGGCGATGATTATCAACAGCGCAGAGCTAATCATATCATCATGTTAGCCAAAAATTCTATTGGTCTTAGAAATATTTATCGAATGGTCTCCTTATCTCATTTGAAATATCTCTATAAATCAAGACCTAGATTACCGAAAAAAATCATTTCTGAATTGCGTGAAGGTGTAATCATCGGTTCGGCTTGTGAAGCAGGTGAATTAATCAGAGCTATTGTAAATAATGAAAGCGATGAAAAATTATTAGAAATAGCTAGTTTTTATGATTATCTTGAAATTCAACCAATCGGCAATAATGCCTTTTTAATCCGCAACGAAAATTTCCCTGATGTACAAACTGATGAAGATTTAATAAAAATCAATCTAAAAGTTGCTGAGCTTGCCAAAAAATTAAATAAAATGCTCATAGCGACTTGTGATGTTCATTTTTTAAATGCCAAAGATAGTATTTATCGTGCTATTTTAATGAAAGGCAAAGGTTTTGAAGATGCGGAAAAACAACCGCCATTATATCTTCGCACAACTGATGAAATGCTCAAAGAATTTAGCTATTTAGGCGAAGAATTAGCATATGAAGCAGTCGTTACTAACCCACGCAAAATAGCAGATATGGTAGAAGTCTTCAAGCCTATTCCTGATGAATTATATTCACCTATGATACCAGGAGCTGACCAAGAAATTCACGATATGTCCTATGCCAAAGCTCGTGAATTATACGGTGAAAATCTGCCTAAAGTAGTACAAGACCGCTTAGAATTAGAATTAAATTCCATCATTGGTCATGGTTTTGCCGTGCTTTATTTAATCGCTCATAAACTCGTAAAAAAATCACTTGATGATGGCTATCTTGTTGGTTCTAGGGGTTCAGTTGGTTCTTCCTTTGTCGCTACTATGACGAATATAACAGAAGTAAATCCTCTACCACCACATTGGCGCTGTCCTCATTGTCGCCACAGCGAATTTATTGAAGATGGTACTTATGGTTGTGGTTTTGATATGCCAGATAAAGATTGCCCTCATTGCGGAACTAAAATGATTAAAGATGGTCATGATATACCATTTGCTGTATTCATGGGATTTGACGGCGATAAAGTTCCTGATATCGACTTGAATTTCTCTGGTGATTATCAACCAGTAGCTCATAAATACACTGAAGAATTATTCGGCAAAGATAATGTTTTCCGTGCAGGAACTATCGCCACTGTAGCTGATAAAACTGCTTACGGTTATGTAAAAAAATTTTTTGACGAAAAAGGTATTAAAAAACGCGATGCTTATATCAACAGTCTTGTAAATGGTTGCACTGGTGTAAAACGCACCACAGGGCAACACCCTGGCGGTATCATGGTTATTCCTCGTAATATGGACGTACATCATTTCACGCCAATTCAAAGACCTGCTGACGATACTACGACAAATACGATAACTACACATTTTGATTACCACTCTATCAGTAGCCGTCTAGTAAAATTAGATATACTTGGGCACGATGATCCTACAGTAATAAAAATGCTCGAAAATATAACTCATCGCGACCCTAGAACTATTCCTTTTGATGACCCAGCTACTATGAGCATTTTCTCTTCTACAGAAGCACTCGGTGTAACACCAGAAGAACTTGGTGCTACTTCTGGCACATTTGGTATTCCTGAGTTTAGAACACCATTTACACGTCAAATGCTTGATGACACTAAGCCCAAAAAATTCAGTGATTTAGTGCGTATCAGTGGATTTTCTCATGGTACTAATGTGTGGCTTGAAAATGCTCAAGATTTAATCACTTCAGGAACTTGCACTGTTTCCGATGCTATTTCTTGTCGTGATGACATCATGATGCATTTAATTCACAGTGGTATTGATCCACTATTTTCCTTTAAAACTATGGAAAAAGTGCGTAAAGGTAAAGGGCTTAGTGAAGATGATATTAAAGTCATGAAAGATGGCGGTATACCTCAATGGTATATTGACTCTTGTCTAAAAATAAAATATCTCTTCCCACGTGCCCATGCCACAGCTTATGTTATGATGGCATATCGCATAGCCTTTTGCAAAGTTCACTATCCACTTGCCTTTTATGCTGCTTATTTCTCCATTCGTGCTGCTGAATTTGATGCAGATATTATTTCTAAAGGTAAATTAGCTGTTCGTGATAAACTAGACGAAATCATTGAACTTGAAAAACAGAAAAAATTATCCGTAAAAGATAAAGGCTTCCAAGTCGTTTTAGAACTTGCTTGGGAAATGTATCTTCGCGGTTTTTCTGTAGAAAAAGTAGACCTTTATAAATCAAATGCTGATAAATTTATCTTACATGAAAAATCTCTATTACCGCCATTTACTGCCCTTACTGGTATCAGTACTATGGCTGCAAATAATATCGTTCAAGCTCGCCTTGAAGGGGAATTCACTTCTATTGATGACCTCAAAAAGCGTGCTAGTTTATCTACACCAATTGTTGAACGCTTGCGTGAACATGGTTGCTTAGATGGTCTACAAGAAAGTGACCAAATTTCCTTATTCAGTTAAAATCAAAAATTAAATAAAAACTCATCAGAAAGGATTTATCATGAAACGAACACTTTCACTTTCCCAAAATATTTTAGTTGGGTCTATGCTATTTGGTATGTTCTTTGGTGCAGGAAATTTAATATTTCCTGTACATCTAGGGCAAGAAGCCGGCAGTAATATTTTTCTAGCTAATATCGGCTTTATGCTCACTGCTATCGGTCTTCCATTTTTAGGTATTGTCGCTATGGGTATTTCTCGTAGTGAAGGTCTTTTTGATTTAGCTAGTCGCATTAATAAACCTTATGCTCATTTTGTTACTGTACTTTTATATCTCACAATTGGACCTGCTTTTGCAATTCCACGTACAGCAGCAGTTTCCTATGAAATAGGTTTATCTAGCCATGTTGATGCTTCCATGCAAACAATTTATTTAGCAATTTTTTCATTTATTTTCTTTGTTTTAGCATTAGCATTTGCTTTAAAACCAGGTAAAATTCTCACATGGATTGGTAAGATTTTAAATCCACTCTTTTTAGTATTTATTGCAATTTTAATGGTAACTGCTTTAATCAATCCAATGGGTTCATCTGATGCTATGCCTGTACAGGAAGCATATCAACAAGAAGCTTTCTTCAAAGGTTTCACTGAAGGCTACAACACTATGGACGCTTTAGCTTCTCTTGCTTTTGGTATCATTGTTATTCATACATTGCACAATCTAGGATTAAAAAATCCAAAAGATGTAGCTTATGGTACATTAAAAGCAGGTATTGTTGTTTTAATTCTCATGGGCATTATCTACAGTTTCTTAGCTTATATTGGCGCTTGCAGTCTAGGGCAATTTGCTTTATCTGCTAATGGTGGTATTGCTCTTGCTCAAATCTCCACTTATTATTTTGGTTCATTTGGTCATATTCTGTTAGCTCTTACCGTTACTATAGCTTGCTTAAAAACTTCCATCGGTCTTATCACTGCTTGTTCCACTACATTTAGTGAATTATATCCTAACTCTTTTAGCTACAGAACATATGCTTTTATCTTCACTATTGTTTCTTTCTTAATCGCTAACGTTGGTTTAACTAGTATCATTTTCTTAGCTATTCCAATTCTCATGTTATTATATCCATTAGCTATAACACTTATCATCTTAGCATTTATCAGTGCAATTTTTGGTTATCACCGTTATGTATATTCTGTAACCACACTTTTCACTTTATTTGCGGCTATTGGTGATATGTTAAATGCTCTACCTTTTGGACTAAATAACACATCTACTATCAGCGCTATTATTGAAGTATATAAAATACTTTACCATTTTTTGATATGGGTATGGGCTGGATTGTTCCTTCCATTATCGGTCTTATCATTGGCGTTATTATTTCTCTTATTAAAAATGATTAAAAAAAGTGCGGTAACACTTATTTGTGTTACCGCTTTTCTTATTTTTTAGGATAAACGCCTATTGTCAATTCATTTAATTTTGGATATTTCGTATTGCCAAGCTTTCTAAATATTATAGCTACAATTAAGTAAACAATACTACTAATACATAAAAAGTCATAGAATTAACAGCCGTCATAACTATATTAATTTTGCCATAAATAAGCTAAATAAGTGATTGCCACAGGATGAGCCAATATACAAATATGAATGTCTACCTAATAGAGAAATAAACTAGTCCCTATTTTAGCTAAAATTCCATATTGAAATTCTGCAAATAAATATAACTAGCACCTAAGTATAAACAAGACCAGCTGGAGATAATTGATGAGCAGTATTTATTGCGCCTTCTGGAGAATAACCATTATAGTAATACAATAATAATAATATGCTAATAACCCAATCAAGCTTATAAAACCAAAAGCTCTTAATTTATTCAAATTATCTCTCATGAAGATTTTAAATTCATCATAATGTACAGATACATATCCACCTAATAAAAAGATAAATACATAATGTATTACCCAATAATTTAAACGATACATAAAAATAGCTTTAACTATTTCATTTTGAATACCATATGGGTTCATCAAAAAGCTTGAATAATAATCTACTGCCATTTGAAAAACAAATAAAACTACTAATAATACAATATTTAATCTTTTTACAATAAAAATCCACAGTGGCATTAAAGCATAAAACCAAACCAATAATATCATGAAATATAATTGATAACATGCTAAACCAAAAAATAAAATGCCAATCAAATTTAATGGATGAAGTAAATACAACGTTTGATTTGTTATTGTATAATGCAAAAT
>ENA-OQDC01001330-OQDC01001330.1-human-gut-metagenome-genome-assembly--contig:-NODE-1330-length-12869-cov-3.097865_pt1 | contig 12869 bp, 13 predicted proteins | sample MGYA00242770_ERZ504601 | MGnify/ENA primary metagenome ERZ504601 (study PRJEB26092, sample SAMD00036305) | human gut metagenome | host: Homo sapiens | study: EMG produced TPA metagenomics assembly of...
AAACAGAAGTATGGATGTAAAAGATAAATTAAACATTATGACGACAAACATGGGAAATTCCGGAGTTATGATGATCGTTTTGATCTATCTGATGGCAGGGGGGTTTCAGGGAGCAGCAGCGGCAATGGGAGGAAAAGATTCTGTTGTTAATCTATGCCTTCATGTGATTCCAGTAACATTTTTGATTCCAGGCGTATTTTTAATGTGCTGTTTTATCTCTACATCTGATAGGAACATCCATGGGAACCATTGCAGCAATGGCACCAATCGCGATCAATGTGGCACAGGGAGCACACTTAAATGTTGCGATCGTTGGAGCAGCAGTGATCGGAGGTTCTTATTTTGGAGATAACCTTTCCATGATTTCAGATACAACCATTTCTGCAGCAGAAGGATGTGGTTCTGAGATGAAAGACAAATTTAAAATGAACTTTTTCATTGCTCTTCCGGCGGCAATTGTGGCAATGATCCTGTACTCGATTTTTGGCGGAGTCGGAAGCGGAGCAATCGAAGCAGGAAGCTATAGTATCATCGAAGTCCTTCCTTATTTTATTGTTCTAATTGCGGCACTTATGGGAGTTAATGTTGCAGTAGTCCTTTTTGTCGGAATACTTGCATCCGGTATCATTGGACTTTGTGTCGGAAGCTGTGGATTTTTTGAATGGATCCAGGCAATTGGAAGTGGCATGAGCGATATGTTCAGCATCAGTATCGTTGCGATTTTAGTATCTGGTATTATCGGTCTTGTACGTGAATATGGCGGTGTTGAATGGCTGGTGGGCGCGATCAGCAGCAAGATCAAGAGCAGACGTGGTGCGGAATATGGAATCGGACTGATGTCAGGTATCCTTTCCGCAGCTATGGTAAATAATACGATCGCAATCATTGTTACCTGTCCGATTGCAAAAGAAATCGGGGAAAAATATAAGATCGCACCGAAGAGACTTGCCAGTCTGGTGGATATCTTTGCCTGCGCATTTATTGCACTGATGCCACATGATGGTGGTATGCTGATGATTACGGCACTTGCTGATGTATCACCGCTTAATGTACTGAAATATTCGTTCTATATGTTTGGACTGATCATTGCGACCTGCGTTACGATACAGTTCGGATTGATGGACAAGAAAAATTAGACAGGATGAAATTTAAAATATGAAAGATCTAACAAAGGAAAACCATCCACACTGATATTGGCTTTTGCGCTGCCGATCTTTTTCGCAAATCTTCTGCAGCTTACATACAGTCTTGTGGATACCAGAATTGTCGGAACTTTCCTGGGAGAGGACGCGCTGGCGGCTGTCGGCGCGACCACAACCTTAAGTAATCTGATCATTGGATTCTTGCAGGGACTTTCGGGGGATTCGCGATTATTATTGCACAGAAATTCGGTGCAAAGGATTATAAAAATGTGAAGAAATCATTCGCAATGTCGCTGACCATGGGTACAGGAATTGCAATATTTTTACGGTGTTCGGATTGTTATTTTACAGCCGATCTTAAATATACTGAATGTTCCGTCAGATCTGATGGCAACGGCAAAAAGCTATATTTTCGTGATCATTGCAGGGCTTGTGGCGACATTTCTTTATGATGCATGTGCGGCTGCACTCCGGTCACTCGGAGATACCGTGACGCCTCTTGTGATCCTGGCAATCTCAGTTGCATTGAATATTGTTGGGGATCTGCTTTTTGTCGTAGTGCTGAAAAGCGGAGTGCGGGGAGCTGCGATCGCAACGGTACTGGCACAGGCAATCGCGTTTGTTGTGTGCTGGATTTATATGGTAAAGAGATATGAACTGTTAAGACTTAGCCGGGAAGATTTCAAAGATCCGAATCCGGTTATGGTGAAAAATATGTTGGGTGCGGGAATGTCCATGGGATTCATGAGTTCTCTGATCAATATCGGTTCCCTGACGCTTCAGACAGCGATCAATAAACTTGGAAATGATTATATCGTAGCACAGACAGCGGCCCGGAAGCTGACTGAAATGTTCATGATCATGTTTACAGTATTTGGAAATACGATGGCGACCTACTGTGGACAGAACCTTGGAGCAGGAAAGATCGACCGGATCAAAAAAGGGATCTGGCTTGCGATTTTCTATACTTGTATCTGGTGTACACTTGTGATCGTGGCAAGCTACACGATTGGAGATAAACTGGTCTATCTGGTAACAGGTACACATAATGAAAATGTGATCTTAAATGCGACCAGATATCTGAAATTTGATACATTGTTTTATTATGTAACAGCAGTAATCTGCATTGTGCGAAATGCCATGCAGGGACTGGATGACCATATTACACCGATCGTATCAAGTACACTTGAGATGCTTGGAAAAATTGTAATCGCATTTACACTGGTTCCACATCTTGGATACACGGGGGTTATCATTGCGGAGCCGATTGTGTGGTTTGTTATGGTGATTCCGCTGATCGTGCAGATTTTCCGGATGCCGGTGCTGAAGCAGACAAGCCTTTCTTGACACTATTCATACGCCTGTGCTAGAATAGGCTTGTTTAGGAAAAATAAATACAGATGCGTAAGGTGTCAATCAGACGGAATGTCTGGATTGGTGAAAAGGGAAACAGGTGCAAGTCCTGTATGAACTCGTCACCGTAATTTGCAAGCTTAGGCTGTCATACCACTGGGAGACCGGGAAGGAAAGCCACAAGCGTCTGAGCAATCAGTCGGGAGACCTGCCTTTCGCAGTACAGGAACGGAAAGTTCATGCCACGAGTAACTGGCAGTACGAAAGATAGAAACTTCAGACTGATTTTGCGAGGGCAAAATGTCAGTTTCTTTTTTGTACGCCCTCGTTAAATTTAGATACGGGGGATTTTTTCGCTTACAAAAATATGCTGTAAAGTGTAATGAATATCATTCCGATTCCTGAAAGTATGACAAAAAAGTCAGGGAGGATCAAGATGAAGAAACGAGTATTAGTAGCATTACTGGCAACAGCACTTACGGTGTCTATGATGACTGGATGTGGAAACAAGAAGACAGAGGACACTTCTTCTACAAAGACAGAAGAAACATCCGAAGACAGCGATCAGGAGGCAGCAGACAAAGTGGCAAAGCTGATCGATGACATTTATGTACAGGAAAGAACAGACAAGACAGATGAACAGTGTAAGGCTGCAAAAGAAGCCTGGGATAAGCTTACTGATGCACAGAAAGAACTGGTAGAAGGCGAGAACGCTGATCCGGATTATTTTGGAAGGGATACAGGCGATGCATCGAAAGATGATCCACTGAACGAAGATAACATCGGAGAAAATGAAATTCTGGTTGTAAGCTTTGGTACATCTTTTAATGACAGCCGTGCAGAGGATATCGGTGGTGTGGAAAAAGCACTTCAGGCAGCATATCCGGACTGGTCTGTAAGAAGAGCATTACAGCACAGATCATCATCAACCATGTACAGGCCCGTGATGATGAGAAGATCGACAATATGGATCAGGCACTGGAAAGAGCAGTCGACAACGGGGTTAAGAACCTGGTCGTACAGCCGACACATCTGATGCATGGTGCCGAGTATGATGAACTGACAGAAGCAGTTGAAAACTACAAAGATAAATTTGAATCTGTAAAAATTGCAGAACCACTTCTCGGTGAAGTCGGAGCGGATGAAACAGCGATCAATGAGGATAAAGCAGCTGTTGCAGAAGCAATTACAGCAGAAGCTGTAAAGACAGCTGGATTTGACAGCCTGGATGCGGCAAAAGAAGAGGGAACCGCATTTGTATTTATGGGACATGGAACATCCCATACAGCAAAGATCAGCTATTCCCAGATGCAGACGCAGATGGAACAGCTTGGATATGAGAATGTATTTATCGGAACCGTAGAAGGCGAACCGGAAGATACCGCTTGTGAAGCAGTAATTGAAAAGCTCAAAAATGCAGGATACAAGAAAGTAATCCTTCGTCCACTGATGGTTGTAGCAGGAGATCATGCAAACAACGATATGGCAGGCGATGATGACGATTCTTGGAAGAGCCAGTTTGAAGCATCCGGAGTATTTGACAGTATTGATACACAGATTGCAGGTCTTGGTGAGATCGATGCGATCCAGCAGCTTTATGTGGCACATACACAGGCTGCAATTGATGCAGAATAAATAAAAAAAGGAGGGATTTATAAGATGAAAAAAGAAACTGTTAGTATTGGTATTATCTGCTGTAATGGCAGTGGGAATGATGAGCGGATGTGGTGCAAAATCAGACACATCAGATACGAAAGCAAAGACAGCAGAAAGCTCTTCTGCTAAAGAAGAGGAAACAGAGGAACAGACAGAGTGTGAGCTTGAAGACGGAACCTACACAGCAGAGTTCAAGACTGACAGCGGAATGTTTCATGTAAATGAAGCGAATGACGGAAAAGGAACACTCACAGTAAAAGACGGGAAAATGACGATCCATGTCAGCCTGGTTTCTAAGAAGATCGTCAACCTGTTTGAAGGAACATCCGAAGATGCACAGAAAGATGGTGCAGAACTTCTGGAACCTACAACAGATACGGTAACCTATAGCGACGGTGCAACAGAAGAAGTTTATGGATTTGATATTCCGGTTCCTGAACTGGATAAAGAATTTGATGTGGCTCTGCTCGGAAAAAAAGGAGTCTGGTATGATCATAAGGTAAGTGTGACCAATCCGGTGAAAGTCGAAGAATAATTGAAGATAAGTGAAAGGACTGTTTCCCTGAGAAATGGGAAATGGTCCTTTTTTTCTTGGGCATGAACTGGATAACACTATACTTTTATATGTCAGATAGTGTATACTAGGCAGTGGAAGATCATACAAAAGAGAGAATGTTTTGTATATAAAAACTAAAATGTGGAGAGGAAGTTAAAATACGATGTACTACGTACCAGATGGCACAAAAGAGTGTGGATTTTATGAATGTAAAAAATGTGGAAACCGTTTCTTATCCTTACAGACAATGAACCGGATCCCATGTCCGGAATGTGAGGCAGAGATCGACTATGAGATCGGACCAGACGAATCCATGGAAGATGCTCTGGACACGGCAGAATTACTGGAAAAGATCATCGGTGAAGAAGAAGTAGAGAAAATGGATGGACTTCTGAGTCTTGCAATTACCGGTGGAGACTGTAACTGGATTTAATTTTCGGTTAAAAGTGTTGAATGGGTGGTTAGGAAAAACAAACGAAGTGTGTTATAATAGAAATATGAGTAAAAGAGGGAGAAAATAGATGGATATTCATGATTTGAAAATATTTCTGATGATCGCACAGGCGTGCAGTGTTTCCGGAAACACGTACAGGAATGGCTGCAAAAGATACGCTCAGGAGAGATTACACGATAAGAAAAAAGTTGATAAGTAGTAACGAAAAGTTGCGGGTAAGTCACAAATTATACAGAATGCATGAAAAAGCGGAGTATAGTTTGTGCCTTTTGGTCTACAATTCCATGGAAATAGATGATGACTATAATAATGGAATATTTATAGAAAAATTGAATTTGAATAAAATGTATAAAAGAATATAATGGTAATACATGGATGCTGGCAAAATATACAAATAATCGTGCTGGCACAAATATATTTTTTACAGGAGGATTTGAAAATGAATATTGGGGTAACAGAAATCAGTCCAAGAGAGGTGCAGAGAAAGGCAGAGAAATGTTTTAAAGATGGATATTACTGCTGTGAAGCTCTGGTCAGCACGATCCGCGATGAATTCAAACTGGATGTGCCGAAAGAGGTTGTAGCTATGGCATCCGGAATGGCAGTAGGAGCAGGAAAATCAGGATGTGTCTGCGGTGCATTTAACGGAGGAATTCTTGCACTTGGAATGTTCTTCGGCCGTACCGAACAGGATGGACCGACCAACCCGAAGAGTATCAAATGTATGGAGCTTACGCACGAGCTTCATGACTGGTTCAAGAAGGCAAATGGTAAAAATGCAATCTGCTGCAGAGTTCTTACAAAGGAATTCAATATGGGACAGGGTGAACACAAAGAACAGTGTATCTATTTTACAGGACTTTGTGCATGGAAGGTAGCGCAGATCGTCTGTCGTGAGCTTGGTATCAAGAATCTGGATGAAATTGATGAACCGTGCGAAAGAAGAAAAATTGCAGATATCTAAATAAAGTGGTAACGACAGCCGCTTGATGAGAGAAAGGGAAAGAAACAATGAAAGACGTAATTAAGAAAGTACCGATTCCGCTTTGCGGAGTCATGCTTGGCGCGGCAGCACTTGGAAATCTACTTCAGAGCTATTCAGAAGGAATCCGTTATGTATGCGGTATATTCGCAGCATTTCTTCTGATACTGGTGCTTTTGAAGCTGATCATGTTCCCAGGAGCAGTGAAAGAAGATATGGGAAATCCGATCATGGCAAGCGTATCAGGAACGTTTCCGATGGCACTTATGATTCTCAGCACTTATGTAAAACCGTTTATCGGAAAGGCAGCTTATTACATATGGCTTCTGGCAATCATTCTTCACATCATTCTGATCATATACTTTACGGTGAAGTTTGTTCTGAAACTTCAGAGCCAAAAGTATTTGCAAGCTATTATATTGTATATGTAGGAATTGCTGTAGCGGCTGTTACAGCACCGGCTTATGAGCAACTTGGAATCGGAACCGCAGCATTCTGGTTTGGATTTGTAACACTGATCGTACTTCTTGTACTTGTAACCTATCGTTATGTGAAGTTTAAAGAAGTGCCGGATCCGGCAAAACCGCTGATCTGTATCTACGCAGCACCGACCAGCCTGTGTATTGCAGGTTATGTACAGTCCGTAACACCGAAATCATACGGTTTCCTGATGGCAATGTTTGTAGTTGCAACGGTTATTTATATTTTTGCCCTGGTAAAAGCAGTGGGATATCTGAAGATGCCATTCTTCCCAAGCTATGCAGCCTTCACATTCCCATTTGTTATCAGTGCGATCGCAACTAAACAAACTATGGCATGTGCAGCAAATATGGGACATCCAATGCCATTTCTTCAGTATGTAGTTCTGGTCGAGACAATTATTGCAGCAGCACTTGTTGTTTATACTTATGTTCGTTTTATGGGGGCTATTTTCGGAGGAAAGAAATAAAAGATTTGACCGGACAGATAAAAAAGGGTAAACTTAAATTTATCAAGAATATGTCGGATGAGGGACGTCCTAGACACCGCAAGGGGCCGAAGAAGCAAAGCGTAAGGTAACATCTTCCTTTCGTGGAAACTGACAGGCAAAAAGGAAGGCGACCTGACGAATCTTTGGAGAGTGTGCAAAGAAAGCACCACCTACGAGGCTAGAACCAACTGGTAAAAGGACAGAGAAAACAGATGAACGATTTTTTTCGTGTATCTGTTTTTTTCTGCCCTTTTTATATGGGCACTAATATGAGATGAGACTGTTAGCAGGCAGTACGTGGTGGCATACAGAAGTATTATCCGAGGAAGAAGGGAAAGGGCATTTTTTGAATAAAATTTGACAGAAGAAAAAGAAAAGCTGGAGGAAAAAAAGATGAGAATGATGCTTGTAGGAGCCGGTGCTGTCGGTGAAAGTATTTTAAAAGTAATGCAGTGGAGAGACCAAAAGGGAGAATGGCTGAAATATGTGCTGGTCTGCGACTATGATCTGAAAAGGGCAGAGGAAGTTGTCGGTATGATGAAGGGGGATTCCCGTTTTGAAGCTTCTAAGATTGATGCGACAAATACAGAGAAAATGGCAGAACTGATCCGGGAGCATAAGATTGATTTTGTGATGGATGCAGCACCACCTTTTGCAAGTAATATGATTTTTGACGCTGCATTTAAAACGGGTGCAGATTACGGAAGCATGGGAACCTGGTCGGTTCCGATGGAAAATCCGGCTTACGGACTTGGTATTGAGAACAGCTATACTGAACCGATGACAAAATACAATTTTGACCGTCATGAAGCCTGGAAGAAGCAGGGGAATATGGCTGTGATCTGTATGGGAATCGATCCGGGTGTTGTAAATGTATTTGCAAAATACGCGGCGACAGAGCTTTTGGATGAAATAACAGAAGTTCATGTAAAAGACGGCGGAAATCTGTCTGTTCCGGGTGCAGATCCGGATGACATTATGTTTGGATTCAACGTGTGGACCGTGCTGGATGAGGTAATGAACCCGAATGTTGAGTATGATAAGGAGAAGGGCGGATTTATCGTAGAAAAAGCATTTGCAGGGCAGGAAGTCTATGAGATGCCGGAAGGAGTAGGAAAAAATACCCTGGTAAAGGTAGAGCATGAGGAAGTTGTGACGATGGCACGCTACTTAAGCCAGTATGGATTGAAAAAGGCAACCTTCAAGATCAGTCTTGATGAGAATCTGATCACGGCACTTAAGGTGCTGGATAAGCTGGGACTTCGCAGTATCAAGCCGGTGCAGGTAGGGGATGTGAAGGTAGTTCCAAGAGATGTGGTTGCAGCCTGTGCACCGCAGCCAAAAGATATCGGAGATGAGATGACCGGAAAAATGCTGGTCGGAGTACAGTGTATCGGAAAGAAAGACGGAAAGGAAAAAGAATACTTCCTGTATCAGCCATTTGATAATCAGGAGTCTATCGAAAGATGGGGAACCCAGGCTGTTACCGCCCAGACAGGATTTGGAGCAGCACTTGCACTGGAGCTGATCGGAAGAGGAATCTGGAAAGAAGCTGGGGTCTATGCACCGGAATATTTTGATCCGAAACCATACCTTGAATTAATGAAAGAAAGTGGTTATAAATACGGAATTATAGAGAAATAATCTGGATGCGCTCAGAGATGGTCTGAGAAAATAAACAAAATAAAGTTACGCGCAAAACGGTACAAAGTCATAGAAGAACTTTGTACCGTTTTGTGTGTGACAGGAAATCAGATCAACTTACACTCTTTGGCCCATTTGGTGACAAAGGTAAGAAACTTATCAAGTGCAGGAGAGAGTTCAGGTGTATCCAGATAGGCTACGGACAGATTCCTGCGGAAGTGTTCGGTAAAGGAACGGACACAGACGTTGAATGGAATATTATGAAGCAGAAGTTTGGGAAGTACAGTGATGCCAAAGCCCTGTTCCACCATTTTAATCGCGGTATAGTCTTCATTGATCCGAAATCTTACGTTAGGCGTGATATGGTTTAATCGGAATAATTTTCCGGTTTCATAATCAAAATCATCGGCGGAGAGAACAAAATCCTGTCCGTCAATATCGGCAAAAGATACCGTCAGCTGATCGGCAAGAGGATGGTCCAGGGAAGTAACCAGAACCAGTTCGTCGGTGCCGACAGGCAGATTTGGGAAATCCTTTGCGACATATTGCGAAACAAAGATACAGTCCAGTTCTTTTTTGTGAAGCTTTTCCGTCAGGTTCTGAAATCCGTCAACATAGAGCCGAAAGGTGATATTCGGGTATTCGGCAGAAAAATTTTTCAGTACTCCGGGGAGCCAGTTATAGGCAATGCTCTGCACCGTTCCGATGCGGATAAAACCACTGTCCAGATTGTTGATATTTGAGACGATCTGATCGATCCGTGTATTGGCGGAGCGGATATGCATAAGTTCTTCAAAGATGGGTTCTGTTCCGGGAAGTGCTTCCATTCCGTTTTTTGAACGCTTGAACAGCTTAAGACCAATCTCTTTTTCATAATTGCGGATAGTCTGGCTGACAGCTGACTGTGTGTAGTTGTGTTTTTGAGCAGCTTTTGAGATGCTCTGATTCTCATAGACATCAAGAATCACATCGTAATTTAGACATGATTGAAACCATCCCGTGGTGTTGATAAACAATGCTCTTTTACTATCTTACTTAATATAAGAAGATAATCAATATCTGTGGGATTTTATTATAAAATTTTTTTTAAAATCAAACATAAGAAAAGTGAAAATATAAGCGCAAATCAAAGAGTTAACAATGTATTAAGAAAAAGTGAAGTCTGATATCAGTTTTACAGACTTTTCAATGACCGGAAACTGGAATAGCATAGAACAGGGGAATGAAATTCAAAGGAGTTTAAGTGTATCATGAATTAAAGGAGAAGAATAATGGGATACAATTACTGGAACGGAACAGAAGCGGCACACCGCCGTGTTATGATGAAGGCGGCAGGATATTCGGATGAAGATATCCGTCAGAAACCGCATATCGGAATACCGAATTCTTACATGGCAGGTTCTCCCGGAACTGCGCATCTTCGCCAGGTGACAGAAGCTGTAAAAGAGGGAATCTGGGCAGCAGGAGGAATCCCGGTAGAATTCGGAATCCCGGCTACTTGCGGAAATGTGGCAAATGGTGCGGATGAGATGAAGTATGAGCAGGTAGGAAGAGATATCGTGGCAATGTCCATCGAATTTGTATCCAGAATACATAATTTCGATGCGATCTGCTGTGTGGCATCCTGTGATCTGATCATTGCCGGATGTTATCTGGCAGCGTGCAGACTGGATATTCCGGCTCTGGTAGTGACCGGGGGATCAATGCAGGCCGGAAATTACTGTGGTAAGACAGTTGTAGAGGCAGATCTGGATGCGGCAAGATTCTCAGGTGCTTCCGAAGCTGAGTTATTTGAAATGGAAGAAAGCGTCTGCCCGTCATTCGGTGCCTGCCCGTCCATGGGAACAGCCAACACGATGCAGATGTTAGGTGAGGTATTGAACCTTGTTATGCCGGGAACATCTACGATTCCTGCATCAGATAATGCAAGACTTCGTGCTGCAAGAACAGCAGGAAAATACATGGTACAGCTTGCCAGGTCCGGAAAGACACCAAAAGATCTGATCACCAAAGATGTTCTGGAAAATGCGATCATGTTTGATATGGCAGTTGCAGGATCAACCAATGCGGTACTGCATATCCTGGCATACGCATATGAACTTGGTATCAAGCTTACACTGGCAGATTTTGAAAAGTATGCGAAGGAAATTTACTGCATCAATGCAGTGATTCCAAGCGGACCGTATACAGTTGTAGATTTTCATTATGCCGGCGGTGTAAAGCAGGTCATGAAGCAGCTTGCCGGTAAAATCCATACCGATGCGCCGACGATTTACGGGGATACAACTTGGGGTGAACTCCTCGATTCTGTGAAAAGCGCGCCAAATAAAGTCATTCATTCGCTGGAAGATCCTGTAGCAAAAGAACCGGGACTTAAAATCATGCGGGGAAATATTTCTCCGGCAGGGGCGATCGTACGTCCGACAGCAGTATATGAAGAAGTAAAATACATCAAAGGTGCGGCAAAAGTGTATGAATGCGATCAGGATGCATATAGAGCCATTATGGCAGGCGAGATTGTTGCGGGGGACATTCTTGTTATCCGCTATGAAGGCTGTAAAGGAGCACCGGGTATGAAAGAGCTGATGCTTAGTATCGATGCGCTGATCGGACTTGGACTTGATAAAAAGGTCGGGCTTATCACAGACGCGCGTTTCTCCGGATTCAACTACGGAGCAATTGTCGGACATGTTTCTCCGGAAGCTTATGACGGCGGTGTGATCGCTTTGATCGAAAATGGTGATGAAATTGAGATGGACATTGCAGGGGGAACCGTCAATCTTCTCGTATCTGATGAGATTTTAGCAGAAAGAAGAAAATCCTGGGTACGTCCGCCGCTTAAGCAGCAGAAGGGTGTTTTAAATATTTACGCACAGAACTGCAGACCGGCAGAAGAAGGCGGTGCAATGCAGCCATGGGCACTGGATGCAGACTACGGATATCATCACGAATAAAAGTATTGGTATGGATAAGGAGAGAACGGGTATGTTATTGCTTTCAAAAGAGGATATTAAAAGTGTAATTACAATGAAAGATATGATCGAAGCGGATAAGCAGGCATTTAAGATGGTTGTCGATGGTACGGTAGATACACCACTTCGTACAGTCATCAATGGAAAATATGACGGCGCATTTCTGTTTATGCCGGCCTATGCTCCGGAATTAGATGCAGCAGCCATGAAGGTGATCAACATTTTTCCACACAATATCGATAACAATCTGATGACATCACCGGCGCAGACTATGCTGATCGACGGAAAGACAGGATATGTGATCGCGATGCTGGATGGAACTTATGTGACACAGCTTCGTACGGGGGCCTCTTCCGGTGCAGCATTCGATCTGCTTGGAAAAAAGGAATGTAAAAAAGGTGCAATGATCGGTACAGGGGGACAGGCAGCAGCTCAGCTTGAAGCAATGCTTGCAGCCAGAAAATTGGAAGAAGTAAAGATCTTTGACCTGAATGAAGAAAGATGCAAAGCATTTGCCGAAGAAATGCAGAAGGGACTGGCTAAATACGGTGCAAAAATCATACCGGCCAAGGATTCAGATGACTGTATCGAAGATGCAGATCTTATTATCACAGTGACTCCTTCCGCAAAACCGGTATTTGACGGAACAAAGGTAAAAGCCGGTGCAACCATCAGCTGCGTAGGTACTTATGAGCCCCATAAGCATGAGCTGGATCCGGCAGTTTTACCGAGAGCATCTAAGATCATCTGTGATTCAAAAGAGGCGGCACTTTCAGAAACGGGGGATCTTCTGATTCCGATCGCAGACGGAATCATTACAGAAGAGGATGTGCTTGGAAGTCTTGGAGATGTGATCAATGGAAAGATCAAAGGACGTGAAAATGACGAAGAAATTATCGTATATGAAACTGTAGGAGTTGCTGCGCAGGATCTGGTGGCAGCAAAGGTGATTTATGATAAGGCAGTAGAAGCCGGAAAAGGACTTCGCTGGGGAGAATAATCTAAAAAAGAGGATGTAAATACAAAAAAACACGGAATATTTCCGTGTTTTTTGTATTTTAAAGAATAGCTTTGTGATAAGATAAATGAGAACAATAATTTAAAGAAAAGGAAACAAGAGAAATGCTAACTACATGGATT
>ENA-OQDC01001331-OQDC01001331.1-human-gut-metagenome-genome-assembly--contig:-NODE-1331-length-12856-cov-3.134182_pt1 | contig 12856 bp, 13 predicted proteins | sample MGYA00242770_ERZ504601 | MGnify/ENA primary metagenome ERZ504601 (study PRJEB26092, sample SAMD00036305) | human gut metagenome | host: Homo sapiens | study: EMG produced TPA metagenomics assembly of...
GGCGTCAGCGTGCGTTGCCGTTGGTCTCGGGTTGGCAGGATCTGCGGCGTCGAGACGTTGGCCTGGTCGGGTATCGGCTGGTCCGTGGGGTTCATGGAGGATTCCATGGCGGGACTGTATTCGCCGAACGGGTCGGGCCCGTTCCATTCCTCGGTTCGTTCAGGTCGAGTGGCGATTTCCTCGTATCCGTCGGGCTCCCGGTCGTCAGGTCGCCGCCTCCCGTGGTCTCGGGCTCGGGTTCGGATGCCGGTTTGCGTTCATCGGCGGCGGGCTTCGTATGCTCCCGCACGGGTGTGGGGGTTTCGACGATTGGCGCGGCGTCAGCGTTCTCGGTGCGTTCGACCTCGCTTATGGTGCTGGGCTCGTCTCCTGTGGCCTTGTTGTCCGCGTGCGAGGATTCCGGCAGGCCCTGGTCCTTGAGGAAGCTGATCCGGGAGGCGGCGTCGTCCACGCCGTTGACCGGCGCGCACATCACGGCTTCGACGATCCTGTCGTGGTCGTAGCCCGTCCATTGGCCGGTGAGCCGCGAGTCCACGAAGAACGTGGCGTCGTCGCCGTGCGCGGCCTGGAACGCCTGCGCGTCCTCCACCCGTTGCAGGTCCACGGGCACGCCGGCCGTGTTGAAGGCGTTCAGGGTGGCCTGCAACGCGGGCGACTGGTCGGTGTAGGTGATGTTCACGTGGTTGGTCAATTGGTCGGCTGCGGCGTCGATGTGCGTTTCCGGGTGGCGTTTCGACCATTCGTCCTTCAGCCGGGCCTTCGCCTCGATGATCTGCCTGCGGTAGCCGGGGTCGTTGCCCTCCAGTTGGTCGGCGACCATCCATCCTTGCAAGAGGGACGAGTCGCGCATCTTCCTCCAGCCGTCGCCGTCGGCAAGCACGGTCGCGTTCAGGGTGGACTCGAACCCCTTGTTGAGGCGTTCCCTGTTGTCCATCTCCCATTGTTCGAGGCGGATGGATTGCTGCTGCCGTCTGGTCTGCTCGTAGCGTTCGTTCTGGACGGCGCGTTCGGCGCGTTCCCTGCGGCGCGCGCGGTCGCCGCTCAGCTCGTTGTGCAGGGTGCGCAGCTGCTGGGCGACGCTGTTCCAGCTCTGGACCATGATCTGGTCGAAGCCGTCCTCGGGATCAGTTTGAGCCATTGTTTCTCCTCCTTGTTGGTGTGATGGTGGTTTCCTTGTTTTCCTTGCCGCCTGCGGCGGGGACCGACAACGTTTCCAGGATCGGTTCGCGCCATGCCCGGTTCGGGCGTTCGCAGGGCAGCGGTTCGCCCTTCCTGGTGAGATTCTGCTTGCAGTCGAGGCTGGCGACGATGCCACGGTCCTTGTCGAAAACGCGGTCGAGCATCGACGCCGCCTGGATGTAGAAGATCATCATCTGGCCGGGTGCCTTGCGCGCGTTCTCGTAGGCGCGCCACATGGCGTCGAGCGGGAACACGAGCGCCGGATAGCGCCACCAGTCGCTCACCCATTGCATGTTCACGGATGCGCTCTGGTGGTAGCAGAACACGTTGGCCACGAACCTTTCCACGAACGCGGCGAGGTTCGGATAGTAGGTCTCGCTGCGCCGCATTCGCGCGCCGAACTGGCCGGACACGTCCCTTGCCCGCGCGGGATCGAGGTCGCCGGATTCGTCTCGGCCGAGATCCGTCTTCCCCTCCTGCGCGGGCGGTATACGGGTGTCGGATTCCTCCGCACCGGCCTTTGGAGGGGTGTCGTCACGGTCCGTTGCGTCTTCCGGCGGGTTCTCGTAGCCGTTGCCGGTTTCCCCGGCATCGGCCGGAATCCCGGATCGGATGGGTTCCGCCGCGTGCCGGCCTGCCGGCACCTCGGGTGCGTCGGCGTCGGCTCGCCTTGGCCCGGCATGGTTTCCTCTTCGATCTCCTTGTCCTCGGGGATGTGCGGCGCTTCGGGGTTGGCAGTCCCTTGCCGTAGGGCACGCCCTTCTCCTCCAGGATGGCGCGGGTGAACAGTTCCAGCCATCCGCAGTCCGATGACAGCAGGGTTCTGGCTGCACCGACCGCGCGCTCCCATTCCTCCCCATCAGGGCCGGACGTGGTGTTCGAGGTGTGTTCGCTCATTATGCGGCCTTTCTCTGCTCTTCTCGGGCTTTCGCCTTGGCTTGCGTCAGGGCGTCGGCCCATTGCCTGTTGCCCGTCCATGGCAGGGTCTTGACGATCTGCGCTCGGGATTGGGATGCGAGCAGCAGCGCGCGGCCGACGGGCCATTCGGTCAGGTCGGAAACGTCGAGGATGTTCTCCTTCTGGATCGAGTTGTTCACGCTGCGCCGGCCGGTGCCGTCGATGTTGACGCTGCCTCGCACGATCTCCCTCTGGCCCACCAGCTGGCTGATCTCGCCGAGGAATTTCGCGTCCTTGATGCCGCCAAGGTAGACGGTGATGTTCGCGTTGTTGAACAGCGAGCCGAAGTTGGTCTCGCCGAACGCGGCCCTGCCCTGGTCGGGGTTCTGCCAGATCGTCATGATCGGGATGCCCGCCGAACCGAAATACGAGTACACGTCGGCCAGTTCGGGCCAGCGGCAGATGTTCGCGGCCTCGTCCAGCACGCAGCACAACGGGACCGGCAGACGGCGGTTGTTGCCGGTGAACTCGGATTGGGCGCGTTGGAACGCGGTGAACGCCACCACCGCCGTCAGGCTCGCGGTCAACGCGGTGGAGGGACGGCCCTGTGCGGAAAGCAGGTACAGGGTGTCCTCGCTCGTGGCGAACTCGTAGGGGTCGAACAGGCCGCGCCGCTCGTCGATGTTTCCTTCCGCGTCCCGGTGCGGGTCGATCCAGTCGATGATCTCGGGGTCCGCGAGGAACGCGACCATGGTCTGAAGGCTGCCGAACACGCCGCTTCGGGTTTCCGGCGTCAGCGCGATCACGCTGGACACGCGCGAGGCGATGCCCGCGTAGCGCGGGTATTCGCTCAGGATGTCGGCCGGCGACGTGTCGCGCTCGTTGGAGCACCACCTGAACACGTCGGACACGGAACGGCCTCCCAGATGCGCGGCGAACAGGTAGTCGGCGAGCTGCTGGGCGGCGGTGCCGGGGAAGAAGTCGTCGCCGCCGGTCTGCGGCTGGCCCGAGGCGTAACGCCAGCAGTCGGCGATGCGTTTCGCGTCGGCGATGGACTGCACCGAGGCGATCAGGTCCCACACCCACGGCGCGCTCTTCCGGTTCGGGTCCGCGATGCGTTCGGGGTCGAACGTCCATATTTCGCCGTTCGGATGGTCGAGCCTGCGGATCGGGGCGGTCACGTCGAGGATGTCGCCCTTGTTCGAGGTCGCCAGGCACGGGCCCGGTGCCGAGAGCACGGCCGGGATCGCGTAGCACAGGGACTTTCCGGAACGGGGTCCGGCGAGCACGATCGCCATGTCCTCCCAGCTGGTGTACATCGACGTGTTGTCCACGATGTTGAGCCCCAGCGGATAGCCCGGCGACATGCCCTTGCGCCAGTGGTCCGCTTCTATGAGCCTTGACGCCATGGCCTCGGCGCGCTGGCGCGTCACCTTCTCCACGGCCTCGCCATGGCCCATGGCAGGCGCGTACACGTCCACGCGGGTGCGTGCCTTGGCGCCGGTTGCCCACGGCACGGCCTTGCTGGCGATCAGCCACGCGCCCACGCCGCACGCCACGGCCAGTACGACGAGCACGGCCACGGCCAGCGCCCACTGGCCTGCGGTCAGCGACCATTGGCCGGAGACCAGGTACATGAGCGCGAAGATCTGGAAGGGATGCCCCGCATGGGAGCACACGAGGGCGAACGTCGTGAGGATCAGGGACACCGCGACGATGATCGCCAGTTCGATCTTGCGGCTGGGACGGACCGTGCCGCCCAGATCCTTCACTCGGTTCGATTGCAGTTTCGGATCGACGTCGGCCAAGATTCATTCTCCTTTCAAGCATGACGGCGGAACCGATGGAAGCGGTCCCGCCGTCGATGCGCCAGGGCTTGCGTCATGGCTAGCGGGCGTTGCCCGTCGTGAAATCGGATGGGGTGGAAAGGAATCCGGTGCCGCAGGGTCCGCCGGAGCGGGAGCCGCGCCCGGTGTCGGATAGCCCGACAGCGGTTCGAAGGGCTCGCCGTTGAAAGTGCGGGGAACGCCGTCGCCAACGTATTCGCCGCGCGAGGCGTCAACCTGGTCCGTCCATGGGTCCGTTCGCCCGGCATCGGCCACGGCACCGGCCTGTTCCTTGTCTGGCGTTTGCGTTCGCGGGCGAGCTGGATGCGCTGGGACACGATGGAATCGATCTGCATGGAATCGCCGATCACGACCGGGCGTGCGTATGCCTTGCCGTCCTTCTGGCTGATGAAGGCGTCGGGATCGCCCATGCGGCCGGTCGCCACCACGGCGTCGCCCTGGCGGAAATCCATGCCGTGCAGGAGCTCGGCGGCCTGGCCCCAGAATTTCACGGTGGTTCTCACCGGGCCGAGCGGATTGTCCGTATAGCTGCCGTCCTTCTGACGGACTCGCGGGCGGTCCTCATACACGGTGACGCGCAGGTACGCCGAGCTCGTGGTGCCGTCCGCGTTGGTTTTCCGCCGGCCAGTAATCGGGGTTCGCGGCGAGGAGACCGCGAACCACTTGCATTGACTGTGGCATGATGATGGTCCTTTCATTCGGGGAATACCAGCGCCTTCAATGGCGGCGGCGACTCCCATCATCCGGCCGGACCGGTGGCATCGCGGGGTACGGCGTCTACGTCAGCGCCCCAAATGCCCGCCGTTCTCCCACACGTTCGCCGCCTCCATGGCGGGATCGGTTTCCGGCAGACGGTCGAGCACGCTTGACGCGAACCGGTCCGAGGCGTCGTAGCCGATGGCCTGTTCGGCGAGTTCCCGCGCCTGCTCGCCGTCGCCCATGGCGAGGCTGAGCATGGCCTTCAGGCCGATGATCCGGTAGCAGGCGTCCGTCGGCGCGTTGGCCTCCAACGGGCCGAGGATCCCCATCGCCATGTCGATGCGCGCCGGATCGGGCGTGGTGCCGTTGTCGATCAGCCGGGAAAACAGCAGGTCGGTGTTCACCATGCCGTCCGGCGTATTGATGCGTTCGCGCAATGCCGGAAGGGATAGGGGAGCGTTCTCGGCCAGTATGTCGCTGGCGATCATCATGCATGTTGATTCGGGCGCGAACTGCATCGTCACGCCCAATACGGCGAGCCGGTTCGCGTCGGACGACCATTCGCCCGTGGAGCGTGGTTCGGCCATGAGCTTCGACCAGTCGTAGGCGGCGGCGTTGCGCCAGGTGGTGCGCACATGTTCCGAGAATCCGTCGTAGGTCATGCCTGAGTCCAGATATTCGTGTGTGGCTGCGGTGATCAGCTCGTCCAACGGCGGTTCGTCCGTATCGGCGGCTGTGGCCTCGCTCTCCACGATGAACGGGATGCGGGGTTCTTCGGAGGCCAGGCCGTCCGTTTCTTCCGGCTGCTCCCCGTTGATGCGGTCCGCTTCCATGCGGTCCACTTCGCCGGCGAACCATTCGGAGCCCGCGAAATAGGTGCCGTCCATCGAGGAGAGCACCGGCTGGAGGATGGATGCCAGTTCGTCGTACACGGCATCGGGATTCCCTAGGTCTTCGACGGTTTCCGTCACCGCGTTGTATTCGATGATGCGGTTCGCCAGCCGCATGGCACCGTCATCGGGTCGCACGTCGTCATACGATTCGCCCCAATGCTCGATCCATCCGATCATCGTTTCCCGTGTGATCCGCTCTTCGGCATCGGTGTTCTCCAAAGGCATGTTCGGCTCCTTGACAATCCTCGGCGGCAACCCGCTGTTCCCGCCATGACCCCGATCATCAGTCCAAGGCCATGGCGGGGTGGGGCATGGCGTCTACAGGGTCCTTACAGGTTTCGTCCCGTGCGGCCGGTCAGGTCGTCCACGAGGCCGAGGAGTTCCGGTTCGGGCCAGATGGAGTTGGCGAAAAGGCAGTCGTCCGTCAGGGGCCGGTCCTTGAATATGGTTCGCGCGTCCTCCCGGATCGAGGCCAGCGAGCCGTCGGCGATCATGCCGGTGAGGTCCTGTGTGCAGTACAGGTCGTATGGCGTGAACCCTTTGCCGTTCCAATCGATGTGATGGGTGATCGAATACTCGTATTCGTTCCAGTGCTCCATCCATGGAAGGGCGTGGTCGCCTTCACGGGTGACGACCGAGTAGCGGAACCAGCCCTCGGGAACCTGTATGGCATCGTCGTCATACGGGTCCGTCAGGGAATCGAGGTAGCCGGCGACGATGGATTCGCCGGCATGGAATTCCGTGTACCATGCGAGGTCGGGATTGCGCAGCGCGGCGTGCAGCGAGTCGAGCAGTGCGGCGTCGTTCATCGTGGTCCTTTCACCGGTTTTCCGTTTCCGGCAGGATGCCGGTGTTGTCGTATATTCTGAACGTTTTCGACGGCGTGCGCGACCCGCGCCCTCGATTCGCCGTAGGTTGCCGAATCGACCGTCTCACGCCATACGGGTTCACGGGTTTCCGCATTGCCGTACGGCTTGGGCTCGGTGGGGGTTATCGACATTTCGAAGTCCCATGAGGATGCGCCGTGCTCGGCGGGGCGGAAGTCGAGAGTGCTGCGGTTGCCCGTCAGCCGCAGCAGCCGGGATTGCTCGCCGAGCCGGTCGGAGAGGGATGCGGAGCGTGCCACGGTGCGGATCATGCGTTTCATGCCGGTGGCGAGGTGGTCTGTCATCGCGGGGTTCCCTTCTAGGCGTGCCATTTGAGGTTGGTGTCGTTGAACCCGCTTTTTTCGAGCGGGCACATCTCCACGTTGATGGGGATTCCGGGCAGTCCTCCCAGTTTGATCAGGAAACGGCCCAGACCCTTGTGCGAGGCGTCGGAGCCGAAGTTGACCGGGGTGGCCCAATCCTCCAGCATGTCCTCCTCGCGCCGGGATACGGGCAGTCCGCATTCGCCGCGCAGGTAGCGGTCCACCTCGATGCGGCTCAAAGCGCCCAGCACCTTGATCTCGCTGCGTTCCACGAAGCCGCGCGCCTTGGTGTTCTGCGCCGGGGTCTCCATGCACATCAGGTCCCTTGAACGTGTGTGTGATCATGATCTGGCCTACGCCCCACTGGCCTGTTCAGACGGGTGAGCAGGTCGAGTTTTTCGACCATGAGGGGGCTGGCGCGCAAAGCGCGGTGCATCTCGTCCATGATGATGACGTGGTTGCGGCGGGGTTGCAGGCCGGCCTCGGCCATCATGTCGGCCGCGTTCTTCGCGGCGAACGCGCTCGACCATGTGGCGGCGAGCACGGCGGCGACGACGTCGTCGCCGGCCTGCGCGAGGGCGCTGATGTCGAAGTCGACGGGGCGGGACAGGTCAAGCCGTTCGGTGGTCTGCTCGCAGAACAGGCGTCCGAACCGTCCCATCGGGTTCGCGAGTCCGTGGAGGCTGGACAGCAGGTCGCGGGTCGAGCGCGCGTAGGCCTCGTCGTTCTCGGGGTCGTCGAACACGGCGGCGGCGCGAATCTCGGGCGTGCCCTGTCTGACGAGGTCGCGCAGGTCGGGGATGACGGGCGGCTCCGGATCGTCCTTGGTGCGCTCGTACAGGATCTTGAGCGCGGTGGACAGGACGTTGGATTCCACGTCGGAGACGGTGCGGCGTCCCTCCTCCCGTCCGGTGCGGCTGATGGTCAGCAGCACCTCCATGAGCGCGCTGCGGCGTTCGTGGTAGTCGGCGAGCAGGTCCTCGCGGGCGTCTCCCGTGAGCCGTTTGAGCGCTTCATGGATGCCGCCCGGGTCGAGCGGGTTGATGGAGCCCAGGCCGCTGCCCAGACGGATGACCTGTCCGCCGAGCAGCCGGACGAGTTCGGCGTAGTCCGGCTTCAGGTCGCCGGGGATGATCGCGTTCATGCCGAGGGCGGACATGCCCCACACCTGGCGGCGCACGAACGTGGATTTGCCGATGGCGGGCAGCCCCATGACGAACATGCTGGGCTGTTCGATGATGCCGGCGCGGAACCAGCTGATCGGATCGCAGCACACGCCCGCGCCGGTCGTCATGCTCCGTCCGATGGGCACGCCCTCGACGGGCAGCGCCATGTCGGTGCTGAACGGCCAGAATCCCCCGCACACCTGGGTGCTGGTGCCGAAGAACTCGTCCATCGTGGGCATGAGCCCGCCCCATCCGCCGCCCCTTGAGCGCCGTCCCCTCCAGGACGGCCCCATCGGCGTTGGCGGGATGGACGGGCGAAGGACCGGCATGTCCGGATCCATGGTCCGGCCGGTGTTTTTTCCCTTCCGCATGGTTCCGTTCCTTTCACGAGAACGCGGCGAACGCGCTGGGAGGCGTGTAGTTCCTGAGGTTGAGGCCGAGCGGCAGGCTCGCGGCGAAAGCGGTGTCCTGCGCGCCGTAGCAGGGGCGCAGGTCGATCTTCGCGCTTCCGGCGGCGCCCTCGACGGCGTGCGTGGCCTGTTCGAGCCTCATGCGCTCGTCGTCGCCGGCGCGAACGGTGGCGGTCACGAGCATGCCGAAGAACACAATTGCCGCTCCCCTGTTGGTCTCGATGGCCTGCCGGTTGGCCTTGTTGATCTGGCTCATCGCGCTGATGGACGCGCGCTTCTCCTGGCTGACCTGGTTGGCGGCCCTCTGTCTGTTCTGCTCGGCCATGAACGCGGTCTTGTCCGGAGGCAGGACGTGGAACACGACGGTGACGCGCTTGCGGTCGCAATCGGAGAGCGGGCCGAGCAGACGCGCCAGGGTGGAGCTGGTCACGTTGGATTTGGGCGGGTCGCACATCTCCCATGTGCGGCTCACGCCGGAATCGTGCCGGTAGTGGTCCCAGCCGGCCTCGCAGGCGACGGGCCCGGCGTCCTCCCATTCGATCCATGGCTGGCCGTCGGCCTGTTCGAGCGTGTCCTGCGTGGCGGGATCGTAGCTGACGCGGACCATGCGGCTGATCTCGTCGATGGTGAGCGTGCGCGCGGTCCCGCCGCCCGCGTCGGCGATGCGGCGGATGAGGTTGGGGACGAGCTGTCCGATGCGGCGGGCCGCGTCCTCGGGTTCGAGAAATTTCCCGTCGCGCACGTCGACGTAGCGGAACGTGAGCGTGAGGATCACGCTGCTGGACGCGCCGCCGGTCGCGTACAGGTCCATGATCTGGGCCATGGCGCGGGCCGCGAGCTCGGGAGCGTCCTTGACAGTGCGCTTGGCGAGGTTGCGGCGGAAGCGCACGCCCGAGTCGGGCGACGTGTCCACGGTGACGGCCAGCTGGGTCACGCCGGCCTCGCCGCCCAGCGCCTCGAGCAGGCCGGCCCACGAGGCGACGTACGCGTCCTCGACGTCGTCGTCCGCGAGGGCCGCGCCCTGCGGCTGGCATGCGAGCAGGAGCGAGTATTCTCCGGTGTGCCCGTGGCGCACGAGGGTGAGCCGGTCGCCGAACCCGTCGTTCGCCTCGACGAGCGAGACGCGCGACAGGATGCCGGGCAGGCGGCATTCGCCCGATTCGACGGGCGCGAGCATTCCGGAACGGTACAGGGCCCTGCCCTTCCTGGACTCCGAGAGCCAGGAGCGCCGTTCCACGGTCCGGTCGAGCACGTTTCGATGTTCGCGGTCGCGTACCGCGAGCACCGCGATGGTGCCGATGCCGATGACCGCGGTCGCGATGGCCGCGACCACGTTGACCATGGACAGCATCAGCGTGACGACGAGCACGCCGAGGCCCGCGAAGGTCAGCGGCTTGCCGATGTTGCGGATGCCGCCCGCGATGGGGCGCATCCAGTCGCCGTATGTCGTGCTTGAGGCCATTTAGAACTCCTTGGTCTTGCGGGTCGCGGCGCGGTTGGCGCCGTCGGGCCCGTCTCCGGACGGCTTCGCGCCTCCGGACGGGCGGGCGCCGCCGGGCCGGCACGGGTCGGAGCCGGAACGGCCGACGGACTGTTCGCTCCGCGCGGCGGTGGACGAGGATTCCGGGTTTCGCTCCGTCCGGGGCTCCTCCGGAGCCGGAGCCCGCGGACTGCTGGTCCATGCCGGACGGCATGGGATTGTCCGCCGTGTCCTTCGCGCCGTCAGGGACGGCGGATTCCGACGACGTGGATTGTCCTCCGCCGCCGGAGGAGCCCGCCTGCGTTCCCGCCGGTCCGCCGCCGGCTCCGATGCCGGATGGTTGCGCGGCTCCCGACGGTTTCGCGCCGTCGGGGGCGGCGTTCTTCTTGCCGGCCGCTCCGGCCACGCCCTTCGCGCCGGCCTTGAGCGCGCCGCCGGCGGCCATGACGCCCATGCCCGCGATTCCGCCGAGCATGGACGGTATGACCCCGCCGCCGCCGACGCTTCCCGCCACGGCCGGGACGATGAGCTTTATCATCGCAGGCAGGAGCACGATGACGCTGACGGTGAGCATGAGGGTGATGGCCTGGCTGTCGTCGCCGTCCGTCGCGGTGACCATGATCGCGCTTCCGGTCGCCATGACGAGCGCGGCGACGGGTTTGTACAAAAGGAAAGCGAACAGCCATCCCATGACCTTGCCGAACGCCTGGCGTCCGGTCTCCATCCAGCTCATCGCCGCCCAGACGGGGGCAACGCCCACCATGATGGGCAGCAGGCCGGCGCGCAGGTAGCAGAACACCTTGCTGATGAGGTTGCAGAACCACACCACGATGGTGAGGACCAGGGCGATAGGCCAGTCGAGGTTGAAGAATTCCGTCGCCGCGAGCGTGTTGTGCTGCCACGAGTCGCGCATCATGTTGGACGCGCTTTTGAGCACGCCCGCGGTCCAGGTGTCCACGGTGTCCTGGAACAGGTTGACGAATCCGGCGAGGCATACGCTGGTGAGCATGGCCCACATGAAGGCCTTGCCCAACGGGACGAGTTCGCGTCCCTCCTGCGTGGTGATGAGCTTGAAGCCGGCCGCGACGACGCCGCACACGGCCGCGATGATGAGGAACGGGTCGACCTGGAGCCTCACCCAGTCGGACACGAAGAACGAGGCTCCCGATCCGGGCGTCCATGACGCGAGGGCCGGAGTGGAGCGTCCGGCCGTGGCCGTGGGCACGCCGTTGACGACGGTTTTCGTCATGTGGGCCTGTTTGAAGAACGTGAGGGCGATGCTCGCGGCGGACGAGCCCATGAACACGCCCAGGAAGATCCATCCGATCTTGCCCAGCAGGTGTCCGTCCATGCCGGCCGAGCCGTTGCCGATCTGCCAGACGATGCGCGCCGCGAGGACCATGAGGCTGATCGCGGCCGCGACGATGAGCACGCCCTGGGCGATGTTGAGGTATTTGTTGACGTTCGTGTCCCACGCGTCGTACATGGGCAGCACGGAGTTCTGGAGGGTGGAGACGGTTCCCGACGAGGCGACGAGCGTGTTGCGGCTGGTGCTGAGCCAGTCGATCGTGTCGCCCGACTGCTGCTCGTACATCGTCCACATGGTCTTCTCGAGCCAGCTGAGCTTGCGCTGCTTGTCGCATGATCTCGTGGACGAGACGTATGTCCAGGTTCCCGCGCCCTCCGACGCGTCGTCGTCGGAGATCTGCGAGTTGGTCGCGTTGAGCGCGTCGCACTGCGCGGAAGGGTTCGCGACGAAGTAGACCTTCGCGGATCCGGCGGCGGCAATCGCGTTCCCTTGGTTCTTGTTGGCCCAGGCGTACTGCGGGCTGCGGATGAGTTTTCCGGGCTTGTTCTGGGGGATCTTCATCGAATACGTGGTCATCACGTCGGAGATCTCCTCGTCGCCGAATTTGAGGTCGTCCTTCAAAGCGTCGAAGTTCGGTCCTCCGCAGGCCGCGAGTGACAGGACGGCCGCCAGCGCGAGAAGCATCGCGACGAGGCGGCCCTTGCGCCGGCGCGCCATCCGCTCAGCAGCTTTCCGCGATGGACAGGCCGAGCGCGCTCATGAACGCCAGGGCGCCGGCGACGATGAAGATGCCGACGACCCAGTTGATGAGCTTGTCGAACGTGTCGTCCCTGTCCGGGACGCCGTCGCCCTGCTGGCGGAGCACGTGCACGCCGATGCGGATCAGCGCGACAATCGCGACGACGAGGCCGAGGGCCTTGACCCATCCGAGCGCGGTGCTCACCGGGCTGGAGAATCCAGGCGGAAGGCATGCCTTCGGGTTCGCGAGGTCGGCGAGGACCATGCCGTATGCGGCGGCGGATGCGATGTGTTCAAGCATCATTTCTCCTTTGATGTTCGTTGCTGGTGCGCCTTCCACGGTCGCACATCCCCGACGCCGCGGCGGTGCACGGCGTCTACAAGTTCCCTCATGCCTTCCCGCCCGCTTCGAGGTCAGCGAGCATCCTGGCGTACGCGCGCGGATACGTTTCGGGAAAGCCGTCGAGGTCGAGTCCGCGGATGAAGGGCAGCCTCCACAGCGCGGGCGCGGCGGAGCCGACCAGGAGCGCGCCCTTGCGCAGCTCCCGCGGCGTCTTCGGCAACGGCATGGTGACGGCGACGCCCATGAGGACGGTCCGGCCGAACAGTCCCGCGTTCCAGTCGGCGAGCAGCGCGCGGAGCGCTTCGAGGCCGCGTCCCGTGCACATGGCGCACAGCACGACCCGGCTCGGGAGACGCGGGTCGGCGCTGACCGGCAGGCCGCGTCCCGCGTCCGCGTACCGGTCCCTCGCGCTCATGCGGATTGTGGTGCACCCCGCTCCCCATGCGCCGCCACCAGCCATACGCGGTCGGCGGTCGGACGGGCCGCGAACGGAGGGACCAGTTGGGTCAGCGCCGGCCGGGGATGCGGTGCCCGGGGCAAAGGCGGTTGGTTCTGGACGTTCATTCGTTCCTTCCTTCTCACAGTCCTGGATCGGTGTCCGGCATTCCTCCGTCGTCGTTTTCCGACGGGACGCTCCACGATGGGGCGGATGGCGTCGAGGGCTGCTGCTGCCTCTGCATCGTGGACGGCGTTTGGACGCTCTCCT
>ENA-OQDC01001332-OQDC01001332.1-human-gut-metagenome-genome-assembly--contig:-NODE-1332-length-12851-cov-3.549434_pt1 | contig 12851 bp, 11 predicted proteins | sample MGYA00242770_ERZ504601 | MGnify/ENA primary metagenome ERZ504601 (study PRJEB26092, sample SAMD00036305) | human gut metagenome | host: Homo sapiens | study: EMG produced TPA metagenomics assembly of...
TTTGCCGTTACCCAAATAGTTTCATTCTGAATAAAAGCATTGATAAATCTATTTTCATCCGCAACCTTATAAATCAAAAACTGCATCTGCTTATCCATCTTTACCCCTCAATTTCCGCAATAATCTTGTCGATTTCGCTGCGCAGAACCTGCTCACGGGCAACAATCTCCGCGATTTCCGCATTGAGCTTTTTGATATCAATCTTCTCACGGGTGTCCTCAGGCTCCACATAAGTAGAAACAGAAAGGTTGAAGTCATTCTCGGCGATTTCCGCATAATCTGCCAGATGGCTGAAATGAGCAACATCCTCACGTTTGGCAAAAACATCAACGATGCGGTCAATATTTTCGGGCGTCAGCTTGTTGTTATTCGTGACCTTAATGCATTCCTTGGAAGCATCAATGAACATAACCTTGTTATCGCTTTTGCCTTTTTTGAGCACCATAATACAGGTAGCAATGCTCGTACCGAAGAAGAGACCGCCGCTAAGCTGAATAACCGCATCTACATAGTTGTTGTCTACCAGATACTTGCGAATCTTCTGCTCTGCACCGCCACGGTACATGATACCGGGGAAGCATACAATGGCAGCCGTGCCGTTGGCAGCGAGCCAAGACAAACTGTGCATGATGAAAGCCATATCAGCCTTGCTCTTGGGGGCAAGCACGCCTGCAGGTGCAAAACGCGGATCGTTAATCAAGGTAGCATCGCCGTCACCAACCCATTTTACGGAATACGGCGGGTTTGATACGATTAGCTCAAATGGTTCTTCATCCCAATGCTGCGGATTGGTTAGCGTGTCCTCGCAGGCAATATCAAACTTATCAAAGCCTATCTTATGCAGGAACATGTTAATACGGCAGAGGTTATAGGTCGTAATATTGATTTCCTGACCATAGAAGCCGTTACGGACAGCATCCCTGCCCAAAAGCTCAGCACATTTCAGCAGCAAAGAGCCGGAGCCGCAGGCCGGGTCATAAGCCTTGTTGATTTCCTTCTTGCCTACCGTGCCCAAGCGCGTAAGCAGCACACTTACTTCCGGCGGGGTAAAGAACTCGCCACCGCTTTTGCCGGCACCGGATGCATACATGCCCATAAGATATTCATAAGCGTCACCAAAGGCATCTATGGAGTGGTCATTGATATCACCAAGATTCATATCTTTCACGCCGTTAAGCAGCTTTGCAAGGCGCTCGTTACGCTTCGCTACGGTCGCACCTAGCTTATTGCTGTTAACGTCAAAATCATCGAACAGACCGGAGAAATCCGCCTCAGACTCACTGCCCTTGGCAGAACCCTCGATGTTGTTGAAGATACGATCTAAGCGTTCGTTAAGGTTCTCGTCATTGGCTGCATTAGCACAAACATTGCAGAAGAGTTCGCTGGGCAGCATAAAAAAGCCCTTTTCTTCGATAAGACCTTCGCGGGCTTCCTCTGCATCCTCGTCGGACATCTTAGCATAATCAAAGTCAGCATCACCTGCTTCAATCTCATTTTGGTTAATATAATTAGTCAGATCCTCAGAAATAAAGCGATAAAACATAGTGCCAAGCACATAGTTTTTAAAGTCCCAGCCGTCTACAGCTCCGCGCAGCTCATCCGCAATCGCCCAAATAGCACGGTGAAGCTCTTCTCTTTCCTGTTCCTTCTTGATATCAGTCACGTCAAAACCTCCTAAATTTATCTTAATGTATAGTAATTACTCAACAAACAAATTCATAATTATATTATACAGCCTTAAGCAGATAAAAGAAACGTTTTAAGGTTTTTTATTTCTTTGAACGGCACCAATAAAAAATCCTATTGCAGACTAACTCAGAACATCTGCAATAGGATTTTACGCTTATCTCATATTGAATTATGCAACAGCGCCGGCTTTCCCCTTACTTGCTCAGGTATTCGTTAATAGCAGCTGCAGCCTTCTTGCCTGCACCCATAGCGCTGATTACGGTTGCAGCACCGGTTACGATATCGCCGCCGGCAAATACGCCCGGAATAGAGGTAGCACCTGCCTCGTCAGCAACAATGTTACCGCGCTTGTTGACCTCCAAGTCGGGGGTAGTCTGCTTAATCAGCGGGTTCGGACCTTGGCCGATAGCCATAACTACCATGTCAACGTCGAGCACATACTCGCTGCCTGCGATAGCTACAGGAGAGCGACGGCCGCTGGCATCTGCTTCGCCCAGCTCCATCTTAATGCATTTCAGGCCGTTAACCCAGCCCTTTTCATCGCCCAGAATAGCAACCGGATTGTTCAGCAGGCGCAGCTCAATGCCTTCCTCCTTAGCATGGCCGATTTCTTCCTTACGTGCGGGCATTTCTTCCTCGCTGCGGCGGTAAACGATATATACCTGCTCCGCGCCAAGGCGCTTCGCGGTACGCGCTGCGTCCATAGCTACGTTGCCCGCGCCAACGATAGCAGCCTTCTTGCCAACGTATACAGGTGTAGCGTAGTTCGGGAATTCGTAAGCCTTCATCAGGTTTACACGTGTCAAAAATTCGTTGGCGGAATATACGCCGTTGAGGTTTTCGCCGTCAATCTGCATAAAGTGCGGCAGACCGGCGCCGGTACCAACATAAACAGCGCTGAAGCCTTCCTCCTCCATCAGCTCCTTGATGGTGAAGGTGCGGCCGATTACAGCGTCAACTACAATCTTTACGCCCAATTTTTTCAGTGCGGAGATTTCATGCTGTACGATTTCCTTCGGCAGACGGAACTGCGGAATGCCGTACATCAGCACGCCGCCTGCAGCATGCAGCGCTTCGTACATGGTTACGTCATAGCCCATTTTTGCCAAATCACCGGCGCAGGTCAGACCGCTTGGGCCGCTGCCTACTACGGCAACCTTTTTGCCCTTGCGTTCTGCCGGAGCTTCTACATCGTTGTCCAGGCCATGCTCACGCGCATAGTCGGCAACAAAGCGCTCCAGGCGGCCGATAGCTACAGGCTCGCCCTTGATGCCCAGCACGCACTTGCCCTCGCACTGGTTTTCCTGCGGGCAGACACGTCCGCAGACAGCAGGCAGGGTACTCTTCTGCTTAAGGATTTTATAGGCCTCGGCAAAGTTTTCCTGTGCCACCTCATGGATAAACTTAGGAATATCAATATTAACAGGGCAGCTGCCTACACAGCGCGGTTTAGGGCAGTTCAGGCAACGCTGTGCCTCGTCTACCGCCATTTCCTTAGTGTAGCCAAGTGCTACCTCCTGAAAGTTTTTGTTACGCACATCAGCCGGCTGTTCCGGCATAGCATTTCTCATTCCTCCACGCATTTGCAATGACCTCCACAGCTATATTCCAGTGCTTCCTGGTCCTTGTACATCTGCTGACGCATTACCAGGTTCGCAAAATCTACCTCGTGAGCATCAAACTCCGGTCCGTCTACACAGGCAAATTTGTTCTCACCGCCAACCATTACACGGCAGCCGCCGCACATGCCGGTGCCGTCTACCATGATGGTGTTGAGGCTGGCTGTAGTTTTTACGCCGAAGGGTTTGGTGGTCGCTGCCACGTTTTTTCATCATGATAACAGGGCCGATGGCCAATACCAGGTCAATCTTCTCGCCTGCCTCCAGCATTTCACGCAGCGGGTCGGTTACAAAGCCCTTGCGGCCTGCACTGCCGTTATCGGTGGTCAAAATCAGCTCGTCGCTGATAGCAGCCATTTTATCCTGCCAGATTACCAGATCCTTGTCACGCGCACCGATGATGGAGATAACCTTGTTGCCCAGCTCGTGGTATGCACGCGCGATGGGATAAACAGGCGCAACGCCGATGCCGCCGCCAACTACTACAACAGTACCGAACTTGCCCATCTCGGAAGGATGTCCCAAAGGACCAACTACGTCGAGAATATCGTCACCCTCGTTAAAGGTGTCGCACAAGTGCTTGGTGGTGTTCCCCACAGCCTGCACGATTAAGGTGATATAGCCTTTTTCACGGTCAAAAATCCGCAATAGTCAGAGGAATACGTTCGCTGTATTCGTCAGTGCGGATGATTACAAACTGTCCCGGATGGCATTTGTGTGCCACCAGCGGCGCGTCTACGACGAACTCGTAAACAGCAGGTGCTAAATTTGCTTTGGTAATGATTTAGCCATTTTCTTGCTTTTCTCCTTTTGCTGCTAATTGCTATTTATTCAAAAGCTTTCTGGTGCAAGCCTCAGCTTCCGCGTAAATCTTTTCTTCGTCAAAGGTCAGCAGCTTGCCTGCTTCCACAACCTTTTTGCCTGCTACAAAAACAGTGTCGGCGTCGGTGCTGCTTGCTGCATAAACCAGCTGGGACAGCTTATTGTGCCGCGGATACCAGTAAGGCTTGTGCATATCCCACAGTACGATATCTGCCTGCTGACCTGCTTCCAAAAGTCCGGTATCGGCAAAGCCCAGAGTCTTGGCACCGTCAACGGTTGCCATCTCCCACGCTTTTTTAGCAGGAACAACGAGCGGATCAAAGGTGGTTGCCTTATGCAGCATTGCGGCAGCGCGGCATTCCTCCAGCATATCCAGATTGTTGTTGCTGGAAGCGCCATCCGTGCCCAGGCCTACGCAAATGCCCTTGTTCAGCATTGCCGCTACCGGTGCGATACCGCTTGCCAGCTTCAGGTTGCTCTGCGGGTTGTGTGCTACACGCACGTGCTTGGCAGCCATGATGTCCATATCCTCGTCGGTCAGATGTACGCAGTGCGCAGCAATGGTGCCAAGCTCAAACATGCCCAGCTTATCCATCAGCTGAATCGGCGTCATGCCATGCTCTTTGACAACGGTATCAACCTCAAATTTAGTTTCGCACAGGTGCATCTGGATTTCTGCCTTGTTGGCAGCAGCCTCGGCAATAACCTTTTCCAGATAATCAACAGGACAAGTATACGGAGCGTGCGGACCATAGGTAATGCGGATACGGCCGTTGTCATAGCCCTGCCAGTTCTTCGCCAGTACGGTGTTCTCTGCCAGCTTTACGTCCTTGTCCGGTGCTACGCCGATCAGGCCGCGGCTGAGGTTAGCGCGGATGCCGGTTTCGGCGCAGGCACGCGCAACGTCCTCCATGAAGGCGTACATGTCTGCAAAGCAGGTAGTACCGCTCTTCAGCATTTCTACGATGCCCAGCATTGCGCCCCAGTAGATGTCGTTAGCGTCCATCTTGTCTTCAATCGGCCAGATTTTGTTTTGCAGCCAGTCCATGAGCGCCATATCATCGGCATAGCTGCGCAGCAGCGTCATAGAAACGTGACCGTGGGTGTTGACCATGCCGGCAGTAGCCAGCTTGCCCTTGCCGTCCACAATTTCGTCGGCAGCAAAGTCTGCAGGCACGTCCTTGCCTACATAAACAATCTTATTATCTTCAACAGCGATGTTCTGCATTTCACCGTTCGGAGTATGCAGAAGCTCGATATTCTTAATCAGTAGCTTAGCCAAAAGATTTCACTTCCTTGCTATAAATTAAGTCCTGCCTCCCTGTTTAATGCTTAGGGAGGCAGATGACAGTGATATTATTGTTATCTACTCCTCGCCCTGCTGACGTTTGGAGTAATGCTTTTCATAAAAATCATGCATCACGTCCACGTCCTCACAGCTCAGCTCGTACACCTTATTGCCGGTGCCTGCACAGATTACGGCAATCTGCGCCGCCTTTTCCAGAATTTCGGCAGCAAGCAGTGCCTCTGCCAGATTCTTGCCCCAGCACACAGCGCCATGGTTGGCCAGCAGCACAGCCTTTTTGCCGTTCAGCGCACGCACGGTGTTCTCCGCCAGCTCCTGTGTACCGCAGAGAGCGTATTGGGCGCACTCCACCCTGCCGCCGATAATCTGCACGATATCCTCGATAATCGCAGGCACTCCCTGATGCATAGCCGCAAGCGCACTGGCATAAATGCTGTGCGTATGGATTACGGCACCTGCCTCGGGATAGGCGTTGTAAATAGCGGTGTGCACCTTCAGTTCGGAGGAAGGAATGCGCTTGCCCTCAACAAACTTTCGGCCATCACGGTTTGATAATGGACAACGTCCTCAGGCGTCAGCGTTTCATAGCCGTGGCCGGAGGGTGTGATAGCAATATTCTGCGCGTCAATGCGGCAGCTGATGTTGCCCCAGGAGCCTGCGACGAGCTTTTTTTCAATCAGTGCATGGCCTGTTTCCACAATGGCGGCGCACGCACTTTCTTTAGCAAATAACTGCGTTTCCATGATTATTCCGCAGCCAGATATGCCTTCTGCTCATCGCTCAGGGTATCGATGCCTGCGCCCATAGCCTGCAGCTTCAGAGCAGCGATTTCGGTGTTCAGCTCTTCCGGCAGTACATACAGCTTGTTTTCCATTGCTCCCTTATGGTCGAGCAGGTATTTCATAGCCAGGAACTGCATAGCGAAGGACAGGTCCATGATTTCAATCGGATGGCCGTCACCGCATGCCAGGTTAACCAGACGGCCTTCGCCCAACAGGTTCAGCTTACGTCCGTCAGCCATAGTGTAGGTCATGATATTTTTGCGTACTTCATACGGAGCAACTACGGAAAGCTCCTTCAGATGATGTTTGTTGATTTCTACGTCGAAGTGGCCTGCGTTGCACATAACAGCGCCGTTCTTCATAACCTCCATATGCGGTTTGGTGATAACGTCCTTGCAGCCGGTTACGGTTACAAAGATATCGCCATGCTTAGCAGCCTCCTGCATCGGCATAACGCGGAAGCCGTCAAATACTGCTTCAATACCTTTAATCGGATCAACCTCGGTAACGATAACGTTAGCGCCCAGGCCCTTGGCACGCATAGCAACGCCCTTACCGCACCAGCCATAGCCTGCAACAACAACAGTTCTGCCTGCTACGGACATGTTGGTGGTACGCATGATGCCATCCCAGGAGGATTGGCCGGTACCGTAACGGTTATCAAACAGATACTTGCAGTAAGCATCATTAACTGCAATCATCGGGAATGCCAGATGACCTGCTGCAGCCAGAGCCTTCAGACGATGTACGCCGGTGGTAGTTTCCTCGCTGCCGCCCATCAGGTTAGGAATCAGGTCACGACGTTCGCCGTGCAGCATATTAACCAAATCGCCGCCGTCATCAATAATCAGCTGCGGTTCGCTCTTCAAAGCCTCGCGCAGATACATATCATATTCTTCGTTGGTGCAGCCATGGGTTGCGAAAACGGTTACGCCGCTGTCAACCAGTGCTGCGGCAATTTCGTCCTGAGTGGAAAGCGGGTTGCTGCCGGTAACAACAACATTAGCGCCTGCGTTCTTCAGCACGAGTGCCAGATAAGCGGTTTTAGCTTCCAGGTGAATGGTTACAACCATGTTGATGCCCTGGAAAGGCTTGGTTTTGCTGTATTCGTCGTTCAGATGATTCAGCAGAGGCATATATTCCTTTGCCCACGCGATACGTTGATGACCTAACGGTGCCAATTTGATGTCTTTAATAATGCTTTGCATAAATCTGAAAATCCTCCTTTAATTAAGCTCTTTAATCTTGCACTCGAAATACCACAAAAGCATCAAAAACTATGTTGTAGAGTACGATAGAGCAATTTTTAACTAAAATCTACCATTAACAAACACTTTTCACTTTACTTTTATTAACTCTAGCAGTAAAACAGACTATAAGCAGTAATCCATATATTATCTTAAAACAAAATCATTTTGAGATTTCATTGCAGAATCAAATTCTGCAAATTCCTTATGCTGTAATGAATACTGCAGCTGATTAGATAATCCTACCATTGCGTATATAGCCTGACTATAGTTTTGCTCTGTAAAAGTACTTGTATCAATAATGCTAAGAAATCTTTGCATAGCTTCTTGTTTATCCTTCCTGTAAACTGCAAATTCTCTATTCATTATTTGCCTATACTCTTTTATAATAGCTGTTTCCTCATCATATAGTTTAGCAACTCTTCTATATTCGATAGCATTAAGTTTAGCTTGATCAATTATAGCTTTTGTGGACATTAGCATATAGCTAGTAGCTGTATATATTGCCATAGGAAGGAATACTCCACCAGAAACACCTATTGTTGTTTTTAACGCAGCAGTAAAATAATATGCAGAAGAAGATTGAATTGCTGTAGCTTTTAATTCTTCTACCAATTGACTGCCGTCTATTTCACCTTTAGCATACGCATATATTGATACACCACAATCAACTACAGCTGCAGCAAGAGCTGTAGTAACATTAGTATCTGTTAATGCTGGAATCGATTGTTTTTACCTGTTATTCTAAAAATAGATGATAGAAAACCAGCAGCACCACCTCTTACTGCTCCTTTACCAACTGCCATACCAGTTTCTTTTAGAGCTTGGTCTAATTTTTTTCTATCATTATAGACGTCCCATAAGCTAGTTACACCTTGAATTGCTCCTTTTATAACGCCACCTGCTACAGCGCCTTTAGCTGTTCCTCCAGCTATTTCATAAGCCATTTGTTTATATTCAAACTCCTTGGCATAAGCGAGGACAGCATCTACATCGACTTTACCATCTGATCCACAAAATTTTTTCAATTCACTGGTAGTAGTACCACCTGAACTAACTCCGGTGCGATCATCTGTCAATCCTGAGCGTATTGAATTCATAGCTTCATTATATTGACTTTTAGAAATTTCACCCTTATTTAGCTTATCTAATAGAGCAGTTTTAACAGCTTCTACAGTATCGGAAGTTGTAATTTTTTGCATTCCATTATATTTAGGATTAACAAAGTTATTAGCAGTATTATTAGGATCATTGTTGACTTTAGCTTGAGCTTGAAAGATTACTTTACCATCTTGCTCAAATCTGAAATCATCAGGAGCTGTATGTCCTCCGTATCCTCCTTGGCTTGCTGGAACATCTGTAACGGGGTATTTATCAAAACCTTGATTGCCCGCATTTGCATTATTTCTAAGAAATTTACTAGCTTCAATATACTCAAATAAATTACCTTTAGCTTGTTCATAACCAACGTTAGCAAGTTTTTGTCCTTTTAAACGAAAAAGCTCCATTGATTTAATAGTTATGTCAGTACCAGCTTGTAAATTCCTGTTTGCTAAATCCGTAACTTGTGTACTAATGAAAACAGCATTATTATCTTGAATCTTTTTATTTATAGGCATTCCTTCAGTCCCGTCCTTGATTCAATAATAACTGACTATTAACTGTCTGCTGACTGCTTTGTAACACCTTATATGATTCTGCAGTAATATTTCCCTGTTCATCTAATAAATTAACCGTAAGCGTTTTCTGCATAGTCTGTGCCATTAACCATGCCATATGCAAATATTGTTGCTGAGATCGTTCCAACTGATTATAATCAACAGTGATTTTCATGCCAAATATCGCTTTTATTTTATTCCACAAACTTTTACTACACAACGTATATTGGTCAATATATATTCTATTTACGCCTGTGATTACTTCTTTAAACTTAGATGAAAACGCCATTAAGAATTCGTTATAATCGCTAGCTAAACTGTATATGTTGTCCAAAGTATCAGAAATTCCATTCATTTTTTCTGCAGCATTTGTTGCTTGAGCATACATTTTTTCCAGCTTTAGCTAAGTTTTCTTCAGATTTAGCAGACATAAACATGCCAGCTAAAGCCAATGCCGGACCTAATACAACGCCACCTAAAACTGCTGAGCCAGCTGCTACACCAAGACCCCCAGAAGCAATACTTCCTCCGCCAAAAAATGCTAAAGTTGCATTAGTAGCAGCTGCACCTGATAAAGTAGAAATAGCTGTTCCTGTAGAAGCCGCTGCAAACATAGATGCTCCACCGTATGCCGCAACACCAGCAAGAGTTCCTGCTGCTAAAGACCCTAATCCTGCATTCACCATTTCAGAAGCCTTTAATGCCGAATTTTTAATAGCCTTGATATTTTCAGGTGTAATTTCAAGGCTTCCTTCTAATGCTAACGTTCCCTCTTGTTTAACATTTTTAAACTTACTAAAAGCATTGATAAATCCATTCATGTCGTTCGCCCAAATATTTACCTTAGTAGTTCCTAATTGTTCGAGCATCTCATTTGTGTTTTCTCTAGAATATTCTATCCTAGCTATTGCTTCATCATATATTTTCTTAGCTGAAATCTGTAATTCTTCTGCACGACTATTATTATCAGATGAATCTATCATCTTCTTTGCTCCAAAAATTGCAGCACCAACAGCTGCGGCACCAATTAAAAATGGTATAGGCATATTCATAACTCCCCTTTTTTTAAGGCATTATTTTTTAATTGCATACATACTTTATAATTCATTTCATAATACTCTTCCAATGACATATGTGTATAGTAAATTTTTCTATACATAGCATCAATATTGCATTTTTCAGGTCTGCTATGATATATTCGACACAAATTTTGTTTTTTTCATCCAAATGAATACACACTCCATTCGCCTTTATCCAAATTCATGATACAAATCAGAAAGATGAAGACTTCTACAGCATAACCCACATTTATCACAATTAAACATATCTAACGCCTTGCATTTTGATGGTATTTTCAAATTACTAGATTATCACAAAACACAAATATAATAAAGTATTAAGATTGAATTCTGAAGGAAAAATTAATCGTTTTAAAAGAGCCTGCAATTTCTTAATACTTTCTGTATACGGCGCTTTAAGTACGCCATGCTCGGTAATAATACCGCTAATAAGCTCTGCCGGTGTCACGTCAAACGCAGGGTTAAACACTGCCACGCCCTCAGGCGCAGTCTGCTCGCTGCGGAAATGACGTACCTCGTCGGCCTTGCGCTCCTCAATAGGAATCTGCGCACCTGTAGCAATGGAAAAATCAAAGGTGTTCGTCGGTGCGGCGATATAAAACGGAATCCCATGTGCCTTCGCCGCCAGTGCCACGCCATAGGTGCCGATCTTGTTCGCCGTATCGCCGTTGGCCGCAATTCTGTCGGCACCGACAACAACAGCGTTCACGCCCTTCGTGCGCATGGTCCACGCTGCCATATTATCGGTAATCAGCGTAACCGGAATGCCGTCCTCAAACAGCTCAAACGCCGTCAAACGCGCACCCTGCAGCAGCGGACGTGTTTCGTCGGCATAAACCATCTTCAGCTTGCCCTGCGCGTAGGCACTGCGGATAACGCCCAGTGCCGTGCCCCAACCGCAGGTTGCCAGTGCGCCTGCGTTGCAGTGCGTCAGCACTACGGCAGCGTCAGGCAGCACAGCAGCGCCGTATTCGCCCATACGCTTATTCATGGTGATATCGTCCGCATAAATCTGCTCGGCCTTCACCTCCAGCGCCTTGATAATCGCCGCAGGGGACTTGTCCTCGCTGTTCAGGCACACAGCCAACGCATACTGCAGATTCGCCGCCCACGCCAAATTTACCGCCGTCGGACGCGCAGTAATCAGATCTGCGCGCACAGCATCCAGCGCACCCAAAAAGTCCGGCTTGTCTGCAACCTCGCGCGCACCAAGCACCATAGCGAAGGCAGCAGCAGCGCCGATTGCCGGAGCACCGCGCACCTCCAAGCGTTCAATCGCCACTTTCACGCGCTTGTAATCCACGCAGGTAATCCATTCTATCTTTTGCGGCAGCAGAGTCTGGTCCAGCAGCACCAGGCTCCCCTGCTCCCAACGCATAGTTTCTACCATAACAACCTCTTACAGCTTAAAGCCGCCAAACTCCTGCATAGCGTGATGGCAGTTGCATTTTGCCTCAGTCGGCTCTTCATAAGCGATGAAGGACAGAATCAGTTTTTCCATATTCTTAATGCTGAGTGCCATAGCGTCGCAAACCTCTTTATGGGAAAGCGGCGTCGGGGAAATGCCGGCAGCCATATTGGTAACGATGGAGCAGTTAGTATAGCACATCTCTGCCTCACGCGCCAGAATAGATTCCGGCATATTGGTCATGCCAACCAGATCACCGCCCAGCATAGCGAACATCTTAATTTCTGCAGCACTTTCAAAGCGCGGGCCTTCGGTGCAAACATAAACACCGTGCTTATGGAAGGTAATATCCGTTTTCTCCAGGCATTTGATAACCTTCTCGCGCAAAGTCGGGCAATACGGATAGGTGAAATCGCAGTGCGCTACACCACGCTCCGGGGAGTCATAGAAGGTGTTGATACGGCTCTTGGTGAAGTCCAGCACGTTATCGCAAACTACGAAGTGACCTGCCTTCATCTCCGGGTTGAGGGAACCGACTGCGGTAGTAGCAAAAATCTCCTCCGTGCCCAAGCTCTTCATCGCCCAGATGTTGGCGCGATAGTTTACCTTGTGAGGCGGTACGGAATGGTCTACGCCGTGACGGCTTACGAAAACCACCTGATTACCGCTCATTGTGCCGATGTTGCACAATGCTTTACCAAAAGGTGTTTCTATAATCTTTTTTTCGAATCCCTTCAGGGTATCGGGATTATCAATACCGGTTCCGCCAATGATAGCAATTTTACGCATATGCTTTGCCTCCCTTATAGTTAAATGTGATAATGAAAACTGTTTGCTGAAGTATGTTATTACGCATAATATCTATGCAGATTCTCCACACTTTTTCTATTATATAATACCATAAATAAGGCATAATTTAAAGAGTAAAGAAAAAGCACTCTCAGCAGGTGTGAGAGTGCGAAGTGGGTGTGGGTTAATCTTTAAGCAATGCTTCGATTTTCTTTTTAGCTTCTTCTAACGTATTACAATGATCAAGAATATGTAAACATTGATATGTTACTCTTTCTTCAACTTGCTTGACAAGAAGTTCAGCGCATTGCTCATCTTCTAATTCTTCAATCTTTTTTGAATATCATCCATTTTAGCATCTCCTTATAATAATTTAAATTTTATTGCTGGCAAAGCTTAAGATAAGCTTGCTTAATTACTTTAGCCATCAGTATTCTTCTTTGTCGTAAAAA
>ENA-OQDC01001333-OQDC01001333.1-human-gut-metagenome-genome-assembly--contig:-NODE-1333-length-12845-cov-4.569115_pt1 | contig 12845 bp, 10 predicted proteins | sample MGYA00242770_ERZ504601 | MGnify/ENA primary metagenome ERZ504601 (study PRJEB26092, sample SAMD00036305) | human gut metagenome | host: Homo sapiens | study: EMG produced TPA metagenomics assembly of...
CCACGACCGCCGCTACGCCATCGACTCTACCAAGCTCCGCCGCGAGCTGGGCTCGGGAGCCCAGGCATACGGACTTCTCCGAGGGCCTGGACCAGACCATCGCCTGGTACACCGAGAACCGCGCCTGGTGGGAGCCCGTCAAGGCCGCTACCGAGGCCCGCTACAAGGCCCAGGGGCAGTAAGTTACCACTAATCGACGGGCGCCGTTGCGAACTGATCGCGACGCGCCCGTGCACGCGAGACGTCTTCTCGGCCCGTGCGCGGCGCGCTTCCTTACGGACATGGGGATGATCCCGGGGGAGCGCGCCGCGCACGGGCCGGGACTTTGGAAAGGAACGGACCTCATGGCAGAATTCGACTTCGAGAAGCAGCTCACCGTCACGGAGACCGGCATCCCCGGGGCTCAAGGTGGTGGAGCTCTCCGTCCACGGAGACAACCGCGGCTGGTTCAAGGAGAACTGGCAGCGCGAGAAGATGGTGGCGGCGGGCATCCCCGACCTGCGCTTCGTGCAGAACAACATCTCCTTCAACGACAACAAGGGCGTCACGCGCGGTATCCACGCCGAGCCCTGGGACAAGTTCATCTCCGTGGCCACGGGCTCGGTCTTCGGCGCGTGGGTGGACCTGCGCCCCGGCGCGGGCTTCGGCAAGGTCTTTACCTGCACGCTCGACCCCTCGCGTGCCATCTTCGTGCCGCGCGGCGTGGGCAACTCCTACCAGGCCCTGGAGGACGGCACCGCCTACACCTACCTGGTGGACGCCCACTGGTCCCTTGAGCTCAAGAAGACCTACACCTTCGTGAACCTGGCCGACCCTGAGCTCGCCATCCAGTGGCCCATCCCGCTGGAGGAGTGCGAGCTCTCCGAGGCCGACAGGGCGCACCCGATGCTCGCCGACGCCCTGCCCATGGCCCCGCGCCGCACGCTCGTGACCGGTTGCAACGGCCAGCTGGGCCGTGCCGTGCGCGCCATGGCTGAGGAGCGCGGCCTCGCCGGCAGCTTCGATTACTGCGACATCGACACCTTCGACATGTCCGATCCGGCGGCCTACGGCAAGTACGACTGGTCGCTCTACGGCACCGTGATCAACTGCGGCGCCTACACGGCGGTGGACAGGGCCGAGACGCCCGAGGGCCGCAAGGTCTGCTGGGCCGCAAACGCCACGGGGCCGGCCCTGCTCGCCCGCACCTGCGCCGAGCACGGCATCAAGCTGGTGCACGTGAGCTCGGACTACGTGTTCGACGGCACGGCCGAGCTGCACACCGAGGACGAGGCGCTCTCGCCGCTCTCCGTGTACGGCCAGTCCAAGGCCGCCGGCGACCTCGCGGTGGAGGGGTGCCCCGCGCACTACATCCTGCGCTCCAGCTGGGTCATCGGCCGCGGCCACAACTTCGTGAAGACCATGCGTGCGCTGTCCGACCGCTGCGCGAACGCGGACGACGCCCTGGAGCGGGTCACCGTGGTGGACGACCAGGTGGGCCGCCTCACCTTCACCGAGACCATGGCGGGAGCAATCTTCCACCTGCTCGGCTACCGCGAGGGCGACATGGAGCCGACGGCCCCCGCGCCCTATGGCCTGTACAACTGCACCAACTCGGGCGAGCCCGCCAGCTGGGCCAAGATCGCCGCGATGGTGTTCGAGCGCGCCAACGGCAACGGCGGCAAGGTGGTGCCGGTCTCCACGGCCGACTACTATGCCAACGCTGCCGGCCCCATCGCTCCGCGCCCGGAGCACTCCGCGCTGGAACTCGCCAAGCTAGAGGCCACCGGCTTCAAGCCCACGGATTGGTACGCCGAGCTCGAGGCGTACATGGGCGAGCTGCTGGCTGAATAGCCAATACCTGCACGTCCACTTAACTAGGTTCAGTTGACGTGGGCCAAGATAATCGCTGCGTGTTGAATGGAGCCCATTTCGGTGGGCTCCTTTCTTTTTTTATGTCTGCTATTTCCGCCAAGTCAATCGACGAGTCCGCGGCATCGCCGTGCCGCGCATCTATCCCAAGATGCGATGCTTGATACTCGAAAGAACCCCTCGGATGTAGATCCGTTTGGCCTCGGCATCATCATCTCGCTCGATATCGAGGCGCGGATAGCCGCTCGTGTACTCTACGTTTGGATTCGCGAGTACGTCTTTGCGCATGGTGGGGAACCGCAGCCAGAGCTCGGCAAGGCCCGTGGCGCTTCCGTAGATAGCGTTGAGGTTTGCGGCTGCTACGTAGGCGCTGCCGTGGGTGGTTGCGCGCGCATGAGGGGTGCCGAGGACGAGCTTGTCTTGCTGGCGCAGGAGGAACGAGAGCTCCATTACCTCGGTTTGGAGGTTCCCGTATTCGTGGAGTCGATCGATCAAGGCTTCGAGGTCGCTGCGCCGGATCATGAAGAGGTCGGAGCTTGCGGCCGAGAAGTTGCACGTTGCCTCTGCAAGACCGTTGTAACCGCCGCCCATGTTGTCCGTGAAGTTGCGGTTGGGGGCAACGGGGGTTCCGTCCGCGAGGGGCACGGTGCCCGCTTGTGCGATGAGGCCATCGGGGTAGAAGAGCTTGGGCGAGACGATGCCTACCTCGGCTCGGCAGAAGTAGGAAGCCGTGGTTACGATGCAGTTCTCATCGTCGAACTCAATCTTGTCGGTTGCGAAGAGGATGAGGTCCGTGTCTAGAGTTTCGAGCGCCTCTCGTGCTGTCGCTTTGAGGCTTGTAGGGATGAGGATGATGCTCGTGCTCGAGATGCCGTGTGCGCTGCTTATAGATTCGAGCAAGCACGCAGTGTCTTGCGTGCTGTTGCTCATAACGGCTAAGCCGATCTTCGGAGCGGGTGAGGCATTCTTGTAGTCCACGTGATACACGCATGAGTTGCTGGTCTCCTCAACATGCGTCTCGATTCCTCGGCGCGAGAAGTGATTCTCCAACGCTGTGGCTCCGGCAAGAACGGCGTAGGGCTTGGACTCCATGACGCCGCCGTTGGTGGAGCCAGCGTGCACGCGCCAGTGGTAGAGGACCTCGGGGATGTGGCAGATGCAGCGAGCGTGCTCTACGGCTTTGAGTGAAAGATCGTAGTCCTGCGCACCGGAGACCTCGTTGGGCGACAGCTCCACGCGGTCGAGGATGTAGCGGCTCACCATGAGCATGTGCACCATGTAGTTGTGCGAGTAGAGCAGATCGCGGTTGAAGTCGGGCTTGAAACGCGGGGCGTAGCCGGCGGAGTCATCTTCCTCGAAGTTGTCCTCGTCGCAGTAGAAGAGATCCGCGTCGGGATGTTCAGCCGCGAACGCCATGTAGCGCTCGAGCACGTAGGGGGAGAGCGTGTCGTCGTGGTCGGCAAAGGCCACATAGTCGCCCGTGGCGGCGCGAATGCCTATGTTGGTATTGCCGGCGATGCCTAAGTTCTCGGGGAAGTCAATGGTCTTGATGCGCGGGTCCGCGTAGGTGGTCAGTACTTCCTGCATGCCCTCGTTGTCCGGGCTCGCGTTTACCAGCACGAGCTCCCAGATCGTATAGGTCTGCGCGAGCACCGAGTCGATCATGTCGCGCAGGTAGGGCAGCGGCGTGTTGTACAGCGGGCAGATGATGCTCACGAGCGGGTGGAAGTCTGCGGGAATGGAGCCTTCCGGCAGGGGCTGGGGCTTGGGATAGCTCGCGTACGCGCCGTCGATGCTGGGATTCACCATGTCGAGGTCGCGGCGGATGCGCATGCGCTCGCGGCGAAGCCCCGTCATGGTGTCGAGCGCGCGGTCCTGATAGGCGAGGGTGAAGTTGGCGGCGGATCCATCGACCTTGATGGAGAGGACGGGGTTGGCTCCTTTGGCCTGGGGCTCCAGGATGAAGAATTCCGCATGCGCGCCGAGGGGCGTGCCGTTCTTGGCAGTAAGGGCAAAGTCCGCGGGATCGGGCAGCGTGTTTCCGCAGCCCTTCAGCTCTGCTCGGTAGACTACCCGGCCTCCATCGGCCTCGAGTACTTGGGCGATGGTTGCGGTGATGGACGAAGCGATCATGTGGATATCCGATCTGCAAGCGTGCTAGAAGCGCCGGGGCTACAGTGTGCGCCCGCGACGAGAGGTTTGGTGATTCGGGTCAAATGATAGCAAAGGGGAGCGCGCGCGGGGCTTCCTTGGTATCCTTGTTCAGATACGAATGCGGCGGCGCTCCTTGGTGCGCCCAACCGCCATGTCCCCGAAAGGTCGTTCTGCATGAAATCCGACGCTCGCGCGCTCGTTTCCGTCATCATTCCCGTGTGCAACGTGGAGAAGTACCTCGTCCAGTGCCTGGAAAGCATTCTTTCCCAGACGCACCGCGAGCTTGAGATCATCTGCCTGAACGATGGCTCTAAGGATGGCTCGCTCGCGATCCTGCGCGAGTTCGAGGCACGCGATCCGCGCGTGGTTGTGGTCGACAAGCCCAACGAGGGCTATGGCGCCACGTGCAACCGAGGCCTGGAGATGGCCCGCGGCGAGTGGGTTTCCATCATCGAGCCGGACGACTGGATCGACCCGGCTATGTACGAACGCATGCTTGCGCGCGCAGCCATGGTGGATGTGCCGGTGGACATCGTCAAGTGCCCGTGGATCGATGTGCACGACTGGGATGACCCTTCAACGCAGTACGAGCAGCAGTGCGTGTTGACGCACCGCCTGCCCAGCACCACGCGTCCCGTGACCCTGACCGACCTGCCCATCATGGTGGAGCAGCACCCCAGCATCTGGAGCGCCATCTACCGTCGCGACTTCCTGAACGAGCGCAGTATTCGCTTCATTCCGTACCCGGGTGCCGGGTGGGCGGACAATCCGTTCCTCATCGAGTCGTTCTGCCAGGCCAAGGCAATCATGACGTTCGACGAGGCGTTCTACCACTACCGCTGCGACCTGCCCGGCGCCACGTACAACCATAAGAAGGACAGCGCGGTCGCCCTGCCGTTCGACCGTTGGTGCGACATGACGGACATCCTGGAGCGATTGCACGTGACCGACCGCGGTATCCTCGAGGCGCACTACATGCGCGGCTTCAATTACATCCACGGCGGAATCGTGGACGATGGCTGGGAGAACCCCATCGTGAAGGACGGTACACGCCGTGTGTTCTCGCGCATGGACACCGAGATTGTGCTGGGGCATCCCAAGCTTTCCCCCAAGCGCAAGCGCTTCTACCTGGAGCAGATGGGCATAGCTGGCCGACGCGTGCCGGTGTGGCCGCGCGTGAAGTACTTCGCGAGCGAGACGCGCTTCTTCGTGAAGAGCAATGGCGTTCGCGGCCTGCTGCGCAAGGTCGGTGGTTTTGCGAACGGCAAGGCAGTCGCCGCCCGTCGAGCCAAGGAGAACGCAAAGGGGTAGGGGTCCTGCTTGTGTTCTCATGAGCGCGCACCCGACTCTCCTGATTGTATGCAGCTCGTCGAGGCAAGAAATCGCGCAAGCGCCCCTGTGTTATCATACCTTGTTCGGCAAGGGCGGCATCTGCCGCTAACGTGCAATCAATAGGGAGGCGTCGTCGGTGTCCTCACAGACTCTCGCAACCGAAAAGGCCCCGCGTCCGTATAAGAAGGACCTGCTCATCCTCGAGCAGCTCGTCACCAAGGACTTCAAGCTCAAGTACCGCCGTAGTTTCCTCGGCGTGTTGTGGAGCGTTCTCAACCCGTTGCTCATGATGATCGTCATGTCCATCGTGTTCTCTTACATGTTTGGCAGCAACGTCCCCAACTTCCCGCTCTACCTCATCGTGGGCAACGTGACGTTCTCGCTCATGAGCGACTCCACCAACGCGGCGCTCACGAGCATCATCAACGCCGCGCCTCTGCTCAAGAAGGTCAAGGTCAACCGGTACATCTTCCCGGTGCAGAAGGTCTTGTTCGCGCTCGTGAACTTCGCTTTCTCGCTCATCGCCGTGGCCATCGTCATGCTGTTCTTCCAGGTTATGCCCACGTGGCACTTCATCTGGCTGCCCCTGTGCCTGTTCTTGCTGATGCTCTTCTGCATTGGCGTGGGCCTGGCCATCGGCGCGCTCTCCGTCTTCTTCCGCGACATCATCCACCTGTGGAGCGTCGTCATTATCGCGTGGACCTACCTCACGCCCATCTTCTGGGATCTCTCCTTGCTTATCGACAAGGGCGCCCCGCACTGGATCATCATGCTGGTGAAGATTAACCCCATGTACAACTACCTCGAGTTCATGCGTGACATCTTCCTGTGGCAGCAGAACCCCACGCCCACGGTGCTCCTCATGTGCATCGCGTGGGCCATCATCGCGCTCATCATCGGTATCTTCGTGTTCAAGAAGACCGAGCACAAGTTCATTCTCTACGTCTAAGGCGGCACCATGGCAGACGCTATCAACACTGAATACGCCATCGAGGTCGACGATGTCACGATGGTCTTCAACATGGCCAGCGAGCAGCTCAACTCCCTCAAGGAGTACTTCATCAAGCTCGTGCGCCACGAGTTGTTCTTCAAGGAATTCCATGCTCTGGAGCACGTGAGCTTCAAGGTTAAGAAGGGCGAGGTCATCGGCCTGGTGGGAACCAACGGTTCCGGTAAGTCCACCATGCTCAAGATTATCGCCGGCGTGCTCGAGCCCACGAAGGGCACCGTGACGGTTCGTGGCAACATCGCACCCCTCATCGAGCTGGGCGCTGGTTTCGATCTTGAGCTCACGGCGCGTGAGAACATCTTCCTCAACGGTGCGCTTTTGGGTTACTCCAAGCAGTTCATGGAGGAGCACCTGGACGAGATCGTGGACTTCGCCGAGCTGCGCGACTTTCTCGACATGCCTATGAAGAACTACTCATCTGGTATGGTCGCGCGTATCGCGTTCGCCATCGCCACCGTGGTGGAGCCCGACATCCTCATCGTCGATGAGACGCTCTCCGTGGGCGACGTGCTTTTTCCAGCAGAAGTGCGAGCGCCGCATCCAGAGCTTCATAGATTCCGGCAACGTGACCGTGTTGTTCGTGAGGCCATTCCATCGAGCAGGTGGAGCGCATCTGCACCTCCGCGGTGTGGATCGAGAAGGGCCACGAGCGCATGATCGGTCCGGTGGACGAGGTCTGCGCGGCTTACAAGGCGCAGTTCGACTAACATGTCCGGCGCGTGCGACAAGGCGGCGGAGCGGGGCGTCGACGCCCGGCCGTTGTTCTCGATCATTATGCCGTGCTACCGAGTCGCGGCCTACCTACCCTCCGCCATCGCGTGCATCCGCGCGCAGACGTGTGCGGACTGGGAGCTCATCTGCGTGGACGACGCTTCTCCCGATAACGTCGCGGAGCTCGTCGAGTATGCTGCCGCCGAGGATCCGCGCATTCGCCTCGTGCGTCATAAAGTTAACCATGGTCTCGCCGATGCTCGCAACACCGGCATCTCCGCCGCCCGCGGACGCTACGTTTGGATGCCCGATCCGGATGATGCGTACGCTCCCGACCTGCTCGAGCGCTGTGCCGAGAAGATCCGTTCCCAGGCCGATGCGGAGGCCAGGACCGACGTCGTGGTGTTCGGACTTACCGAGGAGCTCTTCGATGCGGACGGTTCCGTATACGGTGCGCACGACATCGTGCCGGCGCTCGACGGGGCTTTTTCGGGCTCCGATGCGCACGCGCAGGTTCTCGACCTCGAGGACCGCACGCTTCTGGGCTATGCGTGGAACAAGGTCTACCGTGCGGAGGTGCTGGACGGCATCGCGTTTGAGACCGTTCCCCTCATCGAGGACATCGTCTTTAACGTTGCGGTCTTTAACCGCGTTGAGAACCTTGCGCTCGTTGCGCGTCCCTTGTACCGCTACGAGAAGCGCGTGGCCGCCAACCTGACGGCCAAATTCGTGCCCGAGTACTACGAGGTGCATCGCCGCCGCATCGACGATGTATACCGCCAGCAGGTGTCGTGGGGCCTCGATTCCGCCGATGTCCGCTCCCGTCTCGGGGCTCGCTATGCGCGCTACATCTTGTCCGCGCTCGAGCGCAACTGCGATGCGCGCGCGGGGCTAAACTATGCGGGCCGCGTGGCCTTCTGCCGCAGCGTCATGGACGACGATCTCTTTGGTGCGCTTGTCCTGAGTGCGCGCCCTCGGGGCGGGGCAGCCCGTGTGGTCGTGGGCCTCCTCAAGACGCGCAGCGCCCTGGTGTGGTGCGCCGTCGGTCGCATCATCCACCTCGTGAGGTCGCGCGCCGGCCTCGCGTACCGTAAAGCCACGTTCTCCCGTTAGGAGCCCTCGTGCCTAAGAACACGTTCGACGCATCTGCGCCACAGCTCACCATCGCCGTTCCCGCGTACAACGTTGAGTCTTACCTCGCCCGCGGCCTCGAGTCCTACCTCGACCCGCGATTCGTGGGCAAGCTCGAGGTCGTCGTGGTGGACGATGGCTCTACCGACGGCACCCGTGCGCTTGCGGAGGAGTTCGCCGCGCGCAGCCATGGCGTGATCCGTGTCATCTCCAAGAAGAACGGAGGCCACGGCTCGGCCGTGAACGCCGGCCTGGCCGAGGCACGCGGGCGCTATTTCCGCGTGGTGGACGGCGACGACTGGGTGAACACGGACGGTATGGCCGAGCTACTCGAGCGTCTTGCCGACCTCGATTGCGACCTTGTGGTAGACAAGAAGCGCGAGATCGACATGACTTCTGGCGAGGGGCTTCCGTTCCCGCTCGCCAAGGGCGTTGTCACAGGTCGCGTGCTCGACTTCTCCAGCGTTCTCACCAACGGCGACACCGTGTTCCAGATCATGATCCACACGCTCACAGCGCGTACTGATTACCTGCGCGGTATCGGCATCCATCTGCTCGAGCACACCTTCTACGAGGACTACGAGTACGTGGTCAAGGCAAGTGTGCCCGCCTCCACCATCTGCTACCTCGATATCGAGGTGTACCAGTACCTGGTGGGCAACGAGAACCAGTCCGTGAGCCAGGCGAACTACGTGCGCCGCTGGGACGATCACGACCGCGTGGTCATGGAGCTCCTGGGCTACCTTGAGCGCTGCGAGCACGGTGAGGTGTGCGCCGCGAGCGGGGAGAAGCTTTCGAATGAGTCCGTCTGCTACATGCGTGAGAAGGTCCACCTCATCGTGGACACGCACTACAACATCGCGTTGCTGTTCGATGAGGACCGCCGCCGTGGGCGTGCGCGCGCCAAGGCGTTCCGACGCGAGCTGAGGCGCGCGGACATAGACCAGTGGGCGCGCGGCGAGCAGCGTTACCGTATGGCCATGCTCCTCAACCGCTTGAGCTTCTCGTACAACTCCATCAAGCGCTTGGTCTCCAAGCGCCGTCACTAGCACGCTATCAAGGGATGATCCATGAGCCGTAAACCGCGCATAGCCATATTCAGCGCCGACGCCAAGCTTGGCCACGAGGTCAAGGGTGCCACGCGTTACACGTTCCTCGCGACGCTCCTCGTAGAGCGCGGCTTTGATGTCGACTTCATCACGAGCGGTTTCCAGCACTGGGAGAAGCGCCAGCGTGATTTGGCGACGTTCGACACGAGCATGCACGCGTTCAACGTGAAGTTCATTGCCGAGCCGAGTTATCCCGCCAACATGTGTCCCCAGCGTATCTGGGCGCACCATGTGATGGCCAAACGCGTGACGGCGTACTTCGATGCGGACCACGACTACGATCTCATCTACTGCCAGATTCCGCCCAACGACGTGACGCTCGCCGTGGGACGGTCCGCAAAACGCTACGGCATCCCCTTCGTGGTCGACGTGAACGACCTGTGGCCCGAGGCCTTCCGTATCGCGCTCGACGTTCCGGTGCTCTCCGACATAGCGTTCGCTCCGTTCGAGCGCCAAGCTCGCCGCGCGTACGCGTTGGCGGACGCCGTGGTGGGTACGTCCGACGAGTACGCCGCGCGCCCTTTCCGCGACCGCGCCGAGGATATCCCCAAGCTCGTGGTGTACGTGGGTAACGACCTCGATGAGTTCGACGCGGGCGCCGCTGAGAACGCCGGCTCCGTGAAAAAGCCCGAGGGCGAGGTCTGGGTTGCCTACGCGGGTAATATCTCGGCGCTCTACGACTTGGAGACGCTCGTCGAGGCTGTGGCGATAGCTGCCAAGTTGTATCCCGAGCTCAGGCTCAAGATTCTTGGCGATGGACCCGAGCGCGCCTCCGTCCAGACGGCAGTTGAACGAACAGGAGCGCCTGCTGAGCTTTTAGGCTATATGCCGTACCGCGTCATGGCGGCTTGGCTCAAGGCGTCCGACATGGTGGTCAACTCGTTGGTGGCGAACGCGCCCCAGAGCGTGCCCACCAAGATCGGCGATTACCTGGCCTCGGGACGTCCCATGATCAACACGTCCATGAACGCTGAGTTTCGCGAGAAGGTCGTGCGTGACGGCTTTGGCGTGAATGTTGTGCCGGGTGACACCGAGGGGCTCGCCAGGGTGATCTGCGAGCTTGTCGAGGACGAGGCGGGACGCGCGCGCATGGGTCGCGTGGCGCGCGAGCTCGCGGCGGCACAGTTCGACCGCCCGCATTCCTATGAGGCTACCGTCGACCTCATTCGGAGTTTGATCGCCGAGCGCTCGAAGTAAACCGCACGCGGCCGCTCGTGCGCGAGGCGGATTAAATGCTGAAGGCTGGCAAATAGGCCCACCTCTTTGCCAAAGTTGTGTGAGAAGGAGTACCAACCGAACGGCGTAGGGGCGGTTTACCTCGCGTTCGTGTTGTCGTTGCGATAGTCACCGAAGGCGTATTTGCTATACACATTGACTTCCCACTGCTTTTTTTCGACCTTTGCCACGGAGTCGAGGATAAAACCAGTCGCGAGACTTAAGCCACACAGGAACATAAACGATGCGGCGAGCAGGGCGGTTGGGAAGCGCGGAACAAGACCGGTCTGGAAATACTCGACAATGATGGGAATGCCCAGGGCAAGACCGATTATTGCAAACAGGAGCGCAACGAGGCTGAAGAATTTGAGCGGGCGGTAGTCCTTGAACAGCGTGCCGATCATGGCGACGACCTTAATGCCGTCGCTGACGGTATTAAGCTTAGATTCGGATCCTTCGGGGCGATCGCGGTACTCAATAGGCACATCCTTGATGCGCCAGCGGTGGTCGACGGCGTGGATGGAAAGTTCTGTTTCAATCTGAAAGCCCTCGGAAAGCACGGGGAACGTTTTGACAAAGGGACGGTTCATGGCGCGATAGCCCGTCATGACGTCATCGAAGCTGTATCCGTAAATCCATTTGATCATGGCACGAACCAGATTGTTGCCAAAGCCGTGGAAGGCGCGCTTGTTTTCCTCGGCGTAGGTGCCGTTGGACAGGCGATCGCCGACGGTCATATCGGCTGTACCATTAAGAATGGGCTCGCAGAGGGCTTTTGCCGCTTCGGCGGGGTAGGTGTCTTCGCCGTCGACCATGAGGTAGCAATCGGCGTCGATATCGCGGAACATCTGACGGCAGACATTGCCCTTTCCCTGTCGGGGCTCAAAGCGCACTGTGGCGCCGTGTTCCGTTGCGATGCGCGAGGTATCGTCTGACGAGTTGTTATCGTATACATAGACCGTCGCCTGCGGAAGCTCGCGGTGGAAGTCGTCAATGACTTTGCCGATCGTGAGGGCTTCGTTGTAGCAGGGGATAATGACGGCAATAGATTCAGAATTCACTCAATGCTCCTTTGATATTCAATCGTAGAAAGTATAGCCGTTTGGCCCTGGCATCCTGAGATGTAGCCGTCTTCCACAAGTCCGAGCGCAAATTCATTTTCTACATCTAAAGGAATGCTGTGATGACTGAATCTGTTGTTGATAACAACGAGCAGCCTCTGGCTGTCGAGGCCGACGCCACCACCATGATCTTTAACATGGCGTCTGACTCGCTGACCAGCCTCAAAGAATGTTTTATTAAGCTCGCTAAGCATGAGTTGTTCTTTGAGGAGTTTAGGGCGCTTAAGCACATCTCGTTTGATATTCACCGCGGTGAGGTCGTGGGCTTGGTCGGTACTAATGGTTCCGGCAAGTCCACGATGCTCAAGATTATCGCTGGTGTGCTCGAGCCTAGCGAGGGCAGCGTTAAGGTTCATGGCAACATTGCACCTCTGATTGAGCTTGGAGCTGGCTTTGATCCCGAGCTGACGGCACGCGAGAACATTTATTTGAACGTTGCGCTAGTCGGCTATACCAAGGAATATATCGATGCCGACTTTGATGGCATTATCGAGTTCGTTGAGCTGCAGAACTTTGTCGACATGCCGCTCAAGAACTTCTCTTCGGGTATGGTTGCGCGCATCTGCCAGCGTGCATTTGGATTGAGAAGGGCGACCTTCGTATGGACGGCCCGGTCGATGAGGTATGCAAGGCATACCGCGAACAGTTCAAGTAGGTTATACTTATTTGCGCTTGGCGGGCTCGCGCTTGCTTGGCGTGTGGTTATTTGCTCCATTAGCTCAGTTGGATAGAGCAGGGGACTTCTAATCCCAAGGTCGACGGTTCGAATCCGCCATGGAGCACCTTTTGTTTAATAAGCTCAGCTTTTGCTGGGCTTTTTGTCCACAAATGCGAAGTTGAGCTACTCTGTTTCTGCGGGCTCCACGATTTATGAGTTATGTAGCAATTCCAGATTCTAAGACAGGGGCCGCTTGCGTTTGGCGGTTAGCCATCGACATCCTTACACTAACGCTGACTCGAAAGGCCTTATCTCCTGCCCATTTTTCTCTGCACAATTGAAGTCTGAAGTGGTTGGCCATACGTTGTTGTTATGATCGATGAGATTGACCTTCATTTGCATCCCCGCTGGCAGGCGCGGATTCTCGAGGACCTGGTTCGCATATTTCCAAACGTACAGTTTTAGTTACAACGCATTCACCTGTTGTGGTGGCGTCGGTACCTCGCGGTAACATCCGCATTCTTGGAGAGGACGCTGCAACGGTGCCTGCTATG
>ENA-OQDC01001336-OQDC01001336.1-human-gut-metagenome-genome-assembly--contig:-NODE-1336-length-12813-cov-3.393820_pt1 | contig 12813 bp, 13 predicted proteins | sample MGYA00242770_ERZ504601 | MGnify/ENA primary metagenome ERZ504601 (study PRJEB26092, sample SAMD00036305) | human gut metagenome | host: Homo sapiens | study: EMG produced TPA metagenomics assembly of...
TGCCGCCACCAACGCCAGCAATGCCATGAGCCAGAAGGTGTACAACACCACCCTGAAGATGTATAACAAGCTCCAGGCCAAGACGGCCGCCCGGGCATGGGTCAGCTCCCTGCTGCACTGAGGCTTTGCAGCGCCTGAGGCGTTTCCCATAAAACCGCAGCGCCCCTGGTTTCCATGACAGGAAGCCGGGGCGTTTTTGTGTATGACTGCTCCTTGCAAACGCCGCCCATTCGTTCTATATGACAAGGCAAAACTGCCGGAATTCTATTTGCAGGAAGAAAATTTGGAGAAGATCATTGCGGAGATGGAGTAAGGCAAACTGAAAATCACAAATAACATATCATCGTTACTCCAAACGCTCTGCAATTTTAGCACCCGCCCAGGCTGTGATCAAGAACCCCCGCAAGGTTTTGCGTGAGCGCTTGAAAAAGCACAAATAATGCAAGTGAACCGCCCCGGTTTCCGTAACAGGAGATCGGGGCGGTTTTTGTATCATTTGCTGAATCTGAAGGATCCGCTTGTAAAGTTGGGAAAAAAGGTGTAATATTGGTGTACAGAGATTTAGAACAATGCATGATATGTAATGTCTCTGTGATCTGCATCAGCGGATGTGCTCCGAATGCTTGATAGGGAGCAACACTTTCCCCGCCTTGCGGGGGTAACAGCCGGAAAACGGCAAACATCCAAAAAAACTGAAAAAACCCATGAAAAAAGCAGCAAACATCCGCTTTATAGGACTTTTTGTGTGCTATTCTATCCTCAGAGAAACCCCGATGATGTGGAAAAAGCGATTTTCCTGACTGCAGTGGAGGTGGAACAGGATGAGACGACGAACGCTTTCTTACGAGGTGCGGCTGTTTGCAGGCAAAACAGACCCGGTGAACAGAGACTTCTGGCTGCCGCTCTGGATGCACCTGAGGGATACGGCGGGTATTATGGTGTATCTGGTGCAGAAGTGGCTGCCGGAAAGCGTCCGTCAGCATATCGAGCTGGACGAGGACCTGCTGACACAGACCGCCTGCTTTTTGGGGTGGGTTCACGACCTGGGGAAGATATCCGCGGCTTTCCAGGGGCCAATGATGGCACATTTGCCGGAGCCCAGACAGCGCCTGGAGAAATACACAACGCTCCGGTACCGGGAACAGAATCGCAAGTATTCACGTCACGCGTTGGCGAGTGAGGCCATCTTGCGGTGGCTGAAATGCCCCAACGGGCTTGCATCGGTAGCAGGAGCGCACCATGGCAAGCCACAAACCGGGAAGGACGTACTTGACCAGCTGGGCGATGAGGAAGAAGAAGGCAGCTGGGAATCTAACTACTGGCCCGAGGGGGAACAGAAATTCTGGGAGAGCTGCTGGCGGGAACTGTTTGACTACGCCTTGCAGGAAAGCGGCTTTTCCAGCGTGGACGAGCTGCCGCAGCTGACCATCCCGGCTGAGATCCTGCTGACCGGTCTGCTCATTATGGCGGACTGGATCGCCAGCAATACCCGGTATTTTCCGCTTATCTCTGTGGAAGAGGTGGGCAGCGATACCCTGTATCCCGCCCGTGTCGATCGGGCGTGGGAAGCGCTGGACCTGACCTCTCCGTGGGAGGTGCAGTCGGATGTGTCTGACCCGGGAGCATTTGAACAACGGTTTGGCTTCCCGCCCAATGAAGTCCAGCGGGCTATGTTGGAAGCTGTCAGCCGCACGCAGGAGCCGGGGATGTTCATTCTGGAAGCACAGATGGGCGTGGGCAAGACGGAGGCCGCGCTGGGCGCGGCAGAGATTTTAGCCAAGCACGGTGGTGAGGGCGGCATCTTCTTTGGTCTGCCCACTCAGGCCACCGCCAACGGCATCTTTGGGCGGCTGCTGGCATGGGCCGAAAAGCAGCCGGATGGGTTGGAGCACTCCATCAAGCTGGCCCACGGCATGGCCGAACTGAACGAGGCCTACCTCCGATTGCAGCAGGACACGGTGCGGGTGGAGGAAGATCTGGAAGCGGACCCCGATGCTGACCCGGAGAGCCGGGTGATGGTGCATCAGTGGTTTCGCGGCAATAAGCAGGGGCTGCTGGCTGATTTTGTCATCGGCACGGTGGATCAGCTGTTACTGGCGGCGTTACAGCAAAAACATGTGATGCTGCGCCACCTTGGCCTTGCGGGCAAGGTGGCGGTCATTGACGAGTGCCACGCCTATGACGCTTACATGAACTGCTATCTTGACCGGGCGCTGACCTGGCTGGGCCGGTACAAAGTACCGGTGATCCTGCTTTCCGCTACCCTGCCCGCCAAGCGCCGGGTCGAGCTGGTCAGGGCCTACCTGAATGGAAGAACCGCCCCGGACGGCTTATGGCAGACCTGCCGGGGCTATCCGCTGCTGACCTGGACGGACGGCAAACAGGTGGAGCAGACGACTATCCCACTGGAAACCGAACCACGCAGAGTGGAGACATTCCCGCTGACCGAGGAACAGCTGACTGACACTCTGCGCAGTGCCTTGCGGGAGGGCGGCTGTGCGGGCGTGATCGTCAATACCGTGAAAAAAGCGCAGGCCATTGCGGCCCGTCTGCGGGCAGAACTGCCGGAGTTTGAGGTGGTGGTATTCCACGCTCAGTTCCTTATGCCCGACCGTGCCGCCAAAGAAGAGGCGCTGATGAAGCGCATCGGCAAGCACTCCACCCCGGAACAGCGGGATAAGCTCATTGTGGTGGGCACGCAGGTGCTCGAGCAATCCCTTGATATCGATCTGGATCTTCTGGTCACAGAGCTCTGCCCCATGGATCTGCTTTTACAGCGCATCGGACGGCTGCACCGCCACGAGGGGCGGGCTCGTCCCCGGCCGGTGGCGCAGGCCCGCTGTGCCGTGCTGGACACTGGGACGGAGGACTTCGACGGAGGCAGCAAGGCGGTTTACGGGGAATGGCTGCTCTGGCGCACCCGCAAGTTCCTGCCCACCGCCATCACCCTGCCCGATGACATTGCCCCGCTGGTGCAGGATGTCTATGGCTGGGAGCCCGACCCGCTGCCCGCCAGCCCGCAGAGCACTGCGGCCCGGGCAGAGTACGAAAAGGCCCAACAAATCAAAATGGGCAAGGCGAAGACTTTTACCATCCTGCCGCCAGAAGAGCACAGAAAGCGCCCTTCCCGGAATACGCTGGACAATTGGATGGATGATGTGGGTGCGGTCAGTGACAACGGTGCCCGCGCGGCGGTGCGTGACGGAGACCCTTCTGTTGACGTGCTGGTGCTGATGCGGGATGCGGCGGGAAATGTCCGCTTCCTGCCCGATGAAACGGGGCATCCCGGTGCCTGCGTGCCCACGGACGAGCCGCCTCAGCCGGAGATGGCGCTTCAAATTGCACGGCAGAAGCTGCGCCTGCCCGGATATTTCAGCAAACGGTGGTCGGTGGAACAGACCATCGACGCACTGGAAGCCCGGAACCGGGAAGTGTTCGGGCTGTGGCAGCAGTCGCCGCTGCTGCGGGGAGAACTGATCTTACTGCTGGATGACCACCTGACCGCACAGCTTGCCGGGCAGGTGCTGCAATATGACCGTGAAAACGGTCTGACCTACCGGAAGGAGGAAGAGAATGAAGCAAATTGAGTATAATTTGCTGGAGGAACGCTGGGTGCGGGTGCGCGGGCAGGACTATACCGTGCAGGAAGTCTCTCTGCCGGATGCCCTGCTGCACGCCCACGAATACCGCGACCTGGCCGGAGAACTGCCCACGCAGGATGCCGCCATGCTGCGGCTGCTGTTGGCGGTTCTGCACACGGTGTTTTCCCGGGTGGATGGAAACGGTACGCCGGCCCCCTTTGAGGAAACGGACGATGCCCTGACCCGCTGGGAGGAGCTGTACCGGCTGGGGGCATTTTCCGGAAGCGCCCATCCGGGCCTATCTGGAGCAGTGGCGGGACCGCTTCTGGCTTTTCCACCCGGAACGCCCCTTCTGGCAGGTGCCGGAAGCGAAGATCGGCACAGAATACACCGCTTCCAAGCTGAACGGGGAGCTTTCTGAGAGCAGCAACAAGCTGCGGTTATTCTCGTCCTATGCGGGTGAGGGTAAGGAGGGCCTGACTTATGCCCAGGCGGCCCGCTGGCTGTTGAGTGTGAATGGCTACGATGACACCTCTGCAAAGCCCAAGGGCAAGGGTCTGCCCTCGGTGGGCGCTGGCTGGCTGGGAAAGCTGGGGTACATTCAGGCGCAGGGCAGCAACCTGTTCGAGACTTTGATGCTGAACCTCACTCTGCTCAAGGATGGCGTAGAACTGTGGGGGGAGAATCATCCCTGCTGGGAACTGGACGAGCCCCACAGCGCAGAGCGCACAGAAATCGCCCTGCCGGACAATCCTGCGCAGCTGCTGACCCTGCAATCCCGGCGGCTCCTGCTCGACCGGGAAGGGGAGACCGTGACCGGCTTTACCCTGCTGGGCGGCGATTTCTTCGCAAGAGAGAATGCATTTGCGGAACAGATGACCGTCTGGCGTGACCCGGATGCCAAAAGAGCAAAAGACCGGGCAGGTCACCTTTGTGCCCAGCCGTCACGACCCGGCAAAGCAGTTCTGGCGGGAGTTTCCGGCAGTGTTCTGTGAGGAAGGGGAAAGCGTCCGCAGGCCCGGCGTTGTCCGCTGGGTGGAAATGCTTCAAAATGACCCGGACTGTCCGCTGGAACGCAAGCGGCTGATCCGCTTTGCCATCAGCGGCATGAAGTACGGAGATAAGGATTCTTTGTGAACGATTCCTCAGCGACAGCCTGACCTTTCAGGCCGCGTTGCTGGGAGAACTGGGACGGCGCTGGACAGTGCCCATCCGGGATGAGATCGGGCGCTGCGAGCAGGCTGCGCAATATGTCGGCCGCCTTGCGTGGGAGCTCTCCCTTGCGGCGGGAGATAAGAACGATACGACCGCGGAATCCGCCCGCACCCAGTTCTACTTTACCATCGACCAGCCGTTCCGGCTTTGGCTGCAGAGCATTGACCCCGAAACGGACAAGCTGGACGAAAAAGCCGATGAATGGCAGGAGAAAGCCCGCAAACTGGCTGCAGAGCTGGGCCGCCAGATGGTGGAGCGGGCCGGAAATGCCGCCTTTGTGGGCCATAGGGTCGAGGTGAAAACAGGTGGTAAAAAGGACGAAAAGAAAACCGTTCTGTATACGGCCCCCAAGGCCTACAATAGCTTCCTGTACAATCTGCGGAAACTCTACCCGAAGAAAGAAGGAGGAACAGCATGATAACGGATGCGATCCATGATTATGTGGCCGGACAGCTGAGCGGGCTGTGGAGCCTGCCCAAACCCCAGCGGCGTGCCCGGCTGGCAGAGCTGCGCCGGGGCGTTGGGCATCAGCCCGGCGACCTGCCGGCGCTGTGGGGCAGCTTCCTGCAGGAACTGCCCAAAGAGCTCTGGGGCAGGGAAACGGCGGCAGGAGAGTGCCGGGAACCATCGGAAGCCGAGTGGGCGGTCTACCTTGCCCTGACTCTCTACGCCCTGCACCAGCAGGGAGAAGAGAACGTTTCCATGAATGAAAAGGGCTGCACGCTGGGCAGGGCGGTGCGCCTGCTGGCCCAGAATTCCGCAGCTGCCGCGCAGGACTGGACCGAGAGCAGCGTCCTGCGCCGGTTCAACGCACTGGCCACAGCGGATTCCATGCCCGAGGTGTCCCACTACCTCCGGGGGATGGTGCAGCTGTTCCGGGGAAATGAACCGAAGCTGAAACTGGATTACCCCCGGCTGGCTGTGGAGCTGTACCGGTTCCAGCTCCCGGATCAGGCAGCCAATGTCCGCCTGCAGTGGGGCCGGGACCTCTACCAGATGAATGCCGACACACCTGAAACCGAAGAAAAGGAGAATTGAAATGGATACCAAGCGTCTGTATGTTGATTTTCATGTGCTGCAAACTGTGCCGCCCAGCTGTGTGAACCGCGACGATACCGGCAGCCCCAAGACGGCTGTCTATGGCGGTGCCACCCGCGCCCGGGTATCCTCTCAGGCGTGGAAGCACGCGATCCGCAAAATGTTTGCCGAAGAAATGGCCGACATGGTCGAGACCGGAAAAACGTACCCTGAAAGCAACTGACCTTGTGGCCGGGGAACTGGCCGCACTGGCTCCTGAACTGGACGATGCCAGACTGAAAAAGGATGCAAAAAAGGCACTGGAAAATGCAGGCATCAAGCTGAAAGATGACAACAACGCCGCCCTGCTCTTTTTGAGCACGGCCCAGGCCCGGGCGCTGGCCCGGCTGGCCGCCGAGGACTGCGAGGAGAAGGATGACTACAAAAAGGCCCTGAAGGAGAACCCTTCGGTGGATATGGCTCTGTTTGGCCGGATGGTCGCCAGCGACCCTTCCCTGAATTACGATGCCGCCGCTCAGGTGGCCCACAGCATCTCCACCCATGCCGTGCAGAACGAGTTTGATTATTTCACCGCTGTGGATGACTGTGCCCCGGAGGATTCGGCAGGCGCGGGCCATCTGGGCACGGTGGAGTACAACTCTTCCACCCTGTATCGCTATGCTACCGTCAACATGGTGGAACTGGTGCACCTGCTTGGGGCTGAAAAAGGCAGCCCAGGCTGTCCGGGTGTTCGGCGAAGCCTTCATCCGCTCCATGCCCACCGGAAAGCAGAACAGCTTTGCCAACCGCACCCTGCCGGATGCTGTCTATGTCACCCTGCGGGAGGATCAGCCTGTGAACCTCTGCGGTGCCTTTGAAAAGCCGGTGCGCAAGAGCCCCGAGGGCTATGCGGAACCCTCCAAGACGGCACTGAAGCAGTATGCGCAGCAGGTGTATGCCTGCTATGCGGATGCTCCGGCCCAGAGCTTTGCTGTGGGCATCGGGCTGGACGAGCTGGCCCCGGCCATGCCCCTGAACCAGATGCTCACCGCGCTGGAACGTGCCGTAAAGGAGAAGCTGCCCGGAAATGAGGTGTGACCATGGCAACGCTGTTGCTTCGGCTGGCCGCGCCCCTGCAATCGTGGGGTGCGGATTCCAAATTTGAGACCCGCAAAACGAACCGGGAACCCACCAAAAGCGGTGTCATTGGCCTGTTGGCAGCGGCTCTGGGCCTGCGCCGGGACGATGCCGCAGGCCTTGCCCGGCTGAACGGCCTGCACTTTGCCGTCCGTGCTGACCGGGAGGGCAGCCTGCTGGTGGATTTCCACACAGCCAACCGGGAAGAGGATCGGAAAAAAGGCAAGGCTCCCTATGTGACCTACCGCCATTACCTGCAGGATGCGGTCTTTCTGGTGGGGCTGGAAAGCGAGGACACCGCCCTGTTACAGGAGCTGGAAACGGCCCTGAAACATCCGGTCTACCCGCTGTATCTGGGGCGGCGATCCTGCCCGCCCACCCTTCCGCTCTGCCTTGGCATCCGGGCCGGGAAACTGCTGGATACCCTGCGGGCAGAACCGCTGCTGGTGAAACAGAGGAATGGGCCCCCTTGCGCATCGTGGCAGACGCGGACCCGGCGGATGCTGTTGCCGTGCCCCGGCGTGATCTGGCGGTGTCGTTCAGCCCCATCCACCGGCAGTACGGCTTTCCGCCCAGTGCGGGAGTGGAACACAAACTCGCCGGAAATGCCCGGCGCGACCGAACATGACGCAATGGCAGAATTGAGGTGAGGAATCATGTATCTATCCCGCGCAGAACTTGACCCGACCCGCCGTGAGACCATGGTGGCGCTGATCTCGCCCCAGAAATTCCATGGTGCGGTGGAAAACGCTTTTCCCGGTGCGCGCCGCCGCAGGCTGTGGCGGCTGGATCAGCTGGGAGAAAAACTGTACCTGCTCCTGCTCAGTGAGGAACGGCCGGACCTGACCGCCCTGTGTGCGCAGTTCGGCACCGGTGCGCCCCCGGAGACCCGGCCCTATGACCCGCTGCTGGAACGGGTGACAGCGGGCAGCTGCTGGCAGTTCCGCCTGACTGCCAACCCCACCCGCAGCAAAAAAGACGCTGCCGACCATACGGCCCGGGGAACCCTGAAACCCTGCTATCTCGAGGTAGAGCAGGAGGAATGGCTGTGGGCACAGGCCGCAAAGCACGGCTTTGCCGTCTCGGAGGGGTCCTTCGCAGTGACCCGGAAGCAGACCTATCACTTCAAGAAAAACGGCACCCGGCCTGTTACCCTGCTGGCTGTGACCTACGAGGGCATTCTGCAGGTGACGGACCCGGAGGCCTTCAAGGCCCTGCTGTGCGAGGGCGTTGGCCGGGGCAAGGCCTATGGCCTTGGCCTGATGACCATCATCCACAGGGGAGGAGACCATGGCTGAGATGCCGGGCTTTTCCCCGCCCACGCGGGGGTGATCCCATCTAACACATACGCCCTTTAGGCGAGGATTGCTTTTCCCCGCCCATGCGGGGGTGATCCCTGGGGCTTCATACAGCTTCACCATAATCCTGTCTTTTCCCCGCCCATGCGGGGGTGATCCCTGATCTGCAATCCATACTTTTTTACTTTGGATCTTTTCCCCGCCCACGCGGGGGTTCCACATTGACAACCCTGCGCAAAAAGCAGATAATAGGTTTATCTTGAATGCAGAGCGAGGGAAAGTATATGCTGTATTTTGAAAACGATTACTGCGAGGGTGCGCATCCGGCAATCTTACAGAAGCTGGTGGAGACCAACTTTGAAAAGGTCTCCGGTTACGGCACCGATCCCTATTGCGCCAGTGCGCGGGAGAAGATCCGCGCGGCGTGCGGTGCACCGGATGCCGATGTCTGGTTCATCTCGGGCGGAACCCAGAGCAACGCCATCGTCATTGCATCGATGCTGCGCCGCTGGGAGGGTGTGCTGGCCGCATCCACCGGCCATGTGGCTGCTCACGAGGCCGGTGCTGTCGAGTTCACGGGCCACAAGGTCATCGGCCTGCCGCACACCAACGGCAAGCTGGATGCCGGGACTGTTGAGGACTGGTGCAGGACCTTCTATACCGATGGCAATGTGGACCACCTCGTGTTTCCGGGCATGGTGTACATCTCCCATCCGTCGGAGTACGGCACCCTGTACACCAAGGCAGAACTGGAAGCGCTGTCCGCTGTCTGCCATAAGTACCACATGCCGCTGTTTATGGACGGTGCCCGTCTGGGCTATGGTCTGGCCGCCGAGGGCACCGATGTGACGCTGGCCGATGTGGCCCGCCTGACCGATGTGTTCTACATCGGCGGCACCAAGGTGGGTGCGCTCTGCGGCGAGGCAGTCGTATTCCCCCACGGCGCACCGGCTCACTTTATGACCATGGTCAAGCAGCAGGGCGCTCTGCTGGCAAAGGGCCGTCTGCTGGGCATCCAGTTCGATGTGCTGTTCACCGATGACCTGTACCAGACCATCAGCAAAAATGCCATTGAGACCGCCGCCGTGCTCAAGAAGGGACTGGCCGAAAAGGGCTATTCGTTCTTCATGGATTCGCCCACGAATCAGGTGTTCATCGTGCTGTCCAACGAGCAGCTGGCCGCGCTGGAAGGCAAGGCCAAGTTCGGCTTCTGGGAGAAGTACGATGATACCCACACCGTTGTCCGCATTGCCACCAGCTGGGCCACCCGGATGGAAGAGGTGGAGCAGCTGCTGGAGCTGATGTAAGGGCACACCTGCCAAATGGCGGTGCGTCTCTTTGTGCAGGATGCAGATTGTATTTTCTGCGCGGATATGCTATTCTTAACTGGATAAAGGCTGCACTTTGTGCACCGTGGAAGGATGGTTTGTATTATGGGCTTTTTTGACAAGCTTTTTGGCGGCAAGGCCGCATCCGAGACGAAATTTTCCGGCCAGAAGATGACGGTCATGCTTCCCATTGACGGCAAGGTGATCCCGCTGGAGCAGCTGCCCGACGAGACTTTTGCCTCTGCGATCCTAGGCCCCGGCTGCGGCGTGGAGCCCACCGGCGACACCGTTTATGCTCCCTTTGACGGCACCGTTACGCAGGTGCCCGAAAGCCTGCACGCCGTTGGTATGATGAGCGATGACGGCATTGAGCTGCTGATCCATGTCGGCATGGACACGGTGGAGATGAAGGGACAGGGCTTTACCTCCCTGACCAAAGAAGGGGCCAAGGTCAAGGCCGGCACCCCGCTGCTGAAGGTGGATCTGGAAGCCATCCGCGCCGCAGGCCACCCCACTGCAACGGCCCTCATCGTGACCAACAGTGATGACCTGCCGGAGATCAGTGTTGCTGCAAACGGCGATGCTGCCGCTGGCACGCCGGTGTTCAAGTTCAAGAAATAAGTGAGCAGATCCCCCGGAAGCAGAGTGCTTTCGGGGGATTTTTGCGGTAAAAAGTCATACTTGCTTGCAAAAAAGCTGTATTTTGCGCGATTTTCTCTTGCATTGCATGGGAAGCTGTGCTAAAGTAGACAAAGTGTGAGCCAAAAACCGGTACTGTGAGAGGAAAAGTATATGGAAACAAAAAAGAAACACGAATTATCCCTTGCAAAACGCATGGCGATCTCTCTGGTCTGCGGCCTGGTGGCCGGTCTGGCCTTTATGTTCCTGCGGGAGCATCTGAACGCCAGCGGTCAGGCAGAGACCTGGACCACCATCAACAACCTGCTGTTCCAGGATATCACCGCCGAGGGCGCTGAGCGTGCCTTTGGCATCTTCTACATCATCGGCCAGCTCTTCATCAAGGCGCTGCAGCTGGTGATCATCCCCATGGTCTTTACCTCCATTTCGCTGGCCATCGGCAGCATTGCAGACACCCGCACCATGGGTCGCATTTCCGCAAAGACCCTGTTCTGGTTCCTGCTGTGCTCCTTCCTGGCGCTGCTGCTGGCAGGCTGTGTGGGCTACGGCGCCTACTCCATGGGCCTGTTCAACACCCGCATCGAGGGTCTGGCAGAAGCCAGCGGTTCCACCGGTTCCAACCCCCTGAACGTGGTGCTGAACATCATCCCCTCCAACATCGTCACTGCCTTTGGCAGCAATGGCGCTGTGCTTTCCAGCGTGTTCCTGGCAGTGGCCATCGGCCTGAGCATGAACACCCTGGGCGAGAGCCGCACCGCGACCCTGCGCCGCCTGCTGGGCGAGGTCAACGATGTGGTGGTCGTGTTCCTGAACTTCATCGTCAGCAACTTTGCCCCCTTTGCAGTCTTTGTGCTGCTGACCCGCACCTTCGCCATTTACGGCATTGATTACCTTAAGCCCGCACTGGTCTATGTGGTGGTCACGGTGGTCCTGCTGCTGGCCTTCCTGGTCATTGCCTACCCGCTGGTCATTGCACTGGGTGCCAAGCTGAACCCCTTCACCTTCATCCGAAAGATCGCCAACGTGGCAGTGTTCGGCTTCTCCACCTCCTCCAGCGCCGCCACCCTGCCCCTGAACATCAAGGTGTGCGAGGAAGAGTTCGGCGTGGATGAGAGCATCGCTTCCTTCGTCCTGCCGCTGGGCATGACCATCAACATGGACGGCACCGCCATCATGCAGGTCGTTGCCACCGTGTTCATTGCAGGCTGTGCCGGTTACACCGTCACCCCCGGCCAGCTGGTCGTGGTTGCCCTGCTGGCCCTGCTGGCATCTGTGGGCATCCCCCGCCGCTCCCGGCGCTGGTGCTGTCATCCTGTTCACCATCCTGTCCGGTATGGGCTTCGTCAACGACGGCGCTCTGCTGGCCTACTCCCTGATCCTGGCCATCAACCGCCCCATTGAGATGCTGGTCACCTCCCTGAACGTGGTGGGTGATGCAGTTGCCAGCATCTGTGTTGCCAAGAGCGAGGGCCTGCTGAACGAGGAGACCTTCAATAAGTAAACAATACGCCGTACAGGCGCAGCGAAAAAACTCCCATGCACATGCATCTTCCGATGTGAGCATGGGAGATTTTTTTGTGTGGTAGTATTTGTGGGAAGAGTGTGATATACTCGGCTTAGTTCAACAAATCGGAATTTGATAAAGGAGTGTGATTCTATGAAAAAGAAATTACCCATAATCCTCTTGGGTGTTATTTTGGCTTGTGTGTTGGTTTTCGGTTTCCTTTATGCAAACAATGACATTGGTAAAACCGCAAACAGTTTAGAAGCAGACATTCGCCAATCTCAAAAAATTTTGGATGATTGGATTGTTGATGGAAGCATTTCCGACACAATGGCTGCATTTATTTCTTACCCACAGGACAAGACAGACCACACTTTTTCTGTCTATGTAAATCGCCCTGGCTTGTCTTTTGGATATTTCTTCCGTGGTGGTGGAGATATAGTTGAGGTTGATGATTACATTGCAGAGTTTGTTGTTGAGGGAAATAACGAAAGGGCATTTATCTCAATGAATACCCAAAATATTGTTCGACTTGAAGTAGATGATGGCAACGGCATTCAGGTGATTGATATTGATAGTGGCAAGCCTTTCGCCATTGTCCTGCCCCTCAATGTAGGAAACATCTGTTTCTATGATACGAATGGAAATGTTGTGGAATATCTTCGCCAACAACTTTGACCAACTTCAATTTACCGAACTGAACACAACAACTGAATACCGAAAAACTGACCGTTGACTGGTCGCAATCTGCGAAAAGTTGACGGTCTTTTTTTATCCCCAAAATCAAAAAAGGAGGTCAATCACAATGACAAAACCGAAAACCCTTGAACAGCTCCGAGCCGAAAAGGAACGAGCCGAGACGCAGCTTGCACAGGAACAGCACAAGCTGGAGCGTCTGGAGAACAGAAAGAAATATCTGGAGAAAGGCGAACGCACCAAGCGCACCCACCGCCTTTGCAATCTGGGCGGCACGATTGAGAGCCTTGCCCCGGAGGTCAAAGATCTCACACGCACCGAAATGACAGAGCTGATGGAACACATCTTTTCTCTGTCCGAAGTCCAGCGAGCCGTCTGGCACATGGCGATTACTCACA
>ENA-OQDC01001337-OQDC01001337.1-human-gut-metagenome-genome-assembly--contig:-NODE-1337-length-12804-cov-4.825826_pt1 | contig 12804 bp, 9 predicted proteins | sample MGYA00242770_ERZ504601 | MGnify/ENA primary metagenome ERZ504601 (study PRJEB26092, sample SAMD00036305) | human gut metagenome | host: Homo sapiens | study: EMG produced TPA metagenomics assembly of...
TGAACGATATCCAGGGCTATCAGAACGGCCCCGTCGAGACCGGCGCAAGTCGCGCCAAGGAGATGTCGCCGCGCGCGTACAATCTCGCCATATCTGCCCTGATCTTCTTGGGCTTTTGCGCCATGGGCGCCGGTGCTTACTTTACGAGCACCATGGCGTTTGCCCGCATGATGATGAGCGGCGCCGCCCTGCCACTGGTCTTTGGCTCGTTTATCCTGACTATTGTCGGTATCGTCATGATGTCGGCTGCTGCGGGCAAGCAGTCCGTGGGCCTGTCGCTCGTGGGTTACGTGATCTTTGCGAGCACCTTTGGCCTGACCGCGTCGTTTGGCCTTGCCAACTATGACCTGCCCACTATCAACACCGCCTTTATCGCCACGGCCGCCATCACCTTTGTCTTTGGTGCGCTGGGCGTGACCTTCCCCAAGTTTTTCCAGCGCGTATATGGCATCGGTTTTGGCATTCTGCTCGCCACGATTCTGGTTGAGATCGTGCTGATGTTCATGGGTGTCTCGCAGACCATCACCGACCTGATCGTGATCGTGGTGTTCGCCGGCTTTATTGGCTACGACACCTATGTTGCCACGACGGTGCCGCCCACGCTGCCCAATGCGGTGCTCATGGCGTCTAACCTGTTCGTGGACATTATCAACGTGTTCCTGCGCATTCTGAACATCCTCGGCCGTCGCGATTAAAGCGCGGCATTGCGACGCTTCCTGCCGGACACGGTAAAACGATACGAAAGGCGGTCCTTCGGGGCCGTCTTTTTTGTGCGCGGCGGGGTATCATGGATGGGAAAAAGCCGATAGCGGCAGCGACAGGAAAGGTGGCCACGTATGGCAGATGTCGACAACAGGAACCGTAACCGCAGGTCTAACCGGGCGGGTCAGCCCAATCCCAAGCGCGAGGCGCGTGCCAAGGCCGCCGAGCGCCATGTGGCGGCTGTGTCCGAGGCCTGCGCCAAGGACATCGAGCGTTCGCTTACCGGCGTGCGCGAGTTCGATGGTATGCCTGCCGGTTTTGTCGCGGCGATGAAGGCCAAGGCCCAAGCGGCTGCGGCTGCTGAGGAGCAGGCTGCCGAGGACGTCGAGGCTGCTGAGGCTGTCGAGGTTGAGGCCGCTGAGGTGGAGACTGCGGTCGAGCCTGAGGTGGCGCTCGGTTCCACCGAGTTGGCCGACGAGGCTGAGTCCGCGCCCGCGGAGGAGGCTGCTCCGGTCCTGCCCGAGGTCACTGTGCTTGATGCCTCCGCCACGCAGGCAATCCTCGATAACGGCCGCGGCTATGCGCAGTTCTGCGATATGGCCGTGCTTGCCTTTGCTTCGTTTACCAATCCGGGCGGTGGCTACATCCAGGGCTATCTGGGCCAGGAGGCTACGCTCTGTGCCGATTCGTACCTGTACAACGTCCTCGATAAGCAGCGCAAATGGTACGGCGAGAACCGTCGCCGCAACATCAACTGCGAGCTTTACCGCAACCGTGCGCTGGTGGTGCCCGCGGTGCGCTTCGATCGCAACCATGTGCATGCGTATGCCGACGTGATCGTGGCCGCCGCGCCCAACGTCAAGCGTGCTCGCCAGGAGTACCGCGTGAGCGACGATGCCTTGCTTGACGCCCTGCGCGACCGTATCCGCTTTGTCCTTGCCATCTGCGATGAGCTGGGTCGTGAGAAGCTCGTGCTGGGTGCTTGGGGCTGCGACAATAACGGCTTTGATGCCGAGGCCGTAGCCGAGCTCTTCCGTAAGGAGCTCGCGTCGGGCGACTTCAAGGTCAAGCAGGTGTTCTTTGCTGTGCCTTCTACGCGCTGGGATGAGGACTTCGCCAAGTTTGAGCACGTGTTGGCAAGCTTCCCCGAGCGCAACGAGGAGTCCTATGCCCAGGCTGCCGCCCGTGCTGCAGCCGCTCGTGCCGTCGAGCAGGCCCAGGCTGCTGCCGAGGATGATGAGGACGAGGACGATTGGCGCAAGTACCTGTAATCGGTACGTGCCGACAGATAGGTCGAGCCGGCGGGAGGGCTGCTCCCGTCGGCTTTTTACTAAAGGAAGGGCTTACGATGAAAAACGTTCTGTGCTTTGGTGACAGCAACACCTATGGCTATGATCCGGCTGGTATGCGCGATGGCACCGCGGTGCGCTATGCGCAGGATGTGCGCTGGTGCGGCGTGGCGCAGCGTGACCTGGGCGAGGGCTGGCATGTGATTGAGGAGGGGCTTAACGGCCGCACGACGGTGCGCGACGATATGTGCCATCTGGACACTAACCTCAACGGCATTCGCGCGCTTCCGATGCTGCTCGAGGCCCATAAGCCGCTGGACGCCATTGTGATCATGCTGGGCACCAACGACTGTAAGACGGTCTTTAACGTGACAGCTTCCGATATCGCCCGTGGCGCCATGGCACTGATTCGCGCCGCCTGCGCGTTTCCGTGGACCGACGCTGCGCCTTGTCCGCGCATTCTGCTGATGGCTCCTATCAAGATCAAGCCGCAGATCGCCGATGTGTATATGACCGACTTTGACGAGCATTCCGTTGAGGCATCTGAGCATTTTGGCGAGTACTATGCGCACGTGGCAGAGCAGTTTGGCTGCGACTTTTTGAATGCCGCCGATTTCGCCGAGCCGGGTGATATCGACTACCTGCATATGATGCCCGAAAGCCACGAGAGCCTGGGCCACGCCGTGGCAGCCAAGCTCAAAGAGATGCTTGGTGAGTAGCGCGACCCAAAGCACCACAAAAGCTCCCTTTGCGGTGGCTTGTTTCGTTTGTCTTGATCTGTAACAGTTCTAAGGCCGAAAACGGGCTAGATGTTACAGATTGAGATTATTTAGGTCGATATCGGTCGTTTGTCTTGATCTGTAACATCTAGGGTCGATTTTGCCGAGTTACTGTTACAGATCGAGATCTCTTCTCAGCGGAATTAGAATATCTCGATCTGTAACAGGTGGGCCGAAAAATGGGCTCTAACTGTTACAGATCGAGACGTTTGTGGTAGCCACCGCAAAGGTGTCTGTCCCCTTTGCGGTGGTTTTGGGCTGCGGGCTTTAGTACTGCCACATGTGGTTGACAGGGCCGGAACCTTTGCCCATGTCAAAGCCGGCGGCCAGAGCGCCTGTCAGGTATGCCTTGCCCGCATTGACGGCGTCGGCAAGATCCATGCCCTGGGCCAGCGCGCAGGCGATGGCGGACGAGAGCGTGCAGCCGGTGCCGTGCGTGTTGTCGGTCTCAATACGCTTGTGGCGGAACCACGTGGTGAGCGGATCGCCTAGGTGGTTGCCCTCATCATCGAGTGGTGCGGGTTCGGCCAGTACATCGTTGGCCTCGTTGACAAGATGCCCGCCCTTAACGAGGGATGCGCAACCAAAGCGGCGGGTGAGGAGCATGGCAGCATTTTGCTGCGTGCGCTCGGAGTCGACCTCATAGTCGAGCAGTGCCATGGCCTCGGGAATATTGGGCGTGATAACCGTCGCTAGCGGGAACAGGCGGCGGGTGAGCGCCTCGGCGGCATCTTCGGCAATCAGCCGCGCGCCCGAGGTGGCGACCATGACGGGGTCGATGACCACGTTCGTTGCGTTCCAGGCGCTCAAGCGGTCGGCGATGACTTCGATAATCTCGACAGAAGAAACCATGCCGATCTTGACGGCGCTGGGGCGGATATCGTCAAAAACGGCGTCAATTTGCGCGGCTACGATATCTGGCGAGATATCCTGCACGGCGGTAACGCCCAGGGTGTTTTGCGCTGTGATGGCGGTGATGGCCGTCTCGGCATACAGGCGGTGCGCCGTGATGGTCTTGATGTCGGCCTGAATGCCGGCGCCACCGCTGGAATCGGATCCCGCGATGGACAGGACGGCAGGTACCTTACTACGATCCATGTTCGCTCACTTGTTCGGTCGGAATCAAATGGGTCTTTAAGCCAGCATTATAAAGATGCCCGGGCCGACTCTATGCCGAACCCGGGCGGGCGATGCAATCTCTACGCAAGTGTAAGTAAATGTTCACAAGTCAACAATTGACAGGCACCAGCTCGCCGCCAGAAGCGGCCGCGGCGACAGGGTTAGTCCTCCATGCCGAGGTCGATCGTGGTGCCCTCGAAGATCTTGTTGACGGTGCGGACGGCGCACATCTTGCCACACATGGTGCAAGTGCCCTCGGTGGCGGCGGGGGACTCCTCGTAGCGCTTCTTGCCCGTAACCGGGTCGAGCGCGCACTTCCACATGGCGTCCCAGTCGAGCTTGCGGCGTGCCTGGCCCATCTTGTCGTCCATGTCGCGGGCGTGGGGCACCTTTTTGGCGATGTCGGCGGCGTGTGCGGCAATCTTGGTGGCCATGAGGCCGTCGAGCACGTCCTGGGCGTTGGGCAGGCACAAGTGCTCGGCCGGCGTCACGTAGCACAGGAAGTCGGCGCCGGAGCTGGCGGAGATAGCGCCGCCGATGGCAGCGGTGATGTGGTCGTAGCCCACGCCGATATCGGTCACCAGCGGCCCGAGCACATAGAACGGGGCGTTGTGGCACAGGCGCTTCGTGCAGTTTCATGTTGGCGGCGATCTCGTCGAGCGCCATGTGACCCGGGCCTTCGACCATAACCTGGACGCCGGCGGCCCAAGCGCGCTTGCACAGCTTGCCCAGCTCGATCATCTCGGCGGTCTCGGTTGCGTCGTTGGAGTCGTAGAGGCAGCCCGGGCGGCAGGAGTCGCCGAGCGAGATCGTCACGTCGTATTCGTGACAGATCTCGAGCACCTCGTCGTAGAACTCGTAGAAGGGGTTCTCGTTACCGGTGACTTCCATCCAGCCAAACAGCAGCGAGCCGCCGCGACTGACGATGTTCATGAGGCGGCCGGTCTCCTTAAAGGTTTTGATGACCGACTTGTTGATGCCGCAGTGGATGGTCATAAAGTCCACGCCGTCCTCGGCATGAGCGCGCACGACCTCGAGCAGATCGTCCTTGGTGAGCTTGACCAGCGGCTTTTCCATGTAGCCGATGGCGTCGTACATGGGGACGGTGCCCACCATAAGCGGCGTCTCGTCGATGAGCTGCTGGCGGAACTGGCGCGTCTTGCCCGAGTTGGAGAGGTCCATGATGGCGTCGGCGCCAAAGTCCTCGGCGATCTTGACCTTCTTCCATTCCTCGGCGGCATCGGCCTTGTCGCCCGAGATGCCCAGGTTCACGTTGACCTTGGTGGACAGGCCCTCGCCGACGCCAAAGGCGCGCATGCCTTTTTTGATGTGCACGATGTTGGCAGGAATGGCGATGCGGCCGTCGGCCACGCGCTCGCGGATGTACTCGGGGTCGCGATGCTCGCGCTCGGCGACCTCCTTCATCTGCGGTGTGATCTGCCCGGCGCGGGCGAAGTCGATTTGCGTGACGAGCTTGGGCTCGGTCTGTGTGCTCATTGGCACGGCTCCCTTCGTTGGCATTACCCATATCAGGTTTGCGGGTCAGGGCGGGCGCGCCCAATCTCAGCCTGCCGTCTTGTCCTGCAAGCTCCCCGTTTATGTAATGGGCTCAAGTATAGCTCGAATGGGTACGATTGGCCTAACGAGCGTGCCTGTGGGGAGGCGAACATGGAAGACAAGCATCTATATCGAGAGACGCAATGGGATGTATCGGCCGAGGAAAGCCGTGCGCACCATGGCCTTGTCGCGATTGGTTTTGCGGTGCTTGCCGTGCTGGTGATTGCCTTTTGTATCTGGACGTTTGGCGGTCACGGCGGCGCTGCATGGGAGTTCGAGGCCGACGATGCCCTGCCGATCATGACAGTGAAGGTTACGGGCGGCAATACCGTTGCCGCGCCGGGCGACTATTGGTATTCGCGCGATGGATTTGTCCAGCTTCAGCTGAGCGGTGGGTCTATTCCTGGTGAGGAAATCGAACGCGTGACGTATGATGCGGCGCTCAAAACGCTGACGGTGAAGCTCAAGAATCAGGGCGACGTGCCTACGACTATGGATATCGCGCTGACGGAATGGCGCTTGGAGCCCCCATCGGGTGTTGCGGTGTCCGAGGTAGAGCACGTTAAGATTACCTACCAAGATGGCTCGACAAACGAAGTTGCCAAAGCCGACGGCTTGGCGGAATAGACGCCGTGCCTAGGCAGCACATTCAAAAGTAGCGGTGGTCCTACAAGGTCTGTTCGTTCAGGAAGACCAAAGTGTTCTTATTTGAAAGCTCGGGAAAGTGACGATAACCAACGTCAAACGCGGTGAGCCCGCTTACATCCTCGAGCTTGTTTTCTGCCATCCAGCGCACCATGGAACCACGTGCCTTTTTGCTGGCGGTCGAGCGCTGGATGGGCTTGCCGTTGCGGATGCCTTCGCCAAAGAGGCACGTGACGACCGTGGCGTCGCCCGCGAGATGGGGCAGAACGGCTTTGGCGTACTCTACGCTGGCGAGGTTGACGATCGTGGTGTTTGAGCCTGCCGGGGCGATAGCCCGCGCGAGCTTGTCGCTCCAAAACGCATAGAGGTCTCGGGCATCGTCAACGGCGAGCTTCGCGCCCATCTCCAGCCGATATGGTTCGACGGCATGAAAGGGGCGAACGCACCCGTAGAGGCCAGAGAGGATCCACAGGTGGCTTTGCAGCCATGCGAGCTGCGCGGAATCCATCACCTCGGGCGCCATGCTCTGGTATTGAATGCCGTGGTAGGACATGACGGCAGGGGAGAGGTGACAGGCGAGTGCGGGATTGTCGAGATCGCCGTTTTTCAGGATGGGCCCGAACTCATGCAGGGTGTTGAGGCAAGGCCCCAGCAGTTTGTCACTCACGTTCCATAGCGCCTGCAGGCTGTCGCTGCCTTCATTCCGCTCGATATCTAGCAGTGCGCGGTGGAGGCGAGCCGTCTCGCGCGCAAAGGGTGGAATGCCCAGGACTTCAAAAGCATCTTGGGCCGCGCGCATCTGCTTGGCGGGCGAAATGATGACCTGCAGCATGGGCTCTCCTCTGCCAAAAAGGAAGTTGCGGTGGAATACGGTCTGTTTTGGCCGTTTATGGGCCAGTTTAGTCTGTATTTCACCGCAACTGATGAAGGGTTGGTTACGCGCGCTCGATGAAGGCCTTGTAGCCGCGATAGGCCTCGTAGATATCGGCCTTGTTAGCGACCTCCCACAGGGCGTGCATGGACAGGACGGCAACGCCAGAGTCGATGACGTTCATGCCGTACTTAGCCATGATGTATGCGATGGTGCCGCCGCCGCCCGCGTTGACGCGACCAAGCTCGCAGGTCTGGAAGTCCACGCCGGCCTCGTCCATGATGTCGCGGATGAGGGCCACATACTCGGCGTCGGCGTCGTTAGAGCCGCCCTTGCCGCGGCTGCCCGTGTACTTGTTAAAGCACAGGCCGCGACCCATAAAGGCTGCGTTCTTGGTTTCGAACTTGCCGGCGTAGCCCGGGTCGAAGCCGGCGGACACGTCGGAGGAGAGCATGCGGCTGCGGGCGAGCGCGCGGCGCAGGGCCAGCGGGCTATCCTCGCCGGCGAGCGTCATGATCTCGGCGACGGTGTTCTCGAAGAAGCGGCTCGTCATGCCGGTGGCACCTACGGAACCGATCTCCTCCTTGTCGACGATGAGTGTGATGCTCGTGCGCTCCACGTTGGCGACGTTGATCTGGGCGAGCATGGACGGATAGGCGCAGACACGGTCGTCGTGGCCATAGCCCAGAATCATGGAGCGGTCGAGGCCCATGTCACGGGCGGGGCCGGCGGGCACGACCTCGATCTCGGCGGAGAGGAAGTCCTCCTCCTCGACGTCGTACTGCTCCTTGAGGATATCCAGGAACATCTGCTTGACGGGCTCCTTGGGAGCGTCCTTGTCGTCTTCATCGAACTTGACGGGACGGCCGCCCACGATCACGTCGAGGATCTCGGCGTCGACGGCGTCCTTGGCGGGCTTGGACATCTGCTCGCTCGAGAGGTGGATCAGCAGGTCGGAGATGGTAAAGACCGGATCGTCTGCCTTGTCGCCGATGTTGATGTCGACGGTGGTGCCGTCCTTTTTGCAGATGACGCCCACGAGTGCAAGCGGGGAGGCAACCCAGTGGTAGCTCTTGACGCCGCCGTAGTAGTGCGTGTCGAGGTAGGCCATGTCGCCGGCCTCGAAGGCGGGATTCTGCTTAAGGTCCAGGCGCGGCGAGTCCACGTGAGCACCCAGGATGTTAAAGCCCTGCTCGAGCGGGGCGGTGCCCAGGTTGACGAGCATGAGGTCCTTGCCGTGGTTGGCGGCGTACACCTTGTCGCCGGCCTTGAGCGCGCGGCCCTCGGCGATCACGGTCTCCAGATTGACGTAGCCCGCCTCCTCGGCCATCTTGATACCGGCCTTGACGCACAGGCGCTCGGTCTTGTTCTCACTCAAAAACTGCTTATAGCCGCGGCAAAGCTCCTCGAGCTCCTCGATCTGCTGTGGCGTGTACTTTTTCCATGCGCTGGGACGCTCCATGACGCAGGCTCCTTTCGGATCGATCGTGCTGGTTGATGTACCGTGAGCCATCGTATCACGCGCGGGCCCGCGGCGGCAGGGAAGCCTGATGTGCGGTGGCCGCGGGGCGGGGAGCGTGTAAACTGGTGTGAGCAAACCGTGCCCAGCCCAAAGCGAGGTATTCAATATGTCTGAAAAGCGCCGTACCTTTGCCGTCATCGACGGCAACTCGCTCATGCATCGCGCCTTCCACGCCGTGCCGCCGACCATGAACGCGCCGGACGGTCGCCCCACCAACGCGATCTTTGGTTTTCTGAACATGTTCCTCAAGATGATCGATGCCTTTAATCCCGACGGCGTTGTCGTGGCGTTTGACAAGGGCAAGCCGCGCGTGCGTATGGAGATGCTGCCGCAGTACAAGGCGCAGCGCCCGCCCATGGACCCCGACCTGCACGCGCAGTTCCCCATGATCAAGGAGCTGCTCGCCGCGCTCAACGTGCCCATTTTGCAGTCCGAGGGCTGGGAAGGCGACGATATCCTGGGAACCATGGCGCGCCTGGGCGAGGAGGCCGGCTGCGACATGCTGCTGGTGACCGGCGACCGCGACATGTATCAGCTCGTGACCGAGCACGTCAACGTGGTCTCGACTCGCAAGGGCCTGTCCGACGTGGCGATCATGACGCCCGAGAGCGTGGACGACCTGTATCACGGCATTACGCCGGCGCTCGTGCCCGATTTTTACGGTCTGAAGGGCGATACGTCGGACAACATTCCCGGCGTACCGGGCATCGGCCCCAAAAAGGCGAGTGCGCTCATTGCGAAGTACGGTAGCCTGGACGAAGTCATCGCGCATGCCGACGAGGTCAAGGGCAAGATGGGCGAGAACCTGCGTGCACACATCGATGACGCACTACTGAGCCGCAAGGTTGCGACAATTCGCACCGATGCGCCCGTCGAGCTCGACTTTGAGGCGACGTCCTTCCCGGCGTTTTCTGCCGATGAGGTTTCCGCGGCGCTGGGCACGCTTGGTATCACCGCCATGCAGAACCGTTTCTTGGCGCTGATCGGCGGCGAGGGCGGGGCTGCTGCTGCCTCCAGTGTGTTTGAGATACCTGCTATGGTTCGCGCAGCCGCCGGCGATGCCGACGCGCTTGGTGCCGTTGCGGCTGAGGTCTCCCGCGTGATTGATGCCGGCGAGTGGGTCGCCGCCGTGGTGGACGACGACAAGGAAGAGGGCGCGCTCTTTGGACTGACGCGCACGCTGTGGTTGGCGACGTCCAAGGGCCTGTTCGCGCTCGAGGAGGGCGACAGCTGTGCGGCGGCTGAGGTTGAGGGCTTCAACTTCGTTCACGGCGTGATTGCCGGCGTGCTCGCGCGTCTGTTTATGGAGGGTCGCGTGGCGAGCCCGGATATGAAGGCGCTGTTGCACGAGCTTTCGCCCGTCGATTCTTCTGAGCCCGAGCTCATGGATCCGCTCGCTACCGATTCCACGCGTATCTTCGATACCGTGGTCGCTGCCTATCTGCTGGATTCCGATCGCTCCGAGTTCGATGAGGCATATCTTGCCGATACGTATCTGCAGATGGCGCTGCCTGCGGCGCGCGGCGCAGAGGGTGCCGGTGAGGACGCTCCGGCGCCCGCCGCTCGCACGGCGGCCTTGACGCTGGCGCTGGTCGCACCGCTGCGCGACCGCATGGCCCGTGAGAATGCCGCCAACGTGTTCGATGGCATCGAGATGCCGCTCGTTCCGGTACTTGCCAAGATGGAGCGCGCGGGCATGCTCGTGGACCCCGACCGTCTGCACAGTCTGTCCGAGGGTCTGGCGACCCAGATCACCGAGGTCGAGCGAAGCATTCGCGACCTTGCCGGTGACGAGACCTTTAATATTGGCAGCCCCATGCAGCTGTCGCACGTACTCTTTGATGTGATGGGGCTTCCGACCAAGGGCCTCAAGAAGACTAAGCGCGGCTACTATTCGACCAATGCTAAGGTGTTGAGCGATCTTGCCCGCGACCACGAGATCGTGCGCCTGATTTTGGACTGGCGTGAGAAGTCCAAGATTAAGTCGACCTATCTGGACACGCTAGGTCCGCTGCGCCGTGGTGACGGTCGTGTGCACACCACGTACAACCAGACCATCACCGCGACGGGACGTTTGTCTTCGAGCGACCCCAATCTGCAAAACATTCCGACTCGCTCGGAGCTCGGGCGTACCGTCAAGACGGCGTTTTCGGCAGGCGAGGGCAGCGTCTTTTTGGCGGTGGACTACTCGCAGATCGAGCTGCGCCTGCTCGCGCATCTTTCGGGTGATGAACATCTGGTACGTGCCTTTAACGAGGGCGAGGACTTCCATGCCGAGACGGCCGCGCGTGTATTTGGCGTGCCGGTGTCCGAGGTGACACCCGACCTGCGCAGCCGCGCCAAGGCCGTGAACTTTGGCATCGTGTACGGCCAGCAGGCCTACGGTTTGTCGCAGTCGCTGCATATCTCGATGGCCGAGGCGCGCGATATGATCGATCGCTACTACGAGGCCTACCCGGGCGTGCGCACGTTCCTCGACAATGTGGTGGCGCGTGCCAAGCAGACGGGCTACGCCGAGACCATGTACGGCCGCAGACGCCATATTCCCGAGCTCAAGGCCAAAAATCCGCAGCTTCGCGGCTTTGGCGAACGCACGGCCATGAACCACCCCATGCAGGGCACCGCAGCAGACATCATCAAGATCGCCATGGCCCGCGTAAGCCGCCGCCTGGAAGAAGAGGGCTTTGCCGCCCACATGATCCTGCAGGTACACGACGAACTGGACTTTGAGTGCCCCGTCGACGAAGTCGAGCGCCTAACCGCCATGGTCCGCGACGTCATGGAGCACGTAGTAGACCTCCGCGTACCGTTGATCGCCGAAGCCAGCACCGGCATAACCTGGGCAGACGCCAAGTAAAAGTACACCCACAACTCCAAAGTAACCAAAACCAGAAGGGGGCTCCTTGCCAACAAGGAGCCCCCTTCATTCAATTAAATTCAGCCAAAGTATCTAGGCGCCAAGACGCCATCCAGGCGGCAAGCAAGTCACCCAAGGACCTGGCCGGGCGAGGCGGGCAAGTTTTCGTAGATTCCGCACGAGCCGGAAAGCACTTAATGTGCTTTCCGAGCGAGCCCAGGACCTGACCGAGCGAAAAACTTGCCCGCCTCGCCCGGCCAGGTCCGACGAGCAACGTTAACGAGCCGCCAAGATGGCGTCGATGAGCGTCAGTACGCCCCCGTCGTTGTTGCTCGGAATGCGCCACTTAGCATGCGCGTTCATATGCTCCTCGGCGTTGTCCACGATAAAGCTGTGACCGACGCGCTCAAGCATGGGGGATGTCATTGTACGTATCGCCCGCGGCAGCGGCATCGGCGATATCGATGCCCAGGTGCTCGCACAGGTGCGCGACGCCGGCGCCCTTGTCGACACCCAGGTTCATAAAGTCGATCCACTCGCGCCCGGCGTTGGTGACGTAGAGCTTGTCCGAGAACTCGGGGCTATAGGTCTCGCGGAACGCGGGCTCGGCGTCGTAGCCGGGGAAGAAGACCGAAATCTTGTTGGACTCGAAATCAATGCCCTCAAAGCTGTCGACGTAGTTGATCGTGTTGTAGTAGACGCTGATCTCGTCGTGGTACTGATGGTCGCGGGCAAGCACGTAGAACTCGTCGAAGCAGCACAGGACGGGGACAGCGCGAGGATCCTCCGAGGCACGGTTCAAGACCTGCTGATACAGCTCCACGTCAATATTGCTTTTATAGATATAGCTGCCGCGATAGATCACGCAAGCTCCGTTGTCGGGACAAAAGGCGAGGCGGTTCTTGATGCCCTCGAACATCTCCTCGAGCTTGGGGGCGGGACGTCCGCTGGCGGGGCAGAATACGATGCGCGTCGGCGAGCTTGTCCAGGCGCTCATCAAGACCCCTGGGGGCAGCACACGCTCGTCGGTCAGCAGCGTCTTGTCCATATCGACGGCGAGAATCTTAATGTTGCCGATGTTGGCGTCCGATTCGTAAGTTTGCATAAAAGCGAGCCTTTCGTTTCGAGATTGTTTCAGACGTTATAACCATCAACTCGTAGTCGAGCGTATTTTCGCAGGAACGGAGCGTGTTTGCACCACGCTTCACAAAGTAATGAAAAAACTTTTCAGAAATTTGAATTTGTCGCTTGTGCTGCGGGCACTTTAGCGTAATATAGCGACCATCGAAAACGGAGACGGAAAAACAACCGCTTACCGAGTAAAAGGTACCGTTTACGATATTTGAATTGCGCCCGGCGATACGTGAAAGGAGAGGCAGATGCAGTTCGTAAAGATCATCACCACTGCAGACAATGCCATCCGACGCCAGCGCGCAATTTCCCGACGACGATAACAATCGTCT
>ENA-OQDC01001338-OQDC01001338.1-human-gut-metagenome-genome-assembly--contig:-NODE-1338-length-12800-cov-3.742681_pt1 | contig 12800 bp, 11 predicted proteins | sample MGYA00242770_ERZ504601 | MGnify/ENA primary metagenome ERZ504601 (study PRJEB26092, sample SAMD00036305) | human gut metagenome | host: Homo sapiens | study: EMG produced TPA metagenomics assembly of...
AGCCCGTCTGATTGCGGGATTGACCGCGCCGGACGGTGGTGAAGTGACGTTCTGGGGCAACGCGTGTACGCAGCCGCCCGAATGCCGATGCCTATCGTGCTGCCCGCCACGGCATCGGTATGGTGTTCCAGAATCCCGAGGATCAGCTGGTCACCACCGTGTTGGAGGATGACGTGGCCTTTGGCCCGGAGAATCTCGGGCTGGAGCGCGAGCTCATCGGCGAGCGTATCGTTGATTCATTGCAGGCCGTGGGGTTGGCGAACTTACGCCAGTCCGACCCGACCCGTATGAGCGGCGGGCAGCAGCAACGCGCCTCCATCGCCGGCATGCTGGCCATGAACCCGGCAATGCTGGTATTGGATGAGCCGACCGCCATGCTGGACGAATCCGCACGCGCCGAAGTTATGCGCATTTTGGATGATTTGCAGGCGCGCGGCACCACTATTGTGCATGTCACGCATCATCCAGATGAAACCGTTCATGCCGATCGCATCGTGCACATGGAGGCCGGGCGAATCGTTGGTATCACTGCAGCCGTCGATAATCGATCCCCGCTAGCGGAGGCTGTCTCGCAAAGCGAGACTGAGGGTAGTATCGGCACAGAAGCCGCCCCCAGTCGCCCTACGAACGACAGCCCCCGCCAGCGGGAGCGCGAAGACGGCTCCGAACTGCCGCTGCTCTCCGATGGCATCGGTGATATGACGAACCCCATTATTCGCGTCTCGCATCTGACCTATCGCTATCCTTCGGCCAAACGGGCGGTTATCGATGACCTGTCGTTCACCATCGCGCGCGGTGAAACCGTGGCACTGATGGGCGTGAATGGTTCGGGCAAGTCGACGCTGGTGCGCATGTTGTGCGCACTGGCTGCGCCGACCGCCGGCAGCATCGAAGTGGCCGGTGTTCCGGTGGCCTCGACCGGCAAGCGCGGTCGCAACGTGCGCCCGAAGTCGGCGAATCGCAAGCAATTGGCGCAATTGCGCCGGCATGCGGGTTACGTGATGCAGCATCCAGAGCATCAGCTGTTCGCTGACACGGTAGCCGAGGACGTGGCGTACGGCCCACGCAACCAAGGGCTTGGCGAGACCGAGGTAGCCGACCGCGTGCGCGAATCACTGGAACTGCTGCATATCGGGCATCTTGCCGACCGCTCCCCTTCGACCTGTCCGGCGGGCAACAACGATTGGCAGCCATTGCCGGCGTGCTGGCTTGCAATCCTGACGTGCTCATCATGGACGAGCCGACCGCGAGTCTGGACGCCCAAGCCAAGAAGCGTATCCATGAGCTGTTGCGCACGCTCAAATCGCGTGGCGTGACCGTGCTCATCATCACCCATGACCGGGAGGAGGCCGAGCAAATCGCCGACCGCGTGGTCCGTATGCCGATTGCCGCCCCCGCATCCGGCGGCCCCGTCACGGCCACCGTCACCGAGCCGGCCGTATCCTCCAACGGCCCTGCGCACTCAGTGATACACCGACTTGACCCGCGCGTGAAGATGGTGGGCTTCCTGGCCGCCATGTTCACGATGTTCGCGGTGAACACGCCAACCCAGCTCGCGCTGGGCATCGCCATCACCCTGGCCGTTATCGCGGCGGCACGCCTGAACCCGTTACGGGTGCTTGAATCCATTCATCCGATTCTGATCCTGCTGGTGCTGATGGGCGTGGTCAATCTGTTTGTGGTACGCACCGGCACGCCGGTGGTGGCGCTTGGCCCGCTAAGCATCACCGATCAGGGCGTGACCATAGCCGTGCTGTACGCCTGCCGTTTCGCATTGGTAATCATTCTGGGCGCGGTGTTCCTCACTACCACCACGCCTACCGCCATGACCGACGCCTTCGCCACCTTGATCAGTCCGCTCAACCGGCTCGGTATCCATGCCCAAGAAATCGCGCTGGTCATGAGTCTGGCATTGCGATTCATTCCAACGCTGACCGACGAAACCCGCGCCATCGTCGACGCCCAATCCGCGCGTGGCGGTTCCATCGAAACCGGTTCACTGGCCCAGCGCATCAAGGCGATGAGCGCGATTATCGTGCCGATTTTCGCCGGCACGTTGCGTCACGCGGACAACCTGAGCCTCGCACTTGACGCCCGCTGCTACGAGGAGGGCATCCGCCGCACCCACTGGCGTGCCCTGACCATCGCCGCGCGAGATCTCATATTCGCCGCTGCCGTCATCATCTACATCGCGGCCATCATCGCGCTGTAGGGCGGCAAACAGCGCAGACAGCACCGGTTGCTATGCTGGTGTGGTTATACGAAAGATGTAAGGAAATTCCCATGGCATTGACCAAGAAGCAAATCAAGCAGCTGCGCGCGATGGCGAACTCGCTGAAGCCCCTGTTCTATGTGGGCAAGAACGATTTGACCGAGTCGGCCGTCAATCAGGCCGATGAGACCATTGAGAAGCACGAGCTCATCAAGTGCGCCGTGCAGGACGGTTCTGGCCTGACCGCCAAGGAAGCCGCCGCCGAGCTTGCCGAGCAGCTGAACGCCGAAGTGGTGCAGTCCATCGGCAATCGTTTCGTGCTGTTCCGTCGCTCCCGGCGCGACGATGTGGAGCATATCCGCTTGGTGCGCGAGTAATGTTCGCCCCGCTCGATCCCGTAGCTTGATATGAGTAATGGCGGTTGGAATCAGTCCGATTCCAACCGCCATTACTCATATTCGCCCAGCGAGCACCGTCACTGATCCAAGATGGACCCGACGATTCCCGCAACAATGGTCAGGACCAAGGACCCCAGTACCGACCACCAGAAACCGTGTACGAAGACGCCCACGCCGAACAGACTGACCGCCAGCCAGCTGGCGAGTCGCATGAACAGCCAATTGATAATCAAGGTGACCAGCCCGAGAGACAGAATCGCAAACGGCAGTGCGATCAGATGCACAATCGGCTTGATTGACGCATTAATCAGCGCCATGAACAAAGCGAACGCGGCGATGCCGAGAATCGGAGGCTCCCCCACCGGGGTCATGCCGGGAGTCACCGCGACCATGACGGCGGCGGCGATAGTCATAATCAACCAGCTGGTCAGGAAACTTCTCATGGCCCAATCGTAGCGCGGCAGGTTTTACTATTAGGACAAACGTGAGATGATGTTGTGCAGAAACGGTCAAGAAGGTACTGCCGTTCCCGATTGAGAAGGGATAGACCCACATGACTGATAATCAACAACAACCCTACGGTTCGGACAGTGTTCCGCAGCCGGCACAACCTGCACAGCCGGCACAGCCGTCGTACGGCCAAGATGCCGCACAGCAGCCGCAGGGCTATGGCGCCCCACAGCCCGCCGCATACGCTCAACCCGCCGCCGGAAGCTACGGCCAGCAGCAACCGCAATACGGCCAGCCCGCCGGCGCATACGCTCAGCCTCAGTACGGCCAGCCGCAGTACGGCCAGCCGCAGTACGGCCAGCCCGCACAGCCCGCAGCGGGCTACGGCCAGCAGCCCGGCTATGGACAGGCCTACCAGCAGCCGAACGCCTACGCGCAGCCGCAATACACCGCCGCTCCGTATGCCGCCGCCCCGGTGGGGCAATCGTCCAAGTCCAAGCTGGCTGCCGGCCTGTTGGGCATCTTCCTCGGCGGACTTGGTGTGCACAACTTCTATCTCGGCAACACCGGCAAGGCCGTGGCCCAGCTGCTGCTGACGCTTGTCGGCTGGATTCTGCTCGGACTTGGCCCAATCGCAGCCGCCATCTGGGGCTTTGTTGAAGGCATCATCATTCTGTGCAGCAAGCCCGGCTCACCGTGGCATAAAGACGCCAACGGCTACGAACTATCAGACTGAAACTAACCTCGGGCCACGTTCATTGGGCCCCTGATCAACCACGCCTCTGCAGGTATCATCTCGATGCCGCAGTCGCAGCGGGATGCGACACGCCGGCCGTGTACATGAGTTCATGTACACGGCCGTTTTCTTTGTTGCTTTCACCCTCAAAACAAACATTTATCATGTTCACTTTTGCAAGATATGAACATCAGACATCACAGACTACCATAACTTCCCAATTGCATTACCAATAGATTAATAACCGGCAAAACGGCTTATATCCGCCATTTTTCATGCTAGGCTTTGAAACCAGCACATCAACAAAGTGCACAATCCTTTTCTACAGAGAAGGTAACATGTTGTTCAATTCATATGTGAATCGAACAATGCCAGTACTTCCCTAGGTGCTTGCTTGGGGAACGCCATGCTGAAAGGAACACATTATGGGCGGAGGGAAAACGTCATCATCGTCAACCCGGATATGTTCGGCAAGGACCCGGATTCGAAAACAACCAAGGCCAATGAAGTGGCCAAGAGCTTCGGCCTGAGCGACGCGGCGTTGGCCGAGGTCGAGGACTTCAAGGCACAACTCACCAAAACACAACGCCTGGGATCTGCCGTTCATGGGATACGTCAACGAGGATGGCTACGGTTACGCCTACGTGCCCGGTGCCGCCGTGGTGTACGACCCGTACTGGGACGCCCACCAAGCATTCCTGGCGCTGCCTAAGGACGTGCAGACCGCATTCGCCATTCGTATGCTGTTCACGCACCGTCCGGTCGACCGCTATGGCGCCAGCATGTTCCTGCATTACCAGCGTGGCTTCAACGTGAAGTTCGAGGGTATCGGCGCGAACCAGTACTGATTGGTACTGACTATCAACCATCTTTTTCGGATTGCCCGATAAGGGGCGTATAACAACGGTGTTATACGCCCCTTATCTGTATTCAGTGTCAGGCGATGGCCGCCCGCCGCCCGACACAGGCGAATCAGTATCGCACGAGATTCAACAGTTCCTGCTGTTTGGCATAGCGGGAAACGTTGGTCAGGGCGATGCGGATGATGTGTTCGGAAGTCTTTTCCAAATGATTGCCGCCGGCCACATGCGGGGTGATCAGGCAATGCGGCTCATCCCACAACGGACTTTCCGCCGGCAACGGCTCAGGCTCGGTGACGTCCAATCCGGCACCGTGGAGCCGTCCATTGTGCAAGGCGTCAGCCAAGGCCTCGGGATCGATGGCGTCGCCACGCCCGGCATTAATCACGATGGCTGTGGATTTCAGACGACCCAGACGATCCGCATTCAGCAGATGATGGGTCTGCGGCGAGCGCGGCACCGCCATCGCCACCACGTCTGCCAATGGCAACAGCGTCTCCAGCCGCTCGAAGCCATACATCTTTTCAATGCCCTTGGCCGGCACGTCCGCATGACGGCGCACGCCGAAAGTACGCATACCTACGGATTGGGCAAGCTGAGCGAAATGCGACCCGATGTCACCGACGCCGATAATCAGCGCGATGCCACCTTCCGGGCTCAATACCGGTCCTTCATCCTGCCACTGATGATCACGCTGATTGGAGGCATACCGGTTGAGGTTCTTCATCAATGCCCACATGGTGGCGAACATGTGTTCCGACACGCTTTGGCCATACGCGCCGCTCGCATTGGTGACCATGGTGCCGCGAGGCAGCACACCCGGGCAGATGTACGCATCCACACCGGCGCTGAAGGTCTGCAACCATTCAAGACGGGTGTATTGAGCGGCCTGCGAGACCGGGAAGTTGCCGATGACTGCGGTAGCTTGGGAACGAAGCTCCTCGGGAACAGCGGCCGACCATACCATGTCGCCGCGGTGCGCTTCGACGCCCACGAATTCCTGCGGCACATCGCGAGCCGCCTTGGCGAAAGCCCGCCGTTCTCCTTCGTTGAGAGGCAGGCAGTTGACAATCAGCTTATGCGTGTTCTCAATACCCATGGTTCACCAAACTAGGCGGCAGGGCAGATATTATCGCGGTTTCCTCATGCTGAACCAATGCCGAACTGCTACCGGACCAATGCCGAATCCGCCCCATCAAACCCCACCAAACCAAGGGACAACCCATTGCGCATCGACCGTAGCGTCCGCCCCGAACCGTACACTCACAGGTGGTTTTGTGATTCCATAGCGTGCAGCCAAGGCAGTACGATTGCCGGTTTATCCGCACGCACAGGTACCTACGCCGGTTGGTAAACCTTACATTCCATACCTTGCAACCGAACGTTTAGGAGCATGTATGCCTGAGCAGCATATTGATAACGAGAAGATTCCCACACGTCTTATCGGCGCGATTGTGGCTGTCGGCTCACTTGCCTTCATTGGCATTCTGACCGAAACCGTGATGACCGTGCTTTTCCCCGCACTGATGCGCGAATTCCATGTCGACACGGCCACTGTGCAATGGATTACCACGATTTATCTGTTGGCGGTGGCCGCTACCATGCCCATCAGCTCGTTTTTGAAGCGCCGATTCGCGCTGAAAACCATTTTCTTGCGGCTGTGATTCTGGCCATCGTTGGCTCGCTGATCATGATCGTCGCCCAAGCCTTCCCGCTGCTGATTGTCGCCCGCATTATTCAGGGCATTGGCTCAGGCGTGGCCACGCCGTTGATGATCAACATCATCCTGGAGCAGTCTCCTCGTTCGAAAATCGGCCGATTGATGGGCGTAGGATCGCTGGTCATTACCGTGGCTCCGGCCATCGGCCCGACCGTCGGCGGCGCGGTGACCACAGTGCTACCGTGGCGCGCGATTTTCGTCATCGCCATTCCGCTGGTGCTAATCGCAGCATGCATCGGCATGAAGTGCATTGAGCAGAAGACACCGACCGAGGCTGCCTATCTTGACCCGATTCAGCTTGGGTCCATTGTTGTCGCGCTGGTCGGTCTGGTGCTGGCGCTCAACCAAGGTGGCGTGGCCATCAGTGCGGCGGTGTCCGGCAAGTCAGCCACACGCTCCGGCATTATCGCCATTGTCAGTCTGATTGTGGGCCTCGCCTTGTTGATCGTGTTCGCCATGAGTTCCAAGCGTGCCTTCTCCCCGCTGCTGCGCCTTGGCATTCTCAAGGATCCCGCCGTACTGTTACACGCCTGCGCATATCTGCTGCTGCCATTGGTCGCCATCGGCTACGGCTATGTCATCACCAATGTGGCACAGCTCTCGCTCGGCACCACGGCATTTGTGGCCGGCTCTCTGGTGCTGCCCGGCGCACTGGTCGGCGCTGTCTGTGCCCCGCTTGGCGGCTGGTTCTACGATAAGTTCGGCGCGGTCAAGCCGATTCTGATTCCGCTCGGCATCGCTATTTTGGGCCCAGTGCTTATGCTGGTGTTCTCGATGCAGCTTACGCCCGTGCTGCTCGCCGGATTCTATTTCATTTTCGGTCTGTTCTATTCCATCGGCAATGCGAATGTGATGACCAGTGGCCTGTCGGAGGTCTCTCCCGAGTTCAAGCCGGACGGCAACGCCATTTTCAACACGTGTCTTCAGTTTGGCGGCGCTGCCGGTACCGCACTGTTCTCCACGATTCTTTCCGTGGCTCAGGCCGGCGCAGGAGAAGAAGGCACCGCTGAGTTTGCTCACGCCACTGCCGTCGGCGGCACATGGACGTTTGCAACGATGACGGTTATCTGCCTGATTGGCTGGTGCTGTCTGGCCACCGCGTTCCGCATTCGCGCGGCACGTAAGCGTGCATAAATCTGATTACCAATAGAGTCCCAGCTTTCCAAACACGTGTGGGGCGTGCCCCGGGAGAATCCCGGGTCACGCCCCACACGCTAATGAAAGGAAGAAAAGGAGAAAGAAAGCTTTGGCGGGCAGTGCCGGCTGCTGTGACCTTGCCATCACAGCAGCCGGGCTGATCCCGCCTATTCAGTTATGGTGTGTGTCGTATTCGGTGCGGAGACCGAGCGGGCAAGCCCGCTATTTTTTATCTCCGCCGACCGCCATCACCGCGCGCTGAAGCACAACGAAGACGAGGATCATGAGACCGATAACGATGGTGGTCCATTCGGCCGGCACACCGAAGTCAGAGGTGAGCGGATCGAGGATGGAGCGGACCAGAGAGCCGAGCACGGAGCCGAGCACGTAGCCGAAGCCACCGGTGATGATCGTACCGCCGATGACCACGGAGGCAACGGCGTCGAGCTCCCAGCCAACACCCACAGTGTTCTTGGCAGAGCCGATGTTTGCGGTGTACACAATCGAGGCCAGGGCGGCGAGAGTCGCAGAGGTCAAGTAGATGATGTACTGCGTGCGCTTGACCGGCAGACCCATGAGTTCCGCGGAGGAACGGGAGCCGCCGATGGCGTAGATGGTGCGTCCGGTGCGGGTATGGTGCAGGAAGACGTAGCCGAAGACCACAACCACCAGTGCGATGATCACGCCGACGTTGAAGGACAGATCGTTGGAGATCTTCGGATTGTCGATGATCTTGATCACGTTGGAGATGAACGAGAAGTCATTGCCCTGCGGGAAGGTCAGCGAGTCGGTGGAGATGATGGAGGCAAGACCACGGGCCAGGAACATCGTCGACAGGGTCGCGATGAACGGCTGCATGTTGAATTCCTCGATCAAGGTGCCGGCCAGCAGGCCGAACACAGCGCCGATGAGCAGCATGATGATCATGACCAGGAAGGCGGGCACGCCGGCGTTCGCCAGCTTCAGGCCGACGACTGCGGTGATGGCCACGATAGCACCGACAGACAAATCGATACCACCGGTCAGAATCGGCAGGGTCATGGCCACAGCCAGAATAATCAGGTAGGCGTGGTCAATGAACAGGGAGGAGATGAAGCCCAGTCGAATGTAGGTGCCGAACAACGCCTGACCCATGATGATCATCAGGATGAAGATCACCACGGCCGCGAGGGTCGGGATCATCTGACGATCGAGCTTGAAGCCCTTCTTGGGAGCCTTCACTTTGTTTGCCGTAGCTGTTGTCATGCTGCCACCGCCTTAGCTTGAGCCTTGAGCGCGCGCTTGCGTTTCATATTCGCGCTCAGGTTGTGAATCTTCGGAGCCTGCATCACGCAGATCACAATCACAACGACGGCGAAGAAGGCCGGAGTTGCCTCGGCGTTGACGCCCAGGGTGATGATGGTCTTGCGGATCATGGCGATAATTACAGCACCGACAGCAGAGCCGGCGAGGGAGAACTTACCACCCAGCAGTGAAGTACCGCCGATGACGACTGCCAGAATGGCGTACATTTCGAGGTCCTGACCGGTCTTAACCACGTCGACACGCATCACGGATGCGGTGGCGAACAGACCAGCGATGGCCGCGAGGAAGCCGGAAATCGCGTAGACGAGGAAGAGGATCTTCTTCGGCTTGATACCGGTCATACGGGAGGCTTCCTGGTTGATGCCCACGGCCTCAATCATCATGCCCATAGCGGTCTTGCGGCACAGCAGGCCAACGAGAATCACAATGATAACGGCGATGACGAAGTTGGCGGGAATGCCCAGAATGAAGCCGTTGGCGAACCACTTCAGCGGTTCGTTGCCAGCAACTGCGGAGGCGTCGGTGTTCTCACCGGAGGTGATGACCTTGGCCATACCACGGCCGGCGAGCATCATAATCAGGGTGGTGATGAACGGCTGTAGGCCCAGGAAGGAAACCAGAGCGCCGTTGACGCAGCCAATGGCCAGACCAACAGCCAAGGCGATGAGGATGGAGAGCCACACGTTCATGCCATTGGACAGGGTCTGCATGGCGGCGGCACCTGCCACTGCCATAACGGAACCGACCGAAAGGTCGATACCGGCGGTGGAGATAACCAAGGTCATACCGGTTGCAATCATCAGGTATCGGGCAGATTCCTGGAGCATGGTGATCAGCGGGCCGGCCAGACCACCGGTGTTGCTGTTCCAGCTCAAAGCCAGGAAGTCATGCTGGAAGATGGTGCAGATGATGACCAGAAGAATGAATGCGACGATCGACCAGGTCAGGTTACTGCTCAGCAGCTTCTTGACAAAGTTGTTGCCCTCGGCTTTTGCCTTTTCAGCCATCTCATGCCTCCTTTCCGGTGTTTACGTTGGTGTTAGCGATGGTTTCGACGATGGTCGCCTGAGAGACGGTGTCGTCGTTTTCGATTTCTGCGATCTTGTGGCGGTCCTTGAGAACCTCGATGTCGTCGGACAGACGCACGACCTCTTCAAGCTCGGAGGAGATGAAGACAACGCCCATGCCCTGAGAAGCCAGGTCAAGCACGACCTGCTGAATTTCAGCCTTGGCACCGATATCGATACCACGGGTCGGCTCGTCCAGAATCAGCAGCTCGGGGTGCGTGGCCAGCCAACGGCCAATGAGCACCTTCTGCTGGTTGCCGCCGGAGAGATTCTTGACCGGGCGATCCGGGTCGGCGGGACGAACGTTGAGTTCCTTCATGTACTTGTCAACGATGGCGTCCGCTTCCTTCTTGGGAATCGGCTTGAACATACCGCGCGTTGCCTGCAGGGCGATAAGGATGTTCTGGCGGACGGTCAGGTCGCCGATGATGCCCTCATCACGACGGTTTTCGGTGGAGTACGCGATTTTGTTCTTCAAAGCCGTGTACGGATCGGAGATGTTGACCTTCTTGCCGTTGAGCGTGTAGGTACCCGAATCCGGCTTGTCGGCACCATACAGGAGTCGACCAAGCTCGGTACGACCGGAGCCCAGCAGGCCAGCGAAGCCAACGACCTCACCCTTGTAGATGTCAACATCAACCGGGTTGATGGTGCCCTTCTTGCCGAGGCCCTTGACATCGACGATCGGCTTCTCGCCAGGGGTGATTTCACGGCGAGCCTTCTTGGCACCAATCTGGGACAGCTCGGCGGCGGACTTACCAATCATCATGCCGATGAGTTCGTCGCGCGGGGTGTCCTTGGTCATGACCTCCTTGATGAACTGGCCGTTACGCAGAATGGTCAGACGATCGGTAATCTCATAAATCTGATCGAGGAAGTGGGAGACGAAGAGGATGGCCACGCCCGAGTCACGCACCTTGCGCATGATCGCGAACAGGTCCCTGACCTCGTTGGCATCCAGCGAAGAGGTCGGCTCATCGAGAATCAGCACCTTGGCGTTGATAACCATAGCGCGGGCGATGGCGACCAGCTGCTGCATAGCGATGGAGATGGAGCTCAGCGGAGTGTGCGGGTCAATGGATTCGAGGCCCATCTGTGCCAAATACTTCTTGGCGGCCTCGTGGGTCTTCTTCCAGTCGATGCCGAAGGGGCCGCGCTTTTCGTGGCCCAGCATCACGTTCTCACCGACGGAAAGGTTGGTGCACAGGTTCACTTCCTGATACACGGTGGCGATACCGGCGTTTTGTGCGTCGAGGGTGCCGTTGAACTGCTGAGGCTTGCCGTCCACCATAATGGAGCCGGCGTTGATCTTGTACACACCGGTCAGAGCCTTAATCATGGTGGACTTGCCTGCACCGTTCTCACCCATCAGGGCGTGAACTTCGCCCGGGTAGAGAGTCAAATCAACACCATCCAAGGCCTTGACGCCCGGGAATTCAATCGTAATGCCTTTCATTACGACGATGGGGTTTTTATCTGTCATGTCTTTGCCTTAAACGAGAATGAAGTGTTATCGTTTTGTGATATTTGAGCCACACATGAGTGATGGTGTGGAAGGAACATCCTTCTCACACCATCACATCAATTATTTGGTTCAGTTATCAATGAGTCGCAGCAGACTTATCAGTAGGCGCGGGTGTTGTTGTCCAGAGCTTCCTTGGCGGAGGCGGCGTCGAAGGTCTTGGACTCGATCTCGATGTCCTTCTCAACGGTCTTGCCATCCAGGTAGTCCTTGACGGCCTGAGCGGTTTCCTTGCCGAAAATCGGGTTGTACTCGATCACGTAGGAGAGGTCACCATCAACAAGAGCCTGCAGAGCGTTCTTGGTACCGTCGATGGTGATGATCTTGACCTTGCCCTTGAGGCCGGCGGCGTCAACAGCCTGAGCGGCACCGAGGCCCATCTCGTCGTTCTGAGCGAAGATGAACTGCGGGTTGTCGGACTTGTACTTGTCGAGCAGACCAGCGGTCACGGTCTTGGCCTCATCAGTGGACCAGTTAGCGGACTGGGACTCAAGAACCTTGACGTTGGAGGCAACCTTGTTGCCCCAACCAGTGCCACGATCCTTCACCACGGACAGGCCGGCAGGGCCTTCGAGGATGAAGCCGTTGGCGCCATCCGGGAAGTTCTTGTTCACGAACTCGGCAGCCTGCTCGCCGCACCAGACGTTGGACGGTCCGATGTGAGCAACGATGGCCTTCTTGGCCTCGGCGTCCTTGACGTCCACGTTACGGTCAACGGTGAAGACCGGAATCTCAGCCTCAGCGGCCTTCTTCAGGGAGTCATCCCAACCGGAATCCTCGGTGGAGGACAGGATGATGGCGTCGACTTCGTCGTTAACGAACTTGTTGAACGCCTGAATCTGCTTCTGCTGATCGTTGTTCTGGGTCGGAGAGTAGGTCAGGTCAAAGCCGGCATCCTCGAATGCCTTCTGAATGTCCTTCTCGTTGGCGGTACGGAAGCCGCCCTCAGGACCGACAGCCACGAAGCCAACCGTCTTCTTGCCGGAGTCCGAGCTGCCACCTGCGTTGCTGGAACCGCATGCGGCAACGCTGACAAGCGCAGCAGCAGAAGCAACGAGGGCAATGGCCTTCTTCCAATTCTTCATAAATACTCCTCCTCGAGCAGTGTTTATTTTTTGGATGATCTTTCATCCTGTTTGGTGACTGTTCGTCATCGACAGCCTCTAGTATGACGCTCACAGGCCAAATGTTCAATCGCATGCGATAACAGTTTGATAACAGGTTTATAACAAATTAATAACAGTGGTTCAAAAATGGCGTCGCAACACTGTTTTGCCTTGATAACAGACCAATAATAGTGATTGGTTGCGCAGCGGCAATGCCGCTCGCCAGCCGAGCGACAAAGCCGTTGCCTCATACAACAAGAAAGGTTATTATGAACACCGTTTTTCTT
>ENA-OQDC01001339-OQDC01001339.1-human-gut-metagenome-genome-assembly--contig:-NODE-1339-length-12789-cov-1.516822_pt1 | contig 12789 bp, 13 predicted proteins | sample MGYA00242770_ERZ504601 | MGnify/ENA primary metagenome ERZ504601 (study PRJEB26092, sample SAMD00036305) | human gut metagenome | host: Homo sapiens | study: EMG produced TPA metagenomics assembly of...
AGAAATAAAGGAAAGCAGTGTAGTTGTATATGGATGCGCTACTAAACGCGAATTTTGCGAAATTTTTACCCGGAGTATGTCACAATCCATAATGAAGAAGAAGCAAAATTTGAGCATGGACGTTTTATTAAAGGAGACGCCCGGTGTTGGTACAGAGTTTATCAAGTTTCTGATAAACTTTTATGCTGAGGGATAAAAGTTAAAGAGGATACTCCTTTTTAGCGGCTGAACACACTAAGTAATCGAACTAAAACTATGCTACCTACGCAGGGTAGTTTTTAGTTTGATTTGCTATCTGAACAGATGGCGTGATATACTGATTCTAGATAATCATTATGATAAGTGTTTCTAAAACCTCAGATGGCTTTTGGGGCTTCCCCATGTAGGCAGCCAATCCACAATAGAAGGGATTTTTATGAATGAACAGCAAGGTGTCAGGCCAACAGAACGAATGACATATAGAGATAGCACCTATAGTATTGTCTCAAAGGTTGCCTATCTAATCGGCGTCCCAAAACGAATATTTGAGAACCAGCATGAGCCACCGCAACTCGAAATATTCCAACAGTTAGAGAATGACAAGAACGCCCGGATTATTCGTCATCTGTGCATCATACGGACAGCGATTGAACGAAATTTCAAGTACATCAATGATAAAATGAGAACGGAATATAAAACCATTCTTTCGCTGCCACAATTTGTCCCTGCTGATTCTATCAGCCAACTATCAGCGGATAACGTCAATTTTATCAGAAAGTGGAACACAAAATTACCTGCACATATTATTGAAATTAACCGAATTATTTCGGACCGTATCAATAACTGCAAGCATTTATTTCCCCTCTGGCTTAACTGGAAATACATCCGAGAGCTTTTCATCATGCCCAATGGTCTATGCGAAAAAAGGGACTCAAGAAGCAGCGGCAGTCTATTATGAACACATATTGCTTTATCCCTATCAAATGTATATTCATTGGAGTCCCAGCGATCAGGGCAACATCTTGTTCAATGATAAAAAGATTTGTTTCCCTGCTCTATCGTTGGCATAATGACGAGTTTACCGAGTACAACAAAGTCTCAGACGCCGGCAGTTATATAAAAGACAGCATCTATGATTTTATTGATGACAGCCAGAAAGTGGTAATCGTAGTCGATTGCGAAAATTCAGACCCCTATAAGTTAAGCGCGACCCTGCGGCGGCTGAACAGCACATACACTGAAAAATCACTTCGATCATCCTCTTTGACGATATTCACACTGCTTCAGCTTGGAGCAGCTTGGAAAAGTTTACCTCTGTTTCAGTGGAGCATATTTTGATTGAGCGTATCAAGCAAAACAAGTCGTTGGTGGACATTCGTCTGACTGCGAGGGCTTGCCAGGAATATTACGAAAACAACGTGGATTCCTTTATCATTGTTTCCAGTGATTCTGATTATTGGGGCCTTATTTCGTCATTACCAAAGGCTCAATTCTTAGTGATGATTGAACACAATAAATGTGGACCGGATATGAAAGCCGCACTCGCCAACTCAGGGATTTTTTACTGCTATTTGGATGACTTCTATTCCGGCGATTCAGAAGAACTAAAAACGAACGCTCTGTTGCAGGAAATGCGTGATTACATGGAGAAAGCCGTCCAGTTAAATGCCATTGATATGTTGAACGATGCGCTCCGCTCCACCCGAATAGAAATGACTTCGGCTGAACGCCAGCAGTTTTACGACAAATATATTAAGACCCTTCAACTTTCGATCAATGATGATGGTAAAGTTTCACTGGTCATCAAGGTAAAGTAAAGATTTCTTTGCAATTTCAGGGACTCGTATGCAACAGCGGTTTGATTCTTAATACTACATAGAAAGTCCAGCTAATAAAAATCAAGAGAACGGTAGAAACAGGCTGGTGGCCTATGCCCGCCGCTGGCCGGAGCATTGTCAGGAGGTGGACGACGACGGCTGGGGCTGCAAGACCTTTGAGATCGACAAGGGCCGCTTCTGATTCCGGCTGACCGCGATATACAGCGAGGAACGTCGGGGGGCGGCGAGGAAGTTTGCGAGGGGACACAATACCGCTGAGAGGTTAGTTTATATATAAAGGTGGGAGGTATATTGCTGTGACTTCATATCACATGGTTTTTAAGAATGGTTATTTCGGGAGCATTAACAAATGCGGTGGACTTCCAACACATCTTCCAGAAATATGGCCGCAAATAGACGGAGCAGACTTAGCCTTTCTATTTCAACTTTATTGTGATGGAGAAAAGTTGAACATACCAAACACTCTTTGTATACAAGGGTATCAGTTGTTTGAAAACGGAGATTACAATTCGGACATTGTAGTGATCCAACTTCCGCTCGATGCAAAAGAAAATATCCAGCAGGTAGGTCTTTCGTGCCCGGTTTCCCCGGACTATGCAGGCGGAGATATTGAATTTGAAGTGGTAGAAGAACAAGACAACTACGACTTGGACGATTTAAATGTTGATGACTTTTACCGATGGACAAAAATGGGAGTACCATGTAGCAAACTGCTGGGCTGGTGTGAAAAAGAAATCATCCCATCGAATTGTGCGTTTTTAGGGTGGTTAGCAGATGAAGATCCTTTTGTCATTGGCAACGGATATAACCTGTGCTTTTTCTTAACACCAGAGGGAAAGGTCATTGCCAGCTATCGTGCGCCCTGTTAATATCCAGTCCAGCTAATAAAAATCAAGAGAACGGCAGAAACAGACTGGGAGCCTACGCCCGCCGCTGGCCGGAGCATTGTCAGGAGGTGGACGATGATGGCTGGGGCTGCAAGACCTTTGAGATCGACAAGGGCCGCTTCTGTTTCCGGCTGACCGCGCCATACAACGAGGAACACCGGGAAGCCGCGAGGAAGTTTGCGAGGGAACACAATAGCGCCGGGAGGTTAAAGAATTGATGATATATCGTGGGGGATAATAAAATTGGAATATGGCTATGATACATTTTCAACCGTACTGCCAGGTGATATTTTTGAATTGTTACTTGAATTAGGCAACGAAATGGGAATTGATCCTTTTTCAAGTATTGAAAGCGAAAACTATTTTCGTGAATTGTTGAAAACTTATTCTGGTAATAAAAATGAGGTAAAAAGATACTTTGAGGACACAATCAAAAGAGATTTCCAAGTGATGAAGGAAAAATCCTCGATGGATACAGGGGGACGAGTGGCAATTTCATAGGGGCAAGCCAATGATTTTCGTAGGGCAGCTTGATACTTCCATAAAACGCGATGGAGTATCATACGGAATTTCGTTTTTTGTCTTTTGGGACTATAAGGATGGTGTCACGAAAACAGTCACGCAAAGTGATTAAAAAGCTATGCGCTCACAAAATCCTTTTTAGGAACTAAAGGCGCACTTCTATACATAGCCTGACGGCCATGTATTCGTGCGCTCTGCGAGGCGGAACGGCGGATTGCAGATAAAGCAACCCGCCGTTTTTGCGTCGCTGCGCTCCGTCCAAGGGGCTGGTTTCGCCTGCCAGCTCGGTCGGCGCTTCAAGGCGTTTCACGCCTTGAGGTTGCCCACCGGCGACCCGCGCCCCCTTGCGCGGCTTACGCCGCTTACCCCGTGCATCCGCTGAACCGAGACACCCGCTTACGCGGCTATATCGGTTCGGCGGGGCTGAAAGCCAAAACCGACACTCTGACCGCTCACCGGGAACGCCCCGGAGAACGGTCATTTTTTACCCATTTTTCAGCCAAAGGTGGACAACACCTTTTACATGGCCCGCCGCAGACAGGAGCAGACCCACACCCAGCGCCGGGACAGGGACATGGATTGGCGAGGGACTTCCCATTTCCTGCCGTGGATGGTAAAATGAAATTGAGTTAATGGGCCGCCCCCGCTGGAACATTTTGCTCCAAAAGAGAACGGCAGAAAAACAAAAATTATGTAGCAAACGGAGTAGAGAGGATGGATCAATCAATGATTTGTCTACCCAGCGACGTAATGTGTTCTTTGAATTAGACGGAAAAATCAAAACATTAAATGAAATGGGGACAGTCCCTTCTTGTGCTATGGAACTTTTAAGAACAGGAACACACGGACTGGACAAGATTAAAGAAATATGTGCGAAATACAACTATCCCACCCCCACAGAGATTAAAATGATTTATGATGTGAAAACAAAAAAATTTAATGTTGCTTATCAATATAAAGAGATTTGTTCCGCAAAAACTAATATTAGTGCAGGAGAAGTTTTTATGAATTGGATTACAGCCAAAAAGAATGAGAGCACATAAAAACAAAGGCGCGGCCAGCAGACCGCGCCTTTCCCATACCCAAAACTGAACCCCACCGATTCCCCCTTGCAGAGCTGGCCGTGGCGCTGGGGCGCAGCACACAGACCTGCAAGCGGGGCTTGCGTGAGCTGGACTGCGGGTGCGTCAGAAGATCGGAGTATCGAACCGGATTTATGTGCTGGCGCCGAAGAAGCAGGATTGAAGAAAATTCTGCGGAACGGTATAATGGAACGTAAGAAATCAGCGCCGCCATACAGCGTGGGACGCCGGGAGGCCGCGAGGAAGTTTGCGAGGGAACACAATAGCGTTGTGAAGTTAAGATAGGGGATAATATTGTGGGAGCATTCCAGTTAATTGAAAATAAACAGTTTCAGAAATTTTGTGAATTATACGAAAGGAAATCTCATTTACGAGCAACAACAGCCGACTACGCTGATCTGATGCCGGGAAATTATATGCGTGCGCTCTTAGGTGCTAAAAAAAATTGAACAACTGATTGAATTTTGCCAAAATGAAGTTAAAAGACGAGAGCAGATAGATAGAACAACCACAGACTTTATATTGGGTTAAGTATTGGATATTTCTTACAGAATAATTTTGACAAGGCAGGTAAAGCACTTATTGATGGCAGCAAGGCAAAGTATCAAGATATTGCTCGAACAGAAGTGGCGTGTATCATGTATTGGGAATCAGTCTCTACGCACAATGATGTGCTGAAAAGAGAAAGCAAAAAGATATTGAAAAAATCGCTTGCGAGCAAAAGTTTCCCCACACAATTTAGTAACTGCGGCTTTTCTCCTGGATCGGTGTGATGAGAATGACATGCACTCATTGATTGATGGAATTGAAAATTCGATTTTGAAGTACCGAGCATTAGTACTTTGCTATTTCTGTATTGCAGCGAAACAGTTGGAGCGTGGTGATCAGAATGGATATTCAGAGGCATTAAGGCAGGTATGTATGCTCTATGACAAATCCCCTGCTGTTACTATAGAGATAGAATACCATTTGGCAAATATATTATTTCAAGAAGGGCAGAGGGATATATAATCCCTTTAGGAACTAAAGGGCGCACTTCTATACATAGCCTGACGGCCATGTATTGTGAAATCTGAGCTGATTTCACAGCGGCTTAAAAAGGGAACTAAACGGATGCCCTGGACTAACTGTTTCCAGTCAGTCCAGGGCAAAAAAATACATCAATAGGCGGGTGTGCCGTATCCATAGATCTCAGTGTGTCCAATGGCGTACTGGCGTTCCCGGCAGGCATTGCCGGAATTGCCTTCCACGGTATAGACGATCCCGCCCTCCACCTTTTCCACAATGCCTACATGGTCCGCAGCTCCGTCTTGGCCTTCGTCCTCATCATCCCAATCGAAAAAGATCAGGTCGCCGGGGCGTGGTTCATAGCTGCGGTCCTGCCACAGTCCTCTCTCCCGGAACCACTGGATGCCGATGGAGCAGCTTGCGAACCTTGGGATGACGCCGGTGTCCAGATAGCCGCACTCGTTGGCGCACCAGGAAACAAAGCAGGCGCACCAATCCACCCGGCTCTCGAAGCCATACCAGGACCAATAGGGCCGACCGCCTACATTGCCGAGCTGGGAGAGGGCCACTGTTACGATCTCCCTATCACCTGTGCCAATGCCGTATAGAACAGCACTCCACATACCGTTGCTTTCTTCAGCCAGTAACTCCACAAGCATCTCTCGTTGGTCAGCGGTAAAATTGTAGATGTCCGCCATTTCATCCACGGTTTTGTGGGTCACGGTAATATAAAGGGTCGTGGCCGTTACCTCGACTTCTTCCACCATAATATTGCCCTTTCCATCATCGGTTTCCACGGTTTGGGTGGTGGTCGCGGTTTCTGTCCGGTGGCTGATCTCGTTCATGGCCCAAAATATCTCTTTCAGGAGTTCTTTTTTCCCATCATCCATCGTGGCGACTTCCTGGGGATCATCCGGATCGGTGGTAGTTTTCACTGCATAGACGGCCAACACTTCGGGCCAGACGGCGCGGGAGCCAGACAGTTCCAGGCGGTCATGGGCGGCGCTGCTCTCGATTTCTCCCAGCTTGCCCTCGTATTCCTGATTGATCTCCCGGACGACGGTGGGCATGGTCTGGCCTGTGCCGCTGTCCTCCCCGGAAAAGAAGATGCCAAAGGGAGAGGCGACGATCAAGGCCGATCAAGCAGATCACCACAATGGCAAGGATGGCAACCCAGCCTCCAGCGGCGATAGCGGTCACCAGCGCCTTAATGGACGCAAGCAGGGCCTTTGCCGCAGCGGATGCGCCTTTTGCAGCGGCTTTTGCGGTGGTGGCGGTGGCCTTTCCTGTGACGCGGGCGGCCTGGGCGGCCGCTCTCGCGGCTCTGGCTGTGGCCTGCGCCGTCTTTGCCGTATGGTCTGCTGTCTTGATGGCGGTTTTCGCCGTGCGTGGAGCAGTCTTGGCGGTATGCTGGGCAGTTTTATCGTTCTCTGGGCGCGTTTGATGGTGTTCTCGCGCCCGTGCCGGTGTCCTTCGCGGCCTGCCCCATAGCCTGGGCGGGCTGCTTTGCTGTTTTTACGGGGAGTTCCTTCTGCCGGGACGCTTGGACGGCGTCTGGGCTCTTAATATGCGGCGTCCGATCAGGCGGGACGGTCTGGTTTTTGACCTGTTGATTCCACTCGGCCTGCTTCTTGGCAAAGGCCCGACCTCTCTCTACATAAGAGATTGTGGTATCCGTTGGGCGCTCTATGCCGGCCTGGGTGGGTGGATGCTCCATCATGCACTTATGCTGTGGAAGGCGCTGGCGCTCTGGGACTGTCCCTCCGCTTCGCTGCGGGGTGTGCCTATACGGGGCACTCCCCTGGGCCGGTCCAGGGGAGTGGGACTGTTCAGCTGGGGCCGTATTCTCCTGGCGCTTTTCTGCCGCCCATTTCTCCCGCTGGCGCTGCAACAGCTTCCGACCCTGTCGCACCGCCGTTTTCGTGCCGGACGCAGCCACATTTGCCGCATCGTGGGCCAAATCATCCGCGGCAAGCCCTGTCTTGTCTGTGGCATATTCATTGGGGGTGGCCTGCCGGTCATCTATTAGGGCCTCCGCGTTCTTTTTAGAACGGATGAAGGCGCTTTTCATGCGCTGGCCGATTATGGCGGATCTATCCAGCACTTTAATGTCTTTCGTCTTTTCACGGGTCTTGATCTTACTCATGGCCGCTCACCTGCCCGTCTTTTCATCCAGCGATGTTTCAGTTCAGAGGGGGCCACATAGTAGTCCCTACGGCGCTGGCCCGTCCACATCTGGCCCCCGGCTATGCCGTCAAAGACAAAGCCAGAGGCCCGCAGGGATGCCCCAGTTTTCGACGCCAGCGTGTAGGTGACGATGCGGTCATAGCCCATATCAAACCCGATATGGCAGCAGGCTCCGTAGAGCTTGGAACAGGCGTTGTAAGTCCCATCCGTGCAGCAGCGCAGGATCTCAAGGGTCAGCCCGTCATCCAGATACCGGGCAACGGGCCGGCCACAGATAGCGATGCCGCACAGGCGGTCCCCATCATAGCAGGCCACGGCAAATTTACCGCCCACGGGCGGGATACTGTGCCGGTGATACCGGCTTACATAGTCCCTCGCCGCCCGCAGGTGGCAGGGCTTGATGTTCAGCGGCAATTTACACACCTCCTTTATCCATAAGAAGAGGGCGGGCATCAAGCCCGCCCCCCCGGAAAAGCGGCCCTCACCGGGCCGGGTGGTCATCAAGCGGTACAGCTCTGTGTTGTGTGGAAAACGGTTGATGAAAGGCACCAGGGCAGAACCGTATTTAATCAGGCCGCATCCGGCGTCCGCATTGGTGATATAGCTCATCTGCTCCTCGGAGATATTCAGCAGATGGGCCAGCTTCTCCCGGTCGCCCGCCGCCTGGTTGAGCATGACGATGAACTCGGAATTACTGAGCATGGTGCTGGCCTGTACGGAGTCCAAAAGATACTCCACATTCTGGGTAATGGCGGTGGGATAGGCGTTGCGCTTGCGGAACTGCCGCCACGCCGAGTTGAAAAAAGGCGGCGGAAAACTCGTTCTCAAACATCACATGGAACTCGTCGATAAAGACATGGGTGCGCCTGCCCTTCTTCCAGTTCAGGGTGACGCGTTGAGCATGGTGTCGGTGATGACCAGGTGGCCGATGGGCTTCAACTGTTCGCCCAGGCCGTGGATGTCGAACACCACCACCCGCTTGTCCAGGTCCACGGTGCTGTCATGGCCGAAGATGTCCAGGGAGCCGGTGGTGAACAGCTCCAGCGCCAGGGCGATCTCCCGCGCTTCCGCCTCCGGCTGTTCCATCAACTTTTCACGGAGAGCAGCGAGGGTGGGAACTGTACTATTCTGCTCCGCTTCTTCATACAAGTCCCCCGTGCATCGGTCAATGATGGACTTCTGCTTGGCCCCCACGCCCTTGGGGTCGATGCGCTCCACCAGGGACATGATGAACTGCGACTTCACCACAATGGGGTTGTTTTCGCCGTAGCCATCCACCATATACATGGCGTTGAGCCGGTCTTTCCCACCAGCGGCCACCCGAATCACAGCGCCCAGACCGTCCATAGCTTCAATGAGAGGGGCGTACTCGCCCTCCGGGTCTGCTATGAGAATGTCATCATCCGTATTGAGAATGAGGAACACAATTTCCTCTTTCACACTGAACGACTTGCCGGAGCCGGGAACGCCCAGCCGGAAGGAGGACTGATTGAGCAGATTGGCCTTGTTGCACATGATAAGGTTGTGGGAAATGGCGTTCTCCCCGAAGTAGATGCCGCCCCGGTCCATGATTTCCTGCACCTTGAAGGGCATGAACACGGCCAGCGATTCCGTGGTCAGGGTGCGGAAGGCGTTGATCTTCCGGGTGCCGATGGGCAGGACCGTGTTCAGACCGTCGATCTGCTGGTATTTCAACACCGCCAGCTGGCACCGCCCGGACAGGGAGCGTATCTTCTCTGTGTCGGTGTCAAGCTGCTGCTTGGTATCGGCAGTGATGACCAGGGTGAGGACGGCCTGCATCATCCGCTGGTCGCGGGTGGTCAGGTCAGACAAAAACTCCTTGCTCTCCCTGCGCTGCAACTCCATATCATAGGGGACGATGGCGGAGAAGTTGTTGTTCTGATTTTGCCGGCGCTGCCAGTTCGTGATATTCGTCTCTACCCCCAGCAGACGGTTCTCCACCTCCCGCACAGCCTCGTCCGTGGGCACATTGAGGATCGTCGATGGACAACATCATATTGCGGTCCAGGTCGGCTCAGGTTCGTCACGATCTCGTCCTGGATATAGTTGGCATAGTCCCTTCAGGAACAGCACCCGGCAATAGCGGTCGCCCAGCTTCAGATAGTCACTGTGGCTTCTCAATCCCGGTCCGGGCAGATGTAGTCCCCTTGAAGGTCGTGGGCCCCTTCCGGGGCCAATATCCGCCATATCAAAATGAAAATTGCCCTCGTCCCCGGCCCGGTAGAAATCGTGGAGAATACGGAGCCGGTCCGTGGCGTCCAGGCTCCACACACTTGGAGCCAAGGGCGGCGAAGCGGGCAGTCAGGTCGGCCCCGATCCGGGTGAAATAGGCGCGGGCGTCCTCAATATCCCGCTTGTAGACTGTGATGGTGACATACTTCTCCTGAGTGATGCCATTGGCCCCGGTTGCCTTGTCCATGAGCATTTGATTGTACTCCCTGCGGTACTTGTCCAGTCCGTCCTCCCGCATGGGCATGAGGACAGACTGCTCAAAGTCCGTCTGGCTTTGACGGCGGTTGCAGATGGTGAGCTTGGTGGTAGCGGCGCAATCCAGACTGTTCAGCAGTTCCGAGTAGACCCGAAACATGGTTTCTTTATCCTCCTGACCGGCCACCTTGTAATTGATGTCGGTGAAGCGGTAGGTCTTGGAGAACTTGACGCCTACCTTAAAATGCCGTCCGGCCAGACACATTGAATGGGGATCACATCCTGCACCCTGCGGGGGACGCGGTATGGCTCTCGGTCCTGACGCATGATGGTCTTGATACTTCTAATCATGGTGCTTGTATTCCTCCTTTTCCCGCTTGTCTATGCTGGGCTTCAAGAGATCGTAGTAGAGGGTGGACGCTTCAAAGTGCAGCTCTCTGGGTTCCAGCACCTCCGAGCGCAGCCACGCCCAGATGAATTGCTCCGCCGCCATGCCGTGGTAGGTGAAAAAGCCCAGGGCGGCGAAGGGGGCCGCGCCCAGGACGCAGACCCAGGACACGGTTTCCGTACCGACATAGGGTTTCATCAGAAAATACAGCCCCACGGCAACGGCCACCGCCAGAGCAGAAAAAATGAGCTGCCGCAGAGACAGCCCGAAAAACATGCTCTCCGTGTAGTTGCGTATTTCACGGTTGATTTTGACTTCCATTGACACTCCTTTCCCGACACAGGTGGTCATCTCTCCCCGGTCGTCATGCTTTTTCGGTTTCAGCTCCCGTGCGGCCTGCCGCGCCTCGCCGGGGAGGATATAGGTCCTGCCGTCCCTGCTGACGGTGTGGGTGTCGTAGCCCATCACCTTCAGGGCCTTGGCGGACTCGCAGGGCGTGTTCCTCCGGGGGCTGGCAGACGCCACCCGGTCATATACCATTTTGAAAGTCGCCGTACCACGGCTCGTTTTGGAAATTATCAGGGCGAAAGAAAATATCTTCTTTGATCTCCTCAATGGGCTTTTCCATCAATTTACGATATTCATCTTCAAAACTCATGGCTGCTCCTCCTTATCGCTCCATGCCCCGTTTCTGCCTTGGGCGGTTTCTGGCGGGAGGGATAGGGGATAAATTCCTCCTCTCCCTCAATGATGCTGAACTCCGAGTGCAGGATGGGGGTGGGTTTCCAAATTCCCTGATATTGACGGATCAGGTCAACCGCCAGCTCTCTCGTGGCGGTGCTCCCTTGCTGGGTCCCATCCTGAATACATAAAACCGTTTCATACTCGCCTCTTATAAACCCATCATTTCCCGTACCACATGGTCGGACATTTCGACGCTGCCCACCAAAATAAGCATATTAAAGGTAATTTCGCCAATATAGCTCCACACCATCGAGGCCGCCGCAGCGTCCGGGTCAACAACAGGCGGGGAACTGGCGAACACGGAGAAGATGATACAGGCCAGCACGATGACGGCCCCCTCCAGACAGACGGCGGCGTAGCTTTTGAGAAAGCTCTTGCCTACATTCTGGCTGGGTTCCCCGGCAAAAGTAGACAGGGGGATGGGGGCCAGCGCAGCATACAGTAGGGTAAGCGCCCAGCGCCTTGCCGCATTTCGGCGGCAGGTTTCCAAACGCTCCCCTCCGAACCGGACATACACCTCTCAATGTATCCGGCTCTCCAGGTATCAGTCCAGTTTTCCGGCATGCAATTAACATGGCAGTTATGGCATAGCGCCATAGTTTTGCGCCTGCGCGCAATCATGTGGCGCTCCCATTCCGCCTTTCCTGATAGGTCTTTCAGCTTCCGGATATGGTGGATTTCAATCTCCACATCCGTCGCTCCGCACCACTCACATTGGCCGCCTTTTAGCCGCTGAACAAGACTTGTGTAGCTTCTATTTTCATTTGCCCGCCCGATAATGTCCGGGTTTGTTGCGTCAACATGGGTATCCCGACGCATTCCTTGGTTGTAAAATACAACTGACTTTTCACCGGATTTGCTTTGATAAGTCACTACAAAGTCTTTTCCTTTGGTATATTTTCGGATGATTTTCTGCATGCTCGTTCGGTATTTCCCAGCAAAGGTTTTATACATGCTGTACTTCATCACATAGAGGAAATTATTCAGTACGGTTGCGTTGTGTGCGATACGGTAGTAATTGTACAATCCCCTGATTTCTGCATTGTATTGGTTTAAGATTTCCAGGTCATCCAGATTGCGTAGGCTGGACCTGCAAACTGGTTCCCAGATTTCTTTATTCCCGTTGTCTTTGTCATAGTGGATCTTAAGTGCCCCATAGGACAATAGCCGTTTCAGCCATTTTTCCTTTGGCACATACAACTTGATACGCCCGGTGTAGGAGCGCTTAACGTAGCCCGCTTTGGTGCGGGTACTGTTCTGCTCCTTGCTGGTGGTAATCTGAAAGCTGAGGAACTGGGCAAAGTCTGTTCCGTGCGTGATAAGAGTCTTTTCCTGAGATAGTTCCAAATGAAGCTGCTCTCGGATAAACATTCCCACATCGATCTTGACTGCCTTGCGTCCGCTTTGCTCCCAATTACTCCGATCAGAAAATCGTCCGCATAGCGGACATACACCAGCCGTTTATAGCTGTCATCCATCGGGTCAACATACGGGATGGTACGCAGATATTGATTGATTTCATTGATTTCCGCCATAACAGTTGCTTTTTGCTCCGGGGAGATTTTACTTTCGTTCGTTTCAGCCACTCCTGCTTTCCACGCCGCTTATCCAGCGGCTTTTTATAGCTGGGTTGATACGGCGCTTGTTACCTTGCCGAAAAGGTTCTGGGCATATTTGGGCCATAAACACATCCAGCTCATTGAGGT
>ENA-OQDC01001344-OQDC01001344.1-human-gut-metagenome-genome-assembly--contig:-NODE-1344-length-12773-cov-4.065159_pt1 | contig 12773 bp, 14 predicted proteins | sample MGYA00242770_ERZ504601 | MGnify/ENA primary metagenome ERZ504601 (study PRJEB26092, sample SAMD00036305) | human gut metagenome | host: Homo sapiens | study: EMG produced TPA metagenomics assembly of...
GGATGCAAGCTTTGCAGGCCAGCAGGACACTTACCTGAACGTAAAGGGTGCAGAAACCATCGTTGCTAAGGTTAAGGAATGCTATGCTTCCTGCTTTACCGACCGTGCGGTTTACTACCGTGAAAAACAAGGCTTTGATCATCTGGATGTAGCACTGAGCGCTGCAGTACAGATGATGGTATTCTCCAAGGCTGCAGGCGTTATGTTCACTGTTAACGTTGCTACCGGCGACGACAAGAACATCCTCATCGAAGGCGCATGGGGCTTGGGCGAATATGTTGTTCAAGGCACCGTAACTCCGGATAACTATACTGTAAATAAAGCTACCTGCGAGATTGTTGAAAAGAACGTTAACGCGCAGGACATTAAGCTGATCCGCAAAGCTGACGGCGACTGCGAAGAGGTTGTTGTTCCGCTGGATGAGCAAAACGAGCAGAAGCTGACTGATGAGCAAATCAAACAATTGGCTGAATGCGCTAAGAAAATTGAAGCACACTATGGCTGCTACATGGACATGGAATGGGGCGTTGACGAGCGCGATAACAAGGTTTACATCCTGCAAGCCCGTCCTGAAACCGTATGGAGCCGTCGTAACAAAGAAAATGGTGCACCGAAAGAGGAGAAAAAAGTGACTACTGATCGCAAAGTTATCGTTAAAGGCTTGCCTGCCAGCCCTGGTAATGTAGCAGGCCGCGTACATGTAATTTTGGATCCGTCCCATATCGACGAATTCAAGGAAGGCGAAATCCTCGTAACCGAAATGACCGCTCCTGACTGGGTACCGGCTATGAAGAAAGCGAAAGCAATCGTAACCGATAGCGGCGGAATGACCTGCCATGCTTCTATTGTATCCCGCGAGCTGGGCATTCCCTGTATCGTAGGTACCAAGAGCCGTGGCGAAGCTGCTACCACCACCATTCCCGATGGCATTGACGTAACCATTGATGCTACTCATGGTGTAGTTTACGAAGGCATCATCGAAGAGCCGAAGGCTGAACAACCGGCACAACAAGTAGTTGCTGCTGCCGAATACTTCCCGCCGACCGGCACCAAGATTTATATGAACCTGGGCGATCCTGAGCTGGCTGAAAAATATGCTACTCTGCCTTGCGACGGTATCGGCCTGATGCGCGAAGAGTTCATCTGGACTACCTATATCCATGAACATCCGCTGTATCTGATTAAAATCGGTCAACCGGAAAAGGTTGTAGACCAACTGGCTGAAGGCATCCGCCAAGTTTGCCAGGCTATGGCTCCGAGACCGGTAACCATGCGCTTCTCCGACTTCAAGTCCAGCGAATACCGCGACCTGAAGGGCGGCGACGAATTCGAGCCGAACGAGCCTTCCGCTCTGCTGGGCTGGCGCGGTGCTTCCCGTTACTATGATCCTAAATATATCGAAGCATTCAAGCTCGAATGCATGGCTGTTCGCAAAGTTCGCGAAGAGTTCGGCCTGAAGAACCTGAACGTTATGATTCCGTTCTGCCGTAACGTAGAGGAATGCGAAAAGGTTACCAAGATTATGGCTGACTGCGGTCTGTCCCGCGGTAAGGACTTCAAGGTTTGGCTGATGGCTGAGATTCCGTCTAACATCATCCTGGCTGACCAGTTCAACAAATTTGTTGACGGCTATTCCATCGGTTCTAACGACCTGACCATGCTGGTTCTGGGCTGCGACCGTGATAACGATACTGTTTCCCATATCTATGACGAACGTAACCTGGCTGTACGCCGTGCAATCCGTCACCTGATCGAGGTTGCTCATAAGGATGGCAAGACCGTTTCTATCTGCGGTCAGGCTCCGAGCGTATATCCTGAGTTCTGCGAGTTCCTCATTAAGAGCGGTATCGACAGCATGTCCGTTAACCCGGATACTGTTAAGTTCACCAAGAAGCTGGCTGCTCAAATCGAGCAACGCATCATGATGGATGCTTTGACCGGCAAAGGCCGTCAAGAGGTTGAGGACCTGAACTGGTAAGAGGCAAGCAAGACTTTCAGCTCTTTAGCTAAGCGCATTGGCTTTATCTGGAAGCAGAAAAAGTAAATATGTAGTAAAGAGTTTTAGGACTCCTGTATTGTAGTACAAATTGCAATATGGGAGTCCTATTTGTTTTTTTGGGGGTAAAAGACGATTTTAAGGAGGTAAGTATGCTGTCGATTATTTTCATTTTTTGTTTGCTCTATCACACCTATACGGATATGAAGTCTATGCTGCTATATGACAAAGTGACATTGCTTTTAGCGGCAGCAGGTGTAGTGCGTGCCTTTTTTGAGCACCAGCTGTTAGAAGCTCTTTGTGGTGCAGGAGTACTGCTGGTAATTATGCTGCTTTTGTATTTTGCTAGTCGCGGTGGTATGGGAGAGGGAGATGTCAAGTTAGCGCCTGTGTTGGGAATCTGGCTTGGCTTAGAGCAGGGACTATTGTGTTTGCTGCTCGCCTTTGTCAGCGGTGGCGTTGTGGGAGCATTACTGTTGCTGTGCAAGCGTGGGAAGCTGAAACAGGCGATTCCCTTCGGACCGTTTTTGTGTGCAGCAGCGGTTGCTGCGTATTTTTGTGGCAAAGAAATCATTACATGGTATTGGAGGATGTTCTTATGATGAAGTATGGTAAAAGTATTAGTGTTGAAGACCTATTTGAGCCTGTATTGTGCGCTTTGCGCTGCCGTTGGCGCCGTAATCAGGCACTTTTGCTGTTGTCACTGCAAACGGGGGAGGTTGCGTATTGGCAGAATGGTGAGCATAGCTGGCAGGAGCAGCTGAATGAGGAATGTCTGGCAGATAAGCAAAGACTTACCGATGCTTTACGCGAAATTCTTTTGGCACGTGATGTAGAAGAGGGGGTAGCGGTTTTATTGCTACCTGCGGCAGCAACGGTGTACTCCGAACAGCTGCTTTTGCCTTCAATGCGGCGGCGTGAACTGCAGGCTGCCTTAAAATGGGAAGTACAGCAGAGCGTTCCTTGGATGCATGAAGACTATACTTATAGCTTTGAAGCACATGTTATCGGTGAAGCAGATGAACAGCAATATCAGGTAATGTTTGCAGCCTTACAGAATGCGTCGCGTGCTGAACTGGAGCAGCTGTGCAGAAGTTTAATGCTGAAGCTGCAGGGGATTTTGTTAGGCAGTAAAACGATTGATGAAGCAGCAGATAAATGGTTTGCCGGGAAGTCTCTTCCATCAATATACAGGCAGAAGCAGAGGCGCTTACAGGGGATAGCGGCCACTTTTGGCCGTTATCTGACAAAAGCAGGCTGTGCAGCTTTAGGGTTATCGATTTTGGCTTATGCCAGTGCCTGGGGAGGCTGTTATCTGGCGCAGCGCGATTTGCAGGAGGTAGAGCAGCAATTAGAGCAGTATGCGGAGTGGGAACAGCGTATGCAGGAAAGCGAGGTTGTTGAGCGTAACTGTCAGCGTTTGGAAAAGCTGTTGGCTGTAGCGTCTAAACCATCGAAAGAGGCCGTTGGTGAGTTGGAACGCATCTGCCGCCAGATGATGCCCGGCTGTTGGCTGACACTGCTAGAATACAACGGCAGTAAAAAAACCTTTAGTGCTGCAAGGACAGGCGGTGGATAATTTGGCCTTGGAAAGTTTTGTGGAGCAGCTGCAAAAATGTGGAAATTACAGCAGAGTAGAGCTTCTGCAATCGCAGCATCAGGGTAACGTTCTTGTTTATAAACTGCAACTGCAGATGAAGGAGGGGGAGCAATGAAGCATAGGAAAGCGACAATTAATATACTTGCCGGCGCAGCAAGTTTAATTGCGATTGCTTTGTCAGTTAATGCGTGGACGTTGTGGAATGGACGTAAACTGGTACTGGAAGAGACGAACAAGCTGCAAACAGAGCTGACGCAGCAGATTCGTTTTGCTAATGAACACAGTGATTATAAGACATATCAGATTACATTGTTGGAGAAGCAAAAGAAGTTGAAGCAACAGGCAGAGCAGAATCTGAGCTTGAATAACAGGCTGCAACGCCTGCAAAAGCAGGCACGAGCTCAAAGCATTCATCTAAACAGCATGCAGATGGAGGGCAAGCCTGTGGCTTTGCAGAATGGCTTGCAGATGCAGAAATTGCAAACAAGTGCTGTCGGTGATTTTTATTCCCTGCTGCGCTGGCTGCGGCAGGCAGAACGCGATGGCTGTAAGGTTAAGGAGCTGCGCTTACATAGTGACATGCAGGAAAAAGAAGTGCTGAAAACAGACATAACTATGGAATTTCATGTTGCAAACTAATTCTTTCAATTAGCCTACGCTAATTTTAACTTGACAAAATCCATATCTTATAAGATAATGTCATAGTGAAGTTAGACTAGACTAATTTAAATTCAAAGATAGCACTAGCTAATATTGTAAAGGGAGTTGCGTATGAAAAAATATATCTTACTCGTATTTGTCGTAATCATAGCCTTGGCAGGCTACTTCCTGCTGGCAAGAGGCCAGCACAAGCTCGCAGCCAACGCCGCCGTCAGCGTAACCGACAGCACCGGCGCCAAGGTTCACATCCCCGCGGAGCCCAAAAGAATAGTCTTTCTCAATGCCTCCAATCTGGAAATCTTCACCTCCATCGGCGGCAAGGCCGTCGGCAGACCTACCAGCACTTCATATCCCGACGACATCAAGGAAAGCATTAAGGACATCCCCGAAGTAGGCATGATCCACGCGCCCAATCTGGAAAAAATCATGAGCCTGAAGCCTGACTTGGTTGTAGGCACGAACGTACCCTTCCACGTAATGCTGCGCAAGCCTTTGGAAATGGCCGGTGTGCCGCTTTACCTGAACATGATAAACTCCTATGAGGACGTGCTGAAAAGCATAGACGACTTCGGCCGCTTTGCCGGCAGAGAAAAGGAAGCTGCCGCCAAGCGTGCGCAGATAGAAAAGGAATATGCCGCGCTGACGCAGGACGTACAGAAGGGCAGGGGACCGAAGGTGCTGATCATCTTCGGCTCGCCGGACAGCTTCAATATGTCCACCAAAAAGAGCTTCGGCGGTGATCTGGCAGAGCGTTTGGGTGCCGTAAACATTGCGGACAAGGCCGAGAATGTGAAGGACAGCAGCTACATTCCGCTGAGCATGGAATTCGTAGCCAAGGAAAACCCCGATACCGTGATGCTGATTACCATGGGCGGCAGCAAGGAAATTCTGGAAAAGCTGCGCAGCAATATGCGTGACAACGCCATCTGGCATGACGTAAACGCCGTGAAGAATAACCGTGTGTACCAGCTGCCGCCGAGCCTGTTTACCGTTAACCCCGGCACGCACACCATCGAAGCGATGAAGATTATGAAAGAATATATGTATGGAGAGGCCAAGTAATGAGTAATGATGCCAAAACAAAAGAAAAAGTGCGCATAGCAGTGTTCTTCGGCCTGTGCATCCTGCTCGTCGCAGGCATCTTCATGAGCATTGGCAGCGGTACAGTGAGCCTTTCGGTGAGCGAAACATGGGCAGCGCTGCTGGGTGAGGCTGATGCGGACACCGACCGCATTGTGAACCTCATCCGCCTGCCCCGCACGATTGTGACAGTGCTTGTAGGAGCTAACCTCGCTTTGGCAGGCTGTAACCTGCAGGGCGTGCTGCACAATCCGCTGGCAGACCCCGGTATCATCGGCGTGAGTGCCGGTGCGGGACTGTTTGCGATGGTGATAATGCTGCTTTTCCCGGAACAGTCCGCTATGGTGCCGCTGGCAGCCTTCGTCGGCGCCGTGCTTTCCACGGGCATCGTCTTCTTCCTGGCTTGGGAAAAGGGCATTAACCCGCTGCGCATGATTCTGGCGGGCGTGGCGGTTGCCACCTTCTTTGGCGGCGGTATGGCGGCGTTGAACGTATTTTACAGCGACAGAATCCAAGGCACGGTTATGTGGATGGCCGGCGGCTTTCAGGGGCGTAGCTGGGGGCATGTGGAAATGCTTTTGCCATACAGCGCGATTGGTATTATCGGTACGATTTTGTGTGCTCGTTCCCTAAATGCGTTGCAGTTGGGTGATGAGCTGGCCAAAAGCTTGGGCGTACGCGTCATGCGTATGCGTACAATTTTAATCTTTCTTTCCGCGCTGCTGGCGGCGGTTTCCGTAAGCGTAGCAGGCATGCTGGGCTTTGTGGGCCTCATAGTGCCGCACATCATGCGCCTGTTAATCGGCAGCGACCACGAATACCTGCTGCCCTGTGCGGCGATTGCCGGCGGTGCGGTGGTAACACTGGCTGATACGGCGGCAAGAACGCTTTTCAGTCCGCTGGAAATTCCCGTGGGCATCTTCATGTCCTTCATCGGCGGTCCGTTCTTCTTGTATCTGCTGAAACGGAGGATGCGTTAAGCTATGAATATCCCGACATTACATACACAAAAAATTACCCTGCGCTACGGCGAGCACACGATAATCAGGGACCTGACACTGGATATTTCCCGGCCAGAGATTGTGACGATTATCGGGCCGAACGGCAGCGGCAAATCAACGCTGCTGAAGGCGCTCTGCCGCCTGCTGGAGCCTGCGACAGGCACAGTTTATCTCGACAGCAAGGACATTAACAAAATGTCCACGGAAGAGGTGGCGCGCACACTGGCGGTGATGGCGCAAAGCGCGAACGCTCCCGGCGGCACAACGGTGGAGGAGCTGGTGTGCTACGGACGCCTGCCGTACCGCAAGTTCTTCGACGGCCTCAATCAGGAGGACCGCTTGGCGATTGAAGAAGCACTGGAGTTTACTGAGCTGGGACCGCTGCGTACGCGCCTGGTGCATACCCTGAGCGGGGGTGAACGTCAACGCGCGTGGCTGGCCATGGCGCTGGCGCAGAAGCCGAAGATTCTGCTGCTCGATGAGCCTACGACTTATCTTGACGTGCATCATCAGCTGGAGCTGATGGAGCTTGTTGTGCGATTGCATAACGAAATGGGGCTGACGGTTATCATGGTGCTGCACGATTTGAACCATGCGGCACGCTACAGTGAGCGATTGATTGCGCTGAAAAAGGGCACAATCATGGCAGACGGACCTACGGACGAGGTGTTCACGCAGTCTGTCATTGAAGAGCTTTACGATGTAAAGGCTGTGATCATGCGTGTCGAGGCCAACGGGACGCAGTACCCCGTGTGCTTTCCGTATAGTGTAGAGGAGCATGATTAAGATGAATAAATTCATGAAAACAATCGCTCTTAGCATGGCAATGCTGTGCCTGGGCGCAGGGGCCGCAGGTGCGGCGCAGTTCAGCGATGCAGGCAGCGGCAAGGATTTGAACGCTGCGCAGCTGGCGCAAAGGCTGCAAAAATATGACATAGTTTTCTTTGGTGAATTTCACGATCAGGGAGAAATCCACCAATCTGAAATAGACCTGCTGCAGGCTATGCATAAATTAAAGGGTGCTAAGCTGGCACTGTCTATGGAAATGTTTGAGGCAGATAATCAGGATAAGCTGGATAAATTTCTGGCAGGCGCTTTGAGCGAGGAGGATTTCCTGGCCACCGCCCGCCCCTGGCCTAACTACCGCACGGATTATGCTCCGCTGGTAAATTTTGCCAAAGAAAAGAAATGCCCGTTATTGCCGCTAACGTACCGCGCTTTTTGGCGGCGCACGTAGCGAAAAACAACGCTTCAACAGAGGGGATAGCCGAGCAGTATCTGCAATGGCTGCCCAAGCATACCTATGCTCCCGAGGGCGCGTATAAAGGAAAAATTTTATGCGCAGATGAGCTCCCCGGCAGCTCCGATGAAGCTGCCGCCAGCGCGTTTAGCAGCAGTTTATGCGGCGCAATGCCTGAAGGATGACAAAATGGCCGAGAGCATTGCTGCGTTTGCCGACGCACATCAGAATATGCAGATTTTGCATATCAATGGCTGCTTCCATTCCGATGCGCATCTGGGAACAGCGCAAAAGCTGGAAGCTTTGCGCCCTGAGCTCAAGGTTGCCGTAATCACACCGCTGGAGCGCAAACAGAAGGGCGAAAAGCCTGCGGGTGATTTTGTCGTATGGTTCGACAGAAAATAAATTCTTCCGATATTTTTTTATCCGTGGGTTAGCGGTCGCTGACCTTGCGGGTGTGAAATATACCATAAAAATAAGCAGAAAAAAGAGGTGCATTATGAGAAATTTAAACAAAAAGAAGATAGCATTACTTACTGCCTGTGTTGTCAGTGCAGTCGGCCATATGGCATTTGCTGCTGAGGCAGATAATTACGATGAATACAGCGGTGCGGATTACGTTGTGACTGCGACCAAGACACAGCTGGAGAAAAAAGAGGTTCCGCAAAGCGTTGAGGTTATTACCGAGCAGAAGATTAAAGAACTGGGTGCCTATAGCGTACAGGATGCCTTGCGCCTGGCAAATAATATTGACGTCCAGGATAACGGCATGACCGGCAATCAGGTGCAGATGCGCGGCAACAGCACCATGCACACCCTGATTCTTGTTGATGGCAAGCGCATGGCGGCAGAAAATACGCAAAGCTCCAAAAATGCTTACGAGCTGAAGCGTATCAACATTTCCGATGTTGAACGTATCGAAATCATCCGCAGCAACGGCTCCGCTCTCTACGGTTCTGACGCTATCGGCGGCGTAATCAACATCATCACCAAAAAATCTACCACTCCCAGCATCAGCGTCAACATGCACACCGGCACCAAGGATGAAGCAACAAGCTTTATGTATTCCTCCGGCAAGCAGGGCAAGCTGAGCCTGAAAATCGGCGGCGGTATCGAAAAGTACGCAAGCTTGATAGCGGTGTCTATAAAAACTACTCTAAAAATACAATGACCGGTGCAGTTACTTCAACCGATGCCAGCAGCACCAACATGTATGGCACACGTCGCTTTTTGAACACCGGCCTGAGCTATGCTTTTGATGATAACCATAGCCTTGATTTTGATATGAACTTCATGCGTGAGCAGCTCAAAAGCTTCTCCTGGAGCAGCATGGGCTCCGATTATACCAACAAAGGCAGCATGGCTGTTTTGTAGCAAAGCAGGCAGCGGCAGGAGCAGTTGCGTCCGCTCTTGCAAAGCAGGGACTGACAAGCGATATGCCGGCTTATGCAGCAGCCTATGAGGCTATGTATAAAAAAATGTATCCCATGATGCTGGCGCAGATGCAGCAAAAATACGGCGATATGGCTATGCCGGAAAAATATCCCATGCTTTCCTCTCACTTCTATGATAATACCCGTTCCGATTACAGCTTAGGCTATAACGGCAAGGACGGTAAGCATGATTATAATTTCCGCACCTATTTCAGTGAGCTGCGCAAGGACAATACCTCCTGGTATAAAAATCTGAATACCAATGCCGACAAGTTTGTTGACTTTGACCAAAATAATTACAAGCAGCTCGTTGTCGAAGGCAAGGATTCCTACAAAATGGATGACAACAATACCCTGACCTTCGGTGCCGAATACAAAAAGGATATCATGAACGGTACGCATCTGAAGGGACGCGGCACTGACCAACATGATGTAACCGTCAACGGCAAGAGCAAGACCTCATCTGAGGTATCCTCGGAAACTGCTGCCGTATATCTGCAGAACGAATGGAAAATCGGCGACAAGCTGCTGCTGATTCCCGCAGTACGCATTGACCACCATGATTCCTTCGGCACCCACACCTCTCCGAAGCTGGGCGCAACCTACAAATTAAGCGAAAATGCCCGCGTGAAAGCAAACTGGGGCAAGGGCTACCGCGCACCGACCTTATACGAACTGTATTCTCAGATGGAGAAGGTTGGCATGGCACCGATGCCGGTAAATGTTATCGGTAACCCCGACCTGCAGCCGGAGGAAAGCACCAACTTTGACTTTGGCTTTGAGGCCGAAAAGGGCAAGGTCAATGGCAAGGTAACCTATTACCATAACAAGATTAAAAATATGATTGATGGCGGTGACTATGATCCCGATAAGCTGGCGCAGAATATTATCTGGAGTAAATATATCAACCGCGGTGAGGTAGAAATCAAAGGCTTGGAAAGTGAAATCGGCTATAACTTCGATGAGCACTGGAGCGTAAGAGGCGTTTACAACTATCTGGATGCCAAGGATCTGGAAACCGGTGACCGCCTGGCCTACAGAGCACGCCATAACGGCCTGATTCAGCTGACCTACACCGATGCCAAGGAAAATCCGCTGACCGTAAATCTGTATAACAGATATTACTTCAACTATCATCAGAGCAACACTGACGGCTATCAGCAGGATTATTCCTACAGCACCACCGGTCTTACTGTCAGCAAGCAGTTCAACAAAAATTACCGCGTTTATGCTGGTGTAGATAATGTCTTTAATAAATCCTTCCTGTATGATACCTATCATACCTACAGCATCGACGGCCGCACCTGGCGTGTCGGCGCAGAGATGACCTTTTAATTAGAGTTTTGATCCCATAATATACAGCATACTGCTCCCTTCTGTACTTTGGGGAGCAGTATGCACCTCCTGTAAAAGTATGACAGCATTTGTAGATTTGTGAGGAAAATATGCAGGCAATAACAGATTTGATAATGTACTTTCATAAGGGCGGACTGGTTATGTGGCCATTGCTCGCCTGTTCTGTAACTGTGATAGCAATCGCCATTGAGCGGTTTATATATTATAAGAGCGTGGACAGCGGCGCCGTTTTTGCCGCCCGCTATTGCGCTGCCGTGCGCAGCGGTGATTTTGCGGTGGCGACGGAGCTGGCGCGCAAGGGCAGCGGTCAGTGCGCGCTGATGCTTGCCGATGTGGCGGCTGTTGATGGCGGTAAGGCCGAAAAGAGCGCCTTTCTCGAAAGCCGTGCCGGTATTTTTATGGCGACGCTGCGCGATAAGCTGGATTACCTTGGTATTATCGTAACGATGTCACCGCTGTTGGGACTGCTGGGCACTATCGTAGGCATGATCGGTGCCTTCAGCATTTTCAACGTAGAAGCGGGTGCGCCGATGGCGATTACCGGCGGCATCGGTGAAGCGCTGATTGCAACGGCGACAGGCTTGTGCGTAGCTATTCTTTCACTGTGCGCGCATTCCTATTTCGCTCACCGTATGGACAATATGATTACGGATATGGAGCAGTGCTTCAGCGCGCTGCTGGAGGCTGAAACAAGGAGAGGAAGATCATGAAGCTGCGAGATGTGCGTAACAGGAAAACGCCGCCGCTGATGATTATCCCGATGATTGATATTATGTTCTTCCTGCTGGTCTTTTTTATGCTGAGCACGATGTATATGATTGACCTGAAAACGATTCCGGTGAAGCTGCCGCAGGCTAAAAATGCGGCGACGGATACCACGACAACCTTCGCCGTGACGATGAAGGCCGACGGCAGCATTTATTTGGGCGATGCCCAAACGGATGCGGAGGCCTTGGCGCTGCAGGCAGGCCTGGAGCAGAAGAAGAACAAAAACTTCGCCGTTGTCATCCGTGCGGAAAAGGCGCTGGAGTACGGCGAGGTGATTAAGCTGGTAGATAAGCTGAAGGGTGCAGGCGTAGCACGCTTCGGCCTGGCGACGGATGGCGGTAAGTAAAGATGAAGCAGATAGAAAAGCTGCAGGCGAAGGCACGTCAGCGCTTTGGCTTTTGCGGTTCACTGATAATACATTTTATATTGTTCGTCGCACTGGCGTTTTCCGGCGTCTTTGCTATGCAGCCGCCGGCTGCGGATGCTGACACCGTTGTGTTCTTTGATGCCGGCGGCGGAGGCGGCGCCGATGAAGCTGTCGCTGATGCTGCCGACGATGGCGAGGAGCAGGTGGAGGAAGTCGTAGAGGAAGAAACGATTACTCTGCCTGACGGCAAGATAGAGCATAAGCAGGTTGTGAAGCATGTAGTGAAGCATGTACCTGCAGGTGCAAAAAAAGGCAGCGGCAGTGGCAACGGTAGTGGCAGCGGCGGCGGGCACGGAACCGGCCATGGCACAGGCAGCGGCAGCGGTATTGGTCCCGGCAGCGGCAGTGGAAGCGGTGGCGGTCACGGTGCGGGACACGGCAGCGGCATTGGCGATGGCGCAGGCCCCGGCATTGCGCGCAATCCCAAGGTGCCTCCGCGCGTAGCCTCAACCGCAGCCCCGGTTTATCCGCAGGCGTTGCGTGATGCGGGAATCGGCGGGCGCGTTGTCGTGCGTGGCGTTGTAGGCATCGATGGGCGCGTAGAAAGCGCTGAAGTCGTGCGCTCTAGCGGCAACAGCACTCTGGACAACAACGCCCTCAGCGCCTTTTACAAATGGCGCTTCAGTGCTGCCAAAAATGACGCCGGCCAAAAAGTACGCTGCTACTTCGTACAAGGCTTCCCATTTGTAATAGAATATAAATAATAGGCTTTATAATAAGGAATTTTCACTTAAACTACGCTCAAACTATCGTAAAGCATGATAGTCTTTGCTTCGCTCAAACAAACAGCACACCACCCTATGCGCTGCGCAGACCGGAACGGACGACGGGCTCGCCAGAACCACGATGTCAAGCGAACTGTGCAAGCAACGGACAGGCACAGGAATTTTTCGCTGGAGTGTTGACGCATCCTGCGGATGAACGGCACGCAAAAATCAGCGACGTGAAAAATTTTGCGAATCCAGTCGCCGGAATCCGGCGGAGCAGCCGTTAAGGGCGTTTTTTTGGGATACTTTTTGCCGCCCCGGGCAAAAAAGTATCATAGCACGCAAGCGTAAGGGAAGCAGACTATCCTTCGCATTAACGTAATCAGCAAATTAACCCTACTAGCTCAAAACAAACAGCACACCACACTTGGCGCATGCGCAGACCGGAACGGACGACGGGCTCGCAAGACACAATCGATGTCAAGCGAAATGCGCAAGCAAATGG
>ENA-OQDC01001347-OQDC01001347.1-human-gut-metagenome-genome-assembly--contig:-NODE-1347-length-12733-cov-2.827066_pt1 | contig 12733 bp, 11 predicted proteins | sample MGYA00242770_ERZ504601 | MGnify/ENA primary metagenome ERZ504601 (study PRJEB26092, sample SAMD00036305) | human gut metagenome | host: Homo sapiens | study: EMG produced TPA metagenomics assembly of...
GGATGGCTTCCAGCTTTGCGAATGCGCATGCTTTTATCCATGGTATCCTGGTTCTTTTTGGAAAAAGAAAGGATTTCTGCCTGCTTGCGAACAAAGGCCTTGATCACACGGATCCCGGAGAAGCTTTCCTGTACAAAGTCGGCAAGATTGGAAACACTGTCCTGACGTTCGGTGTAGAGGTCATCCAGTACCTTTCCATAATGCATATAGCCGAGGCAGATGATGACCATCGGGATCAGTGCCAGAAGGGTCAGTTTTATATTGACATAATACATCATCTGGCAGACGACCAGGAGCGTCATGACTATGGAATCAAAGATGCAGATGACAGCAGGGCCAAGTGCCATGCGAACCGCATTTAAGTCACTGGTAAACCGGGTCATCAGATCACCTGTTTTGTGGCTGTTGTAGTATTCCACATCCATAGTTTCCAGATGGGAAAACATTTCATTACGCAGTTCACGCTCGATAATACGTGCGGTTCCAAAAAGAAAATAACGCCACAAAAAACGGCCGACTGCAAGCAGAAGACCAATCAGAAAGATCCCAAGAAGACAGGTACGAATGGAACTCCAGGTAATGCTGCGCGCGGTAAGACCATCGGTAATGATACCGGTCAGTTTTGGAATAAATACACTTGCCGTATCTACAGCAAAAAGAGTAAGGATTCCGGCAATATAGCGATATTTGTATCGTCTGACATATTGCATGATAAAGGGCAGTGGTTTCATATCAATGCCTCCTGAAAATGATAACTTTTTTTCTATATAAACTATTATAGAGGATAGAATCTGGGGTGTCAAAGATTCCGTCGAAATAAACGGGGAAATACTTTTGTGAAACAGGGGGAATTTCGTGAAAACGACAATTGCAATTTTAAGATACATTTTTCTATAATGACGAGAGGTAAAATGTTAATAAGATAAACAGAGGGAATATATGAAAACATTACAGAAAGATTTGACGACCGGGAATCCGGGAAAAATTATTTTTAATTTCACACTGCCGATCTTCATTGGAAATGTATTTCAGCAGTTCTACAGTATGGCAGATACGATTATCGTAGGAAAGTTCGTGGGAACCAAAGCACTTGCAGCTGTTGGAAGTACGGGAACGATCATGTTTCTGATCAATGGATTTATTCTGGGAATGACGGCAGGATTTACCGTACTTACGGCACAGAAATTTGGCGCGGGTGATATGAAAGCAATGCGCAAGACTGTAGGAAATGCCGCGATTCTGGCGATTATTATGTCTCTTATTATGACTGTGCTCGGAATGATGGCAATGAAACCGCTTCTTGGGATTATGAAGACACCGGATGATATTTTCAAGGATGCCTATGCGTATATTATGGTAATCTGTGGTGGAATTGCGGCGCAGATGCTATATAACTTTTTATCCAGTGTCTTGCGGGCACTTGGTAACAGCAAGGTTCCGCTATATTTCCTGATTCTTGCGGCGTTGCTCAACATTGTGCTGGATATGGTATTTATCATTGCGTTTCACATGGGCGCAGCCGGTGCGGCATGGGCGACCGTGATTTCACAGGGGATTTCGGGAATCCTGTGTCTGGTATATATTGTGAAGGCGGTTCCGATCCTGCATTTACATAAGGAGGACTGGCGTCCGAGCGGACATCTGCTGAAGATCCAGCTTGCAGTCGGAATCCCGATGGCTCTTCAATATTCGATCACAGCGATCGGAACCATGATGGTACAGACTGCCCTGAATCTGCTTGGCTCCACACAGGTAGCAGCATTTACCGCAGCGAATAAGATCGAGCAGATCGTGACGCAGGCATATGTTGCGATGGGAACCACGATGGCAACCTATTGCGCACAGAATATTGGAGCAGGTAAGATCAAAAGGATCCGTCAGGGATTTAAGTCAATTACGATCATGGGAAGTATCTATTCAGTCGTAGTTGCGGCGATCATTATGACGGTTGGGAAATATATGACGTATCTGTTCCTGTCTGGGGATCTGACAGAAATTATGCATTCCGTGGATATTTACCTGAAATGCGTCGGTACTTTCTTTATTCCGCTTACCGTTGTAAATGTTTACCGGAATGGAATCCAGGGAATGGGATATGGACTGCTCCCGATGATGGCTGGTGTGGCTGAGTTGGTTGGCAGGGGCGTTGTTGCCATGATCGCGGCAGGGCAGAAGAGTTACTTTGGAGTATGCATGGCAAGTCCGGCGGCATGGATCCTGGCAAGTGCGTTGCTGATCGTGATGTATTATTATGTGATCCATCAGAATGAGAAGCGGTTTGCGAAGTATGCGGATGAGGAATAGAAAAGTTTTCTTTATAAAGCAAACGGAATGAATAACAGCTCCGGCGAATATACTTTTTAGTAAAGTGGTTCGCTAGGAGCTGTTTTTATGCGCCTTTTTTTATACATATCTGACTTTATAGTTCCTTTTATGATTTTGTCCATTCTTATATATGGAACTTTTTGCAGGAGTGAATGTATATGATACTTTTATTCAGGGAGCAAAGCGTGGATTTTGGACGGTCGTGCGGCTGATGCCGACGTTGATCGGATTGATGGCAGCAGTGGGGATTTTGCGTGCATCGGGTTTTCTGGAATTTATATCGGAAATAATTGGAAATGTGACGGAGCAGATTGGATTTCCGGGGGCATTGGTTCCGCTTACGATTGTGAAAAATGTTTTCGTCCTCTGCCGCAACGGGATTATTGCTTGATATCTATAAGGAATTTGGAACGGATTCGAGAAACGGAATGATCGCTTCAATTTCGATGGCGTGTACGGAAACGATTTTCTATACGATGTCTGTGTATTTTATGTCAGCAAAGGTGAAAAAAAGCCAGGTATACTCTTGCCGGAGCACTTATTGCAACATTTGCAGGGCTTGCAGCGAGTGTGTGGCTGGCAGCACTTGTATAAATAAAAGTTGTATATAAAAATTATCGAATGTTGTATTCAGATTTTTTTTGAAAAATGTATATATCGCACAATAAAAATGACTACAATTAACAAAAATGTGCAAAATCTTGACAAAGAATGGATAGAAACATAGAATATAGTCTATAGATGGTTCGAATCTAATTTTTATACGAAAAGGAGCAAAACATGAACGCAGCAGAAATTATTAAAAAAGATTTGGATGCAATTTATATTGGGAATCTGAGCACAGTAGATGACAATCTTACACTCCCGGAGAATGGAAAATACGGTGCTCAATTTACCTGGGAGACAGGGGAAGAAAGATTTATTGACAATACAGGAAAGGTACATCGTCCGCTGCATGGCATGGGAAACCGTAAAGTTACACTGACGGTTACCGCAACATATGAAGGACGTAGTGAGTCAAGAGAATATGTGGCGACCGTATTGCAGGAAGCAAAAGAAAATATCGTAAAAGAAGTACGTAAAGTCGTTCTTAATGCACTGGTCGGTGAAGAAGCACATCTTCCGTCTGTTGTGATCGTATATACAGAAGATGGACGCCGCATGACAATGCCGGTGAAATGGAATACATATGAGCCGGCAAAAGAAGAGACAGTGGTTGCAGTTGCAGGTGTGATCGATGGAACAGAAAAGGAAGCATCTGCAGAGATCCATTATAAAAAGGAAATAGTACCAGTAAAGGGACCGGAGAAAAAAGTGGGTTATTTTCCACTTGGACAGGTTCGGTTGAAAGAAGGAACTCTTTATTATAAATACCAGAAGCTGATGGAAGAATATCTTCTTGGAATTGACGATGACCAGATGCTTTATAATTTCCGCAAAGCGACCGGACTGGATACAAAAGGGGCACCTCCGATGACCGGTTGGGATGAGGAAAGCTGTAAACTGAAAGGGCACACGACAGGACATTATCTGTCAGGTATTGCACTTGCATTTGCAGCAACCGGCAATCCAAAATTTTTAGATAAAGTCAATTACATGGTAGCAGAGCTGAAAAAGTGCCAGGATGCATTTGCGGCAACCGGCAAATATCACAGAGGATTTTTAAGTGCATACTCAGAGGAACAGTTCGATCTTCTGGAAGTATATACCAAGTATCCGGAAATCTGGGCTCCGTATTATACTTTGGATAAGATTATGTCTGGATTATATGATTGTCATGTACTTGCCGGAAATGAGACGGCAAAAGAGATTTTGGACTTGATGGGAGACTGGGTATATGACAGACATTTCCCGTCTGCCAAAAGAAACACTGGATAAAATGTGGGCAATGTATAATTGCAGGTGAGTTTGGTGGTATGACTTGGAACAATGGTAAAAGTCTATGAACTGAACCGGAAAAGAAAATCATCTGAAGGCTGCAAAACTTTTTTGAAAATGAAAAGTTATTCTATCCGATGGAAGAAGAATGCGATACATTGGAGGATATGCATGCAAACCAGCATATTCCGCAGATTATCGGTGCAATGGATCTGTATCGGGCAACTGGTGATGAGATTTATTGGGAAATCGGAAAGAATTTCTGGAATATCGTGACTGGCGGACATACATATTGTATCGGTGGGGTTGGTGAGACTGAGATGTTCCATCGTGCAAATACAACGTGTTCTTATCTTACGGATAAGGCTGCTGAAAGCTGTGCAAGTTATAATATGCTGCGCCTGACCAGTCAGTTATTTGAATATACGCGAAGCGGCAATCTGATGGATTATTATGATAATACGCTGAGAAATCATATCCTGACATCAAGTAGTCATAAATGTGATGGTGGAACGACTTATTTTCTTCCACTTGGTCCGGGTGGCAGAAAAGAATTCTTCCTTTCAGAGAATTCCTGCTGTCATGGAACCGGTATGGAGAGCAGATTCCGCTATATGGAAAATATTTATGCGCAGGATGAAGATGCGCTTTACATTAACCTTCTTGTAGATTCCGTGCTGACGGACGAAAATGGAAAAGCGATGATCGAACTTCAGAGTGTGGATGAAGAAGGTGTAATGGAAATACGTTGCCAAAAGGATCAGAAAAAAGTTCTTAAAATCCATATTCCGGCATGGGGACAGAAGGATTTTAACGTGTCTGTAAATGGAAAAGTTCTTGCAGATACAGCACTTCATGATGGTTATATGGTAATTGATGCAGATTCGAAAGCCGGAGATGTGATCCGACTGGAACTTCCGATGGAATTCCGTGTGTTGGATAACAAGTCTGATGCGGCATTTGTCAATCTTGCATATGGACCATATATTCTTGCGGCACTTTCAGAGGAAAAAGAATTCATTACAGCACCGGCAGTAGAAGAAATTCATATGGTTGATGGAAAATTACAGTTTGAAGCGAATGGAATGAAGATGATCCCTCTTCCAAAAGTAGATATGGAAGCTTATCATGTATATTTTCATAAAGAGTAAAAATAAGAAATAAAAAGCAGGAGTGTGCAGTTAAAAAATGTACACTCCTACTTTTTTGTCATATCAGTTATATCATACTTTTGCGAAGATAAGAGATTTAAATAAAATCTTCTTGACGGATTCTGCAAAACAGTGGATAATATTGCACAGTAATCACATGTGACAAGACAGTAGATTATACACTAAAAGAATGACAGGAGCAGGAGAAAGTTATGAAAGAGTTTCTAAGAAAGAAAAATATTATCTTTTCAGCGAAGCGATACGGAATCGATGCGCTTGGTGCAATGGCGCAGGGACTGTTTGCATCGCTTCTGATCGGTACGATCATCAGCACACTCGGAGAACAGCTTGGTATAGGAATCCTTGTAACAGTAGGCGGTTATGCGAAAGGAGCAACCGGAGCTGCGATGGCAATCTCGATCGGAGTAGCACTTCAATGTCCGCCACTTGTATTGTTTTCACTGGCGGCAGTCGGAATGGCAGCAAATGAACTTGGGGGTGCCGGAGGACCTCTTGCGGTTTTGGTCGTTACGATTTTTGCAGCAGAATTTGGAAAACTGGTTTCAAAAGAAACAAAAATAGATATTATTGTGACACCATTTGTGACGATCTGTGTGGGGGTTCTGCTTTCACTGGGATGTGCACCGGCGATCGGAGCAGCGGCAAGTACCGTAGGAACTGCGATCATGTGGGCGACTGAATTACAGCCATTTTTCATGGGAATTATCGTATCTGTGATTGTTGGTATTGCGCTGACACTTCCAATCAGCAGTGCAGCAATCTGTGCGGCACTTTCACTTACCGGGCTTGCAGGAGGTGCTGCTGTAGCCGGCTGCTGTGCACAGATGGTTGGTTTTGCGGTTATGAGTTTTAAGGAAAATAAATGGGGTGGTCTTTTTGCACAGGGAATAGGAACCTCGATGCTCCAGATGGGAAACATTGTGAGAAACCCGAGAATCTGGCTTCCGCCGACACTGGCATCCGCAATTACCGGTCCGGTCGCAACCTGTATCTTTCATTTGAAGATGAACGGTGCGGCAGTGGCATCCGGAATGGGAACCTGCGGACTGGTCGGACAGATTGGTGTGTACACTGGCTGGGTAAATGATATTGCAGAAGGAACCAAAGCTGCGATCACCGGAATGGACTGGGCAGGTCTGGTGCTGATCTGTTTTATTCTTCCGGCAGTGCTTTCCTGGGCGATTGCGATTCCGATGAGAAAATGTGGCTGGATCAAGGAAAATGATCTGAAACTGGATCTGTAGATTCAAGTGTAAATTATATAAAATGTGTTTGATGGGCTATCCTGTGGGAATGTTTCGGATTCTCACAGGATAGTTTTATTTTGTGTGAAATAGGATCAATCTAATAAATTTTTTTCCACCTCATCATATACGATCTCAAATGGCGCCGGTCCCACATCCAGTACCGCCCTGTGAAATTCTTTCTGGGAGAATTGATTTCCCAGGGCATCTGCCATCTCCTTTTTCAATTCATAAAATTTCAGGTATCCAATATAGTATTTCAGATAATTGGCAGGACTTCCAATGATCAGTTTGTAGACACTCTGTACTGCATTTGGATCATTGATCCCGTAATCGCTGAAAAAGCGGACTGTATCAGTTACAGACCAGCCGTCATAATGAATTCCCATGTCTGCAAGTGCATAAAGTCCAAGAATGACAGAACTGTTTTTCTGGAGAAGGGATGCTTCAGTCTTAGGGAGAGGTGCAAGGTAGTAGGACATCATTTCCGCATAGGTGGCCCAGCCCTCAACGTATCCGCCAAAATCAAGAATGCTTCGAATAGGATCCGGCTCAGAAGCAGAAAAATAGACGGTCTGGTACAGATGTCCGGGATAGCCTTCGTGAGCAAGGGTTGTGTAGAGATTCAACCCTGAGGTGGTCTGCCCGTTGTTAATGTAGATGACATTTTCCGTTAGATTGTCAATGGCAGGGATCATATAAAAAGCGGGACTTAGATAATCCTGCATGGATTCCGGAACATATTTGACCTGGAAATCAACATCAGGAATTTTTGGGAATGTATCTGTGATTTTGGACCTGAGATCGTCCAGCATGGAATCAGGAGATGTCTGCTCCAAAACAGATGCCTGGGTAAGTGCTGCGTCAGCAGGGAAGAGAATCTTCTGCATGGCACTTAGATCTTCCAGTATCTGTGCCCTGGTCATCAGGCGCAGACGGGAAATGGACTCATTGCAGCCGGTAGTCTGACGCACCAGATATTCATAGTATTTTTTTCCATAAGGGAAATGGCTCAGTCCCTGTTCATTCATTCCTTTTCCTTTCAGCGATTTGATAGCGGTGATCAGATTTTGATAAGCTGGATAAATCTCTTCTGTTACAAGTTTCATATTTTCTTTCTGAAAAGAATCTTTTTTGTTTTCAGGTAAAGATCCAGTGACGCGATCCGCTCGTTAAATGTACTGACCAGATAATTCTCTTTACCCATATCGATAAAAGACTGGCAGGTGTCCAGAACAGAATCAGCCTGGTAATCCGGCATAAAAAGACCGGAAGCAGCTTTTTTCTGCTCAAATCCGGATGACAGAATCAAAATAGGAAGCGTTTCTTTAAGAGAGCCAGATAGGTTTCTACATCCTGTGTGTCGTAAAAGCTGTATTCCGAGAGCAGAACAGGCAGCTGCGTATGGATACCGGATACGGAGCCCAGAGGCTCCTGATAAAGCAGATAATCTGTCCCTGTGGATGCATTTTTAAGATAGGTATCCAGGATTTTAAAGGTTAGTGCATTTTCCGAAGAAAGAGTGCCGGGATCAAATCCTGCAGAGAAGAGAGAACATTTCTGACAGAAGCCTTTGCAGCAATGGGATCAGAAGAAAGATTGCCGTATGTAGCCGGGATGTCCGCGATGCCATAGTCAGAAGGAGAACGCAAGGTATAGTGAAGGCTGATGGTATTTGCGGATACTTCTGTCTGGAAGAGACTACGTGTGAAAGTACGGAATTGCCGGTCGGAGGATTCTGCATGCAGGGAGCTCCAAAATGCATTGCCAGACAGAAAAGAAATCAGAATGACCAGCAGACAACAGGGAAGGATCAGAAAAATTTTTTTTCCGGTGTTTAAGAATTAAATGAAACATAAAACTCCAGAAAGAAATTGATGATTGTTTCTATGTATATGATTTTGATTCCGGAAATATGTATCTCAAACGAAACTTTACAGAAATTAAAACAAGTGTCATTGTCGGATGTAAAGTGTGGTGCTAATAATGTGCACTATGCTGAAAAAAGATCAGAGATGAGAAAAGAGTCAGTAAGGGAGGATCACGTTATGACAACGGTGGAAGAGATACAGAAGCTTAAAAAAGAGAAGAATGCTGTCATTCTGGCACATTATTATGTGCGGCCGGAGGTGCAGGAAATAGCAGATTATATAGGGGATTCTTTTTACCTGAGCAAGGTAGCAACGAAGCTCCAAGAAAAGACAATCGTATTTTGTGGCGTTTCTTTTATGGGGGAGAGTGCGAAGATCCTGAATCCGGAGAAAACGGTTCTGATGCCGGATATGACAGCAGACTGTCCGATGGCACATATGGCAGATGTGGAGACGATCCGGAAGATGCGGAAAGAGTATGATGATCTTGCTGTTGTCTGCTATATCAATTCAACGGCAGCACTGAAAGAATACTCGGATGTCTGTGTGACATCTGCAAATGCAGTGAAGATCGTAAAAGAACTTCCGAACAAGAATATTTTCTTTATTCCGGATCGGAATCTGGCACATTTTGTAGCCGATCATGTACCGGAAAAAAATTTTGTTTACAACAATGGATTCTGTCCGACTCATGAACGGATGGAACCGGAGGATGTAACCGAAGTGAAAAGGAGACATCCGGGGGCACAGATCGTCGCACACGGAGAATGCCGTGCAGAACTTCTTGCGATGGCAGATTACGTGGGAAGCACATCAGGAATCATCCAGTATGTAACGGCAAGTGATTGTCAGGAATTTATTGTCTGTACAGAAGAGGGTGTGGGTTACAAGCTTAAGGAACAGAACCCGGAGAAGACATTCTATTATCCGGACAAGCTACCGGTATGTCCGAATATGAAAAAGAATACGCTGGAGAAGGTATTGCATGTTTTGCAGACTGGTGAAAATGAGGTTCACGTAGATGCAAAACTTCGGGAAAATTCCAAAAAACCGTTAGAGAAAATGCTTGAGCTTGCTGCAAAATAAAAGAACCGGAAAATCAAAAATAAGAAACAATAGGTGACCGGCTAAGAGAACCGGAATTGGAGGGATAAAGTTGGAGATTAAGACAGATGTAGTGATCGTTGGAACGGGAGTTGGTGGAGCGTTTTCAGCACTGAATCTTCCGGAGGATAAACAGATCCTTATGATTACCAAGTCAGATCTGGAAAGCAGTGATTCATTTCTGGCACAGGGTGGAATCTGTGTACTTCGGGATGATGAGGATTATGAGGGGTATTTTGAAGATACAATGCGTGCAGGTCATTACGAGAACAGGAAAGAATCAGTGGATATCATGATTCGTAGCTCGCAGGAAATTATTCATGATCTGATTGAATATGGTGTGGATTTCGCTAAAAAAGACGGAAATCTTGCATTTACAAGAGAAGGTGCGCATTCCAGACCAAGGATTCTTTTCCATGAAGATATTACAGGGAAAGAGATTACGAGTAAACTGCTCATGCATGTAAAGAAACGAAAAAATGTACAAATACACGAATATACAACTATGACAGACATAATTGTTAAAAATGGAAAATGTGCAGGTATTTTAGCGAAGACGGCAGACGGTGAAGAGATGAAGATCTATGCACAGGATACGATTTTTGCAAGCGGTGGAATCGGAGGAAGATACCAGCATTCTACAAACTTTCCACATCTGACAGGAGATGCACTTGATATTTCCAGGAAGCATGGAATCCGTCTGGAGCATCTGGATTATGTCCAGATCCACCCGACAACGTTGTATTCTTCAAAACCGGGGCGAAGATTTCTGATTTCAGAATCTGTCCGTGGAGAAGGCGCAGTTCTTTATAATAAAGACGGAGAACGTTTTGTAAATGAGCTTCTTCCGAGAGATGTGGTGACAAAAGCAATCCGGGAACAAATGGAAAAAGACGGAACGGATCATGTATGGCTTTCCATGGAAAATATTGATAAGAATACGATCCTGGAGCATTTCCCAAATATCTGTGAGCGGTGCCGGGAAGAAGGCTATGACGTGACAAAAGAGTGGATCCCGGTTGTTCCTGCACAACACTATTTCATGGGAGGCATCTGGGTAGACAGCGACAGCAGAACTTCGATGGAGCATCTGTATGCGGTTGGAGAGACCAGCTGCAATGGCGTCCATGGGGCGAACCGTCTGGCAAGTAATTCTCTGCTTGAGAGCCTGGTGTTTGCAAAACGTGCGGCACATAAGATTTCCGGAGTGGAAAATGCAGTAAATCCTGTGCTGTTCTGTAAAGAGGTAATATAAAAGAAAAAAATCTGTTTAGAATGAGGAAAAAAGAAATGAATAAGATTACGATGACATTGAATGTAGACCATCTGATAAAAGAAGCGCTGCAGGAGGATATTTCCAGTGAGGACGTGACCACCAATGCGGTGATGAAAGAAGCGGTGACCGGAGAGGTGCAGCTGATCTGCAAACAGGATGGAGTAGTTGCCGGGCTGGATGTATTTCACAGAGTATTTGAAATTCTGGATGAAAATGTGAAGACAGATTTCTATTGTAAAGACGGTGACGAAGTGAAAAAAGGAGAATTGATGGGGATTATTACAGGCGATATCCGTGCGCTGCTCTCAGGGGAACGGGTGGCACTGAATTATCTGCAGAGAATGAGTGGAATTGCGACTTATACACATTCGGTTGCAATGCTTCTGGAAGGAACGAAGACGAAGCTTCTGGACACCAGAAAGACAACGCCGAATATGCGTATTTTTGAAAAATATGCGGTCCGTGTCGGTGGAGGATATAATCATAGATATAATCTTTCCGACGGAGTGCTTTTAAAAGACAATCATATCGGAGCGGCAGGAAGTGTGGCAAAGGCGGTGGAAATGGCAAAGGAATACGCACCGTTTGTCCGCAAAATTGAGGTAGAAGTTGAAAATCTGGATATGGTGCGTGAGGCTGTTGATGCGGGAGCAGATATTATTATGCTGGATAATATGTCGCCGGAGGATATGAAGGAGGCAATCAGGATTATTGACGGACGTGCAGAGACAGAATGTTCCGGAAATGTAACAAAAGAAAATATTGACCGTCTGACGTCTCTTGGAGTAGACTATATATCAAGTGGTGCGCTGACTCATTCCGCACCTGTTCTTGATATTTCACTGAAGAATCTTCACGCTCTGTAATTAATGAAAGGGAAAATGATATACAATGACTGGTTCGAAACGAAGAGAAGAATTAATTAATACAATAAAAAGCAGCACTTCACCAATTTCCGGTAAGACTCTGGCACAGCTTTATGATGTCAGCCGTCAGGTAATCGTGCAGGATATCGCTCTGCTTCGTACCGCAGGTTATGACATTATCTCTACCAATCGTGGATACATTTTGAATGCTCCGCATGCAATTACAAGAGTATTTAAAGTCAGTCACACAGATGCCCAGACAGAAGATGAACTTTACTCGATTGTGGATTTAGGCGGCACTGTTGTAAACGTAATGGTTAATCACCGGGTATACGGTCATATGGAAGCCCACTTGGCATTTCTTCCCGATTAAAAGTAAAGGCATTTATCGATGATATTAAGAACGGCAAGTCAAGCCCTCTTAAAAATATCACATCTAACTACCATTACCATACAGTAGAAGCAGATTCCGAAAAAACACTCGATCTGATTGAAAAAACACTTGAAGAAAAAGGATACTTGATTACAGAAGTATAAGTAGTTTGTATGATTACAAAAGAATATCTGTCTGTATTTTATTTTGTAATTACCCAAAATAATGCTTCATAATTAAAGAAACGGACAACGCATATCATTCTGGCGTTGGCCGTTTTTTATATATAATAACTTCTATGGATTTCACAGCCGATTCTATATATTCCTGCTTTTACTTTTCAGTGGTATCTATTATAATGTAATGATACCAGAGTCAAAAGTCAGAAAGCCGATGCAAGCTTGCTTGCGAGAGTGCAGGCACGTAGCAATCTGGTATCAAAGGGGAATTATACAATTACAGTAATACCAAATATACAGGCAGGTGAAATCATGAATGGAAAAAACTGTCGGAATGCTTTCTAAATTTACCGGCGTATCCGTCCATACTATTAAATACTACGAAAAACTGGGGTTGATTTCCTCAAGCAGAAGAGAACAATCCAATTATCGTTCCTACGATGTA
>ENA-OQDC01001352-OQDC01001352.1-human-gut-metagenome-genome-assembly--contig:-NODE-1352-length-12723-cov-31.238965_pt1 | contig 12723 bp, 9 predicted proteins | sample MGYA00242770_ERZ504601 | MGnify/ENA primary metagenome ERZ504601 (study PRJEB26092, sample SAMD00036305) | human gut metagenome | host: Homo sapiens | study: EMG produced TPA metagenomics assembly of...
TAGTTACTCTTGCTGTAATAGTGATTGATTACAGCATAGACACCGACGAGCACAACCAGTACAACTACGAGAAGGATGGTGAGCACATTAACCCAGCCGAATTTCTTCTTTTTCTTTCCTGAGGAATGGCGTCTTTCCGGGATTTCATCCTCGTCATCATATTCTTTTCTCATAACGACCTCTTTCATTTTCTTATTTTCCGGTATTTTCCAGCCGGATATCGTTTATAATATAGTCAAAAAACGGACTGCTGTCAAGTGTGCAGTCCGTTTTGATTGATTTCCGTTTGCAGTTCTTTTTCCTACCGCTGCATTTTCTCCCACTGGTTCAGTGCAGCCTCAATGACTTTGTCCATATCGTAATACTTGTATTCTCCAAGTCTTCCGCCAAAGATAACCTTCTCTTCTTTTTCCGCAAGTGCGGCATATTTCTGATAAAGTTCCTGGTTTCTGGCATCATTCACCGGGTAGTACGGCTCCATCCCCTCTTTCCAGTCGGTGGAATACTCTCTGGAAATGACGGTCTTTTTCTGGGTTCCGAATTCAAAATGCTTGTGTTCGATCACACGCGTATACGGTGTCTCCCGATCGGTGTAGTTTACTACAGCCACGCCCTGATAATTGTCGGTATCCAGCACTTCTGTTTCAAAGCGCACCGTACGGTATTCCAGCTTGCCAAGTGCATAATCGTAAAACGCATCAATCGCTCCGGTGTAAATCACCGTCTCACCCATCGCCAGGTACTTTTCTTTATCTTCCAGAAAATCAACACCTGTCTGTACATCCGCTTTTTCAAAAAGCCGCTCTGTCAGAACGTTATAGCCGCCAATCGGAATTCCCTGATAAAGGTCATTGAAATAGTTGTTGTCATACGTAAAGCGCACCGGAAGCCGTTTGATGATAAAGCTCGGCAGCTTCACTGCAGTCTCTTCCCCACTGCTTTTCTGTATAACCCTTAACCAGCTTTTCATAAATATCTTTTCCAACCAGTTTGATCGCCTGCTCTTCCAGATTTTTCGGCTCTCCCGGAACAGCTTTTCTCTGCTCTTCGATGATTGTTTTCGCCTCTTCCGGTGTGCGGATTCCCCACATTTTACTGAAGGTATTCATATTGAACGGCATATTATAAATTTCGCCTTTGTAGTTGGCAATCGGCGAGTTTGTATAACGGTTGAATTCTGCCAGCGAATTGACAAACTGCCACACCTCTTTATTCGAAGTATGGAAAATATGCGCTCCATACTTGTGTACATGAATTCCCTCGATTTCTTCGCAGTAAATATTTCCGCCTGTATGATCTCTTCGTTCCAGTACAAGACAGCTTTTCCCTGCCTGACCGGCAAGATAAGCAATCACTCCGGAATACAGACCGGCGCCAACCAGAACATAATCATATTTCTTCATTGTTCTTTCTCCTTACAGTTCTTCCCCAAGTCCCGTCCGGATGGAATTGACAAGGAACTGCAGAGCTTCCTCCTCGTCCTCTCCCTCGCAGAACAGCTCAATTTCGTCTCCGCATTTGACGCATGCGCCAAGGACGCTTAAGACGCTCTTTGCATTTGCTGTATTTCCATCTCCGTAGTGGAATGTAATAGATGATTTAAACTGCATTGCCTGTTTGCACAGGGTTCCGGCCGGGCGAAGATGAAGGCCGGTTGGATTTTTCACGGTCACTTTTCCGCTTACCATTGGTTTCCCTCCTAATTTGTTCCTGTCGTTTTATTTGCTACTGCTTTTTCTTTGATATGAATCGTTGTCTTGACACTGTCTACGAGCTCATAGCCATCCGGCAGTGTGATTTTTACCGGTACCTCGTAATCCCCGACACCCATTCCATTCAGATCTATGGATGCGTTGATCTGGGAAGTATCTAATTTGGCCAGATTTTTGTCCGATGCTTTAATGCGGATTGCAAGCTGTGTCTGATCATACAGAACGGTATAAGTGGACTGAAGATTGCTCGTCTCGATCTGATCGACATCAAGTTCAAATTCCCTGCTCTCATTCGGCATAACCGTTACGTGAACGGTAACGGATGCAGACGAACTGGAGGATACTTTCAGATCTGTCACATCGGCGAGAACATCGCTTAAGTCAACCGTCGTCTCCACATCGGAGCGCTGTCCTGCAACGGAGGTATAGTCTTCCGGAATTTCAATCGTATTGCCTTCATCCGCCAGCTTTGCAAGTGCCTCCTCGGATCCGGCAACGGTGATTTCCTCCGGTGTGGTATAGATATTTTTAATCTGATAGCCGTCTGCCGGAGTTCCGCTGTACAGTGCACTCAGCTTAATACCGGATACACGGCGCCACAGTTCAATATCCACATCCACCTGCGGGGAGCCGCTGTCGAAATTCAAAAATTCCATCTGGGATTCCGGCATCTCATCCTGGTTTTTATCAATAATCATCAGATCCGCCGTGACGGTTCCGGAATTCCGCATATTGGTTACATCTACTTTTGCCACCACACTGCTGATCTTATTGATCAGGGACGTCGGGCCGGAAATGGTGATGCTCTCCGGATCGGAAGTCATCGTTCCCACTTCGTAATCTTTTGCCGGTTTCGTATTTCCTGCGTCAATTGTGATCGGGAATTTTTCGCTGTCCACATCCTCGATTTCCACAGGGATCGTTGCTGTCACTGTGCTCAGTTTTTCCTGTTTTACCATGGAGCACGTTGCCTTAATCGGCACATAAACCGGGTTTGTATCCATCGTCACAATCTGGGTCAGATCGGCCGTGACGGTGATATCCGATGCTTTCAGCCGGCTGACAACCGAGTTGTTGTCCGTGACAGTAACCGTGACCGTCTGGTATTCCTCCGCAATCTGGTATGTTTTCTTTCCGGCTGCGATGTAGGCTTCATTGGTCACCTGCACGGGGACATCAAAGCGCTCTTTCACAATCGGGTCATTCACACTGACCACAACGTACCAGATTACAATGGAAATCAGGATAGAAAGAATTTTCAAAGGGAGATTGTTCAGAAGCTTTTTCAGAATTTTCTTTTTCATTTCTTCTCTCCCTCCACTTTCTGACGCATTCCGCCGATATGCCATCCTTTCTTCTCTTCCGGTTTTTTCGCGAGCTTCTGGATTTTGTGAAGCTGCTCCCGAAGGTCGCTCGGTGTTACTGCCGTGTGGAGTTCTCCGCCGGAAGCATACGACACATTTCCGGTTTCCTCGGAGACAATAATCGTAAAGGAATCCGTCACCTCACTGATGCCGACACCTGCACGGTGGCGTGTTCCAAGATTCTTGTTCAGATCCATGTTGTCGGACAGCGGCAGGTAACATGTTGCTGCCGTGACACGGTTGTTCCGTACAATCACGGCTCCGTCGTGCAGCGGCGTATTGTGTTCGAAAATATTGATCAGCAGCTGGCTGGTCAGAACGCCGTCAATCGGGATTCCGGTCTTTTCATATTCCTCCAGGGTGATGGTCTTTTCGATGACGATCAGCGCTCCGGTCTTTACTTCTCCCATTTCAAAACTGGCCCTTACCAGTTCATTGATGGTTTTGTCACTGAACCGTTCATTTTCCTCCTGGCCGCTCGCAAAAGAAATAGCAGACAGCGGATTCTTTTCTCCAATCTGCTCGACCACTCTTCGAAGCTCCGGCTGAAAGATAATTACAACCGCTGTGATCGCCGCCCCGCCGATGTTTCCGAACAGCCACAGAATCGTCTGCATTTTCAGCACGTTTGCAATGATGACAAAGACACCAATCAGAAAAATACCTTTCATCAGCGTATAGGCCTTTGTATTCTGCAGCCAGCGGATCAGGTGATAGACGAAAAATGCAATGAGCAGAATCTGCACAATATCAATCAGTTCAATTTGTTTTGGCAGCCCGTAGTCTGCCGTTCTTGTGACAATCCAGTTCCACACGCCACGCACACTGTCACTTCCTTTCTTTTCCCCCGTCCGGTTTTCTTCTGATTTTCAAAATTCTTTTAAAGATCCTTTAAGGTGTCCTCCAGCATGCTCTTATAATCCACATCCTGATAATCGCCCTCGTCCAGCGGCGGAATTTCTTCTTCCTGAATTTCTTCTGTTTCGTTTATTTCTTCTATTTCTTCTTTTTTCTCGATCTCATCAAGATCCCTGCTGTTCCCGGATTCTTCTGTATGTCCAAGATTTGCCAGAGCATCGAGTTCCTCGTCTGTCAGATCCGGTTCTTTTTTCTTTTCATTCCGAATATAAGTCACACGGCGCTGTGCCTTTGTCACATTGAATTTTGGAACGGCTTTTACGTAGTAATAATAATCGTCGTCATCATATTCCAGGTATTCTGTCCGGGTGTAGTCTGCACCGAACAGGAAAAACTCCAGAACAAATCCAACCAGACAGCCGGCCGCCGCCCCGATCAGAACCATCGGGAGTGCAATCTGTACATCCAGTGCCAGGCTTCCGGCAATCATAATAACCGCATAGGCAACCGAACCTGCCACAATGGAAATCTGCCATGCATAATCCGCACTGCTGTGGCGGATTGCATTGACAAGAAGTACGGTCAGTGCGCAGGCGATCAGAACCAGCAGCATTTCCTCATTGCGGAAGAGGCCGTTGAAAAATTCCTGTACGACTGCCGTGATCTCCGGTGCTTCCGCCGCATGAAGCAGCGGCTCCATTTTTCCGTGAATCATGTCGCACATATAGTAGACAACGACACCGCAGGCTGCTGAAAATGCAGAGAGCGGCGTGCCGGCAAGACCATAGGCAACCGGAACGGCAGATGGCACGTGAAGCCAGAATGCGAGCGGTGTTAAAAGGAGTGCCGGCGCATCCTTCGGCACAAAGCGAAGATATAGAAACCAGAGCACCAGCAGAACCAGCGCCGCAAGACCCGCGATTACCATGTGAAGTGCAAAGCAGTGGCCGATGATCACCAGCATTGCAAGGAAAACCATTCCATTCAATGGCAGGATGGCGCAGATCAGCGACAGAATCAATACCACATACATGCTGTTCAGCATCTTCAGATAGCCGAGATTGGAATTAATACCACGAAATACAGCAAGAGCGAGCAGAAATTTCACAATCGGAAGTACGATTCCGCTGCAGGAGCCGTAAAACTCTTTTAATTTTTCTTTCAGTTCGATCAATACTGTCATGTTTCCTTCCTCCTGCGCCCGGATTTCTTCCCGCTTTTTTCCTGTTCCTCATACATGTTCTGCAGGTCATCCAGCTCTTTTCCATACCATTTCAGCTTTTTCTGTGCTCCCTGGTAACGGATCGTGCTGATCACATACACGGCAATGGAATAGACTGCCAGAAAACACAGATAGGACGCGATCAGACACCCTGCTGCAAACTGCAGGTCGATTGTGTCTATCTCGTCCACCAACCATTCAATATGATATAAGACTGCAACCGCAAGTACCAGAATGTATCCGATGGAAGCCAGAAAAAAATTTTTCAGAAGCTCTTTTCCGATGTAATCACTCCGAAAATAGCGGCCGATTCGTAAGGCATTTTTTCTTCATTTTTTTCGAAAAAAGCCAGTTTTGTCATCTGACGAATCCTTTTTTCGTCCAACATGCCTCTTGGTCTCCTCTTCCCGTTCTAAATTATGTTTATTTTACCATATGTTTCCGATATTGGAAAGCTATTCTCAAAATATTCACACACTATTTTACAATTGCCGCACAAACAAAATCCACCTGTTCTGCTCCATTCACTTTCAACAGTGACGCAATGGCATCAACCGTGCTTCCCGTTGTGTAAATGTCATCTACCAGAAGAATCCGGCAGTATTTCATCTGTCCCGGCTTTGCCAATGCAAAAGCTCCCTCCAGGTTTTTCCGCCGCTCGGCGGGACCAAGCTCTTTCTGGCGTTTTGTTTTTTTCACACGGCGGATCAGGCGGGCATTCATGGGAAGTTCCATTTCTTCTGCCAGCTTTTCTGCAAATACCTCCGCCTGATTGTAGCCGCGCTGCCGCTGTCTCGCCGGATGAAGCGGCACCGGAACGAGCACCTCCGGATTTCTTCTCTGGATCTGCTTTCCCACATAGAAAAACGCCGCGTGAGCATAAAATCCAGCGTATTCCTGCCGTTCATGATATTTGAACCGCATCAGGGAAGCCTCAAGTTCCCCGTGGTAACCGTACGGCGCAAAACCGCGGTCGAAGCTGTGCCTCGTTCTGCTGCAGTCCCGGCAGAACTCTTCCTCACTGCCCACGGGTTTCCCGCATTTTTTGCACCGCGCGCCCAGAATCGGATGAATCTTTTCCACACAATTCCGGCATAGATACAGCTCCTCACGTGACAGCAGTCCGTCACAGATGGGACATCGTCTCGGATAAACTGCGTTTAAAAGCCAGTTTCCTGTTTTATTTTTTTCTTTCATGTAACCTGCGCTTTCCCTTATCCACTCTGCCGGATGCAGCCGCATCCATGCCCCGGAAAAACGTGTTTACGCGTTTTCTTCCTGCATTTCCCGGATTCTTCTGGCGAGCGTTGTATACCGGTTCGCCTCGATATGATTTCCGATCATTGCCTGGAATGTCACATCACTTCCGACGATGGTGACACACTTTCTGGCTCTCGTCACGGCCGTATACAGAAGATTCCGCGTCATCAGCATGCGCGGGCCGCCGAGCAGCGGAATCACAACCGCCGGGTACTCGCTTCCCTGCGCTTTATGTATCGTTGTGGCGTAGGCGAGCTCCAGCTCGTCCGCCTGTTTGAACGTATAGTCTGCGAATTTTCCTTCCTCAAACTCCACGGTGATCACCTCGGTATACGGGTTGATGCTCCGGATCATGCCGAGGTCTCCGTTGAATACACCCATACCGCGCTCCGCCACGATTCCGTTGATGCCGCGGATTTCCCACTCCATCTGGTAATTGTTGCGGATCTGCATGACCTTGTCGCCCTCGCGGAGGATATTACCTCCATTTTCCCGCTCGGCTTTGTCCGGTGCGGGCGGGTTCAGGTATTTCTGCAGAATCTGATTCAGATTTTCCACGCCGAGTGCACCTTTCCGCATCGGAGTCAGAATCTGGATATCCTGCGGGCGGGCATCCACATAACGCGGCAGTTTCTGGGACACCAGCGTCACCAGCACTTTCCAGATCACGTTGACATCGTACCGTTTCAAAAAGAAGAAATCTTTGCTCTTATTGTCCAGTATAACCTCTTCCCCATTATGGATCTTATGTGCATTGACAACAATATCGCTCTGGGATGCCTGCCGGAAAATGTGCGTCAGGCAGACAATCGGAAAGCATTCCGAACGGATCAGATCCCGGAGGACACTGCCCGGGCCGACACTTGGAAGCTGGTTCTGGTCTCCCACCAGGATCAGCCTTGTTCCCGGCACAATCGCGGAAAGAAGGGCATGCATCAGGTGGATATCAACCATCGACATCTCATCAATGATGATGACATCCGCGTTGAGCGGATTATCTGCGTTCCGCTCAAAATGCACATTTGCCGAGGAATCATCCACATTTCCCGTCAGTTCCAGAAGACGATGGATCGTGCATGCCTCACAGCCAGTTGCCTCTGTCATTCGTTTCGCCGCTCTTCCGGTCGGCGCTGCCAGGAAAATGTCGAGGCCTTCTGCCTCAAAATAATGGATCATCGCATTGATGGTCGTCGTTTTTCCGGTTCCGGGACCTCCGGTCAGGATCATAAGACCGCTGTATGCCGCCTCAACGACTGCCGTCTTCTGCATCTCATCCAGCTCGATCTGATATTTTTTCTCGATCTTTCCGATCCGCTTTTCGATTGCCTCACGGTCTTCCTCGCATGTAATATTCAGCTCATGCAGCATGCGCGCCGTACTCAGTTCCAGATAATAATACTGGCTGGCGTACACAATCCGCAGCGGCTCATCCCCTTCCCGTTCGGCCGGGAGCTCGCGGATGACCGCTTTTTTGTCGATTGCCATATCCTGCAGAGATTTCTGCATCCGCTCCGGTTCTACGCCGAGAAGTTCCTGCCCTCTCCGAAGCAGCACCGGTTCCGGCAGATAGACATGGCCTTCTGCCGTCGCCTGATTCAGCACATACGAAAGACCGCTCTTGATGCGGAATTCGCTGTCCACGGCAATCCCGATTTTTCCGGCAATCTCATCCGCCGTCCGAAATCCCACGCCTGCGATATCTTCCGCCATTTTATACGGGTTTTCCTTTAAAATCCGGTACACATTGTCCCCGTACTGCTGATAAATCTTTGCACCGAGATTCAGTGCAATGCCATATCCCGAGAGGAAAATCATCGCATTCTGCATTTCGGCTTTTTCTGCCACCTGCTGTGCAATTTCACGCGCTTTCCGCTCGCTGATTCCCTTTACCTCCGCGAGGCGCTCCGGCTCTTCCTCGATGATCCGAAGCGTATCGTCACCGAAGCGGCGCACAATTCTTGCCGCCAGCGCCGCACCGACTCCTTTGATCGCACCGGAACCGAGATACCGCTCCAATGCAACAGAATCCTGTGGAACTTTCGTCTCATAGGATTCAATGCGGAACTGCTTTCCATAGGCAGCATGTTCAATATAATCTCCGGAAGCCTCGATCAGCTCGCCCTCTCCGATCATCGGAAGCGTGCCGACGCATGTCAGCTCGCGCCCCTTCATGCTCAGATTCAGGACGGTATAGCCGTTCTCCTCATTTCGGAAAATAATGTGTTCTACGTAGCCTTCTACTTTTTCTTTTTCACTCATCTTTTATCAAAACTGGCTTTCAAATTCATTCATCACTTCGCGGTACTGGCCGGTTCCAAGCGCAACGACGCTCGCCGGATTTTCTGCTGTCACGGTATTGATGCCGGTCCGCTCCTGGATCAGCTCGTCCATTCCGGCAAGGAGACTGCCGCCTCCGGTCAGGATAATGCCGCGGTCGGAAACATCGGATGCCAGTTCCGGCGGCGTTTTTTCCAGCACGGCACAGATCGCGTCCGCAATCTGGTTTGTCGTCTGGACAAGGGCACCTCGGATTTCGTCGGAGGAAACCGTAATCGTCGCCGGAAGTCCGGTGATGACGTTTCTTCCCTTGATCTCCATCGTTTTCTCCTCGGCCCGCGGATAAGCGGAACCAATCCGGATTTTCACTGCCTCTGCGGTCTGTTCTCCGATAAATACGTTGTATGTTTTCCGTACATAGCGGATGATATCCTGGTCAAATGTCTCACTGGAAATCTTGACCGAATTAGAAACAACGGTTCCCGCAAGCGAGATCACAGCGATATCCGTCGTGCCTCCGCCGATGTCCACGATCATATTTCCGCATGGTTTCGTAATGTCAATTCCGGATCCGATTGCCGCTGCCACCGGCTCCGGCACGATCAGCACTTCCCGGGCTCCCGCCTGGTACGTTGCCTCCTCCACAGCCTTCCGCTCTACTTCCGTCACACCGGACGGCACACAGATGCTGATTCTCGGTTTCCGGAATGCTCTTCTTCCCATTGCCTTCTGGATAAAGTAGCGCAGCATGCGCTCGGTGATCAGAAAGTCCGTGATCACGCCCTGCCGCATGGGCCGGACCGCCATAATATTGCCCGGTGTCCGTCCAATCATCTGACGCGCTTCTTCTCCAATTGCCCGTACTTTATCTGCATCTTTATCATACGCAACTACGGACGGCTCCTTTAATACAATGCCTTTTCCCTTGGCATAGACCAGGATGCTGGACGTCCCCAGATCAATTCCGATATCGGTCGTTGCAGCCATAGTAATCCCCTTTCCTGTTCTCTTTTATTTTTCTTTATTTTAATCTGTTTGAAATTTGTATAGAATAAGTTCGGGTTCAAAACACCCGAAACACAAAAGGATCGAATGTGTTCTGAACCCAACCCGCTTCTTATTATATACAATCCCTTTTAAAATGGAAAGGATTTTTTAGAGATATTTTTCGACATATTTTCCGGTGTAGGATACCGGGCTCTTGGCCACTTCCTCCGGCGTTCCGCACGCAATCACGGTTCCGCCGCCGTCTCCGCCCTCCGGTCCGATATCAATAATATAGTCCGCCGTCTTGATGACATCCAGATTGTGTTCGATGACAACGACGGTATTTCCGCCCTCGGACAGGCGGTGCAGAATCTCCACCAGTTTGTGGACATCCGCAAAATGAAGTCCCGTCGTCGGCTCGTCGAGAATGTAGATCGTTTTTCCCGTGCCGCGGCGGCTCAGCTCTGCTGCGAGCTTGATACGCTGCGCTTCTCCACCGGACAGCGTGGTGGACGGCTGGCCGAGGCGGATGTAGGAAAGGCCGACATCGTACAGGGTCTGTAATTTCCGGAAAATCGATGGTACCGGCCTGAAGAATTCCAGTGCCTCCTCGACCGTCATATTCAGCACATCGTAGATGCTCTTTCCTTTGTATTTGACTTCCAGTGTCTCACGGTTGTACCGTTTTCCATGGCAGACCTCACACGGCACATAGACATCCGGCAGGAAGTGCATTTCGATCTTCAGGATACCGTCGCCGCCGCAGGCCTCGCATCGGCCGCCCTTCACATTAAAGCTGAATCTTCCCTTCTTGTAGCCGCGCGCCTTGGCATCCTGCGTTGCCGCAAACAGATCGCGGATCTGATCGAACAGACCTGTGTACGTTGCCGGATTGGAACGCGGTGTTCTTCCGATCGGGGACTGGTCGATGTCGATGACCTTATCGAGCTGTTCCATACCGATGATGTCTTTGTGTGCACCCGGAATCGTCCGCGCACGGTTCAGATCTCTTGCCAGCCGTTTGTACAGAATTTCATTGACAAGGGAACTCTTTCCCGATCCGGAGACTCCGGTCACGCAGGTCATGACACCGAGCGGGAAATTCACGTTGATATTTTTCAGATTGTGCTCTTTTGCTCCGACTACCTTCAGCCAGCCCGTCGGCTTTCTGCGCTCGGACGGAACCGGAATTTTCAGCTCTCCGCTTAAGTATTTTCCGGTGATGGAATTCGGATTTTTCATCAGATCTTCCGCTGTTCCGATCGCCACCAGCTCTCCGCCGTGCTCACCGGCTCCCGGGCCGATATCGACAACGCAGTCAGCGGCGCGCATCGTATCCTCGTCGTGCTCCACGACGATCAGGCTGTTTCCGAGGTCACGCAGATGTTTCAGCGTCGCGAGAAGTTTGTCGTTGTCTCTCTGGTGAAGACCGATGCTCGGCTCGTCGAGAATATAGGCGACACCGACAAGGCCGGAGCCGATCTGCGTTGCCAGACGGATTCTCTGCGCCTCGCCGCCGGACAGCGATGCCGTTCCGCGCGCCAGGGTCAGATAGTTTAATCCGACATCCGCAAGGAAGCTCACACGCGCACGGATCTCTTTTAAAATCTGCTTTCCGATCAGCAGCTGCTGTTCGGAGAGTTCGAGGTTCTGCATAAACTTCTGCAGATTGTCGATGGAAAGGGATGTTACTTCAAAAATATTTTTATCTCCGACCGTCACACCAAGCGACGTCGGTTTCAGACGCTGGCCATGGCACGCCTGGCACGGGGTCACACGCATGAAGGTTTCGTATTCCTGTTTTGTAGAATCCGATCCGGTCTCACGGTAGCGGCGCTCTACATTTTTGATCAGCCCCTCAAAAGCCACATCGTACACACCGACGCCGCGCTGACCGCGGTAATGCACCTTGACGGATTTTCCGTTCGTTCCGTAAATCAGGATATCGTGGATTTTTTTCGGATATTCACAGAACGGAGTGGAAAGGGAAAAATCGTACTCCTCTGCGAGCGCATCGAGAACGGCTCTCGTATAGCTCGATTTGTCCGTGCAGGACTGCCAGCCGAGCACGGTGATGGCTCCGTCTGCGATGGATACGGTCTTGTCCGGAATCATCAGATCCTCGTCGAACTCCATCTTGTAGCCAAGGCCGGCACAGCTCGGGCAGGCGCCGAACGGGTTGTTGAAGGAAAAGCTTCTCGGCTCAATCTCCTCCATGCTGATGCCGCAGTCCGGGCAGGAAAAGCTCTGGCTGAAGTTGAGCTGATTTCCGTCCATCGTGTCGACCACCAGAAGGCCGTCCGCCAGATCCAGTACGTTCTCGACGGAATCCGTCAGACGTTTCTCAATGTCCGGTTTGACTACAAGGCGGTCCACAATAATGGAAATGTTGTGTTTCAGGTTCTTATCCAGCGTGATCTCCTCGGACAGCTCATACTGGCTGCCGTCGATCATCACGCGGACATAGCCGCTGCGTTTTGCCTGTTCGAGCACCTTTTCGTGTCTTCCCTTGCGGCCGCGCACAACCGGCGCGAGAAGCTGGATTTTCGTCCGCTCCGGGAGTGCCATGATCTGATCGACCATCTGGTCCACCGACTGGCGGCTGATGACTTTTCCGCACTTCGGACAGTGCGGAATACCGATTCTCGCGTACAGAAGACGGAAGTAATCATAAATCTCCGTCACGGTTCCGACGGTGGAACGCGGGTTCCGGTTCGTCGATTTCTGATCGATCGAAATAGCAGGCGGCAGGCCTTCGATGCTGTCCACATTCGGTTTTTCCATCTGTCCTAAGAACTGGCGCGCGTAGGAGGAAAGGCTCTCCATGTACCGCCGCTGGCCCTCCGCATAGATCGTGTCAAACGCAAGCGAACTCTTTCCTGAACCGCTGAGGCCCGTAAATACAACAAACTGGTTTCTGGGGATATCGACATTCAGTGCTTTCAGGTTGTTCTCCCTGGCTCCCCGTATTCTGATAAACTCTTTTTTCTCTGCCATAACTGTTCCTCTTATTAATTGGAATCCCTGTCCGGACAGGGACAGG